>Ga0310344_10001406_pt1 | contig 18376 bp, 14 predicted proteins | sample HC15DNA20200_MG_FD_203801 | JGI IMG/M metagenome (GOLD analysis project Ga0310344, IMG submission 203801) | Marine microbial communities from station ALOHA, North Pacific Subtropical Gyre - HC15-DNA-20-200_MG | ecosystem: Environmental > Aquatic > Marine > Oceanic | place: Pacific Ocean: North... | reverse complement strand
GTTCAAGGAGGTTGGAGATGAAGCTGGTGACCGACTTGGAGAACTCGCGCCTTTTTCCGCGAGTCACGGCCTAATCGATGGACGGGCAGCGGCATACGTGTGTTCCGACTTCGCATGCCAGCGACCTACGCAAGACAGTTCAGAGATGCTGGCACTTTTGGGTTGATGTTTGGGTACGCTGTTCATCTATATGAAGATGTAACCGTCATCACTGTCACTCACGAACCAAAACCTTAGGAGGCGAAGTCATATGGATCTAAGTCAGATGCTCTTCGGGAATACGGTTCGCGAGTGGTTCGTTGCTGCAGGGATTTTTGCACTCTCAGTGATTGCAATCTGGACAGTTCAACGCTATGCGCTTAAAGCTTTTTCTCGCTTTGCGAGGAACACTCAAACGTCTCTTGATGACTTCGTGGCTGAATTGTTAAGCCACACGAAGTTCTGGCTCATCCTAGTTGTAGCAGTATTTGGGGCCTCACTATCTCTCAACGTGAGTTCGTCAATCACCCTCGTTCTGAGTCGGGCGTCAGCTATTGCGATCGTGATTCAAGTGGGGATTTGGGCCAGCGCCGCCATAATATTTTGGGTCGAGCGTTTTGTGCATCGCACGGCGGGCAAAGATGCGGGAGCGGTTACAACCGTAAGTGCGGTGTCGTTTGTGGGTCGATTGATGATATGGTCAATCGTCCTTCTGCTGATCTTGGACAACCTCGGGGTTGAGGTTACGGCGCTTCTTGCGGGATTAGGGATTGGAGGGATCGCAGTCGCTCTCGCTGCCCAGAACATCTTGGGTGATCTTTTTGCTTCGCTATCGATTATTCTCGACAAGCCTTTTGTGCTGGGAGATTTTCTTGTTTTGGGTGATTATAAGGGAACGGTCGAGCAGATCGGACTCAAAACCACTCGTATTCGGAGCTTGGGTGGGGAACAGCTTATTGTAGGAAACGATGATCTTCTTAACTCCCGCATTCTTAATTTGGGGCGAATGTCAGATCGAAGGGCATCGTTTAACGTTGGTGTGACTTATGACACGCCTCGTCATTTACTCGAACAAATTCCAAGTTGGATTCAAGAGCTGGTCGAGGCACAGGATCATACCCGATTCGATCGCAGTCACTTGTTTGATTATGGTGATTACTCGATAAACTTTGAGACTGTCTTCTATCTGGAGGTTCCGGAATACGCCACATACATGGACGTACAACAGGCAATCAAGCTGGGATTGCACGAGCGCTTCGAGCAACACGGTGTTGAGTTTGCCTATCCGACCCAGGTTGTATTTACGATTCCGGGTGTTGTTGAGTAGCGGTGCCTTCGTTGCATAGGCCTGCTTTTCGGGGTAGTCTGATCGGCTGTGAACAGGGGATTAGGACCGCGACAGGTAGGGGTTGGCGCCCCAAACGTTACCTTCTTTCTCGGCATCGGATACATTCGCTAGTAACCCATACCAGACCAACGAGCGATACGACGACGCGTGGATACCACGGTTAATACCAGCCCAATCATGCTGCTCTCGGGCACTTCCAATCCTGATTTAGCTAAAGGGATTTCGGAAGTGCTAGGTGAGCCGTTGTGTGACGTGACCATTAAACGCTTCGCCGATGGTGAGATTTTTGTGCGAATCGATGAAAACGTGCGGGGAAAAGATGTGTTCTTAATTCAGTCGACCAACCCTCCAGCAGAAAACATGCTAGAACTTCTGTGCCTGATCGATGCGGCCAAGAGAGCTTCAGCTGCGCGGGTCACAGCTGTAGTGCCTTACTACGGTTACGGGCGCGCTGACCGTAAGGATCAACCGCGCGTATCAATAGCAGCCAAGCTGATGGCAAATCTCATCACGGCCGCGGGGGCAGATCGACTATTATCGATAGACTTTCACCAGCACCAGATTCAGGGTTTCTTTGATATCCCAGTGGATCACCTGTACGCAGCTCCGGTCTTCCGACGTTACTACGAAACGAAAAACTTCGAAAACCTTGTGGTGGTAGCTACTGATGTTAGTGCCGCTAAGATGGCACGCGGTTACGCTCGCCGACTTGGAGGTGATTTGGCAATCATCGACAAGCGCCGTCCGGCCCCGAATGAAGCTGAAGTCTCGAGCATCGTCGGTGACGTTGAAGGGAAACATTGTCTTATTCCCGATGACATGATTGACACTGCTGGAACAATGGCTTCGACCGTGGAAGTATTACGCGAGAGAGGTGCATTGGACACGTATATTCTTGCCACACACGCACTGTTCTCAGAGCCAGCGGTTGAACGGCTCATCAAAGCGGGTGCCAAAGAAATCGCCGTCACGGATACAGTTCCTCTCTCGTCCGATAAGATAGAGGCACTACCAGACTTGAAAATACTGTCGGTCGCGAGTCTACTGGCCCAGGCTATCGAGAGTACGCATACGAATAGCTCCGTTAGCAAGCTGTTTAAGTGATCGACAAGCGGTCGTTTGGCCGCGCTATTATCCGATTGATACCCTCCGAGTAGAGAAGAAATATGACGAAGGAATCTGCCATACTCAGCGCTGAGCTTAGATCTGAGACGGGGAAAGGTGCTACCCGCCAATTACGGCGAGCTGGACGACTACCGGCAGTAGTCTACGGGCGCCGTGACGAAACCCAGTCCTTAACATTGGATACACAAGAGCTGGTTCGCTTACTAACGGAGATACGCGCAGCTACAACTGTTATCGATCTAGAGGTCGGAGGTGAGAAGCCTCGACGCGTTCTTATTAGAGAAATACAGCGCCACCCCTTCCGACCTGAGCTTTTGCACGTCGATTTCTTCGAAATTCGTGCCGATGTGAAGATCAAAGTGCAGGTCCCCCTTCATCTGGAGGGTGAGGCATATGGGGTGGAGATGGGAGGTATTCTCCAGCAGATTCGATATGAACTTGAGGTCGAATGTTTGCCGAACGAAATTCCGCCCGATTTTAAAGTCGATGTCACGGACTTGGATATTGGAAACTCCATTCATATCAGTGATGTTGAGTCGAGTGGGGTGACAATATTGGATGATGAAGGATTAACTGTCTGTACAGTTGTGCCTCCGGCTGTGGAGGAAGAGCCGGAAATCGAAGAGCTTGAGGAAGGTGAGGAAGGTGAGGAGATCGAGGGGGATGAGTCGACCGAGTCTAAGTCGACCGATGACTCGGCCGAAGGGGAAGAAGAGTCAGAGGGATAGTTGGATCGTCGAGACGCACGACGAGGGGGCCACGTGCGAATAATCCTCGCCTTGGGAAACATTGGCGAGAAGTATCGGGACACGCGGCACAACGTAGCGTGGTGGTTGGCAGATCGACTGGCTCGCGCATGGGAATGCCCTGCGTTTGTGCCGGACGGAGAGACCAGCTGGACTCCCTGCGGCTCCTTCAACCACCGGGTCGAACTCCATAAGCCGCTCACTTACATGAATAGGAGCGGCTTAGCCGTTACATCATTAATAGATTCCCGTGATTTTGACCCCGCCGTCGATATGCTTGTGGTAGTGGATGATATCGCACTTCCTCCGGGTCGATTCAGACTGCGTCCAGAAGGGTCTCCCGGTGGGCACAATGGACTCGCTTCGATCTCGGGAGTGCTGGGAACTGAAATGTTCGCCCGACTTCGTATTGGAGTTGGGCGACCGACGGATGCCCAAATCGAGTTGGCAGAATGGGTGCTTGCACCGCCAACACAAGGTGAAGAAGAGGCTGTATTATCAACCTTCTCTCAAGCGACGCAGGCGATCGAATGTTGGTTGAAGTATGGGATAGAAGTGGGAATGAATCGTTTTAACGTATCGACATGACAGATACAAAAGATGCTGAACAGAAAAAAGAGGAGAGAGACTAAGTGGCGGAATACGTTGATTTCGCGGTTTGGCTTGGGGTGATCGGATTGTTGTTCTCGTTTGGTCTTTTTACGTATGTGAGGAAACAACCGGTAGGCACTGAGACGATGGCTGAGTTGGCTGAAGCGATCCAATCGGGTGCCATGACCTTCCTCAAACGAGAATACACAGTACTGCTCCCGTTTATTGGAATTGTTATGGGGCTCTTGTTCTGGCTTGTCAGTTTACAAACGGCAATTGCGTACATTTTAGGGGCCTTCTGCTCAATTCTGGCTGGTTTTGTCGGTATGCAGGCTGCGACGTCTGCCAACGTTCGTACGTCTGAGGCAGCTCGTTCCTCTGGTCAGGCGAAGGCGCTTCGTGTTGCTTTTTCTGGTGGGGCTGTGATGGGTACCGCGGTGGCTTCCCTTGGACTGATCGGTATCGGTGCGGTGCTTATGATGTATGATCCGCAGGTGTTGGGTTTTCGACCATTTGGCGAGATAATCTCAGGATTTGCGATGGGTGCGTCTTCAATAGCACTCTTTGCTCGTGTGGGTGGTGGTATTTATACAAAAGCTGCGGACGTGGGCGCCGATCTCGTTGGTAAGGTCGAAGCGGGAATACCTGAAGACGACCCTAGAAATCCTGCTACGATCGCTGACAACGTTGGGGATAATGTGGGCGATGTGGCTGGGATGGGTGCCGATATTTTCGAATCATATGTCGGGTCCGTCATTGCGACTATTGTGATCGGAGTGACGAGTGCGCAGATCCTTGATAGTGCTAGACTGGCGGCAGTCGCACTTCCTATTCTCTACATTATGACTGGGTTTTGCGCCAGCATTGTGGGTGTTTTAGCGATCCGCGTTCTTGAGAAGTTAAATCCGTCGAGTGCCCTGAGATGGTCACCAATTATTAGTGCTGTGCTCTTTTGGATCGCAGCCTATTTCATAACAATAAACTTAAATATCCTAGACGTATCATCCACAAATATGTGGACCATCGGTGATCCAAACGCTGGCCCGTTTTGGGCTATGCTGCTGGGTTCGCTAGTAGGGATCTTCATCGGACTGGTGACGGAGTATTATACCGCTGAGGCTCCAATCAAGAAGATTGCAGCCGCGTCAGAGACGGGGTCGGCTACCAACATCATCACGGGACTCGCAGTCGGAATGGAGTCCACAGCTATCCCAATGCTTCTCATATCTTCGGCCATTTTTTTGGCATATAATTTCGCTGGTTTGTACGGAATTGGAATTGCCGCAGTAGGTATGCTCGCGACGGTGGGAGTGACAATGTCGGTCGATGCCTATGGACCCGTCGCGGACAATGCGGGTGGAATCTCCGAGATGAGTGAACTGGGACCGGAAGTGCGCGCTATTACCGACTCGCTTGACTCTCTAGGAAATACAACAGCTGCTATTGGAAAGGGTTTTGCAGTAGGTTCTGCCGCGCTCACCGCGTTGGCACTCTTTTCTGCGTACTCGAATGCTGTAGGTCTTGATGCTACCGGAATAAATCTCGTAAACCCACTGGTTGTTATTGGATTGTTTATTGGTGGAGCCACACCGTTCTTTATAGCGGCCCTCACGATGACGGCAGTAGGGCGTGCTGCGGCTGGTATGGTAGCTGAGGTCAGACGGCAGTTTAGAGAAATTCCTGGAATTTTGGAAAGAACTGCAAAGCCTGATTCGGCTCGTTGTGTTGATATTTCTACTTCGGCCGCTCTTAAGGAGATGATCGTTCCGGGGTTGGTGGCAATCATCGTTCCAATTGTGGTTGGCCGGTTCCTGGGTGTGGAAGCACTCGGTGGGGCATTAGCGGGGGCGACCGTTACGGGTGTATTACTCGCGCTCTTCATGGCCAATTCGGGTGGTGCTTGGGATAATGCCAAGAAGTATATCGAAACGGGCGCCCACGGTGGGAAAGGTTCAGATCCTCACAAGGCTGCCGTTGTTGGTGATACTGTCGGCGATCCTTTCAAGGATACTTCTGGCCCATCAATGAATATCGTAGTCAAGTTAATGAGCGTCGTTTCATTGGTTCTTGCGCCATGGTTTGTCGACGTTCATGAATTAGCCTTGTCGGTGCCTGAAAAAATCCAGTTTCCAGCTTGGGCGCTGGCAGACGCATTCAGAGTTTTGACTAACCTCTTCTAGAAGCATGAGGCCTTGTTTCAGAGCTTGACAATGGGGCCGCGGAACCTAGCTTCCGCGACCCCTCTCGGCTCAAGTAGGATGAAAGCTGTAAGGGAAGCGGTATCCTAATGGAATTGCGGGCCTAGATTAACCAAGTGATAACTCCTGCTCCGGCATAGTCTGGGGCCATATGAGACCAAAGGAGCTTTAGATGCGCGATTACGAAATCGTGTACATTTTTCGTTCGAACCTCTCATCTGATGAAATTGAGGCTAAGCTCGAACGATACCATTCCATAATCACTGAGGGTGGAATGGGCGAGGTCACAGCTGTTGTGATGTGGGGGAAACGACACCTCGCTTATCCTATCGAGAAGCAGACTAGTGGCTATTACGTAATCGCGCAGTTCACGGCACAGTCTAATCCTCTAACAGAGTTAGAACGTGTCTTGAAGCTGGAAGATGACCTGCTACGGCATCTTATGGTCCTGCGCGAAGGTGACCTGCCGCTTCCAGATTCAGCAGTCCAGAGAACCGGAGAGGACGGTGCAGGGGACAGCCCTGATGTTGTTCCTACTGAGAAGGAAACTGTTGAGGAAGATGAACAGGCATCTGATGATGAAGGTGAGGCAGAACAGGAAAATGATGTGGATGAAGTTCTAGAAGACGTCACGGGTGAGGAGGACTAAAGATGGCTGTTCCAAAGGCGTGTCGCTTCTGCGAGAACAAGATCACCCATGTGGACTATAAAGATGACCGTGTACTTGAGCGGTTCATTTCAGACAGAGGTAAAATTTTGCCACGACGGGCAACTAGAGCGTGTGCTAGGCACCAACGGCAGATTGCAGTAGCGATCAAGCGAGCTCGTTATCTAGCGCTCCTACCCTATATCCGAGGATATCACACGTAAGGAAGTAGCCACTTTGCGAATGATCTGGGAGATTCGCGGGCTTTGGTCAGGTGGAAAACGGCGAGGATGTCTGGGCTGAGTGAGGGACGACGAGGTTTGCGGCGAGCGGTCGCCTTGGGCGTGCTTGTCCTCGTGCTCTCACCTCTGAGTTTTTCACCGCTCGGGCCTTTTATTTTAATTTGTGTGCCTGCGGCGGTTTTGTCCCTCATATTTTTTGATAGGCGACTTGTAAGTGTGTCTTTGGCATGTGGCCTTTTGGGCATGGCGGCGATTGGTTTCCAGGATCCTACTGAATTGTGGTATGTTGAACGGGGCTGGACGCTTTTGATCACGGGCGGGTTCGTCGCTGCCCAGATGCTAGAGCCTATTCGTACGATCTTCGCCAAGTCAATTATGAGTGTGTTATTCGCTGTTGCTGCTGTCGTGATTGTTGGGTGGGCCAGGCCTGATTTGCTCGTTAACGTCGACTGGCTGGTAGGTGGAAAGTTTGATCAAATCCTCACAATCTTTGATTTGGAAGGACAGGCGGGGGCAGGTGTAGCAGAAGCGATGCGTCAAGTAATCTGGGTAGTCAAGGCCATATATCCAGCCATGTTGATACTCGCCTCAGTGGCTGCGTTAAGGTGTGCTTCATACATGGCACGGCGAATGGCAGGTGTAGAAGCTCCGCTGGGACCAATGCGTAAATTTAGCTTTAACGATCACCTAGTATGGGTTTTAGTTCTTGGTCTTGTACTGTTTGTGCTTCCTGCTGGTGTATGGGCGGCGCGCGCAGGTGGAAATGTAGTCACTGTGATGGGTGGCTTATATGTGTTCCGTGGGGCAGCAGTCTTAGTTTGTATCGGAAAATTCTTAACTAGCTCAGGGTGGTTATTCGCACTGTGGATTATAGCAGCCCTGCTTCTCTATCCTTTCACAATCGGGGCTGCATTTTTAATGGGGCTTAGTGATACGTGGCTGGATTTTCGCTCACGCTTGAAAATTGAAGTGGAGAAATAATGAACTTTCAGGTACAGTATCCCTCAATGGAGGATGCGTTATGGTTGAACTGATTCTTAGAAAAGATGTTCCAGATCTTGGTCGAGCGGGCGAAATGGTTCAGGTTCGAGCCGGTTACGCACGAAATTACCTGATCCCCCAAGGTATTGGACTCCCAGCAACTGAGGGTAACCGTAAGAGTTTTGAAGACGAGAGGGCTCAGGTCGAGAAGGCGGCTGAGAGGGAGCGCGACCAGGCGAAATCGCTTTCAGCAGAACTAGAAGGCCACTCAGTCACTTTTTCTGTCCGTGCTGGTGAAGAAGGACAGTTGTTTGGCTCGGTTACGGCCGCAGACATTGCGGAGAAGCTCGGTAGCGATGGGTTCTCGGTCGAACGTAGGTTTGTTAAGCTCGAAGATCCAATTAAGGAGTTGGGTGTATATGATGTATCGGTCCAACTTCATGCTGATGTGGAGGTGGTCCTAAAGGTCTGGGTCGTCGCCGAAAAATGACGATGATTTCTCGTCCGCTTGATGTCGTTTGGGGAGAACTGTCCAAGGATAGTCAGCCTCCGAAAGAGCTTCGGTTTGTGGCCGAAGCCGCACTCGAGCGTAATGCTCGATCTGCTGCTGTGCTTGATCTGCGAGGAATCTCTGATGTGACGAGCTTTTTCGTAATTGCGACCGGAGATTCAGACACACACTCGCGTGCAATCAGCGAAAATATCCTAGACCGAATGCGTGGCGCAGGATATCGACCAATCGGCGTTGAGGGCCTGAACCAAGCTCGATGGGTCTTGATGGACTTTGTAGAGTTGATCGTCCACGTTTTTCTCAATGAAATGCGAGAGTTTTATCAACTCGAGCGACTATGGGGGGATGCGCGGATCTTCAAGTTCGAGTAAGCCGAAGGTTGGATGTAAACTGGATACGACTTTGTTAGTTCCTTGCGGCAGTTTTATCGTATAAACTAACTTGCAGCTAAACTAAGGGTGGGTTGGTGGATGTGTCGATGTGGAAGCTGTGATGTGACGAGTTCAGTTCGACTGCCTTCCTGTAGCCTCACATGTTTCGGGGCATGTGTTGTGGTGACCCTGCTCGTCAGTTTCGGGGCGTGTGGCTCCCCTCCGACCGACCAACCAGAGCCGCTCTATGGTGCGGATCTTGTAGCGGGCACATCACTAGAACGTCACGGTCTGTTGGTAATTCCTAGGGAAACTGGTGTGGCCGAATTCCGCTCTATGGAAGATCCGTCGACCATTCGGTGGACTGGACGTCTGATTCTCCCTACTACCACGGCTGCACATGGGTTAGGTCGAACTGTGGTGTTACGCCATCAGGGTGGTGCTAGCCTTTATACCCCGTCACCCGAAAGTCTAACACTACTCCCCAATGTGCTCCCCCAGGCTAGGTGGATCAGTTCTCCTTCAGGCGGCTCGTTTGTCGCTGGTGGTTGGGCGCTTACGGTCACCTCATCCACGTCTCGCGTGATCACGGCTGATGGTGAGATTTTGTGGGCCGCGCCTGTCGCTGATGACCGAGCGGTAGGGCTTATCGATTCTCCGTCAGGACCCAAACTTGTGGTATGGGAGGCAGAAGAGGAAATCCCATCGAACACAAGGTCTGTGAGCACACGGGGTCCAGTCATCGTCACTGGTTGGGGAAATGAGGTTGTGGGCACATCTAACGATGGCACCCGACTCATCAGATGGTCGATTCCTGACCTCGAGTCCGTGGAGGTCTTGAAAATTGATAACGCAGTTGCAGCCCTGTCTACATCGCCCTCTCAACACCGAATATATGTGGTTATGGCTGCAAATCCTGAACTCCTCGCGGTTGATCGATATGATTGGCAAGTCGTTGGTACCGTTCGTAATGATGAGCATTTTGAGGCGCTTCGCATTAGTAAAACCGATGATCGGATCTTGGCGTATGACGGTACCACGGTTTGGTCTATGCGGTCGGGTGGGACAAATAAAATGGCTATCCCGAGTCAGTGGCGGTCTGACTTTCCCATTTCCCTGCTGGATGGATCCACACTTGTTATTGACTCAGCTGGCTTAGGGGTTTACGGAGCGAGTGGTTCTCATGTGAAAGCAGTGGATGGTCCGCTAAGTGCATGGTGGATTCCGGTGCACTGGGGCCCCCGTGCACCGGTGACTGCCGTTTCATCCACACCGGACGATACGGTAGTAGGACAGCTAGAACTGTCGCCGCTATCACCTCGGAGAATCGGTCTTTTAACGATGGGCTCTACAGCTGGCCGTGCAGGTGTGCCGCGCCGCAGAGACGCCGCTGTATCGCCTGATAGTCGAGTCGCTCCCAATAGCCTGACGACGCCTGATACTCAAGTAAGGTCTTTGCTTAGTAGTGGATTTTATGTGGTTGTGAACTCTTCCCGACAACTCGCAAGCCTTGAGGGGCTTGAGGAGGCTCTTGAGGGTTCAAGTTATTCGACACACGTGGCCCCACATGTCGATGAAGCCGGCGACATGTGGTATCGCCTACTCGTCGGTCCGTACATCTCTCGTTCTTCGGCTGATACAGTTAGTAGTGAACTCCGCCGCGAACGTGGCATCGATGCGTGGATCCAAGAAATAGATGGACAGAGATGAGCGAGTTTGTCGGGGAAGGCGAAGCTGGGAAGGGATGTGATCAGGAAGAGTCGTCTTTTGCGTGGGACTTGCCAGCCGATGCTCGTATCGTCGCTTTGATACACGATTCAAAAGAATCAGAACGAAGTGCCACGGTAGTGGAAGCAATAGCAACGGCGATTGCTCGTCGACGTGAACACACGCTTGTTTTGAGCACCGAGGTGGGGCCATCTCCGTTAGATAAGCTGATGGGTGATATCAGCAGGTCTGAGGGACTCCCCGCGGTGCTTGGGGGTCGTGCTCGTCTCGCTGACGTTGCTGTTCAGATAACTGATTGTCCGTTCGTATACCTGCCTGCCGGGGTAGATCTTGAAGCCATTTCCCAAATGTTACGAGGAGATATCTTCTCCCGTTTTATTCAAAGAGTGCGGGAGCGCGGAGGTACGCTTTTTCTAGTATTGCCTAAGAATGTTCCTTTTTCACATGAAGTACGGTCATTACTAGATGGGTATATTACGTTGGGTAACGTGACGGTTCCTGAACACCTCAAAAATCTTCTAACGTTTGGTCGAATACGTTTCGATGAATCGAAAGATGATTCGTTCCTTGGTCATAATAGTTCCGTCTCTATCGGGACTAGTGGACAAGACAAATTAGCTAGCATCGTTGCTCAGAGTATCGCGGCGGATAAAGATGAAGATGGTGAGCAAGAGCTTCCCCGTCCTAATACGAGCGTCTGGTCCCAACACCAAACCAAGACACACTTCCCGCTGAAGCAAGCGGCAATAGGTATCAGCACTATTGTGTTGATTTTCCTGGGTTGGTGGTGGATGCTTAGGGCCACTGATGTGGGCGAAGGACAGCTGCTTGAACCGACGACGCCAGCCAAGGTTGAAATCTCTTCCGCCCCTCGTATAGTACCTTCTCTTGAGCTAGATGACGCTAGGGAAATGGTCAAAAACGCGTCGGAGCTTCCATTTTCCGTGCTTATTGCAAGCTATGCAAGTCTAGCAGATGCAGAAGAGCGTGTCGCTGAGCTCGAATCCGATGGTGGGGCGGTCACGAGGCTTTATTTTGTTTCACCGACCCCGGTTCGAGGAGTACTATATTATCGTGTTCTTGCGGGTGCGTTAGCCGATGAAAATGAAGCTGAAGCGCTTATGAAACGCCTAGTGGAAGCAGGGAAAAAAGAAGAAATAAGCCCTTGGCATCTCCGTCCCTCCGGGCTTTCGTTTGACCTCGGCACCTTCACTGATAGTGTGGGTATGGAGGCTAGGGTGGCCGAGCTCGCGGTTAAAGGGATTCCGAGTTATGTGTTGGTAACCACTTTAGGTGAATATGAAGCCTTTCAAGTGTACGGAGGAGGATATCGCAACCAACAAGAATCTCTCCCGATGGCAGAACTCCTTGGAACCGTCGGTGAACCTGCGATGTTGATCGCACGCCACGGTGGCGCCGTCTCTTACCCATTACCCTGAGCGATCTTTGAAGATCAAATCTCTCACACTACATGGATTCAAGTCCTTTGCGGACCGAACGAAGGTCGAACTCCACGACGGACTCACGGCGATCGTAGGTCCGAACGGCTGTGGGAAATCCAACATCTCTGATGCGATACGATGGGTGTTGGGAGAACAGCGTCCAACTGCCATTCGTGGTTCGCGGATGGAAGAAGCGATCTTCGGTGGTACCGAAGAACGACGCCCCATACATCGCGCCGAAGTGACGCTTGAGTTGTCCAATGAGGACGGCGTACTGGCGGTCCCTTACTCGGAGGTCTCTATCGGACGAACGGTCCACCGTGGGGGTGAAAGCGAGTATACGCTGAATGGAACTGCGTGCAGGCTACGCGACATTCTTGATCTTTGTCGCGACACCGGTCTTGGGTCCAATGCCTATGCGATGATTGAGGCTAGGATGATCGATGCAATCTTGTCAGACCGAGCTGAGGAACGCCGATCGCTGTTCGAGGAGGCCGCCGAGGTTGGTCGATATAAGGATCGTCGCCGCATCGCGACCCGTCGATTGGAACAGGCTGAAGCTGATCTGCAGCGGCTTGACGATGTCCTCATCGAGATTCAGTCAAAAGTTCGCTCTCTTGCTCAACAGCGTGGACGAGCTGAACGCCATGGTACCTTGCGTAACCGGCTTCTGCAGCTTGAGGTAGCTGCAGCTGATGCACTCCTAGAACGGACTGAGCAGCGACTATGTGAAGCGCGCCAAGAATTAGTTGCACTGACTCAGACAGGGCCATCTCAAATGGTCGACCTCCAGACTTCGGAGACCGAACTTGAGACACTTCGGATCGAATTTTCTGAGATGGAAGGGGAGCGCGCAGATATGGCCCGGTTGTTGGAAGAGGCACGGCGTGGAGTTGAAGCACAGGAACGGGCGTTGCTCCTAGCCCAAGAGCGAATGGCAGCTGCTCGAGACCGACTAACCGCTATGGCTGAAGAGGAACGGCAGATAGAAGCCCGTAGTGCTGGGTTACAAGTGGGCTTGGATGAGGCGCAACGGACCCTGACTGGTGCCGAGAAAGTGCACGACCAGAACACTGTAGTTGAAGAAGATCTCCGGAGGGTGGCTGAAGAATTTCTATTGACTTCTCAGAGTGCAATTGCTCGTCGTGATACGGTACGTGAAGAAGTGGAAACAGCCCGTCGTGAGCTGGATCGTTGGAGTCTTGAGCTTGATACGAGTGAGGAAAGAGCCCGCCATCGCTCTGAGGAACTAGAGCGCCGCCGTCCGGCACTCGAAGCTCTCGCCAAACACGAATTAGAACTGAAACGCTTAATAACAGAAGCATCTAAAATTGAGGTCTCAGCCGGCAAACGGTTGAGTATGCTCACGAATGAGTTGAGAGATGTACGAGCGACGGTGGATGAGACGGACGAGACTCTTCGTGAGATGCGGGTAGAAGCTGCCCGTCTAGAGGGTCGATTGTCGACGGCTCAGGCACAAGCTTCTAGTCTGGGCGCGTTGGTCAACTCAAGTGCGATGCTACCAGAGATTCTGGTCGAACTTCTTGAAGACCGTGAGGCGGTTTCCGGTTTGGATGGGGTACTGTCAGATTATATTGAAGTGACGTCGGAATGGGCTTCAGCCGTTGAATCGCACCTTGGTCCCTATCTCCATGGGCTTGTCGTTCGTGATTGGGACACGGTGACACGCGTGCAGGATTGGCTTGAGGCCCATGGAGGCGCTGAGGGTATTTTAGTTCTGCCAAGGGACCCCGGCCCGTGGTTTGACGCGATAGACTCTGCCGAATCTTCGCTTTTGGAAAAAGTTGAAGTGGCAGGGCCTGGAGCGACATGGGCAACAGCACTTCTTACTAACGTTGAAGCTCTGGAAAACAGTACCTTCTCACCCAGAGACCACCCTTGGGTGGGGCCTGACTGCCGCCGGCAGGATCGTTGGGGCGCGGTTTTTATCGGTTGTCCTGGAACAGAGGCAGGTGTTTTAAGCCGTCGAACGGAACTCCAGATAAGGCGTGAAGAAGTCGCTGATCTTGAGGTGCTCCGGGATGAACAACTAAAAGAAATCGAGGTGTTTGAAAAGCGGTCGGAAGTAGAAAGACAGAGTCTCGAGGGGCTTGAGAGTACGGTGACTGAAGTTTCAGCTGAGATCCGTGAGGCCGAAGCCGATCACGCCTCGGCGCTGTCACGTTTACAGCGTCTTGATGACGAGCGTCGAGAACTCGCAGGTCAGATCCAGGAGATCGAAGCTTTACAAGCAAGCGAGAGCCAACGATCAGGGACGGGTGGGGAGCGTACGAGAGAACTGGAGGCGGCCGTTCAGGAAACAAAGGTGGTCCTCACGTCAGCGCAATCTGAAGCGGATAAAGCCCGCCATGCTGCTGATACGAAGCGGACTGAGTTTCATGAGGCACAGCTTGAACGAACACGCTTTGAGGCTGACCTAAGCAATCGACGTCAAGTGATGGATCAGATTGCTGAAGCTTTAGAAGATGCTCGCGCTCGGACGCGAGTCTTGTCTGAAGAACGTGAGATGCTCAACCGTCAACTAATTGAAAACCAAAGTGTAACAGAAGAGGCGGAAGAGGCAACTGTATCGGGTCTGAGGGAGCGAGCGGAGAGTGAGAGCTTACTGGTCACATTAGAAGGCAAGATTTCTGAGAGCCGTGAATTTATGCGAGAGCGGGAGGCAGAACTCAAGAATGTGAGACAGCTTGAGCGCGAGAGGATAGAGGTACGGCATGCTCTTGAACTCGAGATCACTCAACTGGAGGCTGCTGAAGCTGGCGTCCGAGGGCGCTTAGAAGCCGAATGGGACACTTCGCTCGAAGACTTACGGGAGCAGGCTGAACCTATAGAAGATGGAGATCCGGACGCATGGGAAGACGAACTCGACCAAGTTCGGCGTTCAATCGCAAGGATTGGTCCTGTCAATCTGCTAGCCCAACAGGAATATGAGGAAGAGAAGACGCGGCTCGAGTTTTTGACTGAGCAACGAGAGGACTTGCTAGAGGCGCGCGACGATCTGAAGGATTCAATTGGTCGTATTAACAAGCATGCTGCTGACGAATTCAACAACACGTTCGAGCAAGTCCGCGAGAACTTCCATCGAACTTTCGATGCCCTATTCGAGGGAGGCGAGTGCGATGTTTGGCTAGAAGACTCTGAGGATCCGCTTGATTCACCAATTGAGATTTCAGCAAGTCCGCGAGGTAAAAAGACTCAGCGTATCCACCTCCTATCGGGAGGTGAGCGTGCTCTTACGGCACTGGCCCTTTTATTCGCTATCTATCTGGCGAAACCAAGCCCGTTCTGTCTCCTTGATGAAGTCGATGCTCCGCTTGATGAAACAAATATCCTCCGTTTTGTCCGAATGCTTGAAGAGTTTAAGGAAGACACCCAGTTCATCGTTATTACGCATAATCCGCGAACGATGGAAGGTGCTGACTGGATCTATGGAGTTACCATGCAAGAGGTTGGTGTCTCTTCGATTGTTGGTGTCGAGTTCGACGAGGCTCCACAGGTAGCCTGAGGCAAGACTCGCTGGGAATGCTATGGATGATCGAAGCGGAGAACTCATCGTGGTTGGTTGCGGAACAGTAGTACCCGAACCTGACCGAGGTGCGTCTGCATACTTTGTTTCGCTAGGGGGATCCCAAGTAATGTTCGACTGTGGTCCCGGTGCAGTGCAGGGCCTCACTCGACTTGGCTTACCGTGGGGGGGCATAAGCGATCTCGTGATCACTCACTTCCACCCCGATCACGTTGGTGCACTTCCAGGCCTTTTTTTCGCACTTAAACACGGTTTAAAGCACCCTCGTGAAGAACAGCTAACGATTTGGGGTCCCAAAGGCACTGTATCATTTTTCAGGCGTATGTCAGCAGCATTTGGAGACTTTATCATTCGGCCGGATTTTGACATGGAGATTCATGAGTTGGAGCCTGCCGGAAAAGGCGTATTGAGCGGTGGTGCACAACTCAGGGCTCACAAGACACCTCACACGAAGGAAAGTCTCGCCTATCGACTCGATAGTGAGGATGGAACTTTCGGATATACAGGGGATTCGGGACCTACGGATACGCTTGGACCTTTTATGTCTAAGGTGGACGTGTTGTTATGTGAATGTTCACTCCGTGATGAGGAAACGAATTGTAATCACCTTTCACCCACGTCGGTGGCCACCGTTGCCAATGCAGCTCAGCCAGGCAAACTCATCCTAACGCATGTGTATCCGCATCTCCGTTTGGGGGCCGATGTCGTATCCTTAGTGGCCGCGGCAGGATACGATGGATGCGTGGAACTTGCGGAGGAAGGACTCCGCGCCACGTTGACGAACACGTAATGCCGCTTGATTATTCTGAATAGTATGCCTGCCATCGTAGTTTGCGCGTCCTAATACACTAATAGTTATTCTTGGCGAAAAAGGCAGTATTGTAGGTGACCATTTGGCTTTTATGAAAATTGTTGGCAGTATGATCCACCTTAACCCACCTGGCGAGGGGGAACGATGTTGGTGGTAATGAAGCATGGTGCTACGCCCGATCAGGTAGATGGAGTGGTAAGTGCGATAGAAAGCATGGGCTATCGCGCTCGCCCCATGCCGGGTGCTCAACGCACGACCGTTGGTCTTGTTGGAAATGATGGGCGTGTAGAGGAGGGCCATCTAATCGGACTCGATGGTGTTTTGCGGGTCATTCATGTTTCTCAACCCTATAAGCAGGTGAGTCGCGAGTGGTGTTCAGAAGGGACAGTGGTCGACCTTCCGAACGGTGTTCAGATAGGGGGAGAGGATGTCGTGATAATGGCGGGGCCCTGTGCAGTCGAATCACGAGAACAGATCCTTGAAACGGCATGCCGTGTGGCAGCAGCTGGTGCTACAGTGCTACGCGGTGGCGCATTTAAACCGCGAACTTCTCCATATTCCTTCCAAGGCATGGGACAAGAGGGACTCCAACTATTGGCTGAAGCTCGTGACGAGACAGGCCTCGCGATCGTCACAGAAGCGCTCGACCCTGAGGGGGCGGTTCTAGTGGCTAAATATGCGGACATCATCCAAATCGGTGCTCGTAATATGCAGAATTACTCACTGCTACGAGCCGTGGGTCGTGCCGGTAAACCCGTCCTGCTTAAGAGAGGGATGGCTGCGACGCTTAAAGAACTTTTGCTTGCAGCTGAGTACATCGTCGCAGAGGGTGAGTCGCGGGTCATATTATGTGAAAGAGGAGTTCGAAACTTTGATAACCATGCGAGAAATTTGTTCGACCTAACTGCGGTTGTTACGGTTAAAGAAGTTTCTCACCTTCCAATCATTGCGGATCCGAGTCACGGAACGGGGGCCCGCTCTAAAGTGGGTCCAATGGCTAGAGCTTCGGTAGCTGCGGGTGCAGACGGTTTACTACTCGAAGTCCATCCGGATCCGTCTACTGCGGTATCGGATGGACAGCAATCATTGAATCTGGATCAGTTCGATAAACTGATGGGTGAACTCGATATGATTGCGGGGGCGATCGGGCGGCGTATAGCTCGGACCGCAATAGCGCCACAAACCTGACTCGGTTGGTAGCCTTGGGTGTTCCGTAGCGCTAAGATAGATATGCCCCAGGCCCGTGGGGTTGGAGCGCGTGAACCCCGTCAGAACCGTGAAGGTAGCAGCGGTAAGCGTGTAAAGGCTGCCACGGTCCACCTGGGGTTGTTCGCGTGGTCGCCCGCGATGTAGTTGGGCGGAAGACCATGCGTCAAGTTGCTGCTCCGCGGCTTGGCGCGCTGTGTTTCTTAAACAGGTTTCTAGAGCCTACACTCACGATCTCGTGTACCGAACTGCACTTGCAAGAACGCATCGTCCCCGACGCTTCGAGGAGCTGGTGGGACAGGATCACATCGGGTCGACACTTCGTGTTGCCGTTGAGGCAGTGCGCGTGGCCCACGCGTATTTGTTCTGCGGTCCCCGTGGTGTAGGTAAGACCACGGCTGCACGAATCCTTGCAATGGCGCTCAATTGCCCCAAACAGCAAGACGGTGAGCCTTGTGGTCGCTGTGACTCGTGTGAACGGATTTGGGCAGGTCGCGCTTCGTTAGATGTCGTGGAGATCGACGCAGCCAGCCATCGTGGCATCGATGATGCTCGGGATCTGCGTGAGCGAGCTATGTATGCTCCGACAAGTGATGACCGTTATAAGGTCTATATTGTTGATGAAGCCCATATGCTGACGCGAGATGCTTGGAACGTTCTACTTAAGATCCTTGAAGAACCGCCACCACGAGTCATTTTCGCCTTTGCCACGACAGAGCCTCAGAAGATTGAACAAGGTGCTGCCCCTGTGATGTCACGCTGTCAGCGCTTTGATTTCCGGCGTGTATCAGTTGTTGACATCACATCGCGATTAGAAACAGTTCTCGAGCGAGAGGATGTATCTGCGGAACCTGGTGCTCTGGTTGCAATCGCGCGCCGTGCGGAAGGTGGGGTAAGAGATGCC
>Ga0310344_10001405_pt1 | contig 18398 bp, 15 predicted proteins | sample HC15DNA20200_MG_FD_203801 | JGI IMG/M metagenome (GOLD analysis project Ga0310344, IMG submission 203801) | Marine microbial communities from station ALOHA, North Pacific Subtropical Gyre - HC15-DNA-20-200_MG | ecosystem: Environmental > Aquatic > Marine > Oceanic | place: Pacific Ocean: North... | reverse complement strand
GAGACAGGTAACCTATTTGATCGTGTTCGGGTGCTAGTTGGAATTCTGCAAAACTTTAATCATCACTATTCCTCTGTTATCCGAGGAAAGCCCCTGACTAAATTATGGGAATCACAACTTGAAACCATAGGCCAACATGTAGAGGTCCGCTGGAAAGAGGATGTTTACGAGGGTGTCGCTACAGGGGTTGATGAAGCTGGTAACCTGCTTCTACGGCAACCAGATGGATCACAACTTGTGGCAGTTGCGGGCGAGGTGACGATGCAAGGCTCATGACATGGATATCACTGATATGCAACGGCAGTTAAGAGAATTTGCAGCTGAGCGGGGATGGGAGACATACCAAACTCCCAAGAACTTATCAGCGGTCTTGGTTAGCGAAGCACCAGAATTGCGGGAGCCAATAGCTGACCGAAAAAGAAGCAGCCTCAGTAACCGAGTTAGAGGAAACGATGGGGCAGGTTAAGGACGAAATAGTGGACGTTATGGATTACCTTCTCCGCTTGTCGGACGTGTTGGGTGTTGATCTCGATCAGGCAGTACGGCAAAAGATTAGAAAGAACGCTATCAAATATCCTGCGAACCCGATACGTGAGTAACCCAATGCCCAACGAATCTACGGGCTGCATATGGTGTGGGTATGAGAACGGTGACTTATCAGCTTACTGCGGCAACTGTGGTCGTGGGTTGGTTTTTTCTCTCATCTGCTCTAAGTGTGAGATAGGGAATCCCTCTGAAAATAGATACTGTGATAACTGTGGTAGTTATCTGAAGGGTTCTGTCGAATCATCGGCACCCCCGATTATTGGCTCCTCTGCGCTTTCAGTTTGGCACAAGGTGGTCTCGTGGTTTCGTCGTGATCGAGCGCGTACTGGGGCTATTGCGATATTAACCTTGATCGTATTGAGTGGGCTTGGGATAAGGCTTGTATCTCTAGCTGAAATTCCCTCGAACATTGTAGCCGATGAGGCCGATAACCTTCAGGTTGTATATCACATCATGGCAGATACAGGGCCGGGTTTTTGGGGCCTAGACTGGAAACCGGCTCCCGCTGCTAGCCTGTATTTTACAAGTTGGATGATGGCGCTTTTCGGTGAAGGTATCTTTAGTATGCGTCTCGCCAGCGCTATCCTTAGCACTGTTTCTCTTGTAGGGTTCTACCTCGCCGCCCGACAGTTTCAGATTTCACGTTCAGCAAGTCTTGTTGGTACTTTGTTGCTAAGCACAAGTCTCCTGTATCTCCACTTTTCGCGTAGTGGTTGGGAAAATGTTCAAGTTGGGTGCTTTCTCATCATGACTGTCTTGGTGTTAACAATCGCGATCCGCCGTGGAGGGTGGCACCTGTACGTGATAGCAGGAGTATTTGTCGCGATGGGATTATATGGGTACGTGGTAGGTAGGACGATTCTAATTGGATTGGTTCTGTACTTACCGTTTGTGATGCTACTTCACCGAAATGGGTGGAGACGCATAGCCGTCGGGTTCGGTGTCATGTTTGGAACGTCGGTCGTTCTTTTTGCCCCCCAATTGAATACTATTCTTGATGATCCAGAAACGTTTAACAGGCGCGTTTACGATGTATATGCACTAAAGGACACTAACCGGTCACACTTTGATGAGAAAGGCTCTCATAGGATCATAATTGAGCAGACGGTGCATGTCCTCAAGGCCGTTATTCTATTGGACTCAAGTTACTCGACTCTGGCAGATAACCCAAGGTATGTCCCAGACGGGAAAGGTTTTCTTGATAGGTTGACTGGGATTTTGTTTTGGGTCGGATTGGTAGTTTCGCTGGTTCGCTGGAGACAGTCTCTCCTCTTATGGATGTTGTTGTTTGCTATGGTTTTTCTGCCTCAGATACTGTCCGTTGGATCTCCCAATGGTGCACGGTTAGTCGGTGCCCTGCCGGTGATCTATCTATTTGTAGTATTCGGAGTGGACTGGATCTGGTCTCTGAAGGGCAATCTCACAGTTGTGTATAGAGGGATGGCAACAACCGTAGTAACGGTTATTGTGTTCTCAAATGTCGTAGGTTACTTTGGTTGGATGGGAACTCCTGAAGCTGAGAGGGCTCGACAACCAGCAGTAGATATCTCAGAATTTGAAACGTGGCAGGATTTGCAAAAAGTCGAGGCACAGGCGGGGAGATCTGGTTTCAATGTTACCCAGTGGCACGAGATGCGCACGCAGTTAAAGTGATACTACTTGGAGCTAAAATTCTGTGCCCTTGATTTGTCCTTACTGCGAATTTATCAATCGGCTTACCGCCACTTATTGTGGTGCGTGTAGTAGATATCTTGTTACTAGGTTCGTGTGCTCAAACTGCGGCTTTACTGAAGATTCGAGCCAAAGCTTTTGTAATAAGTGCGGGCTAGAATCGAGAGAGAGTATGCCGAAGATTGAGAACCACCTAGGCCTTGGATCTCCTACTCCTAGAGATGAGGTGGATGGGGCTACGCTGGATGTAGCGGATGTATTCCGAGCCGATCGTACTTGGGGAAAGCTTTGGAGCGCAGGTGTTATACCGGGTATTCCTAACGCGATGACGCTAGGAATTGGTATCACAGTTCTCATGGTTGCGATGTGGTTACGGCTGTACCAAATCGGGTATTCCCCTGAGGGGTTCAACGTCGCAGAGATAATGTATACACAAGAGGGTACTGGTTGGGCTTGGGGTGATCTGTTTGTCGATCAACAAGCACGGGTTAGCTGGATCTTTCAGACTTGGATGACGCTGTTTAGTGATACCGCAGTAGCCCCAAGGGTATTATCAGGGCTTGTTGGACTTGTAAGTCTTGGGTTGTTCTTTGCATGGAGTTGCTCTATTTGGGGTCGTCGTACTGCAATATTGGGAACCCTTGTGATGGCAGTCAGTTTTTGGCATGTAACGTATAGTCGGCTAGCTTTGCCAGTGTCGCTACTGTTACTCATAGAGCTATTGGCAATTTATGCCATGCACAGAGGACTACGAAATGGGGCTAATCAGTATTGGTTAGTTGCAGCGGGGTTGCTCACGGGGGCAGTAGTGTATTTGGATGCTGTAGGAATGATTTTCGTTTTTGCAATCTTCGCAGTCTGGGGTTGTGAATTTTTGAGAGGGAAAATTCCGTTCCGGGTGGTTACTGGGACATTTACTTTATTCGCGGCACCAGTTGCTGTGTTCATAGTTATGTATTTGGGAGGGCTCGCAGTATCAACTGATATCCGAGATCGTGAGTTAAGCGTATCTGTCACTCGCTCTTCTGAGTATGCAAGTGTCGACGGAGTGATGGATCAGTTGCGTTTTGTAGTAAGGAATATCGGAGACAACGTCAGTTCCGTCATATGGAACCGTCCAGGGCATCGAAGTGCTAACTATACAGGAAGGATGCTCGACCCCGTGACGGGATTACTGGTGGCGGGCGGTATTTGTATTGCGTTGATTAACTGGAGTAAACCCTATCACCTGTTTTTGGTAATGGTGCTGGGCGTATCTGTGGTTGGTGTTGGATTAACAACCTCAGAAGGAGCCTTTAGTAGACTAATGATCACTGCACCTGTGATCTATGTTTTAGCGGGGCTAACTCTTGACCGTTTTGTTTTATGGTCGCAAGGTCGGCTTAAACCATATGCTGTAGGAGCAGTGATTGTATTTGTCCTACTTGTCGTTACTTACCTCAATGCGACAACGTATCTCGAAAATCCTAACGGATCTTCTCCGGATCTTTGGGTGGGTGAACTGCGGATCGGAGACGATGTTGGCTAGTACCCAGTTCTGACTACAGTCGGAATCAAATCTACGTAGGTTGCAGTCAGCCAGGATGGTGTTATTAGGCTACGTTACAGAGGCTCTTATTGAAGGTTAAGCTATTAAACTACAAGCAAGCATTTGTAGGTGCCAAGGAACTCTGGCGACCATTAAATAGGAGCTGGGGGCTGAGGAATAAGGCAGTTGTAGTCTCTAGTGCCGGTAAAGCTCATGCATTAGCGAGTGAGACTCTATAGTAGGAAATCCCTAGCAAAGCCGAGTACTAGAAAGGCAATCATTGGGGTGAGGTCGAACATCCCGAAGGGGGGTACGACTCGTCGGATAGGAGCGAGGAGCGGCTCGGTGATTTGGTTCAGTAATTGGTTGATTGTTTCGATAATTGGGTTGGTTTCCCCGATTGCTCCTATCCAGGACATGATTATCCTTGCCAGGATAGCTAGCTGGAGTGCAGAAAAAAAAAGGCTGACGAAGTTTAAGAGTAGTTCGTTCAACTGAGTTCACTCATACTCAGATACTCCAGATTGTCCTTCATCAGTCAGTTTTTCCTAGGGCTTGGTATTTCTTGTACGCTGTAGTAACAGCGTCGATCACAGCTGCTCTGAAGCCAGCCTGCTCGAAGGAGCGCAATGCTTCAACTGTCCCGCCAGCTGGCGAAGATACCATGTCTTTAAGTTCCGCCGGGTGTTGTCCAGCTTGGCGAACATATTCTGTACTACCCAGCACCGTCTGCAGGACGAGTTTACGAGACATGTCCCGCTGTAGCCCCATGTAAACACCGGAGTCAATGAGAGCCTCAACAAATAGAAACACGTACGCCGGTCCGCTGGCACTCAGTGCTGTTGCCATATCCATGTACTTTTCGTCTGCGACGAAGACTTCTTCACCAAAGGACCCGAGTATTTGTTGTGCTGTAGTGTGTTGCTGCTCAGACACGTCATCCGTCGCTGTCCACACTGTCATGCCTTGGCGAACTTGTGCTGGTGTGTTTGGCATCACCCTTACGATGGTTTTGTGTTGTAATCCTCGGCTAAGAGTTTTTAGGGTAGCGCCAGCAACTATGGAAAGCACCGCCTGCCCAGGTTTCAGGTGATCCTTTAAATCATTCATCACCGGGCCGAGATGTTGCGGTTTTACAGCGAGGATCACTACCTGAGTATCTTTCAGTGCTTCGCCGTTATCAGACGTTGCAATGACTCCGTAAGTATCGGCAAGATGTGAGCGTCGACTTTTTATAGGTTCACCGAATCTCACATCCGCTGGTACTGCGATTCCGGCATTGAGAATTCCGCCAAGGATTGCCTCAGCCATGACTCCGCCGCCTATGAATGAGACCTTCATGTTTTAACGTAGCCTCCCGTCGCTTACAAGGTCGACAGCGACCCCAACCGCTTCAAGCATGCTCTCATGATGAGCGATGCCTTGACCAGCAATATCAAAGGCGGTCCCGTGATCCACAGAAGTACGAATAAAGGGTAACCCAAGGTTAACACTCACACTGCGTTCCCAATTATGCACCTTGATCGGAATGTGCCCTTGGTCATGGTACATGGCGAGCACTGCATCATATTTTCCGTTGATAGCTTGAGTAAAAACGGTATCAGGAGGTATCGGGCCTTGTGCATCGACTCCCTGAGTTCGGGCAATTTCTATTGCGGGAGAGATCTGTTTTTCTTCTTCATCTCCCAGTAAACCACCATCGCTGGCATGAGGGTTGAGTGCTGCTATACCGATTCGGGGGTTCGGGAATCCCCATCGCTTGAAATGTTCGTAAGTAAGCATAATTTTTGCTAATACATTATCTAGGGTCACGTAATCACAGGCGATACGGAGTGAGCGATGGGTGGTTAAGTGGACAACTCGGAGAGTATCTGCCATCAGCATTGTGGCAACTTCTTTTGAGTTTGTCTGTGATTGAAAAATCTCCATATGGCCTATGTCTTTGTAGCCAGCGAGGCTTGCAGCCTCTTTGTTGATGGGGGCGGTCACGATCGCAGCGACATCACCAGATGCTGCCATCTCACCGGCTTTGAGCACCCATTCAACAGCAGCCTTACCGGCATCTGCAGATAGTTCTCCGATCGCGATGCTATCGAAATCGAGGTTTTCGATGTCAAGTACGTCAATAGCACCTGCATCCCCGATTACTTCATCGAGAGAGTGGACTAGATGAGTTGCTGCACCATTTCCAATAAAACCCAGAGCATTGCTCATTGCTGATGCGTTTCCAACTACAAATGGACGGCATTTCGCGTGGATACTTTCATCCATGAGCGCCTTGGCGGTGACCTCAGCACCAATCCCGGCGGGATCACCCATAGTTATCGCTACGTAAGGTCGATTGCTTCTGGTACTCATAAATAAATTCTCTCGTTTTTCCTGTGGAGTCTTATTATACGGGGTGGTATAAAAGGGCCCCGGCAAGCTCCGGGGCCCTTTTTACCAGTCTACTTATGTGACTCTTGTCTGTTTTTAATCACACTTCGAGTATCCACAATCTGGACAGTTGAGGCAGCCTTCCTGGGCCACCATGTAGCCAGAGCAATCCGGACAGCGTGCGCCACTCATAGGCTTATGCTGCTCATTGGTCTCTGTCGGGGTATCCGGTGACTTAGATGAGGGGAACAAACCTAGTTGAGCTGTTGTGTCGGATGAGTTCATCGGAGCTTCTTCAAGATGTCTTGCGAGCACTAAAGCTACAGCGTCAGGGGCAGAACGCACGAGCGTTCCACTGTCCCAAACCGGTTCATCTGTAATCCCCTTTAACTGCGCAACCACCTGTTCGGGGGACACCCCTGACCTGAGGGAAAGTGAGGCTAAGCGGGAAACTGCTTCCAACTGGGCAGAGTCTGTGCTACCCGCCTTACCTAGTGTGCTAAACACCTCAAATGGGTGGCCATCCTCGTCAAAGTTAACAGTAACAAAAAGGTTGCCCTGGCCTGTTCTGACTCGTTCAGTTATGCCCCGGATGACCGAAGGTCTCTGGCGCTCTACCAGCATGCGGTTCTCTACGATTTGGTCTATAACGTCGCCGGCTTGGACTTGGGCAGTGGTCATATCCTTTGAGTCGTCAGTGCCAGCTGTGAGAACTTCAGCATCACGACTGCCAGAACGGTAAACGGTGATTCCCTTACATGCGAGCTCCCACGCAAGAACGTAAGCTTCCTCGATGTCTTCTTTCGTAGCTTCATTTGAAAAGTTAATTGTTTTCGATATGGCGGCATCCACACTTTCCTGGAAGACGCTTTGCATTCGTACGTGCATCTCGGGGGAGATGTCTGCCGCAGTAACGAAAGTTTTCTTAACGGTATCAGGCACGTCGTCTCTCGTTTGGAGTGAGCCACCGTCAGCGAGATAGCTCATTAGCTCTTCGCTATAGAAGCCTTCATCCCGTGCAGCTTGCTCAAAGTTAGAGTCCACATAGATCAGGCTCTCACCGCCCAATATGTTGTGCTTGTGGTATGACAGCGCAAATAGAGGTTCAATTCCGCTTGAACAACCCGCAATCATCGAGATAGTCCCAGTGGGGGCGACCGTTAATCTGCAAGCGTTGCGCATACGCGGCATATCGGGGGTGTCATAGATACTGCCCTCATATGCAGGGAAATCGCCGCGTTCTTCAGCAAGCATTGAGGACATGTTGTCAGATTCTTCTTTAATGAACCTCATAACGTTGCGGCCAAGCTCGAGGCCTTGATCAGAATCATACGGAACGCCCATGCGCGCCAATAGATCAGCAAATCCCATCACTCCCAGACCGATTTTCCGGGTCGATTTGGTCATTTCTTCAATCTTGTCTACGGAGTAGGCATTAGCGTCGATGACGTTGTCCAAGAATCGAGTTGCTACGTGAACTACTTCGCGGAGACGATCGTAGTCGATGGTTGGATGGTCTCCCACATCAGTAATGAATTTGTTCAGGTTTATCGACCCAAGGTTGCATGATTCGTAGGGAAGCAAGGGTTGTTCCCCACAAGGGTTTGTCGCTGTCATTCTGCCGACATGTGGGGTTGGATTCCGATGATTCACCCAATCTAGAAAAATAACACCTGGTTCCCCATTTCGCCACGCGCCGGTGATGATCTTGTCGAAAACGTCGCGTGCGTTGAGTCGCCCTGTTTCGACGACCGGGGAGTCTGGGTCGCTGGCATCCTTTTGGAATCTCAGGGGGTAGGTCGTGCCCTCTTTAACAGCGTTCATAAATTCGTGAGTAACTCCAACAGAGATATTGAAATTATGGATATCACCCTCTGTTGCCTTACAGTCTATGAATTCCAAGATATCGGGGTGATGTACGTCCATCACCGCCATGTTGGCTCCGTCCCGTTTCCCACCCTGGGTTACTAGCTTTGAAACTGAGGAAAGATGACGGAGTACCGATACGGGCCCGCATGCTTGCCCATGCGTGGTCGCAATATTTGCCCCCTTGGGTCGGATCGCTGACAGAGCAAACCCTGTGCCACCACCATATTTTTGCACCATGGCTGTCTCTTTAGCAGTGGTCATGATGCCATCCATGTGATCCTCAAGGCCGATGACGAAGCAAGCTGAAAGGGTCCCGGTTCCCTCGCCATTATTTCTCTCAATACCTGCGTTCATCAGGGTAGGGGAGTTGGGGACGAATTCTAGGGACGCCATAATTTCATAGAATTTCTCTTCCCACTCGCGAGCGTCTTCCTCAGTACCGTAGAGATGTTCTGCCTTTGCTATGGCGTTGGCTACCCGGTAGAACATCCCTGCGGGGGATTCCGCCACGTTGCCAGTCGCGTCTTTTTGCAAATAGCGTTTCTCAAGCACTATTTGTGCGTTTGCACTGATATCCACCACATCGTCCTGGTGTGGAGTGTGGTTCCCGTTGGTGTTTTTTGTGTGTCCGTTCAGTTTGATTTTCTTCGTCTGGTCTGCAAGCATTTTTCCCTACTCCTCTTCAGCAAGCCGGTAATTTGTCATCACAGGCTTATACTTTTATTTTCTTTCTCCCAATGACCTTTCGATACCAATCATCTAACAGATTTCGCCGCATCTCATCTCTTCGCGTGTCCAACTTCAAGGGGGCCCAGGTACGTCAGAGTCTATGATCTACACGGCTCTTGATTTTCCATTGCGGCGGCTACGATGACGGCGCGGCTTTACTGGCATAACCTCTTCAGGGATTAAGGCCAATTGGTTGGCTTCATCCTGTTCTTCATGTGGTTCTAGTAAAGCCTCTATCTCCTCCTTGAATGTTTCAATGTCATCAAAGTCTCTATACACACTGGCGAATCGGATGTAAGCGACCCGATCAATTCCTTTGATTTTATCTATAACCAGTTCCCCAATGGCTCTTGAAGCTATTTCCGATCTGCCGGATTGCTGAAGGTCTGCTTCAACATCCGATACCAACTTGTCAATCGAGCCGGTAGGCAGTGGCCTTTTTGCACACGCTGTCAGTAGGCTCGCCCGTAGTTTTTCGGGGTTGAAGTCCTCTCTTCTTTGGTCCCGCTTGACGACTCGTAGTGCGTTGCTTTGCACTCTCTCATATGTTGTGTAGCGCCTTCGGCAGGAGGAGCACTCACGTCGTCGCCTGACCCCGTCAGAGGATTCACGGGAATCGACGACTTTTGACTCGTTATGACTGCAATAGGTACATCTCATCGACCAAGGTTCACTCCCCACGCGACCACAACCCGTCGTGTGGACCACGACATTAGCACTACATATTGTGGTGTGTCAATAGGATCTATCAACAATTTTGTACAATTTTTAGAAATCGCTAAAAAAACGTTAATCTCTTTTCTTAAAGAGTTAACAGGTACCTTGAGAAGATACTAACGCACTTGCAGAGACTAAGTGTGAGTGAAGCGGTCGTAGATGGATGGGCCGATGAAGTCAGCTTTGCCAGCTAATTGTTCTTCAATACGCAGCAGGCGATTATATTTCGCTGTGCGTTCACCGCGTGCAGGCGCGCCTGCCTTGAACTGTCCGGCAGCGGTTCCGACGACTAAATCGGCTATCGTGGTGTCTTCCGTTTCGCCCGACCGATGGGAGATTACGGTACCCCACCCAATCTGTTTAGTAAGCCTGATAGCTTCAAGAGTCTCCGTTACAGTTCCAATTTGATTTAGTTTGATAAGCACTGAGTTACTGGCCCTCATTTGGAACCCTTTTTCGATAAGAACCGGGTTGGTTACGTAAATATCATCACCCACAAGCTGGATTTTATCGCCTAGTCGAGCCATTTGCGCAACCCAGCCCACCCAATCGTCCTCAGCCATTCCGTCCTCGATACTTATGATTGGGAAATCGTTAACCGAATCAACGTATAAGCTGATCAATTCGTCAGAAGAGAGCAAACGGCGTTGTTTGGCCAGGAAATATGAACCCTCAAACCGTAATTCAGTCGCTGCAACGTCGATTGCAATGAAGCATTGTTCCCCGGGACGGTACCCTGCAGTTTCGATAGCCTCGGTTACTAAGCTAAGTGCGCCGATGTTTGTTACACCACTTGGCGCGGGACCGCCCTCATCTCCCACAGTAGTTCCATAGCCACGGTCTCTCAATATCTTGTGCAGTGTTTGGTACACCTCTGCACCGGCACGGGTAGCTTCCCTAAAGGTTTCAAACCCAGCTGGCACAACCATGAATTCCTGGAAATCTGTCGAGTCGTGTGCATGCTTGCCACCGTTCAAGATGTTGAACATGGGTATTGGGAGAGAGAATTCTCCACCATTAGCGAGGTACTCGTATAGTTCTACCCCTTTGCTTAAGGCGGCAGCATGGGCAACAGCCATAGAGACGCCGAGAATAGCGTTAGCGCCAAGTGATGACTTGTTATCTGTGCCATCCATGTCAATCATCAACTGGTCAATTGACTCTTGGTCAAAAACTGGGCGTCCGAAAAGTTCTGGCCCGATCTTACGGTTCACGTTCTCGACTGCGCGAAGTACGCCTTTCCCTCCGAACCTAGCATCCTCACCGTCCCGTAGCTCAAGCGCTTCGTTGGCGCCTGTACTTGTGCCAGAAGCCACAGATGCCCTGCCTCGACTGCCGTCAGAGAGGACTACGTCCACCTCCACAGTCGGATTGCCCCTCGAGTCGAGAATTTCTCGCGCGACTATGTCTGAGATTGTGCTCATGTTTCTTGAGATCCCGCTATCTTGATCGCCTTTTCAACCGCTTCGTTGGCTGTCTGCGCGGTCGAGATTGACGGGTCGATTTTGCCATCTTTCGAGAGACTCCAAGTCCGGACCCCGACTACAGGAATCCCCGCTTTCAAAGCATGACCTATCTCCGATAGGGTACCGTAGCGTCCCCCGATGGCTATCACAGCCTCACCGGTCTTAACCACCAAAACGTTTCGGGCTTGGCCCATTGCCGTTGGGATAGCAACATCAACCCAGTCATTAGCGTTTCGTCGATCACTACCTGGCAGAATGCCGATTGTTGTTCCCCCATTACTCTTGGCACCGCGGCATACCGCTTCCATTACGCCTCTCCCACCTCCGCACACAGTGGTCACGTCGTGTCGGGCCAATTCTGCTCCTACCTCTTCCGCGATGTGTAGGAGTTCTGGCGATGGATTTGAGTCCCCAATTACGGAGATGATCATAGCCTTTCCCCGGCTGCTTACAGCCTGTGGAATTATATCATCAGTGATTGGCGGTACGCGTGATGTGTGTGCTGTGGTCCGCTGAATCCGTAATCTAATTATTTGAATTGGTCGTGATGATGCTGAGCAGGTGGAGTCAGGATGGAAATCCAGTGATAACCCTTGTCGACTAATTGGAGATCGTGTTTTGTCCCTTAGCTAGGTTGCATGAATTCTGGCCGCAATAGAGAATCTGAGTAGAGTTGATAAGAGAGGTTAAATTTATTGTGGGACGTCCGACGTTCACTCACCCGGAGACCCCGTTTCCTGTCGGTGTAGAGTATTACAGAGGTGGGGCCCCCAAACCTGATATGTGGGAAGAAGATTTTTCTCGCATCAAGGAACTGGGGTTTTCCATTGTACGAAGCGCCTCGTATTGGAACTGGATGGAACCAGTGCGTGGGGAGTACCACCTAGATGACTACGATCTTTTCTTTGACACTGCTCATAAACACGGGCTTTCAGTGTGGCTCGATGTCATGTTGTCTACGCATGGAGCTTGTCCGGAGTGGCTGACGCGTGACCATCCAGATATTCGGGTGGTCAATTACCGTGGCCGTCCACACTATTCAAATTCTCACCCTGCATACCCCCAGGGTGGAGTTATACATTGCTATGATCATCCCTTGTGGCGTGAGCTTGGTGGGAATCTGCTACGCCATGTGATTACCAGGTACAAGGATCACCCCGCGACCCACATATGGGGACTTTGGGATGGTGTCGCACCCTCTTCGCACTGGGTCGATCAACACGACGGTCACATGTGCTACTGCGAGAATTCACTGCGCCGTTGGAAAGAATGGCTTAAAGAACGGTTTACGTTACCAGATTTTAACGAGCAGACTTTGCGGCGGTATGGGACCTGGCAGGACGTTGAGCCTCCACGATCTAATAACAACGTTTTGGAAATGCTCTTGTTCCGTCAGTTCCACTACGAAAACTTAGCAGATCATCTTGAATGGATGATCACTGAAACCAAGCAACTCGATACGATACACGAGACTCGAACTCACGGAGCCTGGTTTCCTCGTCCTTGGGACGAGACCTGTGCACAGCCTGCGGACAGTTGGGGCATGTCGATGTCTTCTAACAACGTCCTTACATCGAGTGACCCCGGTCCTCTTATTGATCGTACTTTCGCATTTGCCTGGTCCCGATGTTTAGGTCTTAACGGTCGATGGTGGAATGAAGAGATCTACTCAGGTATGGCAAAAGGAGGGGTTACCTGGAAGAAACAGACGGACCCACGTGAACTAACAACCCTTCTCTGGCTTACGTTAGCGAACGGAGCGGCCGGAGCCATGTTTTGGCAGTACCGCCCGGACCACGTTGCTTTTGAATCGCCTGGCTACAATTTAGCAGCCTTGGATGGCGGGCCAACTCCTAGATTGGAGGCTGTATCTAAGACGATTGGTCAGATTGAAAGTATTCGCGATCACTTACCATTAGCAGTGCCTAAGGCTGAGGTCGCACTGGTCGTGCACCAGACCTCACAGGAACTTTTCGGCTACAACGATGAGAGCGAAAGGTTTCTTGCCGATGTACGTGGGACGTACCGTACGCTTTGGAAGCATGGTATCCCGGTCGATGTAGTCACACCGAGGAAGGATTGGTCCGGCTACAAGCTAATCATCTTACCCAATGTATCCCTGATGACTGAGGGAGTGCGCAATCGGATTGAGTCTACATTAGAGACAAGTCCAGAAACTCGTTTTGTTGCAGAAGGGAGCTTTGGTCTCTACTCCGAGAACGGGCTATCAAGTTACAATCCGCCAGAAGGTTTTTCCCAGAAATTAGGAGTACGTATAGCTGATTTTTCGAGAGTCACAGAGCAGGATATCGAATCGGGAAAAACTTTCTTGCAAAGTCCGTATGGGGATATCGAATTTGTCACCGAAACGGGATACGCAGTACTTGAACCCTCGGGAGCTACTCGGTCTATTGCTACTATCGAAGGTCAAACAGTGGCAGTCTGTACGGCGGATGGAAGATTCACTTGGTACGGATTGACATTTTCAGCGGGGTTTGGCGACTTTGGGCCTCCTGAGTTGATCCTTGGCATTCTTCGTGAAAATGGGATTCAGCCCCCTGTATCTGTCGATGGTGATTCAGTAGTTCCTCTTGTGCGGCAAAGCGCTGATGGAGGAAAACTCATTTTTGTCTTTAATATCGAGCCACGAAACGCGAACGTCTTTCTTACTCCACAGTGGAACGTTACCAGTGCGGTGGATGTGCTGACCGGACATAGTCTGCAAGTTGATAGGAATACCATTGAAGTACAGATACCTCAGTGGCAGGTTGCTGTTCTCAGTACTACCCATGCAGACTAACTATTGTGAGACTGCATAAGCTTGAATTTGGGATCGCTCATCGTGGCTGTGTAGTCAACCAGATGTCTAAAGCCCTGCCCAATGTTAGATTTGTCTGTCCTGGAGGCTTTATCCTGCCAGACGGTTACGCGGATGAGATTCTCTCACTGGATCGACCGAGTGACGCTGATGTTGTTGCAGTTATCGATTGGCTCAAAGGCTCGTCTGCTATTGAGGAATTGGAAATGGTTGAACGCACTGATACAAGTGCAGTGATTTCCATCCTCGCCAAGGCTGAACCACCGGAGAGGTACTGTTCGCAGGCGGTGGAAAGGAACCGTTGTTTCCGTATCGGTTATGAGATTCAGCAGGGTGAGGTGGAGCAGTGGATTGTAGGTGCTGAAAAACTTCAGTACGTGGAATCACTTGTTGAAGAGCTCAAGACGATGGGGGATCTAAAGTTCAGCAACGTCACTCAGGCTAGTTGGAATGAATTAACTCGTGCTGTCATTTGATAGACTCCCTATCATCTAGACGGTAGTCTATCGTCGATTATTGCATTTGAGGTGAACTTATGGCTCTTCCACAGAGAATGAAATTCGGCGTTTTCCTGGCTCCGTTCCACGTGTTGGGCGAGAATCCAACGCTAGGCCTGGAGCGTGATCTTGAGACGCTGGAGTGGCTTGATTACCTTGGGTTTGACGAGGCTTGGATTGGAGAGCATCACAGCGGAGGTTGGGAGACGATCGCTTCACCAGAACTTTTCATTGGAGTTGCTGCCGAACGGACGAAGCATATCAATCTTGGAACAGGTGTAATTAGTCTGCCTTACCATCACCCGCTTATGGTTACAAACCGCATGGTGCTTCTGGATCATCTGACTAGAGGCCGTACTATGCTCGGCGTTGGCCCCGGAGCGCTTGTGACAGATGCTTATATGCTTGGTATCGAGCCGATGACGCAGCGCGCACGTATGGATGAATCTTTGGGAATAATAATGCGTCTTCTTAGCGGATCGGAACCGATAACTTACAAATCTGAGTGGTTTACTCTGAATGAGGCAGTTGCGCATCTCGAGCCATACACAAAACCGCATTTTCCGGTTGCGGTTGCTGCAGCCACTTCGCCTTCTGGGATGGTGTTAGCAGGAAAACATGGGACCTCTGTTATTTCGATAGCGACTCCAACAACAGGTGGAAGGTATGGAGACAAAGGCCTGGCTGATTTCTGGGCAATGGGAGAAGAATCAGCTGAAAATCACGGTAACACGCTGGACAGGGGTGAGTGGCGCATCATGGTCCCCGCTTTTATTGCTGAAACTAAGAAAGAGGCTTTAGAGCAAGCGAGGATAGGTGCTGGCAAATACCAGCGTGATTATTTCGAACATGTCATGGGGAATGATCCAGTTATAGATGGCCCACCTGAAAAAATAGTAGAAGCACTTTCGGACAGTGGTAAGTGGATTGTTGGTACTCCGGATGAATTGGTTACACGGATCAATCAACTGGACGAAGAAAGCGGAGGGTTTGGAGGGTTGCTCGTTCTTGCTCACGAATGGGGAAACCGAGAACAAATGATGAAAAGCTATGAACTGATAGCACGCTATGTAATGCCTCAGTTCCAGAACTCCCTAAATAATCTTTCTCTGTCTGAGCATTGGTCTGCTAGCAAGAGTGAGGAAGTTAGGGAACTCAGGACAGGTGCCCTCGCAAAAGCAGGCAAGGATTACGATTCCCAGAAGAAATGACTATGATCGCGAGTGATAAATACAACATAGCGAACGTTTCTTGGGGTGATCACGTTGTCTTCGGTGAAGGCGATGGGCTGCTTCATAAGGTCGATTCACTTGAACGGAGGATGGATTCTTGGCGGTATGAACTCAACACCGGCATCATTCACTGGCGTCAGATGCGTAGTGGTAAAGATGATGTTTACAGGGCTGCGCCTGGGTTTGGGCGTAAAAAACGTCGGATTTACCCAACCTTCGGGTGGGATGAGTTTGAAATGGTTCCAAAGTTGGCTCATGAACGATCTATGGAAGCCTTTTGCTATTTCTCGCTTCTGGATCACGGAACTCCCTTACGTGAAAAGAGCGTTAGAGAGCGTAGTCACCATAACCCGCAACATGGACGCAATTTCAGTCGTATGTCCCGTCTTACCAACCAGCACCCGGAATATCTGATGCAGGACCGTGATGGAAACCCACATTGGGGAGTTGTGTGCTTAGCCTACCCAGAGGTGCGTCAGCACATGATTGATCTGTATACATCGATCATTGATGGTTATTCTTGGGATGGTATCTTTGTTTGTCTCCGATCGCAGTCGCGTCCCGCGGACTACGCTGATCAGTACGGGTTCAATGAACCAGTCCGTAAGGAATTCTTGGAGCGCTACGGCAAGGATATTCTCAGAGAGGAATTCGACGTTCAGGCGTGGCGCGATCTCCATGGTGAGTACGTCACAACTTTTTTTCGGGAATTGAGGGCTGTGCTTAAGCCACTTGGACTAAAGTTAGCTGTAGGATGTGCACGTGGAGAAGTACTTGGCCCGCCCTTGAGCAACGCGACATTACAATGGCGGACTTGGCTACACGAGGGGATTGTAGATGACCTTGTGATTGACCAGAGCTCCTCACAGTGCCCATCACTTTGGATACAGCTTTGGCCGATGCACCGAGGCTATGGTTATACCCAGAACTATTTGGATGGATGGAATATGGCATCGTTAGAGGATGATCTGGCTGAGAACTATAAGCCAATTGTAGAAAACAGCGATTCTCGTTTGTTCCTTTCACGCCAATGGAACCAGCGCGACGGTGCGAAGGAAGCATCGCTTCTATCTCGTGCTGAGGTCAGTGGCCTAGCCTTTAGTGCGTTTCGACACGACAACCCGGGGCCTGTGGCACGCGATACTTGGCTCGTCCCTGAGTAGTGATCGCAATTTATTGCCAATAAGACGTGACGAATTGCTACTACTTTGGAGGTGAGGACGTTGGTCGTCTGGGCACTATCTTGGTTAGGACTCTTTAGCCCAATGGTGCTCTCGTGGAATGGTCCAAGTTTCGGAGAGCGCAATGCAGCAAGTTGAGATCATAGTCCCATCGGGAAGCTCCCGTGGATGGGAGTCTCCAGGAAGGAATACACCGTTCACACTCATCTGTGCCCTAGCCGCTGGAACTAATAGACTATAGACCCCGTGCGGTTGTTGGTCTGAACTGCCCGGTGGATTTGCCATCATGACGGGCTCGTCTAAGCCATACCATGTCATGGTGATGTCATCGTCTCTCGAACTCACATACTCGTTCCAAACGCTGAGGGTGTCTCCCGATTTCCAGAACTCTGCTTCAATTACAGGTACGTTACCCGCGTACTGATCGCCCATGGAAGCCTGGATACCTTCTTGAAGCCAACGCGCGAGAGCAGCGTTGTCTGAGTAAATACGAGGTGCATCATCTGTATGCTCACCCCGAGTGAAAAGGACATGGCCAGGCCCTACTGGAGAGATAATTATTCTCCAGTGGCTGTTTGTACTCGTTACCTCGCCGCCCGGCTCAGCACTCAATCGAAGAAATGAGTTTTCTCCAGTCAGGCGGACCTTGTTTGGGTCTCTTACCAACCTTTGCCCCTATCAAAGCGTGTTCTGCGCTTTCGAGAATAGTCTAGCTAGTTGAGTTTATGGCGGCCTCTTCTATGTGTCAACGTCTAAAGCAGTTGGCGTCCTCGGATTGATTTTAGCGTGACGACAGATCTTTGTTGCGGCACCAGGTGCGAAACCCTACCTCAACGAGTTCGCAGAAACCCAGGTACTCTGATTTGGTTTCGTATAATTCCAGCGCCCGAAACACGATCGTCCGGTAGCATGCAAATTGGCTGTGGATGTCTTCAATAAGGCTACACATTTCCGCTGCTTTGTCCGCACCTGATGCGTCCCAAAAACCGTCTTGCACAGCTCCTTCGATACAGTAAGATCGATTGGTTGGGTCAATAACAGTTGAACACCGTTCGATAGATGAATGTGCATCACCACCTGTGAACCCCGCAACGTCTCTGCCCATGCTGCGGAAGCAGTGGTGGTGGGCTACTTCAGGCGCCTTACTACATTCCTTACCGACCGTAGTGAAATCCCACTGGAACAGGCTGGCGATCCTAGTACTCTGATAAAGATAGCAAGTTGGCACATGACGTTCTGCAAGGATGTTGCAAGGATAGTGGGGGTCATCCGAAAGAAATGTTGTCGTGTGCCCCATACTCCCTGACAGACCTCCGACAACGTTCTCCATAAAAACACCACTGTAGCAAGCTAGGTGATCACGCGGTGTCTGGAGTTCCTCGCAAATATTTAAGGCATCATGCAGCTCATAGCTGGTCCAGGCCATAAGTCCGTGGCCTACCCCATGGATACACTGGTGGTAGTAGAAAAGTACGGTTGCATAACCGCACAAAGTTGTCACATCATCTTGTAGATCTGCCGTGCCTCGATCACGGAAGAGTGCCTCGGTTGCTCCATGGTATGAACCGGCCTGGCATTTGTGGCTAGAAAGGTAGAAGGCCGCTGCGCCAAATAACTCATAGGCTTTACGTCCCACAACGTGTGCTCGCTGGTGACAATCTGCATTAAAGTAGTCAGTAGCTTGGTGGAGGGCCTCGACGGTCTGGGCTGGACCATAGCGTTGGATGTGTTTCAGTAATTCTATTTCGCTGTCATACAAGTCTTGGTA
>Ga0310344_10001404_pt1 | contig 18406 bp, 11 predicted proteins | sample HC15DNA20200_MG_FD_203801 | JGI IMG/M metagenome (GOLD analysis project Ga0310344, IMG submission 203801) | Marine microbial communities from station ALOHA, North Pacific Subtropical Gyre - HC15-DNA-20-200_MG | ecosystem: Environmental > Aquatic > Marine > Oceanic | place: Pacific Ocean: North... | reverse complement strand
GTTTCTGACCCATCTTCATTGGGATCATATAGTTGATCTGAACTACCTGCTGATGACTACCTGGTACTGCGGTAGGTCGGAAGCTCTTAACATCTATGGCCCTCCGGGTACTCGGGAAATGACCGATGCAATGCTGGAGGCCCATGCCATGGATTTCAGATCCCGCAAAGCGTTGCATGATGGTCTCATGGGCGCTCAGGTCGAAGAGTGTTTTCGGCCAGGACCGGTTCTTGATATCAAGGGGCTCGAGTCTGGAGTAGTTTTGGATACGGAAAGTTACACAGTCAAGGCTGCTTTGGTAAGGCATATAGATCTTTTGGGTTTCCAGCGTTCCTGTTGGGGATTTCGAGTGGAATCTGAATACGGCACAGTTGCTCTTAGTGGAGATACAGAGCCATGTCAGGCAATTGTTGATCTGGCTCAAGGTGTAGATCTGCTTATTTATGAATGTACATTCCTTGACGACACAATAGCGTCTCGCGAAATGCGCGGGCATAGTGGTCCTAGTGGGGCTGGTAGAGTTGCTCATGCCGCTGGGGTCAAGAAGTTAGTCCTGAACCATCTTGGCCCTTTTGATAGTTCTGCGGCAGCAGTCGAAATGGCATCAATGTATTATGGAGACCGACGTGGTCCGGAGGTATGGTCGGAGATCATTAGGGAGACGGCACGCTTCTATGATGGGCCAATTGTTTTGGGAGAGGATGCCATGGAGATAGCGGTTGGCTGTAGTCCTGGAGGGACTTCGGGCTGAATTAGTAGGATGCTTTGAGGGGATGAGTTAGATGAGTAGCCAATTGGAGGGTAAAGTCGCGATTGTCACCGGTGCAGCACGTGGTCTTGGGGCGGAGTTGGTAAAGATGCTTTTGGCTGAAGGAATGCGTGTGGCTATGTTGGATATGCGTAGCTCCGATCTTGAACAGCAGGCCGGAGAGTTGACAACAGCTGGAGGTGAGGTTTTGCCCTTGGTAGTTGATCTAGCTGATGAAAGACAGGTTATTGTAGCCGTAGAACGAGTGCGGGAGAATTGGGGACGGATCGATACCCTTATTAGTAATGCAGGTATACGTGTAGTTGCCCCTGTTTGGGAAATGTCTGTTCAGGACTGGGATCGGGTACAGGATGCGAACCTTAGAGGGCAATTTTTCTGTACTCGTGAAGTTTTGAAACAAGGAATGCTCGAGCAGGGAGAAGGGGCTTTAGTTTTCATTTCCTCTATGGCCGGCATCCGAAGTGTTCCTGGAGGCTGTGCCTATTCTTCATCCAAGTGGGGAGTTCGTGGTTTTGCAGCCTCGGTGGCGCAGGACCTCAAATCGACCCGCATCTGTGTTACGACTATATTGCCTGGTATGGTATTGACTCCAATGGCAAGGGAGTCGGAAGTATGGGATCTGGGGTTACAGTGGTTAGACCCTAGTGTCGTTGCGGATACTGTTCTGTTTTCGCTTCAACAAGATCCTGACACAGTCGTTCCTGAAGTGATTGTTCAACATCGGGCACAGCTCTAATCTCTATGAGACAAAAAGTTTCAGCAATTGATTCCTATCGGTGGGTGATTCTATCTTTGATACTGCTGACGAATATTAGTTCAGCTGTAATTCAATTGTCTGGGGCGCCGGTTCAACTAACGATAGCTTCTGAAATGGGTTTGAATGCTGCCCAGATTGCGACTTGGATCAATCTTCCTCTTCTGGCTATCGCTCTTTTTTCCATCCCTGCAGGCATAGGGATAGACTACTTTGGCGCCCGTAAGGGGCTGGCTGTAGGTCTGATTTTGATGGCCATCTTTGGATTGGCCAGGGGATGGGCACCTAGTTTTGCTTTTTTGTGCGTGGTGACTTTTCTCTTTGGCATTGGGCAAGCTTTGATGCTAAGTGGTATGCCCAAGGCTGTAATTGAATGGTTTCCGCCTTCACAAATAGGTCGGGCTATAGGGATTTATACATCAGGAGCCGCCATAGGGACTATAGCAGTTTTTTTAATTGCACCTGCTCTCTTTTTGAACAATTGGCGAGGACTTTTCTTGGCAGCTGGTAGTCTCGCCAGTATAGCCTGTCTTGCTTGGCTGATCCTGGGTCGGTCGAGAGTCTATCCGCCAGCTACCACTAGCAAAACAGGATTGAGAAATATGGGAGGCACTTTATTAAGAGTAGCTTCTCAAAAGGATGTATTAATACTGGTTGGTATCTGTGCGTGTACTCAGGTAGGGATGTTTTCGTGGTTTGCCTTTGGGTTTCCTTTTCTAGTGCTCGTCAAAGGAGCTACTGAACAGACTGCCGGTGCGGTCGTATCTGTCACCATGGTGGGTTTTCTGATAGGAGCGCTGGTGGTAGCACCGCTTTCTGACAAAATAGGCCGTCGCCGTCCCTTTTTCTTTTCCGGAGGTGTCCTTTCAGGATTTCTTCTGTTATTGATCTATTTTCTTCCTCTCGGTTTTCTGCTCTGGGGAGCTGTTTTCCTAATCGGGTGTTCTCTGGGGGTATTGCAGGTACTCCTATTTGCAATACCCTTGGAATTGGAGGGTGTTTCCGAGGAAGAGATCGGAGCCTGTGAAGGCCTGATTATTTCATTGGGTTTCCTGGCCGGTATACTTGCGTCCCCTATTCTAGGTAGAGTATTGGGGGACTTCAAAACTACCATCGCGAGTGATTTTTTATTAGTTTTAGGGCTGTTAGGAAGTGTTATGTTGCTTGGAGCAGTCTTGGCAATTCTTCTGGGAGAGACTGGATGGAAAAACTCTAGTTCAGAGGTGAGCCAGATCGGAAATCCTTAATCTTTGGGAGATACAGAAAAGAGGGGGTGTGAAGTGAAACAGCAAAAAAGAGAAGTTGACCCCATTACCTTGGCTGTAGTGCGGGGTGCTCTGGAGACAACTCAGAGGCAAATGACTTTGACGATGGAGCGAACGGGCCGATCGAGTGTCCTGACGGTGTCCCGTGATTTCTCGAATGCCATCTTTAATTGGGCTCCCGAAATGATTGTACAGGGACAAGATCTTCCTATTCACTTGGGTTCACTTATCCTGGCTACGAAAGCGGTGGCAAGTCATTTTGATGGGGAAATACATCCAGGCGATGTCTTCATCCACAATGATCCAGTTTATGACGGTAGCCATATCTTGGATTGGTGCCAGTACAAACCCGTTTTTTTTGAGGATGAGATCGTTTTTTGGCTTGTTAGCAAGGGACATATGGCAGATGGTGGTGGTCCGGTCCCAGGAAGTTATAATCCCACGGCTGGAGAGATCTATGCAGAGGGATTACGTATTCCTCCTGTCAAGCTCTATGACAAAGGTGAATTCAGGGCTGACTTATTTAATCTTCTCGTTACTAATGTCCGAACACAGGAGAACATAGCTGGAGACCTAAGGGCCCAGCTTGGTGCCTTACGAGTCGGTGAACGTAACTTGATATCTTTGCTTGAAAAGTATGGTAAGCCCCAAGTTAAAGAGTGTGTTTCAGAGCTGCTAGATCTTTCTGAAATGCATATGCGCAAGCTCATCGCTGATCTTCCTGATGGTATCAGCACAGGATCTGCAATGGTGGAAGATATCGGGCATGGACTGGGAGACAAGCGCGTCGAAGTTCAGATAGAGATCCGAGGGGATAGATTAAAAATTAACCTCGATGCACCTCCTCAGCTGCCCTACTATACTAACTCCTACAGGGCCAATACCACGAGCGCGATCTATCTTGGCGTTGTTATGTTTATGAAGCCTGACCCCCCATACAATGAGGGGATGTATCGTCCTGTGGAAATTGACTATGGCCCACTGGGGACAATGGTCAATGCCGTAGAGCCAGCAGCCCATGTGGCTAGTACTACCTGTCCTGCAGAAACTATTACAGATGCAGTCAGGGACACTTTAACAGGAGCTTACCCAAGCAAGGCAGCAGCCGGTTGGGGGCATTGTTCTTGTATCAATGTTTCGGGCATTGATCCGGCCTCAGGCAAGGAGTACGTACATATGATGGTTTCGACTTTGGCTTGTGGTGCTGGGGCTCTGGGCGGTGTCATGGATGGATGGCACTGTATTGGTCCTCAGGCAGGACTTGGAGGGGCTACCTGTGGTGAGCAGGAATTATTGGAAGCCCACTATCCACTAATTGTTCATGATTACTCCATCACAGAAGACTCGGGAGGTCCGGGAGAATGGCGTGGTGGTTGTGGAGTGACCTGTGAAATAGAACCTGTAGGGCACACTATGACTGTGGTGGTATGGGGAGAAGGGAGAAAGTATCCTGCCTCGAGTGCACTGGGAGCTGCTCCAAGCTGGATCGAGGGTAAGCTCGGTAGTGTAGAAGTGATACGGAGTGATGGATCAGTCGAACAGGTCGAAGGTAATACAATGCTAAAGCTAGAGCCAGGCGAGCGAATCAGAACTTGCAGTGCCGGTGGTGGTGCAGTGGGGCCTGCCTGGCGTAGAAGTCCAGACCTGGTACTAGAAGATGTGATAGACAGGAAGGTCTCAATTCCTGGGGCATTAGCAGAATATGGAGTCGTTATAAAACCAGATGTTATGGAAGTGGATGAAGGTGCAACCAAGCAGGCTCGTGCAGAGATCGCCCAGAAAGTAGGTTCTCATGGGGTATAGATTGGGCATCGATACTGGAGGAACCTTCACTGACTTGGTTTTAGTGGAAGATGATGCAACCTGGGAGTTATTCAAAACGCCGTCGACTCCGAACGACCCTACGCAGGCAATCAACAATGGACTGACTCTGATAGCCGAAAGGGTTGGGTTGACCACAGGTGAGTTTTTAGGAAAATGCGATCTTATTATATATGGCACAACTGTTGCTCTCAATTCCGTCATCCAACATAAGGGAGCTAAAGTAGGACTTTTTTGTACCCGAGGACATCAAGATTCCTTAGAAATCCGACTCGCTCACAAAGAGGATGGGCATCGATACGACTTTTACTATCCTCCGGCTCAGATGTTGGTACCACGATCCTTGAGGATTCCAGTTAGGGAACGGGTGACCCCCAAGGGTGAAATACTGATACCTCTCCATGAAGAAGATGTTGTTGCAGGGTTGGAGAAATTCAGAGAAGCGCAGGTCGACTCAATAGCTGTTTGTCTAATGTGGTCGTTTATGGATTCCAGCCACGAACGCCGTATTGGTGAGATTGTAGCGGAGTATTATCCAGAGGCGTATTTAACACTTTCTGTCGATTTGCTTCCACAGATCAGGGAATATACCCGTGTCAGTACAACTGCTGTTAATGCTTTCGTGGGACCGGTATTAGAAGATTCTATCCAAGTAATTGAGGCCGGTCTTCGAGAGCAGGGATATAAAAACCAAATCCGCTACATGCAGTGTAACGGTGGCGTGTCTTCAGGTGAGTTCATCTCTAAAAAAGCTGTATATGCTATCAATTCTGGCCCAGCAGCAGGACCGACTGCCAGTCTCCACTTTGGGAAACTGGCAGACCGAAAGAATCTTCTGACTTTGGATATGGGCGGTACCAGTACAGACATTAGCATTGTCCAGGAAGGACAGGTTGACGTCGTAAGAAATTTAGAGGTGGAGAGGTATGTTTTAGGCATTCCTCTTGTGAATGTGGTCAACATCGGAGCAGGAGGCGGGAGTATTGCTGGGCTAGACGCACAGGGGATTTTAAGGGTAGGTCCTCAGAGTGCAGAAGCGATCCCGGGTCCAGCATGCTATGGTCGGGGTGGGACCGAGGCAACTGTGACAGACGCACTTTGTGCCTTGGGTTACCTGAATCCTGAATATCTTCTTGGGGGGGCATTCAAGATTAATAGTCACGCTTCTCACAAGGTGATCCGGGAAAAAGTAGCCGATCCGTTGGATTTAAGTGTGGAGCGTGGTGCGCTAGGTATCTACAATGTCGTCAACTCAAACATGATAGGGGGCATTAGGGCTGTTTCGGTGGAACGAGGTTATGACCCCAGAGATTTTGTCTTTGTAGCTGGTGGAGGTGCGACTAGTGCCCACATTGGAGGTTTGGCATCAGATCTTAGGGTAGAGCAGGTCTTAATTCCTAAAGTAACCTCTGGCCTTTGCGCGTTTGGAGAAGCTATTGCAGACGTAAAACACGGTTATCTAGCGACATATATAACGTCCTTGAGTGAGTTGGATCTAGGCCATTTGAACGAACTTTTTAGGGACCTTGAAGGAAGGGGGCGAAAGTCCCTCTCTGAAGAAGGTTTTCTAGATGCTAATGTTGTTGTGCAACGGTCGATGGAAATGCGCTATTCAGATCAGGTCCATGAGTGTTCGGTGCTTGTTCCCATACAAGATGACCTTTCCGATGGGGACGTAGATTCTCTGAAAAGTCTTTTCCATAGCAGGCATGAGGAGCTATACACCTATAGCGAGCCAGAGAACGAAGTAGAGCTGGTCAATCTTGAGGTCACTGTCGTTGGTTTGCGTGGTGGTAGTACGAAACCCCTTGTACTTTCTTCAGGTAAGCAAAAAGGACAGGTAGAGTTGGTGGAGCGACAGGCATATTTTGAGGAATTCGGCGATTTCCGAACAGTCCCAGTCTACGATGGTCGTTATGTGGAAGTAGGCCAGTCTTTGACAGGGCCGGCAATAATAGAAGAGCCAACTACCACCATTGTGGTGTTTCCGGATTGGCAAATCGAGTTGGCATCGGGGGATTATTACTGGATGACGCCACAAGGTGGTTAGTGGGAGTAGGGCTAGTTCCACTCCCACTAACCCAAGTGGTGGAGATACCAATACTCGAGAAGGTCAGTGGTAGGGAACTGGCGAGATTTTCAGTCGGTGACTTTCAAAACCAGATCTCCTGGTAAAACCAGAGTTGTTCCGTCGAAGCGTGCCAGTATTTCTTCGTCGAATAGGTACTCGACCTCATTCCCATTTGCAGCACACCACCGTTGAGCTTGCAGATGCAGATGATCCCCTTTGAGTCGAAAATATCCCGACCCGCTTGCAGAACGGTTGCCCTTTTCGGCAACCAAGACGAATCGGTTGTCTAGAAGAGCCAGGGATCCACGGTCAAGCTTGAAAATAGAAATTTTCCCTTCTAGGGGGATCCTATTAAAGGTCTGGATAGTGCCAGTTCCAAATTGAAGAACTAAAGAATCATCACTACGTTTTATGCCCAATTCATGGCTCGAGTTTGTTCTGGTAGTTAGCGCAGGTGTACTTGGAGGATTGGTGATCAGGCCAACGTTAGCTTTCAGGTGAAGTTTGCTCCCGGTCGAGGTATAGGTTCCTGAATGAGCCTGGCCCATTTGCTGATCGGCGGGATCACCGTGGTGAATTGCCTGTTGAACAAAAAGACCCTGATGGAAGGCAAAGAGACCAGTAAGTCCCACTGGGTCACGACCACTGCCTTTTAGAGTTTCGTATGACCAAAGACCCTCGAGACCTGCCATCTCTGGGGAGTCTATCAGACGGTCGAGCAAATAGAAATTCCCTGTTGGGAACTGGATTATGAGACGATCATTTGTCTCGAATCGGTATGTAGAAGGTTCATCGATCCCCGTTCTAAGGAAGCTTTCGTCTTGATCTCCGTGCCGCACATGCAGTTGCATCCATTGAGAGAAAATAATTTTCCCATCCTCCGCAAAGTAAGGGCCCGAATTGGCATTTGCATCGGTTACTCCATCCTTGCCCGACCAGATGGTATTAGCCGAAAAGTAGGAAGGTGTGAAAATCATTAGCCCATCCATCGGAATGTCTACTCCCTGTAGAGTATAGGTGGATGTTTTCCAGGATCCATAGAGACGCTGGTCAGTTCCTTGGACAGATCCAACGAGAATAAAAAACAGAGACAATGCAATCAACGTTAATCTGGTTTTCATGTCAACCTCCACTTTGTAGATGAACATCGCCTCCAATGACGACTTTTAGTTAATAGACATAACGGGAAGATCCTTTTCAATTATTGAAAAGCGTCTTTTAGAAACATGTGTCTGGCCGCCTACTAGATCCTCTACCTCTATTTGTAATTGGTAACTACCGACCTTCAAGTCCTTCAGGCGGAAAGGTTGCATTAGCACGACTCGACGATCGGAAAAAAAGAACATGGATTCTCCCTTGGCATGGACTACCTTACTGGTTGTTTGGTTATCCTTAACGATGCGGTAGGTGGTCTTCAATGAAGGCGAGCGGGTTGTTTGATCAAAAGCGGAGTTATAAATCTGGAGGTAGATGCCCATTGTTTCGTGAGGAGAAAAAGCTCTATCAACATCTGGTCTGACCTTGGCATTTCCGAGGACAAACATTTCATCCGGATCGGCTGCTTCTGGGAGCGGTTTAAGAAAATCTGCGACAACCAAGGTGCTAGACACCAGATCTGTCTGGCTGTACTTAGGAACAATTAACCCTTGACGTTTAACCCCTGTATGATCGCTGTTTAGATCCTTGACAACCAAATCCACTATGTAACGTTTCCCCTGATCTAGAACAAAAATTTTCTGGTAGATTGAGGAATCGTTACGACTCTTTCTATTGGGCAGAAAAAGAGTCCCCAATTCGTCGTCAAATTCCGTAATTACTTTTCGGCTCATATCTCGGACTAATCCGTAGACACCAATACGAGCTATGTTGCGGTTGCCCTGATTGTTATCTGGGATGAAGGTTAGATCTTGATTTTTAACCTGTATGGTCATCGGTACAATGACTTGGTCTTCATTGAGTCGTAAATAGGCTACGTCTACTTGTATAGGCAAGATCTCAAAAGAGATATCTGTTTCGACGAATTCCTTTAGCTCGGGGAGTTTTAGAACGGGTGCGGCAGTAATTCTGGCGAACCTCTCATATCGATCGAAGGGAGTGTCATTTGCCCGGTAGGTGGTTAAAGGATCGATCCTTCTGTGTCGGAAGGCGCGACGATCGCCCTTAGAAGACAGTCCTAGCTCCTCGGCCATGGTCAGGCCACCGACGGGAAGATCGAAGAGAGCATCTTTGTCGTCTGAGTTTGATGAAAGTCTATAACGACCGGTGCTGTTCCTATCCACAAATTCGAGCTCAATATTTTGGCCTAGGCCTTCGATGAATCGATAGCGCCAGACCTCAAATGGATATGTGACGGTTACTCCACCTCCCTCGTGTTGCGGGCGGGCGTAGAACCCACCACTAGGATGGGATTCGATCTCATTGGGCTGTCCATGGATCACATAAACTCTCCCACGATCGGTGAGCCAACCAGCTTTTCCACTTGCAAAATGCTCGTTGGCATAGGCAATGCGTCTATAGTGTTCTTCTTTAAACTCGTTGATCATGGTCCTGCGATCGGTATCTCTCATTTGCCAGAACTGTTCTATGAAAACCTCCTTTTCCTCTGGGGTAGATAGATTTTCGAAGACATCTCTTTCTGCATCGGTAATGAGATACACCACGTCTCTATTCAGCCAGTTCTTGTAATAACGTTGTGCCTCTTCCTGTTGAGATCTTTTGTTTTGACCAAGGAGTGATCCAGAGGAAGTCAAGAGGAAGGCAGTGACCAGGATCGGATATAATGTAAAGTTCATAAACTTAGGCTCCTTGTCGGGGGATTTTCTCTCCAATAATTTTCCATAAGAACCATTTACGAATCAAGCGATTGTACTGGTATAGATTGAAGGATGTATTTTCTTTTTCTTCCGTCTTGAACCTCGCTAGTTAGTAGTTAGGTTTGTTGTCTGGGGAAATTCATTCAAAGAAATACTGATTTTCTATTGCCAAAGCTACGGATCAGAGGAGGTGTCTGATAGTTCCTCATCTCTGATTGGGCAGGACGATTGCTGGTATGTCGGCCTTTTTGGCTTCTCTGTTGAGCGCAGCCAAATCAACATCCAAGATGTGAATCATTTCTTGGTGTAGTTTTTCCCAATGGGAAGTTAAATCCCTAAAACGCATAAGACTACCTGTGGTTGGTTGGCTATCGGCACTAGCCACTGCCCCTTTCACAAAAAGTAGCTGTTCGTTGAGCATTGTAGGGAAGTTAACCACATCCATCACCGCTTCATGTTTAGTTTGGATTAGTTGTTTTTCCCAGTGGTTGATCTTTTTTACTAAGCTCTTGGCCAAAATCTCGATTTTTGATCCGGCCGGAAAATGCACCAGGCGTTGCTGTAATTCAGTGACTTGCTTATGAACCATTCTCAACCTAATCACAGAGCTGTGAACTGCATTAAGAGTATCAGTAATGCTTTTCAATAGAACAGACTGTTTTTGGAAGTCCCTTGTAGACGCCGCACTTCGCGGATCCTGAACTACATCTAGATCTCGGGTTAAGAGGGTATCCTTGTACGACAGGCGTACTTTGTAGGTACCGGGGGACACTCGGTATCCATCTACAGTCCCGAAGTACACACCGACAAGGAAGACCCCTGGTACGCGAATAATAGGCTCATGACGAAGATCCCATATTAGACGGTTGGCACCTGCTCGGCTCGAAAGCTGGACAGGTTTTTTTGCCGAGGGTGCATCAACTGCTTTCCTGTCTAAACTGGTAAATGATCGAACCACAGCTCCTGTCTGATCTAGGATCTCTATTTTGAATTCACTGTTTGGAGGTTCGGGGAAATAATAGTCAATGATCGCTCCATTGGGTGGATTTTCACCTAGACCTGGTTGGTTGCCAGATTTTCCAAGAACACGATATGCCGGACGGGGTGAAAAAAGGTGGACTGGGGATTTCTGCAATTCCGCATTGAATTGTCGCAAAGGAGTCAGGTCGTCCAGGATCCAAAAACCGCGACCTTCTGTTGAGATCACCAGATCATTCCTAGTAACGGAAACGTCAGTTACTGGCACGACAGGTAGGTTTAACTGCAAGCTTTCCCACTGGTTGCCACCGTTCAGAGAGATATACACTCCTGATTGACTGGCCGCATAGAGTAAATCAGGACGGCTTAAATCCTCACGTACTGCCCGAATAAAGTCTTCGGTACGAAATCCTTGGTTCAGTTTCTTCCAAGTATTACCATTGTTGTCCGTTCTCAATACTACAGGGCTCCGGTCATTACGACGGTACCCTGTCACGGCTAGGAAAACAGTGGAGGGATTATGTGGGGAGATCTCAATGCTGTTGATCTGAGCCTCGCCGATATTTGGTGGTGTAACATCAAGCCACTGTCGGCCCCCATTGCGAGTCAGATACAGTAGTCCATCATCGGTCCCAGCCCACAAGACACCTTTCTCATGAGGGGATTCTGACAGGTAAAGAATCGTATTGTAGTATTCTCCTCCCGCAGCTTCTCCCGTAATTGGACCTCCTCCAGAGCCGTGCTTTTTTGTCTCATTTCGTGTTAAATCTGGACTAATTTCTGCCCAACTCTGGCCGCGATCTTTGGAGAGTAAAACGATGTTGGAGGCGTGGTAGAGAATTTCTGGGTCATGAGGAGAGACTAGGATTGGTGCATTCCAGTTGAAGCGGTAGCGGAGATCCTTCCCGTCTCGTCCCAGACCTTGTTCGGGGTAGGCCATGATGTTTCGGGTTTGCCGGGTCTGATGGTCGAACTCAGTAATTACATTGAGATTGGCGCCGGCATATACAAACCTTGGATTACTGGCGTCGAAAGCGACAAAACCGCTTTCACCTCCACCTACTTCATAGACATCATTGGCTCCTATTCCGGCCCCATCAGAACGGCTTGGTAGAGCTAGTGCACTGTTGTTGTCTTGCTGAGCTCCGTAGACATGATAGGGAAAGCGCTGATCGGTAATGACCCTATAGAACTGTCCAGTGGGCTGATTGTCCTGTGTTGACCATGTGGTGCCTCCTGTTAAGGATACATTTGAACCTCCATCGTTGGCATTGATCATCCAGGATGGGTTTTCAGGATTAATCCACAAATCATGATTGTCACCGTGTGGAGTTGGGATGACTTTAAATGTCTTGCCACCATCGATCGATTTAGTCATCTGCATGTTCAGGACATAGACTGTGTCGCGGTCGGAAGGGTCAGTGTAAACACGCATGAAGTACCATGGGCGTGAGAAAAGAAGTCTCTCCTTACTAATTCGAAGCCAAGTTTCTCCTGCGTCATCGGAGCGGTACAGACCTCCTTCGTTGGCTTCAATAATCGCAAAAACACGACTTGATTGAGCCGGAGATACAGCTACCCCCATTTTCCCAAGTGTCCCCGTGGGTAGGCCAGCATTAAGTTTCCCCCACGTATTTCCTCCATCGGTAGTTTTATAAATAGCGCTGCCGGGCCCGCCACTTCTCATAAACCAAGGAGTTCGCAAGTGATCCCACAGGGTGGCATATAAGATTGAGGGATTGTTGAGATCCATACTCAAATCAGCCGCACCGGTAGTGTCATTGACCCACAACACATTCTCCCAACTCTCTCCTCCATCAACTGATCGATAAACACCACGTTCTTGGCTGGCACCCCAGAGATTCCCCTGAACTGCCACAAGAACAATGTTGGGGTTAGTGGGGTGTACTCTTATACGAGGTATTCGGAAACTCTTTCTTAAGCCTGTGTGTTTCCAGGTGATACCTCCATCTATTGATTTGTAGATACCGTCACCATCAGAAGATGCTTGGCCCCGCGCCGGTCCTTCTCCAGTTCCCATATAGATAATGTTTGGATTAGAGGGTGCGATAGTGATTGAACCAATAGAACCAGTACCAATCTGGCCATCTGAGACATTAACCCAGTTTGTTCCTGCGTCCTCGGTTCGCCAGAGCCCTCCTCCTGATGTGCCTTGGAAGAAGGTGTGTGGGTTCTCTGGAAGACCTGATACTGCTGAGGCTCTTCCTCCCGCAAATGGCCCAATGTTACGCCAGCGAAGTGCCTGTATGAGCTCGTCATTTCCTTGGGTCGCTACTAGAGGAGAAATCCACCCCAAGCAAAGCAACAGGGTTGCTTGGGTGGCAATAATTGCAATTCGTTGGTGTTTGTAATACATCGAGTTAAGTCCAATCGTTTTTGAGTCCGGGGCCTTTGGGTTTCTACTGATCAGAAACCAGGATGCTGTACCTAAAGGTATTTGGATGTTACCAAAGCAATAGACACCTAACAACAAATGCTCAGTGCTCTAGGATAGTTCATCGAGATTCGATGTGATTAAGGATAGAGGACAGTGTGTCTCTATAAAGTTCCGAGCTGTCAGATCTTGGTGAAATCCTATCCAGTATTCAGTTAGGCTTGTTAGAGCAGTTGAGGAGGAATACAATCACGATGGGATTACCAGGATAGGTGGGGGTACATCGATGTATAGATGTCTAAAAGTAGGCTTTTTGTTGAGTGTGTTGTTGTCGATGCCGAGGACAGCCTTCACCGACTTGTCTGCAGAAGGTTCTCTGGTTATTACTGGGGGGCGTCTCATTGATGGTTTTGGAGGAATCCCTCTCGAGAATTCTGTTGTAATTATCGAAGGGGGACAGATTGTTCAAGTTGGGCAGGTAGGACAACTGGATATTCCGCCTACCAGCAAGATACTGAATACCGAAGGCATGACTGTACTTCCTGGATTGTGGGAGTCGCACGGTCATCTACATAACTTTGGTTCCGGTTTTCCTCCAAACGTATTCCGTGAGAAATTCCCCGACCGATTCAAGGAAGTGATGATCCGAGTGGCAGAGATCACACTTAGGGCAGGGATTACTAGTCTAAGAGATCTGGGTGGAACACTTGAATTGCAGAAGGAAATCCGTTCGGATATCGAATCCGGAAAGATACTAGGCCCAACCTACTATATTGCTGGGCCGACGCTAATGCAGAGAGACTCAAATGATGTGCCTTCTGTCTCCAGAATTGGAGACCAAGAGGAGGGACGAAGTGCAGTACAGAGACTGGCGGATCAGGGGGTAGATCTGATCAGTGTTGATGGGTTCTGGAGTCTTGAGATTCTCCAGGCTATCACCCGAAAGGCCCATGAGCTGGACCTTGGTGTTGATGCAGGAGTGCGTCATATTAAGGCCTATCGTATCGCTCTCCAGGCGGGGGTGGATCGCCTCCACACGGTCTTTACAACTGATCCGCTTTCTGAATATAGCAGCGAAGAGTTGCGACTTCTGGTCAGAGGGGAGAGACCTCTTGCCTCAGGACCATCAGCAAATATTCTCCGAGGCCCCTACATTCTTCCGGCTATGGAAATTCGCAGAGCGTACGTTCGAGCATTTGATTTTCCCGAGAGCTTGGAACATCCGCGTTTCCGAGAGCAGTTTCCACCCGATATTTACCGGTTCCTACGCGAAACTTGGGAACAACCATCCTCCATCCCCTGGGGATTAGGTGCGCGCCAGCGTGTAGAGGTTGTGAAACGAAAAATTGAGCGGTTTATTAGGGCCGGAGGGCGAGAGCAACTCGTCCCTGGTACAGATGCTGGGTCTCCCTTGAATTTCCACAGTCCAATTCCCAGGGAAATAGCCAATTTTGTAGAAGCTGGGTTGACTCCTATGGAAGCGATTCAGAGCGCAACCTTGAGAGCCGCTCAGATGCAGGGGGTTGAGGATAAAGTAGGTACTGTGTCAGTTGGTAAAGTGGCTGACATTCTCGTTGTTGATGGAGATCCATTACATGACATTACATTGCTCCGGCATGGGATTGCCCACGTGATCAAAAAAGGGGCGTTGGTTCCGAGGAAATGATTCGGGTCTTATTTCAGGAAGCGGTTTCTTCTAAGTCTGTCCAGCGCGTGGCACTCACGTCATCGTGCTTAAAGTTGGTTTTCCCGACACGGTCAATGCGCATCACTAGTTGACAGGCGGGGTCCGGACAGCAGACTCTGGAATCGGTTTCAATCCAATCGGCTGGATGGTTGACCCGTTGCTTCGCAGGAAGAAGTGGAATCACTGACTGTAGTGCGTACAAGCAGTATGATCTGTCAGGTATCGCTAACTTTCCACCCTGCAGTTGGAAGGAATCCCCGATACTCATGTCACAGGTACAATTACCTTCGATAGACTCCACGACCACTTCCAGGTCGTAAAGGCTAAACTGATCTCTTTCGTCCGCTTCCTTTGACATTGTATCTCCCGATTCAATTAGCTCTTGTTAATTATCTGAGTGTTTAGTTGGAGTCTATCTCAAGCCTCAATTTCCTTTGGCGAAACCTAGTCGGCGGATCTCAGGTAGTACTTTTTTGCCGAGGAGATGCAATCCTCTTTGTTCACTAACGCCGTGGGGTGTTCCGAATTCGACCCAATCTGCACCTGAATCGATCATGGCACTGGCTTGGTCGATAACTTGGCTTGGAGTACCTGAAAAAGCAAACAAACGCAGTATTTCGTCGGATATATAACTGGCGGCAACCTCAAAATCGAACCTGTCAGCTGCACTTTTTATCCGCGCAACTAGCTCAGGATCAATACTGAGCGTCGGGTCCACTTTCTCAATCACCGGCAAGTACAGGGCTACTTCACGCCGAGCAAGCTGATCTGCTGCAGCACCATCATTATCCACCACGGTGACTGCGCCGGTAGCAAGTAATATGTCTTCAGGATTCCGCTCACATTGTTGGCAGTATTGTCCAATCAGTTTCCGATAGTGAATTATTGCTAAGGGGTTGGCTGAACCACCAAGCTTGACGGCCCATGAGGACGGGAGGCATTTGCGGATAGTTATAGGGCCCCATGAACCTATTAATGTGGGAATCTCCGGTCTGAGAGGTTTCCAACGTAGAGAATCGCCTCCGGCTAGCTGGAAGATTTCACCTTGGTAGGGTTCTCGTTTTCCTGCTATGAGGTGATGTATACATTCAACAGCCTCTTTCATTCTCAAAGCCGATTTTTCTGGTTTGATCCCGGCGAAATCCAACCATGCTCCTCTCACTAATCCAAGGTATGCGCGACCTTTAGAGATTTCATCGATCAAGGCGATATTTCCAGCAATAGAAATTGGATGGTCGATGTAGGGGTTTACTCCTGAGGTCCCCACTAGGAGGCGTTCCGTATGTTTTGCCATCTCATAGAGAGGTAACCAGGCTGGCTGGTAGAGCATGTCGTTATATACGGATATTGCATCAAAACCGTAATCTTCACTAGCTTGCGCCAGCGGCCCGTATTCAGATAGTTTTTTGTTGGTTTGGAAAGCCAGGCTAATCATTGGATTAAGCAGTTAGGGATCTCTTGAGGCTGATTTTGTTAGCTCGGATAGGGGAATCGACAAAAGCGCCATTGTACTCTAGGTTGTTTTATTAACAAACATGTAGACAAATACGGGTCAGGGGGGGCGGTTTTTTTTGAGGTATTAATAGGATCTAGATCGGTTTTCTGACTTTGTTTATCTCTGAGTCAGAATTCTGCAAAAGTAACAGTCAATATCAGGCAGTCCATGCTTTCGGTATTGCAACTGTACGGGCAAGATGATTACCCTTACTATGGAGTGGATGATAGAGGCTGGGGTTTCCTTTTCTGATGCCATCCATATGGCGACCGGTGCGGCAGCTGAAATGAGTCGAGTAGCCCATAGGGTAGGGACCATCGAGTCCGGGAAGCTAGCTGATATTATATCCGTTACTGGACAGGAGTAGCATTGGTGAGTCAAACCGAGTTGTTTAGGCAGGCTCGAGACTTCCTACTCCGGCACAGGACGGATTATCAATTGGCGTACAAGGGATTTGAATGGCCCAGGATGGAGCACTTCAATTGGGCATTGGAGTGGTTCGATGTAATCTCTGAAAATAACGACGAAATTGCCCTCTGGATAACCGGCGATTCTGATACCGAGTCTAAGGTGAGTTTCTCGGACTTGTCGAAAGGATCCAATCGGGTAGCAAATTTCCTCCGTCATAGGGGGGTCAAACGAGGTGACCGGTTATTGCTTATGCTCCGCAATAGGCAGGAGCTATGGGAATGTATGCTGGCCAGTATGAAGTTGGGTGTGGTGGTTGTGCCCAGTACTGTCTTGTTGTCCGAATCAGAAGTCCAAGATAGATTGACCCGCGGAGTAATCAACTGTGTAGTTACTGAAGCTGATCAGACCCAGAAATTTCAATCATCAAGTGGTGTTGCGACTTCCATTGTTGTGGGTGAGAAAGCCTTGGGATGGATTTCTTATGAAGAGGCAAACGAAGAGGCTGATACCTTTGAACCAGATTCAGTAACCTGCTCGAAAGATCCATTACTCCTTTACTTCACATCCGGGACTACAGCGGAACCCAAGCTGGTCGTCCACACCCACCAGAGCTATCCGGTTGGTCATCTCTCAACAATGTATTGGATTGGATTGCGGCCCGGAGATAAACATCTGAACATTAGTTCTCCTGGCTGGGCCAAGCATGCATGGAGTAGCTTCTTCGCTCCTTGGAACGCACAGTCCACTGTCCTGGTGTATGGTTATGATCGTTTTGACGGTGAGAAGCTTATGGAAACGATTGTTTCTAAAGAGGTAACCACCCTCTGTGCTCCACCGACTGTTTGGAGAATGCTAATCAAATTGCCTTTAGAAAATTATCCGATCAAGCTCCGGGAGGTTGTCAGTGCGGGTGAGCCGCTGAACCCATCTGTTATAGAGGCTGTTGAGTCGGCGTGGGGCATTACTCCTCGTGATGGATTTGGTCAGACTGAGACCTCTGCTCTGATTGGAAATTCACCAGGGCAAGATATTAAGCCTGGATTTATGGGTAGACCGATGCCTGGATATGAGGTCAGTTTAAGAGATTTACAGGGAGGTCTTTCTCAGGAAGGGGAGATCACAGTGTCCACCTACTCCCGTCCCATCGGCCTAATGGAGGGATACCTAGATAGACCGATAGATCCCGGGGATGGTTATCTGACCGGAGATATCGCGGAGATGGATGATGAAGGGTATATTCGATTTGTCGGCCGAAACGATGATATTTTCAAGAGCGCCGACTACCGCATCAGCCCCTTTGAGTTGGAGAATGTATTGCTCCGGCATCCGGCGGTTTCCGAAGCAGCGGTTGTTCCAAGTCCCCATCCAACAAGGTTGTCGGTCCCCAAAGCCTTTTTAGTTCTAAATCTGGATTTTCAGGCTGGTAGGGAGATCGCTCTGGACATTTTTCGATTTTGTGAAGCCAAGGTGTCTCCTTTTAAAAGAATTAGACGACTAGAATTCAGTGTTCTACCTAAGACAATCTCCGGAAAGATTCGAAGGGTGGAATTGAGGCAACTGGAGAATCTTGAGCACGACAGTTCAAAAAGGGGAACTACAGAGTTTTGGGAAGAGGACTTTAAAGACATACTGTAGTACATCTTTACGAGTAAATATCTGGCGGGAGGTTTCAACTCGAACGTAGCATGGCGTCGGGCTTGGAAATCGATAGTGAAATGCGGTATTACCCTGTGTGAGTTGTGATTATTTCCAGCTCATCTGGTCATACTGCTGGCCGTTTTTAAAAACCAGATGAACCGTATGCCATGCCCATCTTTGATTGAGCGGATCTGCCCTCAGAGAAATCACGTCGGCTACTTTTCCAGGCTCCAGGCTCCCTAGACGGTCTCCGTACCCGATATTCTTAGCAGCGACAGAAGTAGCCGCCCGGATAGCATCCATAGGAGG
>Ga0310344_10001403_pt1 | contig 18409 bp, 13 predicted proteins | sample HC15DNA20200_MG_FD_203801 | JGI IMG/M metagenome (GOLD analysis project Ga0310344, IMG submission 203801) | Marine microbial communities from station ALOHA, North Pacific Subtropical Gyre - HC15-DNA-20-200_MG | ecosystem: Environmental > Aquatic > Marine > Oceanic | place: Pacific Ocean: North... | reverse complement strand
ACGTAACGAGGCGCTTGTCGCTGAAGTGGTCGATCTAAAACAAGGGATGGATGCGATCGAGGAACTAGCACGCAGTGAGATGGGTATGATTAAAGATAACGAGTTGTTTTTTCAGATAATCAAGCCTCACCAGGGAGAAGCCCAAACTATCGATCTTGACCGCAATGACTGACTCTACGGTTTGGGCCGTGGTTCCTGCGGCCGGGAAAGGTGTGCGAATGGGCACAGAGACACCGAAGCAGTATCTGATGCTTGCCGGTAAACCTGTCGTGCATCACACGCTTGAGGTTCTTGTCGACCATGCGCAAATTGCAGGAGTGGTAATTGTGACTGCGGTGGACGATGCTTATTGGTCGTCTTGCGAAAGTTCTATGCAGACGAAATTGTGTGTAGCGACTGGCGGCGCCAAGCGATGTCATTCAGTGCTGGCGGGGCTCAATAAATTGAGTGGCATCGCCAATGACGACGATTGGGTTCTGGTACACGATGCGGCACGACCGTGTCTGCGGACGGGCGACATTGACTACCTGATCGAAGAGGTCCGTAGTAGTGCAACGGGCGGTATCCTGGCGTTTCCTGTGGGTGACACCTTGAAACGCTGTAATGTTGCGAACGAGATCCAAGGCACCGTCGATCGGACGCAGTTATGGTGTGCAATGACGCCGCAGATGTTTCGCATTGGAACTCTGCGCATGGCAATCAATGCGACCCTGGAAAAGGGAGTGTTCGTGACGGATGAAGCCCAGGCGATAGAGGCTATCGGCGGAACACCGCGGGTCGTGAAGGGTCATGCAGACAATATTAAAATAACGCACCCGTCCGACCTCGCGCTTGCTGAGATTTTCCTGCGAACTCAAGGTAGAGTGTAATGCGGGAATGGCAAAGTTGCGGGTGATTGAGCAGCCCGGGATAGCTAGTCGAAATTTGACAGTAGATGAACATTGAAATGAGTTCAAATATTAGGATAGGTCATGGGTATGATGCGCATCGTTTCCAAACGGGCGACGCAGTTATACTTGGTGGGGTAAGTATCCCGTTTGATCGTGCGTTGGCGGCTCATTCGGACGGTGACGTTCTCTTGCATGCGATCTGCGACTCCCTGTTGGGCGCGTCCGCGCTGGGAGACATTGGCCGACATTTTCCTGATTCGAACGCCGAATTCAAAGGGGTCGATAGCCGATATTTGCTGAGAGAGGTAGCCCGGATGATTGAGAATGCGGGCATCAGTGTAATTAATATCGACGCCACGCTTATTGCAGAACGCCCCAAGATTGCGCCTCATGTTGATGAAATGCGGACTAACATTGGAGCCGATCTTGGTATCTTAGTCGGTCAGGTCAGCATAAAAGCTACTACTACAGAAAAAATGGGCTTTATTGGTCGCGGAGAAGGAATTGCAGCCGATGCGGTTGCTTTAGTCCAAGAGCACCAGTAATGGTGTTCTGTCCTTGTCTGTTTGCGGGTCTAGAGGCCGTTGCTACTTCTGTGGTGGCGAGCGTCTAGTAATACATACAACGCACCTGTGCCTCCGTCTACGGGGCGGGCAGATGCGAACGCTAGAATTATATTCCAGTGAGACAACCAATGTGCCACCATTGGTTTTAGCACTGGTATTTTCCCCGGTGAACGATGCCCTTTCCCATGAATAACACGGATACAAGTTAACCCTCGGCCACTGCAGCGTCGCAGAAATTGTGACAGATTCGTTTTTGCTCCCGACACACTAAGACCGTGCAAGTCAACCTCTGCCTGCACCGCGAAATCTCCACGACGAAGCTTGCGCATAACGGCAGGCGAGACGCTGGATCGTTGGAAGATGGCTTCTTCTCCGTATTTGAGTTCTGTGTAGTCGAGTTGACCGTTGGCCATTTCGGCCATGACCTCATCGTCATCCCTATTCGATTGAGTCGGAGTTGGCGGGGGCGGCGTCTTACGCACTGCCAAAGTCTCGTGAACGAGTGGTTTCACGTCCCTTACCGCACTGCGGAAAAGATCGATATCATCGCTGGAACTTATGTCGTCGGCACCACTAATTCGTATTGGTCGATTGGAAGAAACTCGGCCACAATCGCCCTCGAGTTTTGTTTTACTCATCGAGGTGAGCAGCTGTTGAAATGATGTTTGCGTAAGGTGCTGCAAGTGCCGCCATGAAAGATCTGTGGACCTGATCTGCAGGAACAATACTGCCGTTGAATTCAAGATCGCGGGTTGCGCACGCGTCCTCTAGTACAGTGCAATCGAAGCCTAAGTCAAAAGCAGCGCGAGTAGTTGCATCGATGCACATGTGGCTCATGGCACCGACGATAATCACTTGTTTAATTCCGGCTTCTCGTAATTGTACTTCGAGGTCGGTTGCGCGAAACGCGTTTGGAAAGTTTTTCTGGATTACGACTTCTTTCCCCACGGGGTACACGGTTGCGTGATGCTTTGCGCCATTTGTGTTAGGGAGAAAAAAGGTAGCACCCGGTCGGATTGATAGGTGCTGGATGTGATAGATAGGTGCTTTACGCTTGCGGAATGATTCGAGGGTACGACTCGCGTTATGGCTGGCATTACTCATGCCTACGAGTTCCATTGTTCCGTTTGGGAAGTAGTCGTTTTGAATGTCGACGAGAATAAGGGCTTGGTCCATGACGGCTCACATAGTCAGTTTAACCATCGTAAATTTAGCATAAGCCAGCGTACCTTGGGGAATCTGACACGGAAAATCACTTGAGCCAGGACCGAGCGTTATGAAACATCTTCATCCATGGACCCTCAACACTCGCCCACGAAGGTTCAAGCCATGAATATTGCGTGCTGAGGAATGCGCGCTCCGGATGCGGCATCATGATGGTAACGCGTCCGTCATCGCTGGTAAGACCGGTTACCCCATCGAACGAACCGTTTGGATTATAGGGATAGCGGTCCGTGGCTATGCCGTGATTATCGACGAACCTCAGGCAAACATAGTCACCCTGCTCTATCCCCCTGTCGATTCGTCCTTCACCGTGGGCGACTACAATCGGTGCTTTCGTTCCCGCCATTTCACGTAACAGAATAGATGGAGATTCCAATATTTCAGCCATGACTAGCCGTGCTTCGAACTGCTCCGACAAGTTTCGGCGAAAAGTCGGCCAGTTATGCGCGCCCGGGATCAGTGAGCTCAAGTGAGAGAGCATCTGACATCCGTTGCATACCCCAAGTGCGAACGTGCTCGGCCGGTTGAAAAAATCAGCAAAATTTTCGTGTACCTTGCTATTGAATAAGATAGATTTTGCCCAACCTCCGCCGGCCCCAAGCACATCTCCATAAGAAAAACCTCCACAGGCAGCGATTCCACTGAAGTTTTTAAGATGTTGACGGCTATCGATTAAATCGGACATATGTACATCGATAGCGTCGAATCCGGCACGATCGAATGCAGCCGCCATCTCGACATGACCGTTGACTCCTTGTTCCCGTAAAATCGCGACGCGCGGTCGAGCCGTATTGATGGCCGCAGATCGCGTTGGCATAGTGGGCTCGAATGTCGCTGCGAGATATAAGCCTGGATCATTGGGGTCAACAATAGCTGCCAGTTCTTGTTGCGCGCAGGCAGGGTTATCCCTAGCCCGTTGCATCTGGAATGTATTGGAAGACCAACTATTGAGCAGTGCTGCGAGTTCAGATTCGAATATGGTCTCGGTTCTCGATTGCACCCGCACAACCCCATCTTCGGTCGGGTGACCTAATAGGTGGATGTGGTCGGCCAGCAGCGTCTCCGAAAAGTACTTTATAACTGTTTCGATGTGGGAGTTCGCAACTTGGATGACAACGCCGAGTTCTTCGCAAAACAACGCTGCGATCGGATCTTGGCCGAGCGCAGAAATATTAATGTTAATTCCTGAGCGTGAGGTAAAAGCCATTTCACACAGGGTCACGATAAGTCCGCCGTCCGAGCGGTCGTGGTAGGCGAGTATATAGCCAGCCTCGTTTAGGATTTGGATAACATTAAAGAAGGCGGAAAAAATCGCAGGGTTATCGAAATCGGCTGGCTCCATGCCGAGCGTGTTGTAGCATTGAGCCAAGATAGACGCCCCGAGTCGCCGATGGCCGCAGGCAAGATCTACAAATAACAATGAAGTGTCACCCTTATCGAGTTGTAGTTCCGGAGTAAGTGTTTGCCGGATATCTACTACAGGCGCAAAGGCAGAGACGATCAGCGAAAGTGGCGCGCTTACTGAATAGCGACTGTTTTCGTTTTGCCATTCGGACTTCATCGACATCGAATCCTTCCCGACTGGGATTACGATTCCAAGTGCTGGGCAAAGTTCGAGTGCTACAGAACGAACAGTCTCATACAAGCGAGTATCTTCGCCCGGGTGTCCTGCCGCAGCCATCCAATTAGCCGACAGTACAACGTTGCCTAGGCGCATAATTCGGGCTGAGCTGATATTAGTTAATGCCTCTCCTACTGCCATGCGCCCAGATGCTGGCGCGTCTAATAATGCAATTGGAGCACGTTCACCAATAGCCATTGCCTCCCCGGTATAAGTGCCGAAACTACTAGCAGTGACCGCGCAATCTGCGACCGGAGTTTGCCACCGCCCAACCATTTGGTCACGCGCTGATAAGCCGCCGACGTTACGGTCCCCGATCGTGATCAGGAAGCGTTTGTCGCCAACACTCGGGAAGCTCAAAACGCGATGAATAGCATCTGTGATCATAATATCGGTAGTCGAGAATGGAGCAATTTGGCGTGAGTGCGTTTGGACGTTTCGGGACATTTTCGGTGGTTTCCCAAAAATCACATCCATCGGCAGATCGATGACATTTATATCCAATAAATCGTCGTGAACGGTTAAATGCTCGTCTGCCGTAGCTTCCCCGATAACCGCCATAGGACAGCGTTCTCGTGCACACACAGCGGCAAATTCCTCGATCCGATCGGGGTCGATGGCCAAGACATAACGCTCTTGGGCTTCGTTACACCATATCGCTAAAGGCGACATACTCGGATCTGCACTAGGGATTGCCCGTAATTCGAAGCGCCCGCCGCGCCCGCTATCGTGCAGGATCTCGGGTATCGCGTTGGCGAGTCCACCGGCACCAACATCGTGGATCGACAAGAGGGGATTAAGTTCACCTTGGCTCCAGCAGTTGTTGATTACTTCCTGACAGCGACGCTCCATCTCTGGGTTGTCACGCTGCACAGAGGCAAAATCGAGTTCGATTTCACTCGTGCCAGAACTCATGGATGAAGCAGCTCCGCCGCCTAAACCGATTAACATTGCGGGTCCGCCGAGAACTAGGATTTTTGTTCCGTCAGAGATATGCCGTTTATGGATATGTTCAGCACGTATATTACCAATGCCCCCAGCGATCATGATCGGTTTGTCGTATCCACGGACATCGCTAGGAATACTGCGGTCCTCGAAACAACGGAAATAACCGCACAAAATTGGCCTTCCAAATTCATTGTTGAACGCGGCAGCGCCAATCGGTGCGTCGCACATGATCTCGAATGCGCTCGCTAAACGCGGATTTTTTGGTCTTTGTTGCTCCCAGACTTGGGTGAACTCGGGTATACGCAAATGGGAGACCGAAAATCCAACTAGGCCGGCCTTTGGAATCGCCCCGAGCCCAGTCGCGCCTTCATCGCGTATTTCGCCGCCGGATCCAGTGGCTGCGCCCGGGTATGGTGCTATACCGGTCGGATGATTGTGCGTCTCGACTTTCATTAGAATGTGAACGTCTTCTTCGGTCATACCGTAAATTGAGGAATTTGGATCGGCGAAAAAGCGTGCCGCAAGATAGCCCGTTGTGACGGCTGAGTTGTCTGTGTAGGCTGAAAGCACCTTACTCGGTGCTCGATCATAAGTATGGCGCACCATTCCGAATAGACTTCGTTTTTGTGGTTGGTTATCGATCTCCCATTCGGCATTGAATATTTTATGGCGACAATGCTCCGAATTAACCTGTGCGAACATCATGAGCTCGATATCGTTGGGGTCGCGGTCGAGCTGCATATAGCACTCGGCGAGATACTCGATTTCATCCTCGGTTAACGCCAATCCAAGTTCATTATTTACATTAGCCAGCACGCTTGTACCGCCCGCTCTAAGCGCTACCGAACCTAGCGGCTTTGGTGCTGCCTTGCTAGCGAGGACTTGCGCTGCTTCATGATTCGTTAAGAGCGTTTCGGTCATGCGATCATGGATAAATGGTGCAACTATCGACAAGTCGCTATCGGTAATTCCATCAAATGCCCACTGGGTCGCACGTTCGAAGTGTTGTAGGTTGTTCAGACCACAGTTTCTCGCAATGTCGGTTGCTTTGCTTGACCAAGGGGAGATTGTGCCGATTCTCGGTGTCACTAAAATCGAAACTGACGGATTGGGCGCGGCGACAGCTAGAGTGCCGCCGATTAGTTCACCAAGGCGTTCGAGTTCCTTATTCGTAGGCGTTGTTCTAAACCATGCAAGGTAAAGACTTTGGGTCCCGACGATTTCGAGTTTCGGCAGGAGCGCGTGCAATCGAGATTTTAGTCGATCACGCCGGAACTGGGGCAGCGCATCAGCGCCATAAAAGACGTGCATGTGGTTCGTGCTTTTCCCGGAACGACCGCTGTTATAAAGTCGTGCGCGTTGTTAAGTTATCGGAGTTATTCGGGTACAAGGGTTTCTCGACATTGATTAGAAATCGCGTTTTTACAAACTGTATTGATAATACTGCAAAGCGCATCCCCACGCTTATATTAAAGGTGAGTTCTCTAAATTTGACCGGTTTTAGTTTGAGCCTTCAAAGTTTTTTAGCTAACCGCGATGCGACGCCGGTATAACTATCTGGCGTTAATGTTTTCAATCGCGCGCGCTCAGCCTCAGGCAACGCCAAGGTGTCAATGAACTCATGCAAGGTTGCACGATTGACGCGCACACCCCTAGTGAGATCCTTAAGTGTCTCATAGGAGTTTGTTAAGCCGTAGCGGCGCATAACAGTCTGGATAGGCTCGGCTAGTACCTCCCAAGCGTCCGCTAAGTCAGCGGCTTGCCGGGCGATATCAGGCTCTAGCTTAGCTATTCCGCGTTCGCACGCGGCCAGCGCGATAACAGTGTGACCGAAGGCCGGCCCGATATTACGAAGAACCGTTGAGTCGGTCAGGTCCCGTTGCCAACGAGAGATCGGCAATTTCGCAATTAGGTGTTGCATAAGCGCATTCGCGACGCCGAAATTTCCTTCTCCATTTTCGAAATCGATGGGATTAATCTTATGTGGCATTGTGGAGGAACCGACTTCACCCGCAGTCGATTGCTGGCGGAAATAACCGATCGAGATGTAGCCCCATGTGTCACGGCAAAAATCGATCAGGATCGTATTGAGTCGACAAATATTACTCAATATCTCCGCGAGATAATCATGCGGTTCGATTTGGGTGGTCAAGTAGTTAGGGGTCAACCCGAGTTGGTTGACAAAAGATGCTGATATTTTTGGCCAATCAGCGTCCGGGAATGCCGCTACATGGGCATTGAAGTTTCCAACTGCCCCATTAAATTTCCCTAATATGTCGGCGCGGGTGAGTTGTTCCATTTGACGTTCGATGCGTGCGATGACGTTTACAATTTCCTTAGCCATAGTTGTTGGCGAGGCCATTTGGCCGTGAGTCCGAGCCAACATCGGATGTTCGCCACACGAGTCTGCGAGAGCTGATAGTTGTGCTTTTACGATTTCGAACTTTGGGACCAGAACTTGATCTCTTGCTTCTTTTACCATCATGGCGTAGGCCAGATTGTTGATATCCTCCGAGGTGCACGCAAAATGTAGAAACGGTATTGCACTTGCAAGTGAGTCAAGCTGTTGACACTTCTCTTGTAGGAAGTATTCAACGGCTTTTACGTCATGGTTCGTTGTTTTCTCAATCGTCTTGATGCGTTCCACATCTCGAAGTCCGAAGTTATCGATGATACTGTCTAGGTACGCGAGGCTTGTGGTATCAAAACCCGGCAACTCTTGGATTTCGTCTTGGGTTGCGAGATGTTGCAGCCAACGGATTTCGACAATCGTGCGGTATCGGATCAGGCCAAACTCGCTACAAATTGCCACAAGCGCTCTGGTTTGGTTTGCATAGCGGCCATCGATGGGTGACACCGCGGTAGTTGGGCTCAACGGTAAGTGATCAGTTTTCACGGGCATGGATTTGGAATTTCTGCGTGGATTTTATCGATCGCTTTGAGTAGTTCCTTTGGCAACGGAAATTCAATGCTAGCAAGATTATGTCGCAACTGCGTTTCGTTTGTCGCGCCAATGAGCGCGCTTGCCACATACCGTCTAGACAGAATAAACGAAATTGCCATATGTGCCGGATCAAATCCGAACTGTCGTGCTAATTCGAGGTAGTGTGAGGTTGCCACAGCTCCCCTCTCGGTATTATAGCGGACAAAGCGATTGTAGCGGTTGATCCGTGCGGATACAGGGCTGCTATTCCCGGCGTATTTCCCGGTAAGGGTGCCAAAACCCAATGGTGAATAGGCGAGTAGGCCGACCCGTTCGCGATCAGCAATTTCTGCAAGGCCCACTTCAAAGGCCCGGTTGAGTAGGTTGTACGGGTTTTGGATAGCCACCACGCGTGCGAGACCGCAGTGTTCGGCTAGGTGAATGAAGGACATTAACCCCCATGGTGTCTCGTTCGACAATCCTATATAACGAACCTTTCCAGCAGTGATCAAGCTATCCAAACCGCGCAAGGTCGCCTCAATATGCGGTGGTATTTCCGTTTGAGCAGGCTTGTAACCTAGCTGGCCAAAGGTGTTCGTTGGTCGATCTGGCCAATGCAACTGGTAAATATCGATAAAATCTGTCTGCAAACGTTGCAGGCTGCCATGGAGCGCTGCGCTCAAATGGTCGGTCGAGTGCTTAGATTCCCCACGGCGGATGTATGGTAGATGTACGCCTGGTCCGGCCGCCTTGGTGGCCAAAATTATTTTGTCTCGATGACCCGAGCAATTAAGCCAAGTCCCGATATGCGTTTCGCTTAGACCACAGGTATCGGCCGTGGGCGGCACTGGATACATCTCTGCTGTATCAATTAGGTTTAGTCCGGCTTCCAACGCTATGTCGAGTTGGCGGTGGCTTTCAGATTCCGTATTTTGCTCCCCAAAAGTCATCGTGCCGAGTGCGAGTTCGCTTACTCTGAGATCTGTTTGTCCAAGCTGCCGGTATTTCATTTGATAGTGTAGTTTGCAGGATGTTGTATACCTTAAGAAACCCGAGTACCGCGTGCAAGCTGCCGAGCAGTAATATTCTCTGGATGGTTTGCTATCGAATTGATATAAACAGCGCTAGGCTGTCATACACTATTCGTTTGTATCGGGGGGACATTGGAAAAAACTTTTATCGCGCGACGTTTTCGCGGTTTTCTACCTGTGGTCGTTGATGTCGAGACCGGTGGTTTCGACCCGGAGCGCGATGCCCTGCTGGAAATGGCTGCGGTGCTCTTGGCGTGGTCCCCAGGACGGGGCTGGCATCGGGGTGATATTGTTACCCACCATATTGAACCATTCTCGGGTGCAAATCTTGAGGAAGCCTCATTACAGTTTAACAAAATCGACCCGTATCACCCTTTCCGGATGGCCGTTCCGGAGAAAAAAGCCTTGACCGAGGTGTTTAAAATTGTGTCCGAGGCCGTGGCGGCACAAGGGTGTACCCGAGCTATCCTCGTTGGCCACAATGCTGCCTTCGATCTCGCTTTTGTTAAGGCCGCGGCATTGCGGCTCAAATTGAGGAACAATCCATTCCACCAATTCAGCACTTTCGATACGGCAGCCATCGCGGGGGTTGCACTAGGACAGACTGTATTGTCGCGCGCCGTTGAGGCTGCAGGAATCGATTGGAATCCGGAGGAGGCGCATTCCGCCATGTACGATGCAGAAAAAACGGCAGAACTATTTTGTTTGATCGTAAATCGTTGGGACGAATATAATCGAGGGACACAAGGCGAAATCTTATCCTAAACGCTTATGCGATCACGCCAATGGTCGGTAGTTTGTTTCAGCGAACCGAGATCGACGTTGGTAAGTTTTCTCTCGGTAACCACTCTGCGCCCACCGACCCAAACGTTAGAAATTTGATCACGGTGCCCGGAATATACCAGTTGCGAAATCGGATCATAAAGTGGGGCAGCACCAATTCCACCTAAATCAACAGCAACGATGTCTGCCAGCTTGCCGGGTTCGAGAGAACCAAGTTCTGCTTCCATGCCCAAGGCTCTAGCGCCGCAATAGGTAGCCATGCGTAGCACCTGAGTTGCCGGAGCTACCGCTGGGTCGTCGGCCACGCCCTTCGCGAGGAGGGCTGCAGTGCGCATTTCGCCTAACATGTCGAGGTCATTGTTGCTTGCTGCACCGTCTGTTCCTAGTGCAACGTTGACTCCTGCTTCGAGCAATTGAGCAACTGGACAAAAGCCGCTGGCCAACTTCAAGTTGGATTCCGGGCAATGCACGACACTGACTCCGGCGTGCGCGAGTTCGGTAATTTCGGTTTCGCTGATTGTGGTCATGTGAACCCCTAGGAGCCGACGCGACAAAAGTCCTAGATCTGCTAGACGCGACAGGGGGCGACGTCCATCTTTAGCTATTGCCTGATCCACCTCGTGTTGGGTCTCGTGTATATGCATCTGTATTTGAACGTCCAGTTCCTCGGCCAAAGTGGCGACCCGGCCCAAAGTCAGATCATCCACTGTGTACGGTGCGTGCGGTGCAAAGGTCGTGTGGATCGTCGGATGAGTACGGTAGCGATCATGCACACGTTGGCCATTATGCAGGTATTCGTCGATATTGGCCGCCCACGCACTTGGGAAGTCAATGATTATCATCCCAACAACGGCGCGTATTCCCGCTTCGATGGCGGCAGCAGCGGTCTCGTCGGGGAAAAAATACATGTCATTGAAACAAGTGGTACCGGAGAGCAGCATCTCCGACGCCGCAAGTAGGCTACCGTCATGAACGAACCTGCGGTCCACACAGCGTGCTTCGGCCGGCCAAATATGGTCCTCTAGCCAGGGTTTTAGCGGAAGATCGTCGGCAAGTCCGCGAAATAGAGTCATGGCAGCATGGGTGTGACAGTTGATCATTCCCGGAATTAGCGCATGATCCTTCAGCGCTATTTCGTGCTCAGTAGTGAATTTTTTTTGTGCGGAGGCGCTTGGTAACACATCGACAATGCGGCCTCCAGAAATAGCAATACAATGGCTAGATAATATCTTTCCGTTCGGTTCGACAGGAATGACCCAATCGGCATGAAGAATTTGGTTAACGTGTTGCAACTTAGAACCTCGTGGGGCGTGGGGTGCGTTAGTACCTTATCAGAGTCCCAGCTATCTGTGGTCGCTATCTCCGGTACAGGCGGGTGGTTGAGCGGCTTCGGCGACTATTATTTGTCGAAAAACTGTCTTTTGCCTTACTCGGTGGATCGCAATGCGACAGTTTCTGGGTCGGCTGGACGGGGCTCTAAAATTGTTGCCTACGTTAATTGGAGATTTCGTCTGTGGACATAATGTGATGACTGAGCACGCCTCAAGAGTTCGAGCCATTTATTGGGAAAGCCACGGGTTGATGCTACTCGATCAGCGACAGCTACCAGACCAAATTGAATACGTTCGTTGCGACTCAGTCGAACATGTTGTTGCGGCCATCGAGACAATGGTAGTCCGGGGCGCGCCAGCAATCGGTATCGCTGCTGCGTATGGAGTTGTATTAGCGGTTAGCAGCGCTTTTGAACAATATGGTAGAAAATGGCCGGGGCGTATAGCTGATGATATCGATGCTTTGAAGAATTCCCGTCCGACAGCAGTTAATCTGAAGTGGGCACTCGATGCGATGACTGAGTGCTTCCCGGGTCCCGATATAGATCCACGCCCGCTCTTATTAGACCTAGCTCATCGATTATATCGCGAGGATATCGCAGCAAATCGAGCAATTGGGGATCATGGGGCATTGTATCTTGAGCCAGGTGCCCAAGTGCTAACGCACTGTAATGCTGGCGCGCTCGCCACTGCAGGTTACGGTACGGCCTTAGGTGTTATTCGAAGTGCATGGGATTCAGGAAATCTGCAACGCGTTTATGCGACTGAGACACGGCCATGGCTGCAAGGTGCCCGACTGACAGCTTGGGAATTGCAGCAAGATGGTATTCCGGTCACCCTGATTGCGGACAATGCTGCTGCACATCTGATGCGAGAAGGTAATATTTCATGTGTGATAACTGGGGCGGATAGGATCGCGGCTAATGGTGACGTCGCGAATAAGATTGGTACCTATACGCTAGCACTATGTGCACGTGAACATGGTGTGCGGTTCATGGTCGCGGCACCGTTATCGACTATCGATCAAACCGCCTCAAACGGTGACGCAATTCCGATCGAACAAAGGCCCGGGGAGGAACTGCTTGGCTATCAGGGGTTCCAGATAGCCCCATCTGGCATACCGGCATATAACCCAGTTTTCGATGTCACGCCCGCCGCCTTAATTGACACCCTCGTGACTGAAGTCGGGACATTAGACAAGCCAGATGTGTGCTCCATTGCAGGGCTTTTTAAGACTTAAAATCGGGCCTATTTTGGCGTGCGTTTTCGGCACGGTGATGGTATAATTTCAACCTTTGAAGCGTCACTAAAACCCCTTTTAATTTAAATACTTATAGACTTCTAAATGGCAGATTTAGACCGCCAACTCATACCCGTCAATATCGAAGACGAGATGCGCCAATCGTATATGGATTATGCGATGAGTGTGATTGTCGGTCGGGCGCTACCCGACGTGCGTGACGGCCTGAAACCGGTGCATCGGCGAGCGTTGTTCACGATGAGTGAAAACAACAACGACTGGAATAAGCCGTACCGGAAATCAGCGCGTATCGTCGGTGATGTGATGGGTAAGTATCATCCGCATGGTGACTCCGCAATTTACGACACGATCGTGAGAATGGCGCAACCGTTTTCGCTACGCTATATGCTTGTGGACGGGCAGGGAAATTTTGGTTCGGTGGACGGTGACGCACCGGCCGCAATGCGTTACACCGAAGTGCGAATGCAGCGCATTGCACATGAGTTGATTATCGATTTAGATAAAGATACGGTCGATTTCCAGCCGAATTACGACGGCTCGTTGAACGAGCCAAAGGTTTTCCCGACCCGGATTCCTAACCTTTTGGTTAACGGTTCGAGTGGCATAGCCGTTGGCATGGCGACCAATATTCCTCCCCATAATTTGACTGAAGTTGTAAATGCTTGCATTGCGATCATCGATAACCCGGTGATTGAGATAACTGAATTGTTTGAATTGATTCCCGGGCCAGATTTTCCGACGGCTGGGATCATCAATGGATCATCGGGGATCCTCGAGGCCTACTGCACGGGACGCGGTCGAATCTATGTGCGCGCGCGCGCAGAGATTGAAGGCGAGGAAGGTGCGATGCAGCGCATTATCGTTCATGAGCTACCCTATCAAGTGAACAAGGCACGATTGCTGGAGAAGATCGCGGAGTTGGTCAAAGAGAAAAAGATCGAGGGTATTCGCAGTGATGGCTTGCGCGACGAATCGGACAAGGACGGTATGCGGATCGTAATCGAGCTCAAGCGCGGTGAGAACGCCGACGTGTTACTGAACAATCTCTATCGACAAACCCAGATGCAAACCGTGTTTGGTATCAATACGGTCGCGTTGGTTGATGGTCAACCGAAGACCCTTGATCTCAAGACAATTCTTGAATGTTTTGTCCGACATCGCCGGGAAGTCGTTACCCGGCGAACCCTATTCGAGTTACGCAAGGCACGTGAGCGGGCACATGTGTTGGAGGGGCTCGCAGTAGCCTTAGCCAATATTGACCCTATCATTGCCTTGATCAAGGCGTCTCCTACCCCAGCGGCCGCTCGAACGAGCTTGCTTGCACAAGACTGGGCGCCTGGGCTTGTATTGGAGATGCTGGAACGATCAGGGGCCGAGGTGTCGCGTCCTGACGACCTTCCAGAGTCCTGTGGTTTGCAGAAAGATAGGTATTGCCTTTCTGAGCGGCAGGCAAAAGAGATCCTCGAGATGCGCTTGCAACGTTTGACCGCACTGGAGCACGATAAAATTATCGATGAATATAAGGCCATATTGGGCCAAATTGACGATTTGTTGGACATCCTCGCGCGGCCAGAACGATTGATGCAGGTAATTCGAGATGAGCTGATTGAGATTCGCGATCAGTATGGTGACGAACGTCGTACCGAAATTGTGGAATCGCACGAACAGCTATCGTTGGAAGATTTAATCAGCGAGGAGGACGTGGTTGTAACTTTTTCCCATGCGGGGTACGCGAAATCGCAACCGATAGATGTCTATCGTTCGCAAAGGCGTGGTGGTAAAGGCAAAACCGCGACTACGACGAAGGAAGAAGACTTCGTGGACAAGCTATTTATTGCGGGTACCCATGACACTATCTTATGTTTTTCGACGCAGGGGAAATTATACTGGTTGAAAGTGTACGAACTTCCGCAAGCGGGCCGTACTGCGCGTGGTCGGCCATTAGTCAACCTGCTACCCCTTAGCGATGGTGAGCGAATAACGGCTGTGTTACCGATTAAAGAGTTTGATGCCGAACTCTATGTACTGATGGTAACCCGACGTGGAATAGTGAAAAAAACACCGCTAGACCAATTTTCGCGTCCGCGTGCGAACGGTATTATTGCCGTTGGCCTCGAGCCAAACGATAGCCTAGTGGGAGTCTCGTTGACCGATGGTGGTAGTGATATTATGTTGGTTAGCTCAAGCGGCAAGGCGATAAGGTTTTCTGAAACGGCCGTGAGGCCGATGGGTCGCACGGCGCGCGGGGTTCGCGGTATAAGGCTGAGCGATGAGCACGAAGTTATTTCTCTAATTCCTGTGGATCCAACGCAAGCAATCCTATTCGCGACTCAGAACGGCTATGGGAAGCGAACCGCAGTGGACGAATTTCCAACAAAGGGTCGAGGTGGCCAAGGGGTTATCGCGATCCAGACTAGTGAGCGTAACGGCCCTGTAATCGGTGCCGTATCTGTCCTTGAGGATGAGGAGATAATGTTGATTAGTGATGGCGGCACACTCGTGCGAACTCCTGTCAGCGGAGTCTCAGTTCTGGGCCGCAATACGCAAGGAGTGCGGCTAATTAACATCACAGCGGACGAAAAATTGGTCGGAGTAGAACCCGTGGTTGAATATAAGGCAGATGAGCTCACCGACAGCGAACAAGAATTATAAGCGCGGGCTCTGGACGAGCGGTCGCATCTTCTAGAGTTGCAGCGCTTTGCTCTAGGGGATAGCTTACGATCATGGCAGGCAATAAAAAAGACTTACACGCTCTGCGGGCTGAAATCGACAGTGTCGACGTCGAATTGTTGCGCATGATCAATGTGCGTGCCCAATTGGCCGTGGATATCGGGCAGTTAAAACAAGATAGTGGCGAAGATGTCGTGTTTTATCGCCCCGAGCGCGAAGCCGCAATATTGCGCCGAGTGCTGGAACAAAATTCTGGGCCACTGCCATCAGCCGAGGCGGTCCGTTTAATGCGTGAAATTATGTCTGCCTGCCTAGCCCTAGAGCGGCAGCTACGTATCGCCTATCTGGGACCGGAAGGAACGTATACCCATTTGGCCACTCTTAAGCATTTCGGTAGCTCAATTAAAAGCGCGCCGGCGTCCAGTATTGGAGACGTTATACGCGACGTGGAGGCTGGAAGTGCCGATTTCGGGGTTGTTCCCGTCGAAAATTCGTTAGAGGGAGGGGTTAATCAGACGCTCGATTCGCTCCGTGATTCGCCACTTCGGATTTGTGGAGAAGTCGTGCTTAGCATTCACCATCAGCTGCTCTCGAACGTTAATGACATAAGCGAAATTAAACAAGTTTATGCACACGCTCAGGCACTAGGCCAGTGCCGTCGATGGCTTTCGGAGAATTTATCGCATGCGCAATTTATACCTGTAAGTAGCAACGGTGAGGCTGCACGGCGTGTCCGCGAGGAGGTTGATGTTGCAGCAATTGCGGGTGCCGTCGCGGCCGATATTTATTCACTAAATACGCTGCGAAAAAACATTGAAGATCACCCAGGCAATACAACTCGATTTGTCGTGCTTGGTAATAGTTCACCACCGCCTAGTGGTAAGGATGTGACGTCGATAATGTTTACTGCACCGAATCGGCCCGGAGCTTTGCATGATGTTTTAGGAGTGCTCTCGGGGGCAAAAATCAGTATGACCCGCATTGAGTCACGGCCGTTGCGACAGGAATCATGGGATTATGTTTTTTTTGTGGATCTTGAGGGGCATTCCGAAACTGATAGAGTGCGTGATGCCCTGCTGGAGATTGAAGCAAAGACATCCCAGTTGAAGATTTTGGGTTCCTACCCACGGGCGATTCTCTCGTAGTGTAGCGGGCCGTTCTTGTTTTTATCGATTTTGTCACGTTAAACATCCAAAAACTTTGTTAATGACGGCAGCCGACCCTGAGAATAGCTAGATGATCCATCGCCTTTGTATATTTGGTGTCGGGCTTATTGGCGGTTCGCTCGCCAAAGCGCTACGGTCCGCGAGCGCGGTTGATAGCATTATCGGGTGTGGCCGGACCGAGGCGAACCTAGTCCGCGCCGTAGAGTTGAATGTCATCGATGAATATACCCTTGATCCGGCAAGCGCAGTTGCGGATGCTGATATGATTGTAGTTGCCGCAACTTTGGGTGCAACTCGAAGTATTTTCGAACAGATCACGGAGCATATCGCTCCAACGGCAATAGTCACTGACGTTGGAAGCGCGAAAGCGCGCGTCGTCGACGCAGCGCGAGTGTGTTTAGGGGGAAATTTTAGCCAATTCGTACCAGGTCATCCAATTGCCGGCACTGAGAAAAGTGGTGTTGAAGCGGCTTTTGCGACCCTGTTCCGTGACCATAGGGTGATTTTAACCCCGCTCGTGGAAACGAATCGCGATGCGTTAAAGGTAGTTTTTGAAATGTGGCGGGTAACTGGCGCAGATGTCATCGAGATGGCAGTACGGCATCATGATGAAGTGTTAGCGGCGACTAGCCATTTGCCACATATGCTGGCGTATGCGTTAGTAGATTGTCTTGCCGAGTTGGATGAGTCGAATGAGATTTTCACCTATGCAGCTGGTGGTTTTCGTGATTTCACCAGGATCGCCTCCAGTGATCCCACCATGTGGTGTGACATTGCGATTGAAAATCGGGACGCATTATTGTCTGCGCTAAACAGTTTTACTGTCACCTACGGTAAATTATTTAGCGCCTTAGAATCCAACGATAGAGATCAGTTATTGCGCATTTTCACCCGTGCAAAAAATGCGCGTGAAGGTGCCATGCGAAAAATCCCAGAATGATCATCGGTGATCGACTTACCGTTTGGCCAAGTGGAACCCTACACGGTGAGTTGCAGGTACCAGGGGATAAATCTATCTCCCACCGTGCCGTAATGTTGGGTTCGATTGCGGTAGGGACGACAAATATATCGGGCTGTTCGATGGGTGGGGACGTGCGATCAACTATTGCTGCATTTTGCGATATGGGCATTCCAATTGCAGAGCAAGGGAGCGGCCGGCTTTCGATTGAGGGAAGAGGCTGGGATGGCTTGATTGCGCCGAGTAATCAGCTTGATATGGGGAACTCTGGTACGTCGATACGTTTGATGGCCGGTCTCCTTGCGGGGGCCGGAATATCAGCTACCCTGACCGGTGACCGCTCTTTACGCACACGACCGATGGGCCGCGTTGTCGAACCGCTAACGCTCATGGGAGCGATTGTCGATACCCAACCTGATGGTACGTCACCGTTGACTATTTTTTCGAAGCCTGATTTGCGGGCTATAAAATACAAACTGCCGGTCGCAAGTGCACAGGTAAAATCCGCGATATTACTAGCCGGACTTCGCGCCATTGGAGAAACCTGTATCGCCGAACCGGTGCCGACTCGGGATCATACGGAGCGCATGCTTCGTGCCTTCGGTGTTGAACTTACCGTTGATACAGGTGAAATCAGGATGAACGGTCCGCAGGATTTAACTGCGACAACCATAGACGTGCCAGGTGACATTTCTTCCGCAGCATTCTTTCTAGTTGGGGCAGCGATGACCGAAGGCTCCACAGTAACAATCAGGAATGTCGGGGTGAATCCTACACGAACCGGCGTTATTGAGATATTGCGTCAGATGGGCGCAAAAATCGTGTTGTCGAACGAACGTTTAGCCGGAGCCGAACCGCTTGCCGATTTAACCGTCTACGGCTCGCAATTGACAGGGATTAATATACCAGTTTCATTGGTGTCGGGCGCGATAGATGAATTCCCGGTGTTATTCATCGCTGCGGCATGCGCTAGGGGGGTAACACGTTTAGTTGAAGCTGGCGAGTTGCGTCATAAGGAAAGTGACAGGATTAAGGTA
>Ga0310344_10001402_pt1 | contig 18409 bp, 31 predicted proteins | sample HC15DNA20200_MG_FD_203801 | JGI IMG/M metagenome (GOLD analysis project Ga0310344, IMG submission 203801) | Marine microbial communities from station ALOHA, North Pacific Subtropical Gyre - HC15-DNA-20-200_MG | ecosystem: Environmental > Aquatic > Marine > Oceanic | place: Pacific Ocean: North... | reverse complement strand
TAGATGGTAGGCACTATAAGAGAGTAGAAAGAGCCATATGGCACGGTGGTGTTGATGGGGACCCGAAGAGGTCGATCAAACTCAAGAGGTGATATGGTCAGGGGTCCAGGCTAGTAAAAAAAAGAACAAATGGAAAAATGGTAAGTGGCAATGGTGAAAAAATCACCACCTGGCCTATAAAATACCCCCATATTAAAAAAAACGCACAACTACAAAACACCCACCATTACCCGGTCTGTATACCCTTAAATACTATTACAATGAGCGACTGGATTATTAACATAATACTAGGCATATTAATAACACTATGCATACTAGTACTAATCCAAATAGGTTTAAACTTCATTAACGGAGTCTACTAATGCATATAACAATGTTTTGGATATTACTATACTTTGGGTTAGCCATTGCTTTATTAATATTAATAGCTATGGCAAAGTAATGGAATGGATATTTGTCATATACTATGCAATAGCAATCCCGTTTTGTATATGGGTAGCATGGAGATCGTACAATGCCAAGTGATCCGCATAAAGACAAAGGACCTACAATGTGGGAGTTTATATGGTTCTGGATAATAATTGCAGGGATATCAATAGGCTTGGGGTTTATTAAAGGACATATAGTATTATAATGAAGTTCATACTTAAAACTATGTTATTTTGGGCAGTGATGTTTATTGCCATGTGTTATATAGGAGCCTTGCCAATATTCCAATGATCACTATCTTTAAAGTAGTATTTGGTTTCTTACTATTGTGTGCTATTCCCGGAACTATAATGGGTGTAATATCATCATATAGAGCTGGGCAAAAACCCCACAAAGAACTGTACCTCATTTTGAAAAAATTTGCACAGCACGAAAATTGGCCCGTACTATGGCACCATGTAAAACAGTATTGGCCCTACTATGGAATGGCCTTTATTTTCATTGCAATGGGATTCTCAGAATGAGTATAGTTGATTGGATACGTTTTAGGATAGCCATGGAGAGATTGGATAATGTGTTGTTATTTCCTATAGAACGAGCAATCAATATACCAACGTCTAAAGGACCCGGTAAAGTCCTGTATTTGAATTAATCTTTATAATTGTTCAGCTCTTTAAGAAACTGGTGTTCGTACTGCTTATAGATCTCTTTCATTGTTTCGTAATCACCAGCAAAGAAGTCATTTAGTAGTGTAGTGTGAGCCCACGAGCAATACTCTGCTAATTCACGTCCTACAACTGTAACTGAGGCTTGCCAATTGCAATAAAACAATATTTGCATCAAGTCATATAGTTGCTGTTCTATACTAGTCATAGTCCCCAACTAGTTCGCAACTAGCTCGTATTTTATCCTTGTGTTGTTGATGGTTTTCGGTAAATGCCCACTGAGCCTGTATGCACTCTTCAGCACTGTCGTAAACGATCCTATACCAGCCGTGGTGCTTCAATTCCTCAGCAGTTTTCCAACCCCCGCCGCTATCCACACAGCATATAAAAAAATATACAACTAATGCCCATTTCATCGTACTATTTAGATTGACATACGGTTTTCATTATAATACAATAAAACTAAATGATATATCCATTAGCATATTCAACTTGGGGCAAAGAAGAGCTCGAAGCAATACAACGAGTTATTGATTCCGATATGTATACAATGGGTAAACACGTCAAGCAGTTTGAAGACGAATTCGCCAAGCAGTTTGGAAGTAACCATGCAGTAATGGTTAACTCGGGTTCATCGGCAAACTTATTAATGTTAAGTTTATTAAAATGGAAGTATAAACTAACCGGAAACATTATTGTTCCAGTAGTTGGTTGGGCAACAACATACTTTCCTATTGTACAAAACGGATTTAAAATTAACTTTGTTGATGTTGATCCTAATACGTGGAACATTGATGTAAACAAAATTGAAGAAGCAATTAACCCTCAAACCTGTGCTATCATGCCAGTTAACTTGTTAGGTAACAGTTGCGATTATAGTAAGATAATAGATATATGCACCAAACACAATTTATTATTAATAGAAGATAATTGTGAAAGTATGGGTGCAAAGTACAACGGATTATACACAGGAACAATAGGATTAGCAGGATCGTTCTCATTTTTCTTCTCACACCACATACAAACAATGGAAGGCGGAATGATATTATGCACAGATAAAGATGATGCAGACTATATGAGAAGTATGAGAGCACACGGTTGGGTTAGAGACTTGCCAGCAGACTCACATCTATATAAGAAAACAGGAAACGCATTTGACGATAACTTTATTTTTGCTACGCCTGGATACAACGTTAGACCATTAGAGATGAGTGGAGCAATTGGTTCTGTGCAATTAACTAAATGGAATAGCATTATGGAAACACGTTTAGCCAACAAAGAACATTTCCTTTCTTTATTTGCTAATAAATCATGGTGCAGAGTTCAAAAAGAAATAGGTACAAGCAGTTGGTTTACATTTGGAATAGTGTTAGATGGAGAGTTAAAAGGACGTAGGGCAGAAGTTATTGACGCATTAAGCAAAGCCGGAATACAAAACAGACCATTAGCATCAAGAAACTTTTTAAAACAACCTGTTATGAGAGATTTAGACTTTATTGTTTCAGGACAATGGGTAAATCCAAATAAAATTCTTTTAGCTTCGGAACAAATGACAGCCGCAGACGATATACACAACAACGGATTCTTTGTAGGAAACGGTAGTGAAAACATCAAAGAAAGTATTGATAAACTGTACGAAGTAATACATAGTTTTGTAAAATGAAATCATTAACGATTGTAACAACATGGGGAACAAAATATTGGCCTAAGCCTGTACAAGCAGGATTGCAAAGTACAATAAAGAATTGGCCAGACCATGCAAAGATACTTTTGTATCCGGACGATATGTCACAACAACTAACATTGCCTCGAACAGAGTATTATGATTTATGTAAAGAGCAACCTGTACTTAAAGAGTTTATTGAAAGAAACAAAAACAATCCCCGACTTACAAAATGGCAACCACAACAATATAAGTTTGAATACGATGCAATTAGATTTAGTTACAAAGTATTTGCCTGCATAGACGCATATCAAAAAACAAAACCCGATATGTTATGGTTCTTAGATGCAGATATTGTTACGTTTGAAAAGATTCCTATGTCGTGGCTTGAACATATTATACCTGACAGTGCGTTTACATCATACCTAGGTAGACCTAAAAAAGGGTTTTCTGAAACAGGATACTATGCTTTTAATACTGCCCACAAGTACGCAAATGAGTTTTTTGAAAGGTGGGAACAATATTATGCTGAAGATTTATTCTTTAATATACAAAAAGGATTCCTAAATCACTTTCCAATAGCAGGATATACAGATTCGTTTACGTTTGATGCAGTACGACTTGAGATGGAACAAGCAGGAAAAATAAAAAACGAAGACTTAAATGATGGTAGATGGGCAGGAGAAAGAAAAGCAAGACACCCGTTTATTAATTCTGAACTAGGACAATACATGGATCATATGAAAGGTTATGATAGAAAAGCACAAATGAGTTCAAAGAAACGAGACCTTACCACAAAACAAACCCACCCATATTGGAAGACGCTTAAAGATTAGGTTTGTAAATATGGGCATGAAGGTTCTTATTACAGGTTGTCAAGGGTTCATAGCAAAAAATTTAGCACAGCATTTAAAGAAGCAAGGCCATTACGTTGTAGGTCTAGACAAACAACTTAAGACAGGTGATCCAGTGTTTGTTGATGAGTTTATTGGCCACAACATGGAGAATAAAATTACAATTGAAAACGACTTTGATAGAGTTTATCATTTATCAGCAGACGTACCAAATTCTAAGTATGTTGGTTCAGGACAAATGGCAACAGGAAGAAGTAACCCAATACAATCAATTCACGCATTAGACTTTGCGGCAAAGAATAAATCACATTTCATTTATGCCTGTTCGGCTATGATGTACAACACAGAGCATCAAGGACACAACGGACCAGACTTAAATGAAGATGAGCATATATGGCCAGCCAATCCGGCAGGAAACATTTACGGAATGGAAAAACTTTACAATATGCAATTAGTACAAGAGTATGCAAAGTATTATGATATGAAAGTTGCGTTACCTATATTCCATGCGATGTATGGACCATACTGTGATATATTTGAAAACTCTAAAGTAGTTGCCGCGATGTGTGTTAAGATAATAAAAGCACCAAACATGAGCGAAATAGAAATATGGGGAGATGGAACACAGATTAGATCGTTCTGTTATATAGACGACTTAATGATAGGACTTGATAAACTTATAGAAAACAATATTCATATTCCAATTAATATGGGATCAGACGAAGCAATCACAATGACACAACTTGCAGATATGTTAATAAAGATATCCGGTAAAAAAATTAAAAAGAAATACTTACCCTCCGGCCCTGCAGGATGTATGAGAAGAAATTCTGATAATACCAAAATAATGAAACTTACCGATTGGAAACCAAATTGTCCATTAGAATACGGGTTACGTATCACATATGATTATGTTAAGCGTCAGGTGTTGACAAAAGAACAGTTAGAATTTTTGGAAAAGAAGGACCGTTGACAAAACAAGATTCTTAATATACAATAGAACTATATGCCACTAACACCAATAGTAATAGAACAAACAAGCAAAGGCGAACGAAGTTATGACATCTTTTCTCGTTTACTTAAAGATAGAATTATATTTCTAGAAGGTCCTATTGGTGAGCATACGGCATCCTTGTTATGTTCACAACTATTGTTTTTAGAATCACAAAACTCGTCTAAAGATATTACATTATACATAAATTCCCCTGGCGGGTTAGTAACTGCAGGCATGGCCATATACGACACTATGCAGTACATCAGCACAGACATACAAACAATAGTTGTTGGACAGGCTTGTTCAATGGGATCATTACTTGCATCAGCAGGTACCAAAGGTAAACGTATGATGCTCCCACACTCAAGACATATGATACACCAACCATTAGGTGGAGCGTCGGGACAAGCAACAGATGTACAAATAAGAGCTAACGAACTATTAAGATGGAAAGATCAACTAACTAAAATATATGAGAAGACTACAGGTCAGCCTTTAGATAAACTTAAGGACGACATGGAAAGAGACAAGTTCATGACTCCAGAAGAAGCAGTAGCATACGGATTAGCAGACAAGATAGTTTCTAATAGAAAAGACGACAACGAGGCAACATAATGTTTTATATTTGGCACACATTGTTAATTGCAGGGTTCATTGGACTAGCATATTATCTAGGTTTCAAATATGGTGAAAAAGCAAAAGCAACTAAAAAATCAAAAGCAAAATTATGGAAAGCATTAAAACAACCAACTGTTGCACATGGAGGCAGTGTTGGTCCTATAATAAACTACCCTAACAAAGATACCTCGCATAGCGAGTGGCTTAAAGGATATTGGCAATGGCGAAAGACAAACCAAAAACAAAACGACCGTACGTCAAAGTAAGACTAGTTCCTGAAGACGCGGACTCAAAGGATCACGCATTTTATTATTACGCATTTAAACCCGGTAAAGGTGAAAAGAAAAATCAAAAACTTAGAGTAAGAAAATACGATCCAGTTACTCGTAAGCATCGTTGGTGGGTTGAAAAGAAGTTACCACCACACTCTAAAAATTAACACCATCCAATTTACCACAGTAAATATTTCAAAAATAGTTTATAATTGAGATATGGAAACAGCAATTTGTTTTATAGTCGGAATCTTCGGAGGAGTTGTTTGTGGTATTCTTCCAGGTGTGGGCGGTATAGTATTGATGACCATGGCTCTTCCGTGGCTGATGACTTTAGATCCTGTGAACATATTGGTGTTCTATGTTTGCCTAGTAAGTGTTGATCAATATTTTAACGGAATCACAGCAATAGTATTCGGTATACCCGGCAGTAGCACCAGTGTTCCCACCATGGTGGAAGGACACAAATTGTTTCGTGAAGGCCAAGGTGGACCAGCAATAATGTACAGTGCAATTGGTAGTTGGTTCTCCAGTTTGTTTGGTGTGTTGCTGATGATAGTAATGTTACCAATACTTTGGTCACTGTATGGACTTTGGACCACAACTTCACAAGCATTGATGTTTAGTTTTGCTGTATTTGTGATATTGATGGTGTCCAGAAACAATGTTATAACAAATTTAATATTATTTGGTATAGGAAGTGTTCTAGCAAAGGTTGGATTCAATGATTCTACCTTTGAAGAATTTGGAACATTTGGGTTGGACATTTTGTATTCAGGCATACCGATAATGCCGGTGATGGCAATATGTTTTGTGTTGCCCATGTTGTTGAAAACAAAAGTAGGCACATTTAATTTTCCTGGAGTTTCGATTGCAGGTTACATCAAGAGTATAAAACAAATGAAAAAATATTTTGCAACGCTGATGCGTAGCGGTTTACTTGGTTCTATTGGAGGATTTGTTCCGGGCCTAACATTCGGCTTCAGTAGTATTCTTGCATACACATCTGAACGTTGGCTAAGACGAAAAAGAAACACATACAAACCGGGCGATATGAATTGTTTGATAGCGGCAGAAAGCGCCAACAATGCCGGAGCCTTCACACAATTAATACCTTTGCTGTTTCTCGGAATACCAATTACTGCCAGTGAAGCAATGATATATTACGTGCTTGAAGCACGTAACTTGCCGGTGTCGATTGAATGGTTCAGTCAAACGTTTCAAACTGTGGTGGTGTTTTTTGTAGCCAGTTCAACAATAGGCCTACTGCTTTCTGCAAAATATGTCAACATCATTAAATTAATAAACGGAATAAAAATATCTTATGTGTATGCTGGTATCATGATTTTTCTAATGTTTACTATCTACTACACAGGATCATTGCAATACGCAGGACTGGATCATGTGCTAGTAGCACTGATGCTGTTGCCTATAGGACTTTTAATTCGTAAAACAGACCCCACACCTTTGGTAATAGGATATCTACTGCATGAACCATTGTTTGATGGATGGCTCAGAATGGTTGACCTTTACCTATAAATTTTATAAAATAAAGTAGTTAACTAAAAAAGGAAATCATATGATAAAGAAAATAATACTCACTTTGCTAATCACAGTGTTTTCTTTCAGTGCATATGCTGAAAAGATCAATGTGTTGAAATATAGCAGACCGGGTGGTTTGTCCGATAGGATGTCACAATTGATTGTTGATGCTTTAGGTGACGACTTTGGAGAAATGATAACAGTTAAAAATTGTGTAGAAGCACAAAAAGTTCTTGAAAATTCTACTGCCCCGATTGTTACAGCATGGTCAACTGAATATCAATATGGTGGCAAAAAATGTACACTAGACGACAAGTATGTGCTAGGAACGTTTGTAAAGAGTCCGTACCATTTGGTATACTTTGATGGCAATACCGAGGCATCCGATATTAATCATTTGCTCAAAGGTAAAAACATCAAGATTGCTGTTTGGGATAGTGCATTCTGGAGTGCGGCACAGGCCAAATTCTTTAAAGACCTAAATCCAAATATCAAAGTAATCAAATATAAAAGTAAACCTTTTAGAACTGCCTTACCAAGTGGAGAAGTAGACTACAAACTAGTTTCTTTCCCAGGTGATAATCCAGTTATCGTTGTGTTAGGTGAAAACCAATACGGCGCGAAGACAGGTGAAGACTTGTTACCAGGGCACGTGTTTGCTGACATGGGATACAGTTATCTTGTTGCAGGCAACACAGACTTCGATTACACAATAGTATTTGAAAGCGATGCATGGAAAAACAGAACACGAGATATCACTTATACTCCGTGGATGCTTGGTTCTAGCAAAAAGGAACAACTTAATACAGCCTACAAAATGCTTAACAACGTAGGTAAAGCATCTGAATAGAATGAGATGTGCGGATATTATTATTCAAACAAACATCTCAGTAACATAGAATATCTTAAAAGACGAGGCCCGGAAGGGTGGCAGACTTTAGATCATGAGCATGGCAAGTTTGGCCATGCCATGTTAAACACAATTGGTACGTTGACCAAACAACCATATCAAACCAAATACGGCATTCTCCTGTACAACGGAAGCACATACAATTCAAAAGGAGACAATGATGCCAAATGGTTGGCAGACAATCTAACCGATAATGTATCGCAGTGTGTAGAAGTTGTTAAAAATTTAAATGGTGAGTACAGTATAACATGGGTCACTAAAGACTTTGTTATGTTCTGTGTTGACCCATTTGCAATAAGGCCACTGTATTATTTTATAGATGACGAGTTGCATATTGCCAGTTTGCCAAACACGTTAAAAAACTTTCCCACACAATACAAGGTTGAGGGTAATTGGATTTACATATACGACAAAAATAAAAAAACAGTAGACAGGATAGCCAATGTTGAGTGGAATCTAGATCAAACAGTCAACAACTACGATACAGTGTTTGAAGTATTCGAACAGGCAGTTGCCGACAGGCACACACCAGACAATATGTATGCCCTAGGAGGCATAGACAGCGGAACGATATGTTGTTCTGTACACAAACAGTTTGGGAAACTGAACTCCTCTGTGTGCATACCCGCTGGTGAAAACAAAGAAGCATTGGCCCAAAGGATGCAATTACACAAGACAAAACCTGTGCCATATGATTACAGTAAATCGCAATTCGACATAAAAGAAATAGATGAATGCCTTAATGGACAAAACAATGATACTCGAAACGAGTTTGGCATATATGGCATATCATCAATAATTCTTAAGTACATGAAACCCGCGGGAAGGAAGGTACTAGTCACGGGTTCTGGTGGTGACGAGATATATGCGGATTATGGAATCAAAGGTAAAAAAATTTATAAACATCATAGTGTATTTGGCGGCCATTTTCCAAAACATTTAAACATACTCTGGCCATGGCACAATCACTTTGATAAACTTTCTACATACGTTGAACGACACGAGATAGTTGGAGGCAACCAAGGAATAGAAATACGTATGCCAATGTTGGATAAACGATTGGTACAAGCATGGTTGAACACAACACACTCTCTGAAAAACAAAAGATATAAAGGTTGGATGCTTGATTACATGGACACTTGTGATTATCCCTATACCGAAGAAAAAGTTGGATTTAATTTAAAACCAACAGCATACAAGTTATCATCTATTAACAATTCAAAAGACAGGATAGTATAAGATGTGCGGATATTATTACTCAAACAACACACGTTTAGAAAAGACCGACAATCTTAAAAAACGAGGTCCGGACGAATGGCAAGAAACTGTCATACCAGACCTTGGTTACTTTGGTTCAGCAAGACTTACCACACTAAAACAAGCCACATCACAACCTGTAATTAAAGATAACGGTGTGTTTCTTTACAACGGAATTGTCTACAATAATCTAAAAACAAATGATACAAAATGGATTAGTGATCAACTAACCAATAATCTAAATGATAATATTGAACTAATCAAAAGTTTAAATGGCGAGTACAGTTTAACATGGGCAACACAAAAGTATGTTATATTTTGTACAGATGTTTTCTCAATGAGACCACTGTACTATTATTATGATGACGATAATATTGTTATTGCAACTTTGTCAGATTGCTTATATCACAAATATAAAAGATTTTACAAGTGTCGTGCAAACACCATTTACATTTACGACAGAACTACAAAAAAAATTAGCACAATCACAAACAAAATGTTTAATCTAGATCAAACAATCAGCAACTATGATAAAGTTTGGGAAGAATGGGAAATTGCTGTAAAAAATAGATATTCGGAACAAGCAAGTATACTAATGAGCAGTGGGTATGACAGTGGCCTTGTTGCCTGTACTGCCAACAAGTTTTACGATAATATTGATTGTTACTACACATATAACGAACAAGAACACAACGAAATAATAAACAAACGAAAAAACATTCACAACATCACAATTATAAATTTAAATCATGATCACGGTAACGACGAGTTGCACAAGCAGTTATACAATACGACCCGAGACAACAGTCATTTGCAAGAAAATAAATTTATGAATGCTGGTGACACAGAAATATACACCAAACACATGATCCCAAAAAATAAAAGAATTATTATTGGAGGAGACGGAGGAGACGACATCTATAGTGATTATGGATTTCACGGAGTAAGAATGAGAAAGCACAGCAGATTTGGTGGCCATTTTCCAAAAGACTTATCCACAGTGTGGCCATGGATCGAAAACAACGTGTTTGAAACTTTTCATAACAGAACCGAAATAGTTGGAGGTTACTACGGTATGGAATATAGATGCCCATTTATGAGCAACAATCTTATACAAGCATGGTTAAACACTACACAAGAACTTAAAAACAAAAAGCATAAAGGGTGGATGGCACAGTACATGGATGACCACAATTATCCTTATGCTGACTTAGATAAACTTGGACCAGGATACAAGATGGGTGCTTGGCATTCAAAAGACGGGTAACAACATAGATTACCACAGTAAATATTGTTAACTATGTTTGAAAATTTAAACTACGATCCCAACAATCAACTAATACACTATAAAGTTAACGGCAAAATCTTTTATAGTGACTTTGCCGCTTTAGAATATCTCACAAATACAATCAATAGAAATCAAAAAAATAATCAAATATTAAACAGCAACGACAATATACAAAAGTATTTGTCTAAAAAAGGAGTGTTAGAATTTTGCATCCGGGGACAAGAAATGAATTCGGATTGGACACAAGAACCACCACACAGTATTCAATACTACAGGCAAAAAATGTGCAAAGCAATATCAAGTACTTACGATGATGTAATACTTGCGTACACAGGAGGAACAGATACAGAAACTATTTTAGATACATTTAAATTTCTTGGTACTACAAATTTAAGTATTCTTAATTTTGCTAATGACTTTATACATCAGCAATCTAAAGCAAGGCAATTTTTAAGAGATCACACTGTTCATCATTTTGATAAGAAACATGGAGCAGATGCTAAAAAATTAAATTGGAACGTAAAGATGTTTCAAGCATGGACTCCTACCGACGAAAAACAATTTGAAGATCTCATCACTGATTATAAAATTGGACATTGGTTAGGCGACTATAAAAATGTTAATGGCTGGTGGCAGAATAGTGGAAAGACAACCCTGTCCATGGACAGGAAAGGTAAAAAAACTTGTATGGTATATGGATACGAAAAGCCTAATATAATATTAAAAGATGGTTGGTGGACGTACTCAACAACCAACGACACATACGACCTACCTTGGTCTGCTCTAGATCCAAACACGAGTATAATTTATTTCTGGATAAACGATTTAGTACCAGAACTAATACAAAAACTTGCACACCTCAAAGCAAAAGAATTAGATAAAATTATATGCGAAAACAATATTGAAGTTACAAACAAAGATATATTTGATATAGGAAACACAAACAGTACCAATCCATACTATGTCAGATTAATGAATGCTATGGGGTTCCAAGCACTATCAGGATTCTTGCAAGGCTGTGAAACTAAAAAAGGAGGCAACTGGAACACTGCTGATGCCAAAGAACAAAAAGCCATGGGACACAAGACAACAAAACGCAAACAACACATGGTTGATAACTTTTTTGACGAAGTAGTCTCAAAAAAATTACATCCTGTCTTTGTCGACAAGGAAGAAAAAATTATTAAGCGAATATGGGGAAAAACAATTAAGGTAATGAAAGCGTCAGAGAAAGCGATAGCATTATGGAAAAATACTAATATTAGTATCTAGAGATATTTTCAATTTCAACAGGAATTACCGGTACAGCAACTAATACGTTACGTTCTTCCGGAAATGTTTCAACTTCAGGTAATATAAAAGTTGTAGGTGTGGATGCACATCCTACTAGCATTAATGCCAGCAAAATATATTTCATTTACTCCCAAGATTCTTTTTCTCTGTATGCTTCTTCGTGTCTACCTAGTATGTCTAGTATTTCCCAAGTGCCATCTTCTTTAATTCTAACTTTAGCATCTACTTTATCGCAAGTCATAGTAAACACAGTTGCACCTGGATAGTTTTTACTTCTCTTCTCTGGATCTCTGTAATCTCTTTCTGCTTCTCTTTTATTTTTTAAACAATCTAATAAGTTCTCACTTGCTCTATGATCAACTAATATTCTTGACCCATCTTCAGCAATAGCAAAAATACAAACTGCAAACACAACACCGTTTTCTGGTTCTGATGTACTGTCTTTGTGTTCTTCAATTAATACTTTCTCTGCTGGTTTGTGTTCATGGTCGTGTTCAAGATTACATTGGTTTGAATGATCGTTTTCTCCACAACCGTTACAATTTGCACTTGCAGGTCTAGGTTTATTAATAAACATTAGTGCTATAAAAAAACATAGTAATCCTACACCTATCCATTTAAAATTAATTTTCATATTATGCCCCAGAGTGTACTTTGATTATTCTAAATCCGTATTTTGCTTGACTATCTTCTTCAATGTCTGCTACAAGTATTTTACAAGCAAACTGAACTCTTTCTGCTTTACCATTTGAATCCATTTGTCTTTGTGCTACTCTTTTTGATTTCATACAAGCAGATAAGTTTGGTTTGAAAACGTGTTCAATCATTTTACCATTAAGGTATAATATTAAACCAATTACGCCTTCTCTTTCTATATGTTTTTTACCTGGAGTATATCCTGCAATTGAACTTGTAATTAATACTAATGAAATAATTATTGTTGCTAATATTTTATTGACCATTTGTGTGTTTCATCTCCCTTTGTGAATCTTTTAGTTTTTCAACGTCTGCTCTTAACGTTTTTACATCTTCTTGTAAACGTTTAATGTTAACACCGTTGTTCATCATGTCTTCCATACGCTCACTAATTTTTTCAATTTGTCCTGCTATGTGTTCAATAAGCATGAATTGTTCTGAGTCTGCTGGTGGAGAACCTAATTCACCACGTGGCCATTTAATACGGAATTCATTATTCTTTTCAATGTCGCCCCATAGTCTTTCACTAACTTGAGTTAAATCTTTTTCTGCCAATTGTGCTTTGGTTTCTAAATTGTTTAATCTTTCAATAACACCAAAGTATGCCCATACGCCAACCGCAACTGCGGCCACAATGGAAATAAGATTTCTCATTGGCATTGATATCGACGTTTGATCACTAATCTTCATTATAGTACTATTTAACTATTTCTTCTTACCAAGCCTACTTGATCGCAAACGTTTTTTAATCGTATAACGTTTATTTCCGATCTTGTAAACTCTAACCTTCTTTATTGGCTTTTTTGGCTTTGGTTCTATATCGTAGCCTGCTAAAACCAACCTTTCTATCGGGTTTACCACGTGTCTCTTGATCCACTCCCACATAGTAGAGCCTCCTATATTAGTTTACTTTTTAAAAGGGTTTAAGTTTTTAATTCCTTTTCCGGCGCCTTTAACCTTACTCCCAACTTCTTTAGTAACGTCTTTAGATAATTTTTTAACGTTGCCAACTACATCGGGCATTTTGATTTTAGGCATTTTTATTTTTGGCATTTTAAACATATTACTTCTTCCAAAATTTTAGCTTTTCACTAGCACTAGATAAGTCTTCAAACTTCTCGTTAACATACCATCCTAGTATAAAACCAACTATTAATCCTATTGTTAAAAACATATTGTTTCCTCCATTGTTTTACCCTTATTTACCAGTATTGACATCCTGTATTTTTAGTGTATAATATACGCACATAAAGGATAAATACAAATAATGAAAAGTATAGGAATAATTTTAACAGCATTGTTATTAACATCTGCTTGTACGGTTAAAAACCCCAAAGTGTCTTTTGGTAAAAAATGTACTGTAAATGGCAACGAAGTCATATATTCGTATGTTTGGGTATATAATAAAGAACAAGGATTAGACGCTAATACTAAAAACTGCTCACTTATTGCAGAATAGTTTAGCCTAAATAAAATACTATGAAACGTATCATTAGTGCCTTATTATTAATAACGTTTTTAAATGGTTGTTCACTACCGTTAGTCGGCAGTCTTACATCAAGCACAGTAACAGGTGTGGCAACAGGAAACTACCAAAGATCTTTAGTATCTGGTGGACTTGATTTAGCAGTACATAAAACTACAGGTAAAACGCCAGGACAACATTTGTACGCCGCAGTTGAAAACAAATACACAGAAAAAAAACTTAAAAAACATTTTCCAAACGAAGAAATTAAATATAAAGATTTTAAAATGTCTTTAGCATACGACTATCCAGAAATAGCACCTACTATGGCATCATACAATTATAATAAACTTTACGATCAGTTTATAGAAAATTATAATTAATGATCAACAAACTATACACACTGGCAGGAATATTGGCAGTGAGTTTAATCGTTGGTGGCTTAACGTTTTTCATAATTAGGATATTAATATTATAATGTATAAAATTTTAATTCTTGCTTATCTTATAACACAAGATCCAATAGCAACACAACAAACTTTCCAAATGCAAAGAACATTTGATACAATGGAGGAGTGCAAGAAAGAATTATTATTGCAAACTAGAGATAACGGAACTTATGATGTTCTTTGGGAATTTGTTATTGATGGAGAATTTAAATGGGACTGGCTTGTTGCAGGTTGTAAGAACGACGAAACAGGAGAAGAGTTCCGTATAGAACCAAGTTACCCATTAGGTAAACCAGACGAGTTACAAGGTTTAGATTTTACAGACGATAGATTAGCAGTTTAATCTGTTTTATTCCAGTCTTCTTCAGACTGTTCGTCAACATTTTTCTTATCACAAATAGGATCTTTTGACCCAAACATACAACCAAGTGCCTTACCAATAGCACCCATATTACCGATTGAATCAGTTATTGTAATTGTTTTTTTAGTTGGTTGCTCTGAATTAATTTTAGGTTTAGCACAACCAAACACCCCTAAACAAATTATTAATAAAATTAATATTCCAATAAACTTTTTTGAATTTAAAAATTCACCCATTAGTTTCCTCCCTTAACCTAGTTCTACGCAACAACTATATCGTACTTGGAAAAAATAATGATATATGATTAAACCAATAATAATTCCCTCTAGCCATGCCATGATAGCACTGATTACAGGGTACTTTCTTATAAAAGAGATTTTAAAATCCCAAAGTTTTTTAAACATATTTTTCATTCTCTTAACCATTTTTATTTACTGTTAGTTGTAATGGAGCAATATTACTGGATTATTTTTGAAAACCTTTGGCGATCCGGCCTTTGTTTACGCCATTTTTAATCACATACTCTTGTGTTCCACCACCACCGATTTCGACTTCTTTGCGAAGCAATCTTACCAAAGCCTGTTCTTTCTTTGCTCTATATTTTTCTTTTTGGTATTGTGTATAGCCTTTCAAATCTCTCATAGGTAAAAAATATTTATTACTTTTTTGCAACGCAGATATGCGTCTAGAACATAGTAAAAATGACGGTAATTTTAGTGGGTATATAAAGACACTTGAATCAATCTTACCACCGTTGTACGCCGCTCTATGTACGTTTAACGGTAGACAATTTACGGTATATAGTATACTATATTACAAATGCCGCTTTAGCTCAGTTGGTAGAGCAACTGATTTGTAATCAGTAGGTCCGCGGTTCGAATCCGTGAAGCGGCACCATCAAAAATGCAAAAAGGCTATATTAGGACTTTTTTGGTAATTTTGGTGATTTTGGTACGACTGGTATAATGGGGGATTAGCTCATCTGGGAGAGCGCCTGATTTGCATTCAGGAGGTGGCTGGTTCGAGTCCAGTATCCTCCACCAATCTGTTTTGTTAAGTACTATTATGAATAAGAAACTTATAAAACAAATTGGTAATCCATTAGGATGGTTATTTGTTATCCTTGTAGTTTGTTTGTTGTATATAATATCTAATAACTCAAAAACCATTGCTGACCTAGAAAACGAAATTCAATTAGGTGAACTTAACAGATCTGCAATGGCAGACGAACTTGCAGTTCGCGATGACGCACTAACAGGAATGAAAAGTGAAATAGATATGTTAGATAATATGTTAGGAAGATTAAAAGCAGAATCTGAAGCAAACTATAATGCATATGTAGAAATAAAAGAAATGTCTGAATCGCAAAATAATGATTTAGATAATGCGTTTGAATTAATTTCTAATCTAAAGCAAGAGTTAAGTGATACACAAACCTTACTAAACGTTTGTACAACTGCCCAAACTCAGTAGCACGTGAAATACGGATACTACACAGACAGGGAACTACCCGAAAGTGTTGGCATAAACAAAAAGCCACTCATAGATTACAAAACTAATTCACACGGATATAGATGCCCAGAATGGGAACCCATGCCATCCGGAAAGAAGAATGTTGTTGTACTTGGATGTTCACATACATTTGGACAAGGTAATGCAGACAACGAATACTGGGTGCATTTTCTTTCCCAACACAACACATCGCGCCTTAGATATTGGAATCTTGGACAGCCCGGTGCAAGTGCAGATAAAATTGTTCGTATACTGTACGGTTGTGAGAAACTTCTAGATCCTCGTATCATTATAGTGTGTTGGCCATTCTGGAGTCGCAGGGAGAGATTAGGATCATATCCGCAAGGACTTATGAGTTACGATGAGCGTTTGAAAAGCGAAGATGATAACACAGACAAACACAACTTGCTTAAAAATTTATTTTTTGTAGAAAAATTTGCTGAAAAGAATAATTGTAAAACCTTTCATTGTTTTGCACAGGATTCATATCACGAGCACTTTGAAGGACTAAACGTATTACCAACCTACACAATTAAAAACTGTTGGCCGTATTGGGACTCACGTACACAACGTGAGCAATATAAAGAACCAAACTATGCCAAAGATGGAGAACACTATGGTGTTGAACATCACAAACGTTTCGCTCAGTTATTTTTAGAAAAGTTTTCGGTAAAATTAAAGTAATTGTCTATAGAAATATTTCTTAAGTAATCTTGTTTTTTAATATACAAATCTAGCTTTTCTGAATTGTCTTCGGCAGTTGCAATTCTTTCTGACATATCTCTACATAGTTGATAAGTCGATTTGCTTAATTTTTCTTTTGCTTGAATTGTAAATCTGTTTTTATATTTTACATCTAACACTGTTGGAGAAGTAAGATATGCCCAATCATGATCAATGTTAACTTCCGTAGCATAGTCTAATATATTTGGCATATTTGCAACGTTAAGGCAACTAACAGTAGTCCAGAAGTTTAGTTTTAGCAAAGGAAATTGTTTCTGCAATTTTTTATATGCTTGAACACTTTTAATATATTTTTTCCATTTAATTGGCCAACGTACATAGTCATGAACATCTTCTACACCATCAAAACTTAATGTTACTATAACCATTCTTCTGTTTCTTAATATGTTTTCTAACTCTGTAATCATACGTGAACCGTTAGTGTTCATTCTAACAATTTTAGTATTAGGTGGAAGGTTTGCTAATATTTTTTTATAGTTTTTACTTGCTGTTGGTTCGCCACCATTAACATCTACTTCTAAAATTCTATTTTGAGGTAATTGCCAAAACTTTTCAAGGTTGTTTATACGTGAATAGTTTTTTGATTCGAGACTTCCTATCTTAGTACTCAGTCCAGCATTACAAGTTTGACAAGCACTATTGCAAACATTATCTAATACACCTCCTACTACTAGGTAATCATCTTTTAATGGGTGTAATATTTTATGTCGTTCAATACTTTTAGTTCTAATACTTTCTCCATTTACCTTTTCTGTTTGCATACATCTTACACATTCGTTAGGCCAAATGTCAAATTTCATATCAGTTTTAACTCGTTCTAACCATTCGCTGTTTTCTAATTCTGCAAATGAGTTAAATCCTTTATCAGTGGTCATATGTCCACATTTACCTATGGATCCGTTTTGATTTAATCTAACAAAATGGTTTAATCTAGGGCAATACATTTTCGCGAGTCCTTTATAACATCTTCAAGATTAACTGTGCTATTAAGATAATTGTTCATAATGTATAAGTCAACACCAATATGATCTTCTAATACTCTTACTAGTTTTTTGCCATATGGACTTTTGTCTTTTCTATTATGTGGGATAGCACTCATCGGCAATAACTTTACATCTTTTTTATAATATTTACTAAGATGTAATAACCAGTACCATTGTGGTGCCCAGTGTCTATTTGTTAAGCCTTCTTGTTCAATTTTATCTACAACGTCTTCAGGTTTAAGTTTATGCATTTGAGCATACTTGTTTACCCCACTAACAAATCTTGATACTGGATGTCGCAAATAAATGTTAATCATGTCAACGTCATTTATTTGTTCATTAAATTTACTTTCTTTTTTTGCTCTTCTAAAACCATTCCAACCATTTTTAAATATTGGATATACCCAATCTTTA
>Ga0310344_10001399_pt1 | contig 18422 bp, 18 predicted proteins | sample HC15DNA20200_MG_FD_203801 | JGI IMG/M metagenome (GOLD analysis project Ga0310344, IMG submission 203801) | Marine microbial communities from station ALOHA, North Pacific Subtropical Gyre - HC15-DNA-20-200_MG | ecosystem: Environmental > Aquatic > Marine > Oceanic | place: Pacific Ocean: North... | reverse complement strand
TAAACCCTGCACACGCCGGCCTAGATGAACATAGATTCAATCTCGGACTGATTCACTCAACTTACGTATTCTCGAGATGGTTAAGCGAACATCCTGCCGCTCTTGGCTTGGCCCACCGGGTAAGTAAATTCCCTCAAGCCCGAACTCTCTAGAGTTCGGAAAATTACTGCACCTAGTCGAAAAATAGGGCGCTTTGTCAATGTCTGGATAAAAGGGTCTCGTTTCTATTTCCTCTGACTCAAGAAGTTCTATCCAGTGTTGGCGGCGCGCGACCAAGCACTCGACGTATATCGGAACTTCACCGCCCGCGAGATCGACCGGGATCAGCCGAAAAGGACTACCGGCTAGACCCTCCTCGTACATGCGATATATTTCCCTTAGGCGATCAAGTCGTTCCGGTAAGCGCTTCAACTGCTCGAGCCCGATCGAGGCGTGTACGTCGGTAATCCGAAAATTGAAACCAGGTACAGTCCATTCCTTCGGGTCTTTGACGTTCTCAACACCATGCGTACGAATCATTCTCAATTTACCAGCCAAGTCACCATTCGATGTAACCGCAAATCCACCCTGACCGGTCGAGATCACCTTTGCCACCGACAGGGAGAAACACCCGATGTCCGACTGTGTTCCAAGGTAGCCGTTCGAATTTCTCGACGCGAGTCCTTGGGCTGCATCCTCTATCACGACAAGTTCGTAACGATTGGCGAGTTTTCGTATCTTCACCATGTCTGCCGAACGGCCGTTCATATGGACAGGCATGATGACCTTCGTCTTCGCGGTGATTTCCTTTTCGATCTGATCAGCATCAATAATCGGACGGCCCGGTTGCACGTCCACAGGTATTACCTTTGCCCCTAACAGGTGAACGGCATGTGCAGTCGCAATCCAAGTTCTGTTCGGCAGAATCACCTCGTCCCCGGGCACCACTCCAGCTGCCATCAAGCTCATTACAATCGCACTGCTTCCACTCGACGCCGCAATAACATGTTCAACCTCTAGGAGTTCCCCAAGTTCTCTTTCCAGTTCAGCCGTGACTTTCCCTTGGCTCACGCACTCCTGTCTGATAGATTGACCAATCCGCTCAATTTCCTGTTCACCAAAAGACGTGCGCCACCAAGAAATCCGTCTAGACATGTTTTCGTCCGTCACAATCTCGTCGGATTAATGCTGAAAGCTCTAGGACCTACAACATTCTTTGCACCCTTACAACGATAGTGTTCAAACATCAGCCAGAACGCCGTCCTATTCCGAATAGTTATAGTAGGCATACCCTTGCGATCCATCCATCGAGACAAGAGAACCACTCATGATTAACGATGCTGGGTTTGCTAGAAGCAACAGCATAGGTATGTATTCATCCACGTGGGGCATTCTCTGCTTAGGGAGCGACTTAACAAACTCCTTATATTCGTCAGGCTTGTAGAATTCGTATCTGAACATGGCATTATCATCGCCGTAAAACGCCCCGGGTACTATTCCAGAAACCACAATGCCGTGATCAGCAAGGTCCCTTCCCAACGACCGCACATAGCCAGACAACGCCGCCTTCGCGGTGCTATACGGAACAGATCCCCCGGTTTGAATACCAACCACTGACCCAACATGAATTATGTTTCCGCTGTTCTGCTCCTTCATACCTGGAACAAAGTGCCTGTTTATCTCAGCCGCAACTCCTATATTTCCTTTCAATGACTTAGCAAAATTACTCCAGTCAGGGAGGCTATCATTGATCCCGAGGCTCCCACCCACGCAATGCAAGATGACATCTACGCCTCCCCACTGGTTCAGAACATCTTCAGCCAGCTGATCTAAATTGACAGGTTCGAGTAGGTCGATGCCAAACACGAGATGCTTGTCTGGTTCACTAAATGACGCCGCTAAAGCGTCGAGTTTCTCACCTGATCTAGCAGCGAGGGCAAGTTTCGCACCCTTTCGTTCAAACGCTAGAGCTGCTGCTTTACCCAAGCCTTTCGACGCACCGGTGATGAGTACTTTCTTGCCCTTGAAGACGTCCGACACGCTCACTCCCCTTCTAGACTTGTTCTGAAATCCTTAACACTTATCTTTTCGTTTCTTCTCGCCGATTCGTTGCAGGCTTCCATCAAGATCCATGTATCAAGAGAAGAGTTCTGCAGCCATTCTCTTTCCCGTCCAATCGTGAGAGCCTCATAAAATGCATTAAACTGAATTCGGTCATCCTCAATAAGACCGCTGTCGAGGTCTTTAAGGTAATAGTCTTCCTTCGGTCCTCCATCTCTATATAGGGTCAATCGACCGCCTTCCCTCCGGATATCACCTCTCTCGCCGTGGATCATCCATTGACCACTCCACCTTGACGCAAAGCCAAACGGGTTGGCATGCGCTGCCCTTGTTCCCGTGTATGAAAAAGGCACACCATCAGGATATTCAAACAAACATTGCCCTCCCAAAGTACCCCATGCCCCAGGCGCCTCCAGCACCGGCTCCGTTTGTTGGTGCACATATGCCGTCACGTAGTCCGGCAACCCTTTAGCAGCCACGAGCTGGCAAAGCTGATGAACGCCCAGCGCATAAAAAAACATGCCTTCTGTTGAAATTTCCTCTAGGTCGAGCTGGGACCGCACGCTCTGCCTTCCCCAACAGGTGCACTGCCCGCCTAACATCTTCCCAATGCCACTTTCACTTCGCAGCCACTCCCGCATCTTTGAAGCAGCCTCATTCCACTGGTTGTTAAGACCTTGCACCAACATCAACTCTGTGTTCAATTTGTGCGCTCGAATAATCGCTCTGAATTCACCCTGACTGCGCGCTATAGTTTTCACACAAAATGTATGCATACCGCGTTCGAGGCTCTCAACGATGAGCCTCGAGTGCGACCGTGACGCGGCATATATAAAACAGACCTCACCTCCATGCTGCTCCTTCGCCTCTGAAATCGTCGTATAGACGCGATCTGCCAAACCGTCAGCACCCCGCAAAGCCGATACCTTCTCCCGAGATTTGTCCAAATCTAGGTCGACACAGGCCACCGGTGAAAATTGTCCGCCGTCAATTAAGACCTGAAGTCGCTGTAATGAAAATGCTCCGCAGCCCACATGAATAATTGGAATTGCCATCATACAAATTCCCTAATCAACACCCAGAGAAGTCACTGTTTTAAGAATTTCATTCATGTAGGTCACCACCGTAGCAACCTCGGTTTCTACCGGAGCCCATTTCGCTTTGATTGTGGACTCCGCATTAAAGGGGCCTCTTGTGACCTCATGGAAGAATGTATCTTCCCTGAAAATCTGAGTGTGGTATACCCTTGGAGGAATCCGATAATAGAAAGCCTTACCGCTTCCGTGAGCACCCATCGGCAGAACTTCTATCACTTTTCCGTGCTGATTAAAGAAAACTATGTCGGCTTGACCAAGTATTAAGTGAAACGATTCGTCTTTGTCCTCGTGCATGTGCGGTTGCACGTAGGTACCCCGAGGGTGGTAGATAACCATCTCATGAATCACGTCGTCTACACCGCGATGGCAGCACAGCCGGATCCGTCGTCGAGGATTCAGCTCTGCCAATTTTCTTAGTTCCAATAGATCAGAGCCCAAAATGCTCACGACATTATTCGTCGCGTACAAAACCTCGCCGCTTTCTTTCATCGTCTCGATCACACCATCTTCTCCACATCGAGAGACGTTCCCGGAAAGATGGACGAAAATATTCCGCCCTTCTCACTAAACCCCGAATGCTTCTCAATTACTCTGTAGTGGTTCTGCGGATTCAGACTCAGCAGGCAAACACCAACCCTATCTGAATATAGAGCGTCTGAACCTACTATCGGGACGTCACCCACAGGCATCAACATACCGGTCTTGTTCGGGTTATCATCAATCACAAACTCGATGTTTCTCGAGATATCCATTATCGAAATAAACGCTGCGGCCAAATGTCCAGCACCAAACATCGCCACGCGCACACCCTGTTCCTCAAGTTTCGCCAATCGAGATTTAATGGTTTTCTTTCGTTCTTTCACCTTCCGACCAAATGCCACGGCCCTCTGGCATTCTCTGTCCACATCAACCCTCGCGGGAAGGTGGATTGGGTTAACCTGCCTTTTCCCTTCTGTCACGGCGACAATGGAATTTTCTAGCGGGTACTGAACCGACTGATATTGGATGATGTTAAAGCCACTATTTCGTAGCAGTTCTCGGAAGGTATACTCAGTAAAATAGTGTGTATGTTCCTCCCAGATCGTCGTGCAATCGCCTCCATTTAGTGCTGCCTCACAATCCGGTATCTCCCACACAATATATCCGGTCGGCTTCACCAGAGAAGCAACAGCCGACATGAAATTCTGACACCTGTAAGCATGTTCAAGAACGTGTCTGACCACGAGAACATCAACGCACCCTCGGTTCTTTCGAATTCTCTCTGCCGTGGCAGCATTGAACACTGATTGATAGGTCTCGATGTTAGCGCACCTGTCAGTCACACCAAGATCCCCCTCCGGGTCCAAGCGCCACTGCTTTTTGTAACCTTTGTGCTTCAGCCTCTCAAGCGTCGAATCATCCTTGAAACTGTAGCCGGCAAAAACGGAATCTCTGGTGATTCCAGGAAGGGCAACAAGGTCGCTGACCATGTCATCGAGGTGGTCTTCAGGCTCGAAACACGTAATCCACTCATACCGGGGTCTCACTTCCTCAACCGGAAATGGTGTTTCCAGACGTACCATCCCATCGTTCCTATCAACCATCAATCTCATCGGAAACGACGGGACCGCTGCCTTCCTAGCAGGATCTACGAACCGATTAGACACAGGTTGAAGTCCTAGATCGAGAATGAGTTCCTCTCCCTTACTCTTTGCCATACCTCTTTCTATTTTCTAAGCATCTCACGGACAATTGTACGGGCCCAATATTCGAAGCTTGCTGCCCTGTATCCTGTTGCCTGCTCTATCTTGTCGCTTGACATAGAGGTGTTAAGCGGAAGCATTTCGGCCCCTTTAATATCGTGGAGTCTCATGCGACTAACTGTCCCCGAGTACTTGGAATATCTGAGGTAATCTTCTAACACCATATCGAACATTTCAGCCCTCGACCACGCCTTCGGCGAACACACGTGATAGATCCCGTGTTCAGCATAGCCAACGAGATTCTCGACAAAACGTTGGGCGTCTTCGATATGAATGGGACAGAAAATATTGTCTTCAGCCACCTTGATGTCTTGTCCCCGAGCTAACTGATCCAACCATGACGTGATGAGAGTTGCCGTCGAACCAAGCGACGAGAACACTTTTGACAGTCTCAAGATATAGTAGCGATCCGTCTTTTGTTGAATAAATGCTTCAACGGTATATTTCTGAATTCCATAGGAGAATATCGGGGTTGGCTTGTCGAGCTCGGTGTAATTTCCTCTCGTGCCATCAAAAACTGATTCACTTGAAAAATAGACCGGCACAGCACCACAGTCGATCGACTCTTCAATGCGCCTAACTGTACAGTCAACATTTATATGTTCTGCCTTCTTTGGATCCTGGTTGAGGATTGAAAAGTTTACGATTCCACCCAAGAAGAGCACGTGTGAAATTCTATATCTCTGTATCAATACCGGTAAATTGCCATCGGCTAGATTGAAATATATCGCGTCATTTGTCTTATGTGAACAGTAGGTGTTGATAGAAAAATTCCTTGAGCTAGAATTCATCAACCGTCGTCCGATGAACCCTGATGCACCTATTATCAACAGCCTAAGTTCTGAGTGATCCATGTGAGCGAGTAACCAATAATTTTGTTTACACTTTGCGGTGGGGTTGTGGTTGCCACGCGAGTTATCTTACTTGCTGGTTACTATATTCTGACAATGATCCAGCCAACCCCAACGTTCCGACACGCATCTGTCGCTTCGCTAAGATCACCCTAGGTCAACCTGCGGATGGTTATACTCTTAGATGCCATTATATTCATAAAGGTTCTGGCCAATAAACCCATTATTACAGAGCAAGATAATGTCTATTATCCTGAAATGAGAGATACTGCTATCTGAACCGCTCTATATACTCCACTAGGTCGATTTTTCAATTGAGCTATCTCTGACACAGTGAACCACTTCATATCACTCCCCTCTCCAAGACGGAGTTGTCCTGAACCAACTTCATATTCGGCTAGGTAGTGAGTGATGTAGCACCTATGTAACCTGTTTTCAACTTCATTAAGATATTTGAAACCCTTGGGACTCCAACTCAATTCTTCATCCAACTCTCGGTGAAGAGCCTCTACCAAAGACTCTCCTTCATCAACTCCACCACCGAACAATGCCCAGCAATTGGGATAGGAAATACTTGGGATATTGTCCCGCAATTGCAAGAGAAATTTACCCTCCTTATGAATTACCGCTTTTACCACTTTCCGACTGTTAGTGTTTATGTCAATGGCGCCCATCAATTTGCCCCATATTGACTATGATCCTGGCTGCTTGACCTGTACGAAACAACTCGATCGCGTCATTGATCTCATCCAGGGTGAATTCATGGCTGACAAGCTCATCAAGAGCTAATTTTCCTGCTTTAACCAAACGTATATAGCGTGGTATTTCGACATCTGGAACAGCATCACCACCATGAGACCCCGTGAGCAACCGGTTAAAGTGTAGAGGTAAAGAATAGATAGAAATATTCTCACCTTTGCTTGGCACCCCTACAAGAATCGTTTTTCCATCAGGATTGGTTAACTCATAGCACTGTTCGATGACTCGAGGATTGCCGGTTGTGTCGATCACCACATCCGCACCTTTGGTACCAACGATGTCCCTAATCGCCGGCTCGACATCGTCACGACCTGCCACTATCGAGTGGGTTAGGCCAAACCGCTCCCCTTTCAATAGTTTTTCCTCTATCAGATCCACACCGATAATTGGGTGGGCGGACACCATGTTCGCCGCCTGCACTATATTCAATCCCACCCCACCAACCCCAACAACCACCACAGATTGTCCGACCTTAAGCTTCGCGTCGTTATTCACCACTCCAAAAGCCGTCGTCACTGCACAGCCAAACAGAGGAGCAAGACGCATGTCGAAATCAGGAGGAATAACCGTCAACCTATTTTCAGACACTACAGCTACTTCATTAAAGGTCGTCACCCACCCAGCATTCACATCGACTCCATTCCAGCCATAACTAGGTGTTGGAGATTGCAGTCCGCTACTGGTCCTCCAGTGCAGAACAACATGATCTCCCTTTTTCACAGAGGTCACGCCAGGTCCTACCCTAGACACCACTCCTGAACCTTCATGACCCAAAAGGTGAGGTAAGAAACGATCCACTCCTTTGACCGCATCAATCTCATTAATCTGAGCTCCACAGATTCCGCTGTAGTGCACCTTCACTAACACTTGACCGAATAACAGTTCCCTTGGCACATCTACATCTGCAACCACGAGAGGTTTCCGACTTTCGGTGAGAATGGCTGCTTTCATGTTTTAACCAGATGTCCCAATCATTCGAAATAGATGAATTCATAATCTCCGGTATAACCAAAGTGCTTATAAATCCATGGCCATTCTTCATTGTCAAAAAACGATTCACACGTCAGCGCCCAACACTGCAAGTTAAACTGCTCTTGTTCATTTCGGTAGCTCTCCAGCATCACATAACCTTGCTTGCCTACTCTTTCTACCTCTGACAAGGCTGACTCTAATTCAAATATCCGTAGGTTGTGAAAACAACCTAACGACATGACCAAGTCAAAATAGTTATCCTCATAAGGATATCGATCTTGGGCACGGTGGATAAAAAGAGAACCACGTACTTCTTCCATCGCTCCAGCTAATCCGTGTTGAGAAATATCAAATCCTTCTACCTTTAATTCCGGGAGAAGCAATTTCATTTCGTGCAACAAATAACCTTTACCGCAACCTACATCCAGCACCTTAGATCCATTGGTCAAACCGTAATTCTTAATCAATGCCTCAGCGACTGGTTTCCAACGACCAGCTATATATTTATACCCACCATAACCATACCTTCGGTCTCCATCCCAATAATCTGACTCGTACTCTTTTGCCTTCAGCATACAATGAACCTTATCGTCCACCATCCTTTCGATATACGCTCGTTTAGTCGCTTGATGCAAGGGCGTAACATAATTGACCAGACGTCCCAGAATGTGCCTCCTTTAGAGATATAGAAGGTCTACCTCCTACTATCGGCCTTCTCCGTAATAGATCGTCCCAAATCAGGATCACTCTTCAAACTAATAAATGTAGGCCCACTCTTCTTGTACGCGTCAAGAGTGGCTTCCTCGGTTTCTCGGCCATTTCTCGGGAAAAATGACGATATATTACCAAACAGACCCATCATCGCCTTCGCATCTAACTCAGAGTGCGTTGGTCCTAATGTGGGATAATCCGCAAAGCCTACCAGGTTCACGTTAACGTTTTGTTGATCAATATCTAATTTTATTTGTTCGAACGGGCGTTCTATAAGAAATGGCGTAATCGTGTACACCCATGGTTTTAATCCTTCCAAGGCAAGACCAGCAGATACGCCGATCAAACTTTGTTCACAGATACCCATGTTGATGAACTGTTTGGGATGTTCTTGACGAAACTCGTCAAAGACCCTATATCCAATATCTCCAACCAGCAAACAGATCTTCTCATCTGTTCTTGCCAATTCCGTTATAACTTTTCCAAATGTTCTTCTCATGAGAGTCCAAGTTCCCGTTTACCAATTTCAAGTTCTTTGCCTTTTATCTTCCTGGCGTGCCAAGCTGGATCATTTTCAAAAGCCTTTATGCCTTTTCCCTTAATCGTATGTGCAACCACGGCCCGAGGTTTCGAAGAAGCATTCTGGTGGCCAAGCACTGAAAGCAGCTCTTCAAAGGAATGTCCATCTTGAACCTCATCCACTTCCCATTCAAACGCTTCTAGTTTGGCCTTCAGATCGTTAAGGGGAAGCCCTTCCTCAAGTGTGGTTAAGGCTTGGATTTTGTTGTAATCAATCAACACTACCAAATTATTTAACTTCTGTCTGGCACCAATAAGCAGTGATTCCCAAGTTGTACCTTCCTGGCATTCTCCATCACTCAACATCACATAGATTGTGCCTGAACGATTGAGACGCTTTCTTGCCATGGCCATCCCGGTCGCGATCGGCAGCCCATGTCCTAGGCTTCCTGTCGTGCAGTGAATGCCATTATCTGGATCAATCTCCAGGTGTGTTGTGAGGGCTGGTGACAACCCTCGAGACCTTAGTAGGAGGCAAAGAGGAAACGATGCATGCGCCTTGCTCAAAATAAATTTATCTTCGTTCTGCAGGACCATCTCATAGAGCGAGACAAGCATTTCAATGGCTGAAAAACTTCCACCCAAATGCGCTTCCCCTGCTTCGACAAAAGCTTCAAACGTGGCACGACGGAGCTCTCGTGCTTTCAAGACAAGGTGGTTATACATGGTGTGCCTGCGGGGTAGCTATGGTCGTTTGGCTAAGTCGTGGTAATTGCGAATGGGAGGTTCGATCGTCACGGATTTCCTCTGTCTATCCGAACACGAGAATCCATATTATCAACTAATGCAGAACGGTATTATCAAACGCTTCCCATTGCTTGACGACTCTTCCAGCTAGGCGCTCATACTGCTGGCGCTGCCGGCTACAAGAACACGGCAAAACATAGATCAGAGGAACACAGGACATTGTTGGTCAAACCTCGATGCTCCTGGCTACTCGAGGCTACACTTCATGGCAATCCTGATAACCTCAGGCTCTGCCCTGGCACTGGCGGACAAATGGACTTCGCTCCCCCCCAGGCTGGCTCACGCGTTCACAATAGCGGTAAGCCTTGTTTAATTGATCTGACAGGAAGCTCTCCAAATCATCGCGTCTGCCTTGATTTGCCATTCGGCGCCCGTCCAGGAACCCAGGCAAGAACTCATTAAGCACAATCATGGACCAGCGCAATCCAAAGAGTGGAAACGCCGCCTCAAAACGATTCCAAAAAGTTGCATCTTCTGAGAAGATCTCTCCTAGAGTCCCAATCCACGTCCTTTGCTCATCCTCGTCCAAATTCATAGCCGGATGCCATATAAAATCCGCTCCTAGTTTCACGGGATCATCCCAGCCAAAGTATTCAAAGTCGATGAACACGATCTCTCCACTGCTTTTCATCACACTGTTGTGAAAACCAAAATCCGACGGACTCAATGTTTGCTTTCGCGAGGCCAACATACCGAACCTGTCTTCGATCGGCCAACAATCTTGACTCCATTTTCTCGTCTCGTTCCACAGCGGCTCAAAGGTGTTATCCAGAAACCGAGCCAGTTCGGGGAACTCCAGGGATGCACCTTTTAACTTTGCAAACCGTTCTTCTATCTGGCTCTCTAATTCCGACAACGATAAGCATGCTTCACACGCCAGAGAAAACATTGACCGCTCTACTGATTGGGACAAACCATGCAGTGTCTTTATAAAGGCGATGGCTTTTTCCAACTCACACTGCGACACCTTCTTAATTGGCTGTCCGTCGATCCACTCATAGAGACCCACCTCTAAATCGGGATCCTTTGCTCTAGCTTTTGGAACATCAGATATCCCATTGTCGGTAAGCGTTTGAATACTGTTATATTCAGTGTCCAACCTGGCCCTTCCATCAAAAGCCACTTCTGGATAGCGCTTCAATGCATAGGAATACCCATTGACGGTCTCTAATTTGTAAACCCTACTATTACCACCACCCGAGAGCTCACTACACTTACTAATGGGCTCTTTTAAGACATACCTTGACCATTCCTTGATATCGTTTTCTTCTATTGGTCCCAACACCTTCTCTAAAATGCCAGGCCAATTATTAGCAATCAGAGCATCACTACTGGGTTCTATATTTACGGGTTGACCAAACAATAGCTTTTTTGTCTTCGCAGGAAATTCTCCACTCTCAAATACCGCAGGCAAGTCGTCGATAAACCATTCGCATTCGAGAGATGCGATGATCGCAACCTTCTCTTCCCGGCTGTCGGCAAAAAACACATGGTCCTGCTTGATGCCAAAGCCATCCACATCAAAGAATCTGTTTCCAGCCATCCATTTCAGAGCTTCTGCCCGAAGTGATATGTTCTCGCGATCAAAATGTCCGTATTCTGTCTTATGACTCACAATACATATGGGGTAATCACGGGCCTTACAGGACAACACAAACTTTGCCACACCTGGCATCATCTTGGCCCGATGCATATATTTGCCATAGACAAGCCCCTGCAGTTTCATCCACTCAGTCTCGCGACCTTCCTTACACAGGTGTTCACGGAGATCCGTCTTTCCTCCTCCGGACCATCCTTTTAGCAGCAAGTTTTCACATAGAGCTATCTCGATAAACAGCTCGTCATACTTTGCGATGGTATTATCAAAGTCGATGCCGATCTTCATCGGTCTAAGACAAATTCACTGATTGCATGCGCTTTATATTAAAGTAACGGTCATTGTGTAATGACTCTGGCAACTTTCCCCCTTGGAAAGCCGCACATAAGTCTTCGACCGCCTGTGCAATGGTGTGAGTTGCTTCAAAACCAACTTCATCCCGTATCTTCTTTGAAGATATATGGTAGGAACGTTTGTCGTCGCTTTCGGTCTCAATGATTTCTACATCATCGCCCACAACAGTCTTAACGATCTTAGCCATTTCTCTCACAGGCTGATTTTCATACCCTGCATTAAACACTTTTCCAGACACTACCCCATCATCGGCTTCCACCAACATCCTATAGGCTTTAGCCATATCGGCGATATGAATATTCGGACGAAGCTGGTCACCACCATAAACAGAGATCTTCCTTGTGTTGTAAGCCAGGTTAGTAAGAATATTTACCACTACATCAAGGCGTTGCCGCCGAGAGTAACCACAGACTGTTGCCGGCCTAATAGACACCGTTGAAAAATCACTCGACTGATATTCAGCCAAGACACTTTCACATGCTGCCTTGTAGCTGGAATAATCTGTGAGTGGCTCAAGACTCATACCTTCATGCACATCAGCCTCTGTCTTGATGCCATAAACGCTGGAAGAAGAGGCATAGATAAAACGTGCTGCTCCTGCAGCCTTCGAGTGCTCTACTAGTGGCCTAAATGCATCAAAATTGATTGACTTCCCCAATTGGGGATTCAATTCGAAGCTAGGATCGTTAGAAATACAAGCTAGATGTATGATGCAGTCGTGGCCAGGAATAAGTCTCTTTAACAAAGAGCCATCTCGGATGTCCCCCTCAACGACATTCAAGTTCTCGTGACTGGGTAGTACATCCCGACCATAGATCATCAGATCGAGCACAGTCACCTTGTATCCTAGACCAAGAAAATACGGCACCAGCACAGCACCGACGTATCCTGCCCCTCCTGTAACCAGAATATTCTTCATAGAAAATTCTCACATCTATTTGTTCTTAAGGCTTTTGAACTCAGGCAGGATACTCCCGTGTACCAATAATAAGATCGACAACAGCTGTTAACCACACTTGATGAACATTTTCGACAAAGTTGTAGGCTCTGCTGTCTATCCAGAGGTTCAGGTCTCCCAATTGGCGTAGCGTATTCTCTCCAGAGAACCCGGTGAGCGTAATAACGCTCCGAAATTGCTTTCGCCTCGCTGCTGCAACAGCATTCAAGACATTCTCCGAGCGCCCACTAGAGGAGATAGCTATCATCGAGTCCCCGGGTTGTCCATAGAATTCAATTGCCTTTTCTAGCCACCGTTCGTATCCAAAATCATTAGCCAGACAAGTGATCAGCGATGTTTCATTGAAATTCATACACCGGAGCTTGGCATTTTTCGTCAAGTCGACAGTAATATGGCTTGCCACTGCAGCACTTCCGCCGTTGCCACATACAAATGTCTGTCCTTGATCACGGTGAGTATCCGCCAAAATGGTGGCCACCCTGGCAAGGTCGTTAACTACACCAAGATCCGGTTTAACAAGGAGGGAAAAATCTGACAAATATGACGAGAGAAATTCTTTCTGGTCCATCTTTATTTCACGGCATGGCTGAATGTTTTCAGCAACTGAACCTTATTCACGGCGACGCTATTACCAATAGTCTCGACAGACTGAGCAGCTGCCAGGGATCCCATAAACAACGAGAGGTCGGCACCAAAGCCGCTTTTGAGAGAACAAGACAGCAACGCCAACATAGCATCACCGGCCCCGATTTTATCAACTACCGTACCTGCAAACGCCGGGCACTGGTGATACCGATCATCTTCGGCGGCATACAACGTGGCACCACCACTTCCTTGTGTCACTACGAGATTCTTAGCGTTTAGTCTTGCTGCTAAATCCTTCATCAGCAGTTCGACACTGCCATCCCGGTCACGAAGCTCATGACGCAATTCAGCTTCGTTGATAATCGCACAGTCTACATCTCTATAGTTATCCATCGTCCGATAGCCAATATTTGCAGCGTTTATCTGGGCGTTAAGTGAGGTAAACACTGATTTGTTGGCAATGTAGTGAGCCGTATCCCGACCCAAGAAACCATGCCCGTAATCAGACACAATCACTAAATCATGGTGTGGAATAAGTTCCTCAAGGAGTGAGTTTAATTGTCGCTGATTTGACTTAGTCATCTGAGCATCATTAAGGGAGTAGACGCCCAGACTCTTGTTCTTGGTTAAATGATCAACAAAACGCTTCTTCGTTATCGTTGGTGCTGCCTCCTTATAAATAAAATATGGCTCAACATTATTTGGAAGGCTCTCAAGAACAAAAGCTTCATGTTCCCTACTTTCACCGAGCATGCTCAACAGCGACACACTGCCACAGAATTCAGAGAGATGTCTAGCTATCGCACCAGCACCCCCTGCGTACTGGGCCATATCTAGCTCTCGAAGAACCAACACTGGCTCTTTACCGCTTTTTCCCAAGGCTTCGCAAAAGACATACTGATCGACAATCGTTTCACCGATAACAAGAACTCTGAGTTTCAGCAACTCGTCTATTTTTGTGTTGATTTCATCTAATGTCTGGCTATTTCGAAGTTTCTGGATGAAAGATTGTTGAACCTCGCTGTATACGTGGCCATACCGGTTTAACAATCCACTCGAACTGAAGGTGACATCCTCTGTATAGCGAATTTCCCCCCCCACAGAAGCGATAGCCTGCTCTTCGTTATCGATGTTGCCCGTTAGGTCATCCTTGTGATTCCGATAGTCAGGTCCTTTGCAATAGACCGCCGGTTGAAGCTTTCTTATTGTTTCTACCGCACTAGGCCATTTGTTTGCCGCTACAAAATCCACAGACTCTATAGCTGCCAGTGCCTCAAGACGTATTGAGGTGGGAAATGCTGGACGGTTTGGACCTTTATGTACATACTCATCTGGTGTTATTGTCACCACCAAGACATCACCAAAAGTTTTCGCTTCGTTAAAGTGCTTAAGGTGGCCAATGTGTAACAGGTCAAACACCCCATGGCAATGCACAACGGTTTTACCCTTCAACCTCAAGGAAGCCGTCACAGCTTGAAGGTCGTCAAGGGTTCTAATCTTGTTTCGCATTCATTCGCTCAAATACCTGAACCACTTTTCTGTAGCCTTAGCGATCGACTCTTCATCCCAGACAGGTGCCTGCCGCCAGTACTCGATATCGCCAAGTAATATACCAACACCCTTTTCGAAACTGATTCTCGGCTTCCAGCCAAGAAGGCGCTTTGCCTTACTAATGTCGGCCCAGGTACAATCGGGTTCTCCTGGCCGTTTCGGTATGTGAACCACATCTCCACCTAAAAGAGCCACCAGGCTATTGATACTGTAAGTATTATCCGACCCAATATTGATGGCTTCACCAGCTAGCCCGCTATCCGCAGCTGCTACCAAAGCATCAACTATGTCTGTGACAAACGTGAAGTCCCTCGTCTGCTCACCGTCTCCCACAACAGTGAAAGGCTTACCAGCCAGCTTTTGCGCTAAGAAGACCCCAAACACTGCACCGTAGGTGCCAGAAGTGCGGGACCGTGGACCGTAGACATTAAAAAAGCGCAAGGAAACCGTAGGCAAGCCATATACCTGGCACCAATGCATGACCTGTGCCTCACCAAGATATTTGGTTAATGCATAAGGGTATTGAGGCTTGATTTCAGCAGTCTCATTCGTGGGGTATCCATCTGGTATCCCATAACAGGATGATGACGCAGAGTACACCAGCTTCTTCACTTCATGCTTTCGACAGGCTTCCAAAACGTTGAAAGTTCCAGTGACGTTGGACCGATAGTATTCTGCAGGCTGCTCGATTGATGGGACTATGTCGGCCAATGCAGCCAGATGAAAGACCCTATCAATATCTCTAAACGAGTCCTGCCATATTCCTGATTCCGCGATATCAGCCTCGATTAGCTCGATTTTCTCTTTTGCATGGTCGAGATTCTGCGTATGACCACTGCTAAAGTTGTCCAAAACGGTAACTTCGCCTCCGGCATCTAAAAGCCGATCTACCAAGTGGCTGCCGATAAACCCTGCCCCACCGGTAACTAAATTCTTAACAGGCATAAACACACTTCCTCTTGCGCCCTCAACAGTAACCCCATCCTCTGGAAATCAATCAGGTCTCTGATGCCAATATTTAATGCTCTGTGTCCGGCATCCCCTTGTTGCAATTAGATGGTTGAACTTTCAAAACTAATCACTGACTGCTGTGACGCTAACCGCATCACCCTTGACTGCAGTTTACATATTCATTGAAGAACCTGGTCGAGTCCTGAGCAGACCTATAAATAGCTTTTGAGCTACCGGGTCAGGTCATTGCAGATCCGGCAAGAGAGGTGAGATTTATTTATTGCCTTCAGCCTCCAAAGTCGCATTTCCTCAAAACCCCATTGACACATCACCACTCCGTTAGAACCTCGTTATATCTTGTCATGACTCAGCCCAACCGCCGACGTGCCCAAATCCCCCATTTCAAGAAGTAGCAAGATTCACCCTCGGCTAGAGGAAATCCAGATAGACTCACATGGGTGCTTTTGATACCTCAAAAATTCAATTCGCTGTTATTCATGAGCAAGACAAGTTGGTTGAGACGGTTGATGTTTATTGTTAAGTTTCTTCTTAGTCAAAGCTTTCGTGTAATTGGTTGTATCAGATAGTGATCGCTTTATCTCTCATCCATGAGGCCCATGCTGCTCTAGGCCAGCAAAGAGTTTATTCTGCCCAACTAAATTCCGACAAAGGCGCCAAAATTCATCAGCTGTGACTAAAATGCGATCATCAAGCCTGGCACCGAGTGATTCACATGGAAAATTTTTCCAACTTCGTTGAGAATTTTCTTATTCCTGGATCAATATCATTCTTGTTGTTTGGACTCCTAATTGGGGTAATTCTTGTCTACCAAAAGGGGTTTCGTTTTCAACTAGGTAGAAGGTTATTATCAACACTATTGATCTCGTATGGTCTCTTGAGTATTCCAGTGACATCGAATGCTCTAAGAGTAGGACTCGCCAGAGGCTACGGTCCGATTCTCAGCCGAGAGGCCGCACAAGAAGCTACGGCTGTAGTAGTTTTGGGAGGTGGAACTAGCAGTTATCGCACTGCAGGTGGCCAAATCGAGTCTATGAGTCGAGCCACAGCCCTTCGAACACTAGAGACCGTTCGGGTATATCACTTGCTAGGCGATCCGTGGGTCATTGCGTCTGGAGGCATTGGCAATCCTCGGGCAACGTTAACCCCAGAAAGCCAAACCATTAGAAATTCCCTCATTGAAGCCGGCGTACCTCAAAACAGAATTTTACTGGAGCCCTTCTCACGCAACACTCACGAACAGGCACTCAACCTTGAACCGCTACTGGATAACCACGCGATCAGCAGTTTTGTTCTTGTCACTTCGCCAGAACACATCTGGAGGTCACTCCTAACTTTTGAAGCGCAGGGCCTTGAGGCTGTTCCCTCAGTACCGACTATTTACCCTACAGACCAGGCTTCTATAAGTAGCCTAGTTATCCCTTCAGTGAATACATTGGAGAACTCAGCGGGCTACCTGCGAGAATACGTTGCCCTGATTTATTACTGGAGTCGTGGGTGGCTTACTCTACCAAACTAGATGATTTTGGACTCGCACCTCTGACCTTCTAGGGGTATCGACTCTATGAATCGTTTGCATGATCGAAGTTCGATATGCATTTGAACCGAGAGAATATTCTGTGTTTCTCCTTAATGAACACCGACTACTAGAACACTTCCTGTCTCGGTTCTCTTGATTTAACATTCGGCCTGGTCTATATCTGGGAAATTAGTATTAGTCTTTTCAACCGTAGCGAACCAACCAGCACGACATTCGAAAACATTTAAAACCCTGGTTTTTCTTGATCCTGCTTATTAAAAGCTCCAAGGCAACAGAATGGCGGAGGGACTGTCCGTCGAAGGATCATTGTAACGAATGACTCCTCAACACTTTAGTCATTTGGAGTCGCATTGGTTATACACAAACCTATACATACTTCTCCATTCAGACCCCCTAAGGCCACCCAGGCTGGGGCTTTTTTGCTCCGACTTTTTGATCAAAGTCGAAAGCAGACTATCTGCGCGACGCATGGCGACCGGGCGCCACAAGCCCGCGCAAAAGCTCAGGGGGCGATTGACACTTTAACGGTTGAGACAGGAAGGGCGGGAGACAGTGACCACAGCGTCACATTCAAACGTCCGTGAGCGTGAGATCGTTACGATGCTGGAGGGATGACATGAATGCCAGACAGCAGCGGTTCGTCACGGAGTACCTGATTGATCTCAATGCGACCCAGGCGGCAATCCGAGCGGGCTACAGTTCAAAGACCGCTCAGCAGCAAGGTTCCCGCCTGTTAACAAATGTTGTGGTGAAGCAGGCCATCGCCGCGCAACACGCGACGCAGCTGAAGGCCGTTGAGGTTCGTATTGAAGATGTGCTGCGGGATGTGATGGCGATTGCCCACACGGACCTCCACACGCTGACAGAACAATCAGGGATACCGGCGCGGTGGAGTGACAAGCTCAAGGCACTGGAACTCCTGATGAAGCATCTCGGTCTGGCGGCTCCAGAGACGCATCAGCACGTCCATCAGCATGTGCATTTCACGCCGGAGCAGTTGAACCGGATGACGGACGAGCAACTCGACCGTGCGAAGGCGGCCTATACCGTCATTGTCGCCTTGGAGCAGGAAGTGGCGGCGGATGAGGCCCAGCGAGCCAGTTTCGGAGCCCGACCGACAGAACATACCTCCTGATTGCACTCATACTCCGCGGGTGACGGCAGGTCACTCAATTGAAATACCTGAATGCCAGCACTAAGATCGAACTCTCCGGCCGAACATTTATGGTCTGCAAGAGGCATGGAGAAGATCGTTCAGTTCGTTGCCCTCACGGTTTGGTGTCATTGCTCGTCAACGCCTGTAACTGGAGTACGTTCAGCATGTCTGGATCTACCAACGACGATTACCTTCACAGATGCCTAGCCTTTCA
>Ga0310344_10001398_pt1 | contig 18430 bp, 16 predicted proteins | sample HC15DNA20200_MG_FD_203801 | JGI IMG/M metagenome (GOLD analysis project Ga0310344, IMG submission 203801) | Marine microbial communities from station ALOHA, North Pacific Subtropical Gyre - HC15-DNA-20-200_MG | ecosystem: Environmental > Aquatic > Marine > Oceanic | place: Pacific Ocean: North... | reverse complement strand
AGCATGCACACGAAGGGAGTGAACTCAAGAGAGTTGTAGTCGTTTTTACCGATGGCGAAGATAAAGATAGTTACTACACAATAGATGAGTTAATTCAACAGGTCGAAGAAGCAGACGTCCTGGTCTTCATAATAGCCTTTCTAGCAGAAAGAAATTCCGAAAACAGTGGGTTTTTCGGGATATTAAAAAAATTTAAAAAGGAAACAGTCTCAAAGTCAGTCATCGATGTCGCGGAGGCCACTGGCGGAAAAGCCTACTTTCCGAATGACGCCAAGGAACTGCAACAGGTTTTTGAGGAGATTGCCTATGAACTGCGAAATCAGTACAGACTGTCGTATATTTCGAATGTGACAGAGGAAATTAAGGGCGATGGTTGGCGCAATGTTCGTGTCAAGGTTAACAAGGCCAGAGAGAGAGGACTGAGAATACGCGCCAGGCGAGGTTATTACATCCGAAGGGCCGAAGCTACAACATCCAATTGACTTGAATGGCAAGCCAGCCTATTCTGTGCCTACCATGTCTGAGCTTAGTGCAAAAAAGGTTTGGCACAACGGCCAACTCATCGACTGGGGTGACGCGACCGTACATGTGCTGTCACACGCCCTACATTACGGGACCTCCTGGTTCGAAGGGATCCGGTGTTATAACACCAGTCGTGGATCAGAAATATTCCGACTGCACGAACACATCGATCGGCTTTTCAACTCAGCAAAAATCTACCGTTGCGATATCCCTTTTAGTCAAGAGGAAATACACTCTGGCATCCGGGCAACCATTATCGCTAACGATCAGGAATCTTGTTATATAAGACCTCTTGTAATGAGAGGACTTGGCGCTATCGGAGTAGATCCCTTACCCGCAGCCATCGAAGTCTACCTGATTACGTGGGAATGGGGTGCTTATCTCGGAGCCGACGCTATTGAAAAAGGGATCGATGTAATGACATCAAGCTGGCAACGGGCCGCACCCAACACGTATCCCACGATGGCAAAGGTAGGGGGAAACTATCTCAACAGCACGCTGATTAAGATGGAAGCCCAGCTACAAGGCTATTCGGAGGGGATAGCTCTTGATAGCAACGGCTTCGTGAGCGAGGGTAGCGGTGAAAACGTATTTTTTTCATACCAGGGCGACATCTTCACACCTCACATAGCTAACGCAATCCTGCCAGGGATTACACGGGACAGTGTCATCACTCTCCTTAGGGAACAGGGACACACGGTGAAAGAGGAGCAAGTCCCTAGGGAACTACTTTATCTCGCGGATGAAGTTTTCATGACTGGAACAGCCGCTGAGATCACGCCGGTTCGATCCATTGACAAGATCAAGGTTGGTCAAGGACGCAGAGGACCTATCACAAAAGCACTGCAAGATGACTTTTTTAGTTATATCCAAGGGAATGTGGACGACCGACATGGATGGCTAACACCCGTCAGAGAGAACTCAAACGCTCAGACTTAAGCCCATTGAAGACTCAAAAAGGGAATAAAGAATCTCCTATGGCTTATGCCCTCCGTTTGCTCGGTAGGCGCTCATATAGTGTGTCTCAGCTAGAAGAGAAATTGTGCCTACGCTACACCAATGCGGAAGTAACAGAGGTCTTGTCTGGACTTCTCTCAAAACACTATCTAGACGACCAACAATTGGCAAAAGACAGAGCCCTAGCAGGACGAACCCGCAAAAGATGGGGTAACATGCGGATTCGAAGAGACTTAATGCGCCAGGGCATCAGTGCTAAAATAGTCGTCCAGACAATTGACCAACTGGAGCAACTCTACCCACAAAGTGAAACACTAAAAATAACTGTCCATACATGGGTGGATAAACATGGGAAGCCTTCTGAGGTAAGGGAGATCAAAAAGCTTTATGATCACTGCTACCGAATGGGCTTTCCTGGCGATGAGATTCGGATACTGCTTGATTGCTTTTGGAATGGGCTGGACTCTTAACCGTCGCAGGTTCCTCTGGTCCATTTGCTCGGCATGAGATACAGAATATGAAGACGTCAAACCAGATTCGCGAAGAATTCTTAAGTTTCTTTGAAAATAATCAGCACAAACGCGTAAAAAGCGGCTCTCTAGTCCCACGTAATGACGCAACACTTCTTTTTACGAATGCAGGGATGAATCAATTCAAGGAAGTTTTCCTCGGTGTCGAGAAACGAAACTATAGACGAGCGACTACGAGCCAGAAGTGTATGCGTGTCAGTGGAAAACACAACGACCTAGAAACCGTAGGGCGAACCCCACGACATCACACATTTTTTGAGATGTTAGGCAATTTCTCCTTTGGAGATTACTTCAAAAAAGAAGCAATCGGGTACGCGTGGGAGCTCTGTACTGAAGTATATGGGATTAATCCGGAAAGACTAAGTGCAAGCGTTTTTGAAAAAGACGACGATGCTTTTGATCTCTGGCATACCTACATTGGGCTACCTGAAAACCGCATACATCGCCTAGGTACTAAAGAAAATTTTTGGTCAATGGGAGAGACTGGTCCCTGTGGTCCTTGCTCGGAGATCCACTATGATTTGACTCCTGAAGCTCCACTGCCATCAGGTGGAATCGAAGCAGCACCGGACCGATTCCTAGAGATTTGGAATCTGGTATTCATGCAATTCGATCGTGCTTCAGATGGGGAAAAAACCGCTTTACCTAAACCCTCTATTGACACAGGAATGGGGTTGGAGCGGATTTCTTGTGTTTTACAAGAGCGGGACACGACTTATGACACGGACCTCTTCAGGCCTATAATCCAAGAGGCATCCAGGCTAACTGAGGTAAACTACGGAGACAATGTTGATTCGGATACCAGCCTCCGAATTCTGGCAGATCATAGTCGAGCCTGCGCTTTTCTTATTAGTGATAGTATATCTCCGGGAAATGAAGGCCGCGGTTATGTATTACGGAAGATCCTCCGACGGGCCATTAGACACGGGAAAATGCTCGGAAGAGAAGAGCCCTTCGTCCACTCTCTGGTTGCTCTCGCAGGAGATATGATGTCCGATGCCTATCCGGAACTCTCTTCTAGCCGAGATTATGCTGCGCGACTGGTGCGCACCGAAGAAGAAAAGTTTAGTTCAACCCTAAAGTACGGCCTAGCACTCCTTGATGAGCTCGTCGAAACCCTTGGGAAAAAAGGTATTAAAAAAGTACCTGGCGAAGAATTGTTCCGACTCTACGATACCTATGGCTTCCCTCTAGACCTTGCAACTGAGATAGCCGAGGAACGCGGATATTCAGTTGACAGTGAGGATTTCTATAAAGAGATGGAGAAACAGCGGGAACGAGCTCGGGCCAGCTGGAAAGGCATCGAGAAATCTGTTAATCCAGCTTACAAAAAATTATCAAATGAATTTGATACCACTTTCACTGGATATGTTGACACTCAAGATGTGAAAGGCCATATCCTAGCCATCCTGCGTGATGGAGATCCGACTGACAATGCCTCTGAAGGAGACAAGGTCGAACTAATCCTAGACCAGAGTCCATTTTATGCCGAATCTGGAGGACAAGTAGGCGACACAGGTACTATCCAATCCAATGAAGGCGAAGCTAGAGTTCGTAATACACTCTGCCCCGTCACTGGCCTGCAACTCCAACAGGCAGTTCTGGATAGAGGAACCATTCGAGTCGGCGACAGTGTGGTATCTAACATCGATCTCCAGCGTCGTAAGAATATCGCTCGTAATCACAGTGCTACTCATATACTACAGGCAGCTCTTAGGGAAGTACTCGGCGAGCATGTCAAACAGGCCGGATCACTAGTTGCTCCAGACAGACTACGGTTTGACTTCAACCATTTCCAATCCTTAACACCTATACAGCTGCCCTTGATCGAAGAGATTATTAATCAAAAAATCCAGGAAAACATCCCAATTAAAACCTCCAAACGCTCTTTGAATGATGCTTTGAAATCAGGGGCAACAGCACTTTTCGGCGAAAAATATAGCGATGAAGTTAGGGTAGTTGAAATGTCGAATTTCAGCATCGAACTTTGTGGGGGTACTCATGTCAACAATACAGGTGAAATCGGACTTTTCAAGCTAACAAGTGAAAGCAGTATCTCTGCTGGCGTGCGCCGCATTGAAGCCCTTACCGGCGATCCAGCAATGGAACGATTTCTGGAATCTGAGCGTATACTTTCAGACCTAACTACTGATCTTAGGGTGAGCCGACAGGATATAATAGAAGCTGTTGACCGTATTGGTCAGCAGCTTAAAGATGCCAATCGAACCATAGAGAACCTCCAGCTTAAGCTAGCCCGCAATCAAACCGGAGATGCCACCAGTGAAGCTAGAAATATTAGTGATATCAAGGTTCTGGTGAAACGCGTCAGTGATTTGGACCGAAATGGGCTTCGCTCTCTCGCAGACCAACTTCGAACTCAATTGCAATCAGGCATTGTAGTATTGGGAATGGCCCGCGAAGGAAAAGTCAGTCTAATAGCAATGGTCAGCGATGATTTGACCGAAAGAATTAGAGCCGACGAACTGATCTCTATAATAGCCCAGACAGTTAAAGGTGGTGGAGGCGGGCGTCCCGAAATGGCTGAAGCGGGTGGCAACGACCCTGCCAAATTAGATGTCGCTCTAGAACAAGTATTCTCTGAAATAGCAGGTCTACTCGGACCAATTGAGGGACCAAAGATCTAAAAGAACTTGTGAGCCCTAGATCTGGGACGGGTACTTCAGAACTTCTAACGCTTAAGGTATGGGTTCAGAGATATTTGCAACAAGGGCACTAATAACTCGTGAAAAGTTCACTGACCATAGGCCTCCTGATCATCTTGACTGGGATAGTTCTGGGGCAAAATGACCAGCTTGCAAAGTTGGCCGAAATTCGCTACTGGTCCAACCGTGACTATACAAGAGCTGTCATACAGCTTGACAAAGAAGTCCGGTTCACCCAAAAGATACTACAGCAGCCCGACCGTCTATTCCTCGACCTCGAAGGGACGTCTGTCCCCAACACATTGGGTCGATCCTACGATGTCAATGGTGTATTTCTCAGAAAGATCCGGGTAGCCGAAAATCGTCCCGGAGTTGTACGAGTTGTTCTAGATTTCAATGAGATCCGTTCCCATAGCACGTTTGCCCTATATGACCCTTTTAGAATTGTCATTGATACCAAAGGCACCCCTACCCGACAAAATCCGGAGTCTGACTCGAGGACCGTGACCACAACAGAAGCAACAATCTCACTTGAGAAAAGTCCATCCAGGCGTCAGATTGTTACTGAGCGAGATATTCCTGGAACGCCCTCTAATGCCGACCTCAGTCTGACTCGAACTCTAGGCCTCAAAGTGCAAACTATCGTGATCGACCCGGGACATGGAGGGCGTGATATCGGGACAAAAGGAAACCGAGGACTGACTGAAAAAGAACTAGTCTTGGACGTCGCACTACGCCTTCAGGAACTGTTGCAAAAACATCTTGAAATTGAGGTAATTCTTACCCGCCAGTCAGATATTTTTGTACCTTTGGAAGAACGTACTGCTATAGCTAACAAAATGGGGGCTGATTTATTTCTTTCAATTCATGCTAATGCAAGTAGTCGACCTGGCGTCAGTGGTGTGGAGACCTTCCATCTCAGTTTTGCCTCCGGCGCTGAGGAACTAGCAGTTGCCAGCAGAGAAAACGCCAGAGCCCAGAGAAGCGTGCGTGAACTAGAGGAGATCCTGCGAAAAATGGTACAAGAGGACTACAATGAAGAATCTTATAACCTTGCCACTGTAGTGCAGGAATCACTTTACGAAATGACTCAAGCTGCTCGACCCCAAACCCGTAATAGAGGTGTAAAGCGTGCCCCTTTTATAGTGCTAGTAAATGCAAACATGCCTAGTATCCTCACCGAAATTGGATTTCTTTCCAACCCTTCGGATGAGCTGTATTTCGAGGAGGAAAAGGCTCGGCAACAGATTGCTGCCGGCCTTTTCAAGGGTGTTTCTAGGTATGTGGATATCTTGGAAAACAATATCCAGTCCCTAGATAAAAAGTAACGGATCCAACAGAATCATGCGCTGTCTAAAACCGACCCTCCCATTTATTATCTGCATTATAACCGCCTGCTGGCCGATCAATACCCAAGCCCAGATTGATTCCAATCTCCGGGGAATCAAAAATCTGCAATTCAATCAAATTCTACGCACTGATTCCCTCTCTACGAGAGAAACAATGGGGGAATTTCCTGTAAGAATGTTAGAGGAATATGGGTTCTTGAGTTATTCCCTGTGGAGGGAACAGCCAACGGGCATCGAGCTTTCGGTTTACGAAATGTCTGATACACAGGCGGCTTTTGGGCTATTCACCCAGTGGAGATTGGAAAAACGTGAACAGGCCCCCCCACCTAGTGGAGACAACCTTCTGATCAACAATGATATGGCCTTATGGAAAGGACATTATCTTTTGGTAGCAGAAGAACTATCCCTTCAGCAACCCCAAATCACCACTTTCCTACGCTCCTTAAGAGAGTCAATTGACGAGAGAAACCTCTACCCAACTAGTGTCTTCGAACTTCCCCAAAAAGGATTAAATCCTAATTCAATACGTCTTTATCTCGGACCAGTAACCTTGAGGGGAAACTCCACCATACCCGATTATTTGATTTCTGAATTAGGGTTCAAGGATGAGGCAGAAGTCACATTCGCTCAATATGGTTCTGAAGGAGATTTCCTACTGCTTGCAGCCTATCCCACCTATCATCTCGCCATTGAATACGCTGCACGTGTCCGTAATGTCATTGAGTCCAATGTGGGATCAACCTTTTACCTTAAGCTTTCAGGGCCACTCCTAGGAATCTATCTGGGGGAGAAAGAAAGTGCGGAGGAAGTACTGGGAGATCTTCGATACAGCGCAAGTATTGAGTGGGTACAGAACAAGGTCCCTCTACTACCAAACTTGTCTGAAAACCAGAGAGAGGTAAAAACTCTTTTAGGTGTTGTCAGTGGATCCATGGTCCTGACTGGAGTATTTATCTTAACTGTACTATTTACTGGACTGATACTAGGGGTGATTAGAGTCTTCCTGATCCGACGTTACCCTATACTGAAACCGAAAGATGATAGGGTCTACCTTGATCTAAACAGTTGAATACCAAGAGTGAGTGGATCCGACAAACACCATTCCCGCTCGTTGATGACATAACTGAGACACCTGACTGCTCTCCTCAGACTGCAACTACTAAAGAAAAGCCTTCATATGAAGCCCCATCTAGACAGATACTGGTGCCGGAGGGGAGACTCGAACTCCCACGGGCGTAAAGCCCACTGCGCCCTGAACGCAGCGCGTCTGCCAATTCCACCACTCCGGCACAGATCCCGAGACAACTCAGCGGGATATCGCCTCCATAGGAGTCGGGATTGCAACTATACATTAACCTCTTATTTTAAAGAAGTTCAGATAATCTAGGTCGACTTCCTGGCTTAAACCTCAGACCTTTTGTAATCTAAACTTCAAGAAACAAGTACGGAACAGCATGTTTGTTAACATCGAGGTAGGATGTCTAAAAAAATTGTGATAGTGGGAGGAAGCGCAGCCGGAATGGCTGCTGCTGGCCGGTCTAAGAGATTATCTCCAGATCTTGACATTCACATTCTTGAGACTAGTAAATTTATCTCCTACAACATCTGTAGCTTGCCCTACTACGTTTCCGGAGAAATCCCCTCGCAACAGAGCTTGATTAAACATACCCCTGAAAGCCTGAAGCAAAAGTATGGAATACATGCCCATACTGGATGTCGAGCTTTAAAGATCTTGCCCTGGAAACGGCAGCTCTTGTACAAGGACACTGACAACCGTACTCAGAGCAGTCTGGACTACGATAAGCTGGTCCTTGCCACAGGCTACAAACCACACTTACCTCACCTTGGGAAAAAAGTAAAAGGTCTTTTCACTGTGAGTCGATTGGAAGACGGTATCGGGCTAGTAGAGGCTTTAGAAGCATCAAGTACTGTAGTCGTTGTGGGGGCTGGTTATGTTGGTTTAATGATTGCAGAAGCATTGAAAAAGCGTGGTCTTTCCGTAACGCTTCTTGAGCAGGGGGACCAGGTCTACCCTCTGGTAGACGTGGATATGGCCCAACTAATCCAGACCGAGCTCGAATATAATGGAATTTTCATCCGACTAAAACACAAAGTTACTAATCTGGAGACGATCGGAGGAAAACTCAAAGCCTTCCGTGTGGGGAGACACTACTTTGACTGTGATCTAGGATTAGTCGACATTGGCGTCGTACCCAATATCCAACTGGCAGACGAATCAGGCATTGGCCTGGGAATTAGTGGTGGTATAGCTGTCAACAGCCAAGGAAAGACAAACTCCCCTGACATCTTTGCTGCAGGAAACTGTGCTGAAACCATCCACCTTGTCACTGGAGAACCGATCGTTTCTACACTCGCAACTACTGCAGCCAAGCAGGGTCGTGTGGTCGGCGAGAATTTGGCCGGGAGGCGATCAGAATTCGATGGGACACTGGAAACTTCCATCGAAAAGGTTTTCAACTTAGGAGTCAGCCGAACCGGACTCACCTTACACCAAGCCCTGAAACATGGATACAAGGCCACTGCCACAAAAATCTCAACTCGCGATAACTCGGCCCCTTCTCCTGTGTCAGACCGTATCCATGTGAAGCTTGTATATACAATGTCTTCAGGTAGACTTCTAGGAGGTCAGATAATCGGTCCGGGAGATGCAGCAAAAAGAATAGACACTCTTTCAGTAGCGCTCACTGCTGGATTGAACGTAAGACAGCTTTCCCAACTAGACCTGGCTTATGCTCCTCCATTTTCAACTCTATTGGACCCTATCCAGATAGCTGCAAATGTGGCACTGAGAAAGCTCAGAGACGACTAACCACTAGTCTAAGAGTTTCAACTTCAGTAATTTTCTTAGGCTAGCGCGTTCAGAGCTTTAGAAAGACTATCTTCCTGTTCAGGTAAGACAGTCCGTAAATCTATCAAAACTCGACCATTCTCAATACGTGTCAAAACAGATGGATTCGAACCTCTCAAATTTACCTCTAGTTGGTTGGCTGACTGGCTCGAGGACTCAAGAGCGATAAGGCAACTTGGAATTCCTTGTTCCGGAGCTGCACCGCCCCCCACCAATGAGTATCCATCAATTAAAACTGTACTGAGCGATTCCAGGGTAAGTCGTTCACAAATCGATAGCGCCCTTTCCTCTATCTCCTGCTTAGTCGCATACAACATCTTTTGAATCGGAACGGACTGTCTGGCCCGTTCGCTCTCAAACTCAAGAAAGGTGCTGTCCAATAAAGAATATGTCGTTTTATCAACCCGAACAGCTCTCATGATAGGATTCCTACGTAGCTGGACGACAAGCTCTTCTCGACCTACTACGATACCGGCCTGCGGTCCACCCAGTAGTTTATCCCCACTGAAACAGACAAGATCTACACCTGCTCTAAGAGATTCCTCCACACTGGGTTCTTGAAGCAGGGCTGGGTGACTAGAGGGAAAGAGAAGGCCGCTTCCTAGATCATGAAGGAGTGGGATCCCGTGTTTCTGTGCAAGCAAGGAGAGTTGAGAAAGTGAAGGTGCTTCGGTGAAGCCCGTAATTCGATAATTGCTCGGATGTACGCTGAGAATCAGTCCTGTCTGATCGTCGATATTCGATTCGAAATCGGAGATTCGAGTCTTATTGGTAGTTCCTACTTCCTTAAGCAAGCTCCCACTTGCTTCCATTATATTAGGTATACGGAAGGATCCTCCTATCTCTACTAACTCCCCTCTCGAAACCAAGACTGTTCTGTCCCTTGCGAATGTGTTGAGGATTAAATGGATGGCGGCGGCGTTGTTATTGCAGACCAATGATGCCTCGCAACCCAACATACGCTTAAGACGAGGTTCAATGTGCTGATCTCTGTAGCCCCTTTCGCCTCTGGTTAGGTCATATTCTAGATTTGTATAACTTGAGGAAACCTCAATACCCTGATTTCCCATTTCACAGGAAACAGGAGCTCTACCAATGTTAGTGTGCAGTAAAACACCTGTAGCATTAATTACCTGGACCAAGGATGGCTGTAGGCGCTTACCTAGCTGCAATTCGACAGTGTCCAAAAGGCAATCCATCTGTTGTTTCAGGAAATCTAGCCCCCTCGAATTACAGGAGATTTCCTTGCGCAAACCCGCTAAGACTGCACGTAACTCCTGTACAACTAGTGGTCTAGAATACTGCTCTGAAAGCCTATCAAAATTAGCATCTTTCAAAAGCTGATCGATGGAGGGAATCTTTCTGAGGAATTCGGCTGAGTCAGACACTAGTCTATTCTAGCAGTTTAATGATTTTATCCGGCCAATGATCTCCAGAAATAGTAGAGATAGAGTCTATAATTGCCCATTTATAAGGAAAAGGTTTCTCGCAAATCTCTTCTTCATTCTGGACAGAGTCACCACTTCAACCTACCATTGGTTTTTCCATCTAAAAGAGATTCATGCATGAGAATTAAAACCGCCCTGATTAGCGTATCTGATAAGTCTGGCCTGGTCCCATTTGCAAAGGCCCTGGTAGAACTTGGAATAGAGATTCTTTCTACCGGCGGAACTGCAACTGTACTAGAGGCTAGCAAAATACCGGTCACTAAGGTATCTGACTACACTCAATCACCAGAGATCCTGGACGGCCGAGTCAAGACTCTTCATCCTCGTATTCATGGAGGGATCCTAGCTCGACAAGATGATCCTGGTCATCAATCTGAACTTGAAAAACATTCCATTAAGCCCATCGGATTGGTTGTGGTCAACCTCTATCCTTTTATCGAGACGGTTTCCTCTGAAGAGGTCTCCCTGGAAGTGGCTATTGAACAAATCGATATTGGTGGACCTACCATGTTAAGAGCAGCAGCCAAAAATTCTACTTCTGTAACTGTCTCTGTTGACCCGAATGACTACCCAATAATTCTAGATGAATTGAAAACCAATGAAGGCACTGTCTCATCCGGCACTCGTCATCATTTGGCAGTAAAGGCCTTCCAACACACAGCAAGCTATGACACTGCAATAGCTTCATACCTGAGCGATGAAAACACCTCGAAAGATGAAATCCCCACAAATTTCGAACTAGGGCTAAAAAGCGTCCGCTTGTTGAGATACGGCGAAAACCCCCATCAAAAAGCAGCTCTTTATGCTTCTACATCGGGAGTTCTCGAAGGATTTCTGGCGGCCCATCAGCATCAGGGCAAGGATCTTTCTTTCAATAACCTGGTCGATGCCCAGGCTGCATGGCAACTATGCTCAGAATTCAGCGATTCTGCCTGCGCTATCATCAAACATACTAATCCCTGCGGCGTAGCTAAAGCCGCTACAGTAGAAGAATGCTTTCAATTAGCCCTAGAATGCGATCCAGTTTCCGCTTTCGGATCGGTCATCTCATTCAACCGTGAAGTCGATAGAAAAACTGCCGAGAGCATCGGTAATCTATTTGTGGAATTGATAATAGCTCCCACATTTTCAAAGAGTGCTTTGGAGCATTTTTCGAAGAAAAAAAATCTCCGCCTCTTAGCCTTACCCCACGATGGAAACAGTTCAGCGTCCATCGAATTGAAATCTATCAATGGCGGTTTTCTCGGACAATCAGTAGATAATTACCGAGTTCAGGAAAATGATTTGACCATAGTCACCGAAAAGAAACCTGATGCAAGACAAATGGCCGACCTTCTTTTTGCCTGGAAAGTATGCAAGCACGTCAAATCCAATGCCATTGTGATGGCTCTAAACTCCCAGACAACTGGTATCGGAGCCGGGCAAATGAGTAGAGTTGACTCAGTTCAACTCGCGGTACAAAAGGCTAATCTACCCCTGCCCGGAGGTGTGCTCGCGAGTGATGCCTTTTTCCCATTCCGAGATGGGATCGATGCAGCAGCTGAAGTAGGAATACGAGCCGTAATACAACCGGGCGGATCGATCCGTGACCCTGAAGTTATTGACGCCGCCAACCAACACGGCATTGCAATGGTTCACACGGGCATAAGACATTTCCGTCATTGAAACAACACTTTACCCTTCTTAGACATACTCATCAGGATTAAAAATTTAAATGGGAATTTTCATTTATTTTAAAGTGATTAAAGGTGGATAGTTGAGGAATTACTTTAATTACTTTACGGAGGTTGAAGAGCATTTCAGCCAACTCCGAGGACGACATCTATTGGTTTCGCCCTTGGACTGGTGTTTGATTGAATTATGGAAAGACAGTGGCGTTCCTCTACACGTTGCTCTCCGAGGAATTGATCGAAGTTTCAACTCTGCGACTTCGCAGAACAAAAAAGACCCGAAATCGTTATCCTATTGCCACCCCGGAGTAATGGAATCCTTTCAAGAATACACTTCTTCCCAAATTGGAGCTTCGGATGAACAGCAACTTGACGCAAACAAGGGAACATTTACCAGGCGGGACGTTGGAAAATTTCTGGGACTGATCAAGCAAGCAATCGCAGGTAAATCCGGCGACGGGTTCAAACGCGCATCTAGGCTTATTGAAGGCCTAATTATTGAAGTTAGCCAGCCACAACATCCCAGCTTCGAACAAGTAGACCGCTCCTTAAGTGCGATTGCTGAAATAATCTCGAATGATCTTATACGAGAGATGGAAAAGTCTGCATTAAAAGCTCTACGTAGTGAGGCTCGAAGAGAACTTAAAACCTATCGAAAACACCTTTCCAAGGAAAGCTACCAAAAGCTTTTCGAAAGCTATATCCAAAACCATGTGCGCCGGGAACACGCCCTACCTTCCTTCAGTTTATTCGATCTAAAAAAAGCCAGCTTATGAGCTTCCAGTCCACTGACAAGATTAATCTTAGTGGGAGTAGTACCAATATCAAACGCCACTTGCTATTGGACAAAGCAACTTGAAACTGACACAGTCATCAGAAGGGATCTACTAGATGGTCAAACTCTCTTCCTGGTCACCATGGAGGGAGCCGGCTGATAAACATAGGATTCGATACATGCTGTTAGGTCTGATCACTTTTATTGCCCTCGCACTAGTTTCGCTGATTATACTCAAAGGCCTTCTACCCAAAACGGATGGTAGGGATGGACTCGGCCCTAACTCACACACCCACTCATCTCCATCAGCCCCACTCCCAGAGTCAATACCTTCCTCAGCGACTCCTGCTACAGGACCCCAAGATCTGGACACGTTTAAAGCAGCCCTAACTACTCTAGACACTGCCTCTCTTCAGAACATGCTCGATATGGGGGCGAACCTGAAACCCGGCACAGAAGAAGCAATCCTGGAAGAACTAGGCAAAAGAAACTCGGATACGTGACTGCTGGACTCAAGCAAACTACAATTTGCCGCTTTTGGTCTCCGCTAGCTGCAACATGGGTCATGATGGCTATCGAAGGCACCCTGATGGCGGCCGTCGTGGCACGTTTAAATGAACCAGAATACAATCTAGCTGCATATGGAGTGGCTCTCGCCGTAGCTCTTCTTGTTGAAGCGCCAGTTATCATGATGATGACGGCTTCTACTGCTCTAGTGACTGACAGACTTTCCTATTTCAAGTTAAGAAACTTTGCTTTCTTCCTTAGTCTCGCTATATCTGCCTTGATGGCTTTCCTAGCGATTCCTCCCGTCTTTAGGGTTGTTTCGATAACCCTACTCAAGCTACCAGTGCCTATTTCTGAATTAACCATTCCGTGTATTCTGCTCCTTCTGCCTTGGCCTGGAATGATCGGATATCGACGTTTCTATCAAGGACTTCTCATCCGAGATGATAAAACTCATCTTGTAGCAGTCGGAACTCTCATTAGATTGATAACAATGGCAACTGTTGCCTTAGGTTTATTCCTCTGGGGAGACTTGCCTGGAGCATGGGTAGCGGCTACATCTCTCTCAACAGGTGTAACGGTCGAAGCAATCGCTAGTCGGGTAATGGCAAATCAGACTGTAAAGCATTTACTACAAATCGAAAAATCAGATCGAGATGTGGTCAGTTATCCTTTCATAGCTAATTTTTACTACCCCTTAGCACTCACATCCTTACTAGCACTGGGAATCCAACCAATCCTAACTTTCCTCGTAGCCCACAGCCCTCTTGCAATTGCCTCTCTGGCCGTTCTACCCGTCATTAGCTCCTTTGTCTTCCTTTTCAGAAGTGCAGGACTTGCATACCAAGAAGTAGTAATAGCCCTGCTCGGGGAATCTCGGCAAAGTTATTTTGCTCTCAAGAAGTTTTCCTCAACACTAATGATCTCAACCACTTTTCTATTTGGCCTAGTCGCATTTACTCCACTGCGTGAAGTTTGGTATCAAACCATATCGGGACTTTCGGATAACCTGAGCAGTCTTGCAGTAACGGCGACCCAATTACTTCTATTCATTCCAGCCTTAACAGTGTTCCTCTCTCTTCAGAGAGGAATGATGGTTAGTACTCACCAGACACCTAAAATCACCTGGGCTACTCTCGTTGAGGTCAGTATTATCGCGTCTAGTATGTCTTTATTCATATGGACTGGAGAACTGCCCGGAGCAATAGCAGCCTCCCTCGCAATGCTTTTGGGGCGTTCAGCAGCCGTTTTATACCTACTACCTCCTCTCCGCAACTCGACCAATCTAATCGAAAGCTCTTCTGATTAGACTTCTCCGAAAAATCTTAAACGAGCAGTACGATCCGACATGCTTGATCATAAATTTATTCCCAGAGATAAAAAATCATGCAGACCCCATCCTGGCCTGTTAGGATTCGGGTGCCAATGACACCTTATCGCTTCTCTCTGATCTCATGTAAAAATCCTGGAAGGTCGAATGTCTAATTTTCGTGTAACTAAAGATGAAATATTCAAGGCCGTAGCCCCGTTGCGTGACCCCCAATACGGGAAAGATCTCGGGCAACTAAAATACTTGCAAAATGTATGCATCCAAAACGGTAATGTTGACCTAACTATCGTTTTTCCTGCTCCGGGTTCCGAGACAAAAGAGGAAGTCATTAATCAAGTTAGAAAGGTCGTTGGGGCGCTTCCTGGCGTAAAAGAAGTCAATATCTCCAGTCGAATAGACATTAGCAGTAGCCCTTCAGCCTCAACTAGCTCCCTAATTCCAAAAGTCAAGAATGTGATTGCCATAGCCAGTGGCAAAGGGGGTGTCGGAAAATCAACAGTAGCCGCTAATCTTGCTACAGCTATGCATGCTTTCGGTGCCAAAGTGGGACTGATGGATGCCGATGTGTATGGTCCCAGTATCCCTAAACTGATGGGAGCCACAAAACCACCAGAGATTACTAAAGAACACAAAATAATCCCTCCCGTGATGCGTGGGATCAAACTCATTTCCATGGCATATTTTCTTCCTAAAGATGATGCAGTGATCTGGAGAGGACCGATGCTTCATAAAATGATCCAAGACTTCCTAGGAGTTGCCGAATGGGGATCACTTGACTACTTGGTCATCGATTTACCTCCCGGAACCGGAGATATACAATTGAGTTTATGCCAGACAGTCCCGCTTACGGGTGCAGTTGTTGTCTCGACACCACAAGATCTAGCTTTAGAAGTTGCTTCCAAAGCTATTGCTATGTTCCGGAAACTGAAAACTCCTGTCTTAGGTATCGTCGAAAACATGAGCCATTTCACATGCCCTCACTGTGGGCAAAGAGACGACATTTTTGGTCACGGAGGTGCTATACAGGCTAGTTCCCAATTAGGATACCCTTTCTTAGGGGAGATCCCTCTTAGCTCCGTGATCCGTGAACGTAGTGATCGAGGAGAACCCATCTCTCTTGATAAAAGTTCAGAATCAGAATACGCCAGAGCCTTCCAAAAAATCGCTAGTAATGTTGCCGGTGAAATTGCCCAAATCAACATGACAACCGCCTCTAATATTTCAATTGAGATCGAATGACGCATCTAGTGCCTCAGCGTATCCACCAGGTTTCCCCCTCCGAAACAGTCATAACCTGGAGTGATTCTTCAGAGACCACTTTCACCTCAACATTTTTGCGAAATAATTGCCCGTGCGCAACATGTACCGGCCACGGAGTTAAGCCTACACCGCGATTTCCTGAAGAACATAACACCTCCCTTCCCGTTATTGGACAGGAGTTCGTTCGAGTCACAGGAGCCCAACAGGTAGGGCACTACGCTATCCAATTTAAATTCAGCGACGGACATGAGAGTGGAATTTACCCCTATACATATCTCTGGGATTTAGTCGAGTTTAGCAACGATTCTCAGGAATAATCCCTGATCAGGTGGACTCCCAAATCTAAACCCACCCTGATCTGTAAAGCAATCCACCGTTGACAAGCGGGGCTGTAATTTTAATAATGATTCTTTTCCCCGATTTCGAGGGGAATTGTCTGATTAAAATAATCTCGATCGATGCCTCGGATGAGGCCTGAACATAGGCAACAGTAAAAGCAGATGTCTCGATACACTGGCCCAAGACTAAAAAAGATGAGAGCACTTGGTCTTGATCTACCTGGTCTCTCTCGCAAATCAATAAAAAGACGGGAAAATCCTCCTGGCGAACATGGCAATGCCAGACGTCGCAAGTTCTCTGACTACGCGCTGCAGTTGAAGGAAAAACAGAAGCTCCGCTTCAATTATGGCCTGGGGGAGCGTCAATTCCGGCGAATGGTAGCAGAGGCCAGACGCGGCCAGAAAGCAGCAGGAGATCAGTTGTTGGAGTTTCTAGAAAGGCGACTCGACAATTTCGTTTTTCGTTCCGGATTTGCTCCGACAATACCAGCTGCACGACAACTAGTGAATCATGGACATATATTGGTCAATGGGAAACGAGTTACAATCGCCTCATTTCGAGTTAGCGAAGGTGATACAGTTCAACCTCATAATAAAAGTCTGAAGCTGGACCGCATTACTACCTCACTGCTAGAGTTGTCCCTGAATCGACCAGGTTGGCTGAGTTTCGATGACGAAACATTGACAGCCACTATGGTTTCTCTCCCCGGCCCCGAATCAGTACCCCTGCCCATCGATATTTCCTCTGTAATAGAATATTACTCTAAGCGTCTTTAGTGAACTGGCTCTGAAAAACTTGACTCGAGAATTGAGGGTAGTGACCCGGATTATGATGGCTTATTCAAAGCCTCTTGAATGACTCGACAATTGTGGCTTGCTGGAAGTCTGGGGGTGTACCTACTTGAACTTTCTGCCCCACTTTAGCCATCCCTCTCTTGATGTATCCCAAGGCAATCGGAACACCATGAAAAATCGATTTGGTAGCACTGGTAACTATGCCAACCGAGTTGCCTTCTATTAACAGGTCCGATCCTATGACTGGGACTTCAGATCCCTCTAACAGGATTTTGACCAACTTCTTTGGGACACCTCCCAGATGAACAGCCTTTGCAACAGCTTCCTGGCCAACAAAGCATCCCTTTGTGAGACTAATCGCCTCTTCAAGACCGGACTCCAGAGGGTGATTCTTTGAAGTCATATCTATACCAAACCTGGGCAACCCACTTTCAATACGCAATATCTCCCAAACGGGTTCTTCTATTTGGACTACACCTAGATGTCCATAATGGCTGAGTATATGCTGAACAAGCTCCTCTGCGGAATCCGGGTGTATCAGAAGGTGGTACCCAACCTTCGCTAGACTAGGCCGATTGATTAAGAAAAGATCGTCTTGAACCGACTTCACCTCAAACTCTCTATTAGGAGCCTCCACCTCCAGGAGATCCTCCACGATCTCCTCTGCGGTGGGCCCCTGAAGAGACAATCGCTGCCAGTTTACAGTAGCATTCTCCAACACGACATCTTCCATGATAATGAACCTTCCAAGACCTTCCAGTAAGTCACTTAGAAGAGATACATCGATATCTATCAGAATTCCGGCATCTAACTTGTAGAAGTCAAAGTCGCAAAGAATGCGGCCAGTATGGCTTAAGAATAATCCATAACGTCCCTGCCCTGTTTCCAGTTCCTGAACATCGTTACTGATCATGGCGTGAAGGAAGCTTACTCTATCTGAGCCTCTGACCCAGACTACTCCACGGTCTTTGGGATCAAAAAGGCCAGTACCCTTAGAAATAGACTCGTACTGGTCGTGCATGCTCTTCGACAATTTCATGCTCGACTTCCTCTCCAACTAACGATCAACAAATTTCCTACGGTTAGAATAGGGGAACATCAGGATCAAAGGTCGCCTTGAGATATAGATTGGCCCGGTTCCATTTGAATCAATCTTATCGTTTCAGGCAACAGCTTCCTTAACTCGGATGGAGTGCCAGACAAGAGGGGAAAGGTAGCAAAGTGCCCAGGAATTATTTTGGTGACTCCCAAGAGCTTGACTGCCATCGCGGCTTCCTTAGGACCCATCGTAAAAACATCTCCGATTGGAAGTATTGCGAGATCAGGTTGATAGAGCTCACCGATGAGCTTCATATCTCCAAAAACAGCAGTGTCTCCTGCATGGTAGACACGAAACCCGTTCTCGAACTCGATCACA
>Ga0310344_10001397_pt1 | contig 18444 bp, 12 predicted proteins | sample HC15DNA20200_MG_FD_203801 | JGI IMG/M metagenome (GOLD analysis project Ga0310344, IMG submission 203801) | Marine microbial communities from station ALOHA, North Pacific Subtropical Gyre - HC15-DNA-20-200_MG | ecosystem: Environmental > Aquatic > Marine > Oceanic | place: Pacific Ocean: North... | reverse complement strand
GAAATTATGGTTCCAACTGTACCGCACGGCTGGTCCCCAGTTGATTAGCCAACTTTCGGGCCAAAAGGTATAGCCGAGTCGAGTAAACCCTCGTTTCTGGTCGACTCGACGGACAAAGCCGACGTCGGTACGAAAGTCAGGCGACAGTGTGTAGATGGATGCGAAACTGCTCCAATGACGGCTGTTTAACCGCCATGAGAGGTTGAACATTTGACCTTGACGTTCAATGCCGTCAAGGTCTCGATGGTCGGTCTGGACGGCTTTGAACGCTAGGCCTTGTGTCTGGCCTATTCGAAAATTTCCGTCTAAGCCTCCGAGGGTGCTATGACTTTCCATGAAATCGCGATGCGTCACAATTGCGCCAACAAAGGACTCCGCGTACAGGTCATATCGCGCACGCCCAACAACGTTGTTTGCCTTCTGGCCGAAAGACGCGTCCTTTGTGCTGGCGGTTCGGCCTGGCGCTTCGTCGTTTGCAACCATCATTCCAATGGTCGTGTTCCCAACTTTTCCCGTTATCTTTCCCCCAAATTCTGGGTCAACAATGGTTCGTGTGTTTACGAACGTCACTAACCCTGGTGATGGAGAAAAAATTTCGGCACCTTCAAGAAAGAAGGGACGCAGCTCTGGATAAAAAAGTGCGTACCGTTGGTTAACCTCTATTTGGGGAAGGTCAGACTCGATCTGTGAGAAGTCGGGATTGTACGTAAAGTCGGCCGTAAGATTTGATGTGATGCCGTACTTTACGTTGACACCACCCTCTGGAGTAGGGTCGCCGTCACTAAAGACCCCTTGGGCGTCGAGTGAGCCAAATTGCGTTGCCGTAAACGTGGGCATGATCTCGAGGTTTCTGCTGAGCGACAGATTCGTCATACCTTCAAGTAGTCCTACTTGAGTGAGAAAACCGGAGACGTTTCTCGTGATCGGTGCCCAAACCTGAAACTCATCTTTACTACGAACTTCTCGGACGATCTGAAAGCCCCATCGGTGTGGAATGCCAGTCTCACGTTGTGGATAGCGGAGACTCTTAAATGGAATGGCGACCTCGACCGTGTAGCCATCATCCACAATCTGACCATCACTGTCGAATAAGGCATCCCACGATGAATCTCCAGCCGGAATGCTATTCCGGTAGAAGCTACCACTACTGCCCGTTCGGCGACGGCGACCACCACTGCGGCCTGAACCACGTGCGTTCACAATGGCATCGCCCTGCACGCCGTAGCCATTAACGGAGAAGCGGTAGGCACGTTGCTGGTCTAGAAAGGTGTCAAAGAAAAATGCGATATTGTCATCATCAAACGCCTGATCGCGGTCAACTCGATTTGCCCGCATGATATCGGGGTCTGCGTAGTGTGCGTGCACAGCAACGTAGATGTTCTGGCTATCGTAGGTTAGCCACACGTCGGTATCTTCTGTTGCAGGTGCCCCTTCTATTGGATTTTGTTGAACGAATTCGGTTAGATGTAGTGCGTCTCGCCAGGCAGCGTCATCGAGACGGCCATCGATCTGTGGTCGGGTGCTGGAGCGAGCAGGACGTATTGTTGGGCGGCCTGTAAGAATGCCAACGCCTTCTGCGATTCCGAATCCGGCTGTTTGTTCATGGTTCGCGACGATTAGCCCACCCCCGGCCGGGTTCGACAACGGTGACGAAACAAATTCACCGGAAGCAACGTTCTCGGTTGGTGGGAGCCGCGTGACCAGTTCTGCCGTCGACGGCGCGTTGCTTAGTGACAGCAGACCGGTGGTGAGCGCTACAGCAATCTCATCCTGCAATGAAAAAATGTCGGAGACAGATCCGTCGACTTTGACTACGTTTTGAATACTTCCGTCCCTAGCACTAAGGATACGTGCGGTGATACGAAGTTGCTCTCCGAGCTTTTGGTAGCTACCGCTTACTAGCCACCCGGCGCCACGCCTCTGACTACGGTCCAGCAACATTCGCTCCACAGTTGCGATGTCTATCTGGTTAGCAGCAGTAGTTTTCGTGATGGAATAGTCGTTAAGGTGCTGCAGGTCGACGAATAAGCTTTCAGCGATGCCTTGCCCGATCCATGAATCCGCGCGGTCGCCAGAAATGTTTAGGAACGGTGCGAGAATGACGCTGCGGAGATCAAGTTGCATAGCCGGTACCGATTCAAGGTCACCCTCTTGTTGGGCGTACATCGGCTCAGTCATGAAAGACATGAGAAAAAGCAACATACACATAGCGGCACAGCGAGACTGTGTTCTAGAGTGCCTCGCGCGTAGCATTTTTAACGCCGACATGATTTATGGCTAATTTGTCTGATGCAACTTCAAGACTCACGCTTCCGCGGTTCTTGCAGTGACTGGTTCGCCTGTTGTGATATTCGTGTCGGTGGCTGGTCTTTCTGTCAGGTCGTGACGCCCCAACATTCGACCCGTCATTCGACGAAAATCGTCAAGAATCATGTACGAGATCGGCACAAGAAGCAGGGTGATAAAAGTGGCAAACAGTACACCAAACGCCAGTGACACAGCCATAGGTACGAGAAATGCCGCCTGCATGCTGCGTTCAAACATAATTGGCACGAGTCCAAAGAACGTTGTTAATGACGTTAGCAAGATGGGGCGAAAGCGGTTGCTTCCGGCCTGACGAACGGCAGCGAGGAGATTGTCGCGAATGCGTCGTTCCCGGTTGATAAAGTCGACCATCACAAGGCTATCGTTGACGACAACACCAGTCAGCGCCACCAGACCGAACATCGACATTAACGTGACATCGAGTCCCATGAACATGTGCCCCCAGATTGCACCCACGAGGCCAAATGGAATCGCTCCCATAATGATGAAAGGTTGAACATACGATTTGAGTGGAATTGCAAGAAGGGCGAAGATCATAAATAACGCTAAAATAAAGCCGATTGTCAGACCTCCGACGGCGTCAGCTTGTTCGGCCTGCGCACCCTCAAAGGTGTAAAAAATACTAGGGTAGGTGGAGAGCACTTCCGGAAGAATCCGGTTTTCAAGGTCAGCGATCACTTGCTGGCCCGACGTGATACTTGCGTCGACGGCCGCCGTGACGTTGACTGCGCGATTGCGGTTGACGCGCTTGATCGAGGCAAAGCCCCGTCCTGGTTCAACCAGCGCTACCTGGCTGAACGGGACCTCGCCACCGTCTGGCGTTCGGATACGCATACCTTCCAGGTCGCCAAGTGAACGACGGTCGTCACGCGGGTAACGCACCATAACGCGGATATCGTCTCGACCACGCTGAATGCGTTGTGCTTCCTCGCCGTAGAACGCCTGTCTAACTTGGCGCCCTAAATCTTGTAACGTCAGCCCGAGCTGTTCGGCGGCTGGCTTGATCCCCAGTTTCATTTCCTCTTTGCCGGCTCGAAACGAATCCGCGATCTGATACACGCCTGCATAGCCTGCAAGCTGTCGTTTGACTTCGTCGGCTGCTGCTCGTAGTCGCGTAATGTTGGGGCCTGAAAGTTGGACATTTACGTCCTCCCCTGGATTCATGATTGACATCCTGAAGTTAACCTCAACTGCTTCAGGAATTGCCGGTGTGGCGTCACGCCACATGAGGCCGAGTTGTTCACTCGTGTACGAGCGGGTTTCAGCCGGTGCGAGTTCAACCATGACTTCACCAAGGTTCGCAGAGGTTGCGCCTCGGATTCGACCCATCGGTCCTCCGCCACGTGATGCCATCGGTTGATCGCCAATTGCCGAGGACACATGTCGGACGTAATCCATACCGGTTTCGTCCAAGAGCTGCGCTCGAAGTTCTGCGGCACCGGCTTCGAGCTTTGCGACGGCTTCACCGGTCGCTTCTACCGGTGTTCCTTGTGGCATCGTTAGGGAGGCGGACATAAAGTCGGCCTCAATCGAGGGAAAGAACCGAAAATTAGTCCATCCCCCAAGAACCATGCCAATGGTTAATATGAGTGTTGCAAACCCAACGGCCGATGTGAGGTAGCGCCATCGGACTGCCGCCTCAAGAAATGGTTCATAGAATTTTCGAATAAAAACCTTTAGTCCATTTGAGAACAGGCTTTGAAACCGACGCCATAATCCAGGTTTGCCTTGAGGTTTCATATGCGAGAGGTGAGCTGGAAGAATTCCGAGCGATTCCACGAGCGAGAAGAGTAAGCACGGGATCACGATAAGGGGGATCACGCGGAAAATTTTCCCCATCATTCCTGGAACGAACATGAGCGGCATGAATGCTGCAACCGTTGTGAGGACGGCAAAAATGACCGGTGTAGCAATTTCTTGGCCACCCTCGATCGAGCCCCGCATGCCGTCGCCGTGTCCTTCCTGGTGCCTATAGATGTTTTCTCCGACGATGATTGCGTCGTCGACGACGATTCCTAAGACAAGAAGGAACGCGAACAGCGACATGACGTTGATGGAGACATCCCCAACAGGCATCAGGGCCATGGCTCCGAGAAAAGAAATGGGAATGCCAAGGCTGACCCAGAAAGCGAGTCGTAATTCAAGAAACAGAGCGAGAACGACAAACACAAGGATAAAACCCGTGGCGCCGTTCCGCAGCATGAGTGAAATTCGATCGTCGAGTACTTCTGATTGGTCTTGCCAAATTGTCAGCGAGATGCCTTCCGGTATTCGCGCGTTCTCGACGTAGTCGTGTACTGCGGCAGCGATTTCTAAGGCACTTTGGTCGCCTGTGCGGAACACTGAGACCATTACCGTAGGTTCAACATCGAATCGGGCGTACTGGTCTGTTTCTTCGAATCCATCAACAACGGTTGCCACATCGGCGAGTCGGAGACGGGTACCATCAGCCCGTGTCCAGACTACGAGGTTTTCGTATTCCTCACCTCGGTATGCCTGGCCAATGGTTCGGAGTAAGATTTCACCGCTGTCGGTCCTGACTGACCCACCAGGAAGGTCCAGTGATGAACGTCGTACGGCATCAGCGACCTGGTCAAATGTCATGCCGTGGCGCCGTAAGGCCACTTCTGATACTTCGATTGAAATCTCGTAAGGAGGAGCGCTAACGATATCTACTTGTGTGATTTCAGGAATTACGGAAAGTTCATCACGTACCTGTTCGGCGATTGTTTTGAGTGTAAAAGTGTCGACGTTGCCTGAGACTGCCAGGTCGGTGACCTGGTTTCGAGCCGTGAGTTCCTGAATGATAGGTTTTTCGGTTTCGACTGGAAACGTAGTGATCGCATCTACGTTGCTCTTTACTTCGTCGACGACTTTTCTGGGATCTGCACCAAGTTCGAGTTCGATCATTACGGAAGCCGAACCCTCAGAGGAGGTCGATTGCACTTCCTTGATGCCATCGAGTCCTTGGATGGCTTCCTCAATACGAACTGCGACAGCTTCCTCCACCTCTTCAGGTGCGGCACCTAAATACGGCACGGTGATGCTGATGCGGTCAAGCTCGATTTCTGGAAAGACTTCTTCAGTGACCGCCGTTGTGATCGCGAGAAATCCGCTGACAAGGATAAAGACCATCAAGAGGTTGGCAGCGACACTATTACGTGCCATCCATTCGATGATTCCCTTCATGGCTGACTCCTGTGTGAAATCGTAGACACGCTATTTTCGGTGCGTGTCGTGACAAGGTTATTAGCAATGGTTTGAGTAACGCTTTCTGCGACGGCGGCTGCGAGCTGTTCCTGTAACTCGGCTAAGTCTGTGGCTGTACCGTCCACCTTAAACGCACGAATGACTGAATTACTTGCCGTTTCTATCAGCTGTGCCGTTACCCGTACGACGTCGCCGATTCGTTGGATCCCACCGCCAATTATTAAACTGGCTCGGGTCTCCGAGTCGACGATCGCCACCGATGACAAATTGGCTAGTTGTGCTGTCACCGCACTTGTAATGGCGTCGCCCAGATTTATGTTGGTAGTTCGATCGTTGTCGGCTGGACCATTCAGTTGCTCGAATGGTCGTATTGCGAGTGTCTGAACGTTACTAGTTCTCGTTGTTTCGCTTTGATTGTCGAGCAGTAGGACATGCTTGTAAACGGCTTCTGCTACTTCGGATTGAACCTTGACACGATCTTCAATCGCTCCGTCAACCTTTAGTGCGTGAAGTACGGCGCTGCTGTCGCTGTCGACTATTCGAGCTGTGACACGGACGCTTGGTCCTACGGTCTGAATGCCGCCACTAACGACGTAACGCGCGTCAGCCTGTTCACTCGCCAGCGCAAGATTGTCCGATTCGCGAAGACGAGTAGTGATCGCGCGACCGAGAGCTGCGCCAAACTCCATGTTGTCTGTCGTGGGATTTAAATTGGCAAACGTAAGTACCGTGATTGCGTTTTGTGGCACGAGACGTTCAGTCGCTTCTGTTGTTGCGGGAGGCATGGGAATGGGAGTTGCAGCCACCTCGGCCACGGTTGAAGATTCGTTAGCCTCCGTAACGGCGGTGTCGACCGTTGATGCAGGCGCTTCTCTTGTGGCAGGTTCCGCCGTGTTTTGTTCTGTCGAGGCGTCTGCAGCAGGTGGGTCACTTGGCCGTATTCGAGTGTCACGGACGGACCGCTCTCTTGTGTTTTCGGCTGTGAGCGAATCAAGCCATGCGGGTCGGCTGACCGGGCTGGTTGCCTCGGCGTCCGAATTAGCGTCGGCAGTGGCGAATGAAGGGGTCTCGTCAGGGAGGATGGTGGTTGCAGGACTCGCTATAGCGGACGTATCGGTCGGTCGTGTTGGCGTGTCAACTGGACTGCTTTGAATTCTCGCCAACACGTCCGGATCGAGATCTGCGAACTGCACTTGCATGCCATCGGTTGGTGTGTCGAGGGGGGAGATGACGACAAGCTCTCCCTCGTCTAGGCCGCCACGCACAAACACGGCGTCTGTTGTCGCACGGAACACGTCGATATCTCTGAAACTTATTCGCTCATCTCGTGAAACGACCAGAACCTGTTGGCGGCCGCGCAGTGCCGCTCGTGGCACCAAAGCTATATTTTGTGCCGTCCGTCCCTGAATTTCAGCTTCGACATACATACCGACGGCTAGCGGTGGTTGGTTGGGATTAGCGCTTGCGGCGTAAGGGTCTCTGACCTCGGCTACGACGTGCACCATGCGACTGACGGGATCAATTTCGCTTTCGGTGCGAACGATACGTCCTTGCCATTCGTGTGTTTCACCAGCAAACGTTGCTCTCAATGTGACAGTCGGTTGGGGCTGCCTGTCGCCACCGCGGTATGACAAAGGTAGGTCAAGGTAAGCGATTTGGTCGTCCGGCAACGGTAGGCGCACTTCAGCGACGTCAACGGAATACACCGTCGCGACGGCGTCCCCAATCCGCACGAACTGACCGATATCAACATTCTTTTGCCGAATGCGACCAGCATATGGCGCAACGATGTCTGCACGTTCGAGATCACGTTCGGCTCGAGTGACGTTCGCCTCTGCGGCTGCTACTGAAGCCCGTGCGTCGTCTAGTTGTGGTTTCCGAAGTGTTAGTTCTCGAGGGTCTCCTCGACCCAGGTCGTTCCATTCGCGTTCGGCGACTTCGGCTTCCGCTTCTTCCTGGGCCAGTTGCAGACGCGCTTGTGCGAGTTGTGACCGAGCGCTGACCAGTGCCTGTTCGTAGTCAAATGGATCAATCTTTACAAGCACGTCACCAGCTTCAAAAAACCCACCTTCCGCGAATGACGGGGAGACCCACGTAATTCGTCCTGCGATTTCGGGGATAAGTTGACTTTCGGTACGCGGACGGACCGTACCCTGACTCGACACACTCATCGGTACTTCACGTAATTGGACCTCGTGTACGCGCACTCCGGGTGGCTCAAAAACAGGCGTCTGCGTTTCGACCGGTGGTCTGTTGCGAACCATTGTGAGTGCCCCGAATGCTGCTGCTGCGAGTACAACGAGGGGCAGCATGATTTGTAGTGTTCGAATAATGACGCGCTTCATTATGAATGTTCCGTTTCTGTATCTACGGCTAATTAGCCGTGTTTCTGTCTAGCAAAGAGTCAAGTTGTTCAAAGCCTCCACCCAAGGCGAGATAAAGATCGACGCGGTTATCGAGGCGTAGTCGACGTGCCGCAATTAGATCTGATTCGGCTTGGAAGGCGGACCGCTGCGAATCAAGAACGGTGATGTACGTGTCGAGCCCCGTGTTGTATCTTTCGTCGGCAAGACGTTCGGCGGCTCGTGCCTGTGTAACGGAGTTGGTTAGATGTTCGGCACGGTCATTGAGAAATTGTTCGGCTGCAAGAGCTGTTTCGACCTCCGAGTAAGCGAGCAGAGCCGTGTTGACGTAGGTTGCAAGAATCTCGGCCACTAGTGCTTCCGCCCGACTGACTTGGGCTCTGAGGCGTCCACCTTGCCATAAGGGGGCTACGACGTTGCCGACGAGACCCCAAACACTAAAGTCACCGTTGAGAAGTGACTTCAATGCGTTTGTCGAAGTCCCTGTGTTAGCGGTGAGACTGATTGTTGGTAGAAGCTCGCGACGCGCAACCTGCAGCCGGGCTTCGGACGCAGCCACGGCGCGCTCGGCGGCGACGAGATCCGGGCGTCGAGAGACGAGGTCGGCAGGCAGTCCACCCGGAACGTTCGATGGTGTCGCAGGAAGGTTCTCAGGCGTTGGCAACGTACCATCTGCGTAACGTCCTAACAAAACGTCGAGTTGACGTCTGGACGCGTCGAGCTGTTGCCTTCGTTGGTCAAGTTGGGCTTCAGCATTGGATACGTTGAGTAATGCAAGACGAAGATCGAGCGCTGGACGTATTCCTGCCTCGAACCTGTCTCTCACTCGCTCCGACGATTCAAGGAAATTAGCGACCGTTGCCTCAGACAAGGACACTTGTTGCTGTGCCTCAGCGATAGCGAACCATGCCTTTGCAGTTTGACCTGCAATGGAGAGTTGAGCACCTCGGAGTTCAGCGGCCGAGCGTTGTAATTCAGCTAGCGCCGCTTGTTCTCCTGCTCTTAGCTTGCGCCATAGGTCGACCTCCCATGAGATATCAAATGAGCTCGACTGGTTAGTAAATACGGTGCTGAGAACACGGTCTTCTGCGCCTGGAATGGGAAAGCCCACGAAGTTTTGCTTTCTGCGGATACCGTTGTAGGACGCCTGAAGTGATGGCATGAGTGCACCACCGGCGATACGCGCATCGAACGCAACTTGTTCAAGTCGTGCTGCAGCTGCCTGGAGGTCGTAGTTCTGGTCTATGGCAGTTTCAACTGCCGAAGAGAGTCCATCATCACTGAAGTCACGCCACCAATCGATGGAGACGTTTCCATCTTCTAGTTCGTTTCCGGTCCATCCTTCTGGCACGGCCATGGCTAGTTCCGGGACTTCAACTGGTGGTGCGGTGGCACATCCAGCGACAACTCCAACGGCAACGACAACTGATAACAGCCGGATGGTAAACATTATGTTTTGGGATTCTCTTGAGAAGTTGGAGTAGCTGACATTCCTGCAGAAACATATGCAGAGAGCAACTCAATCACTTCTGAAGGGTCTCGGTTTAAATTTTCATCACGTTGTTTTAGGGTCTCACCCCATGACATGGTGAAAGCCATTGAACCCGTCATGAACAGCATGCGCCAGGCAAGGTCTTTCGATGGTGCGTTCGGGAGAGCCCGTTGGAATGCTGTGAAAAACCGCTGGAGAACAACGTCGAACTGCTGCATGAAGGTTTCTCGGAATTCCTGACTGGTCTCGCCGTGAACGCGCCCGAGGACACGGAAAAATGTTGTGCCTTGTGCGCCCCAATCCTTTCTCTTTGCAAATGGTGGCTCTAGAAATGCACGGACGATATCTTCGACACTCAACACTTTGTCTTCAGTCTGAGACTCGAGTCTGTCTAGTTTAGCGAGCCGAAGTTCGTTGATTGGTTCTAAACGTCTTTCGAGCACCGCAGCAAGTAACGCTTCCTTTGAGCCAAAGTGATAGTTCACCGATGCGATGTTGGCATTTGCCTCTTTGGTGATATCCCGTAACGAGGTTCCAAGAAAGCCATGGTCGCCAAATAGCCTCTCCGCAACGTCGAGAATCCTAGTTTTAGTGTTAGCTAGTGATGACATACTCTCACCATGAAACAGTTGTTTAAATCATACGTATGATTTGTGCTCGAAGTAAAGCGAATAAAGGATTTTTGGAGTTTGGGCAAGGAATGCTAGTTTTTAGGAGGAGTTGTGGTGGTAACGCAAGGCTACTGAGAGGAATATGTTGACCAAAGCTGTGTCGGATATAGGTTTCTGGATACTGATTTTCTTTTCCTTTGTGCACGGGTCCGTGGCCGTGGCAAGTGATGACCTGTCGCTTCCGTTGAAGGCTGAACTGTTCGGTACAGATTTGTCGGAAAGGTTCCTAGACGATGGGCAGGTTCGGGTGCGTCGTCGTTTACCGACGGAGGCGCAACCCTACGTGACATATAACATGTCGGATACGGCCTATATGACTGGTATCTATTGTGCGACTGAAACCTGGAGATACATGTCGACGGGAGAGCCGACGGCTGCGGTAAATGCGCGCGCAGCAGCCAACGCGCTAGTGCATCTGATTACCGTCACGGGCGTTCCTGGTTTGTTGGCACGCGCGTCCGTTTCGACGGACCAGCGGTGGTTTGATGATGGGACATGGTATGAAACCTCAGATGGCCGATACCGCTGGCGTGGGAACGTAAGTTCTGACCAGATTGACGCAATGGTGTTTGGGCTTTTCGTTTACGGTACGCAACTTGCGAGTGCCAGTGAACGACTCCGCTTAGGTTCTGCGCTCGGTGCGGTTGTAGATGCTGTCATCGACAATGGTTATCGCGTTATCGGCTACGACGGCCGTCCGACGCGATGGGGGCATTATGAGCTTGACTACGTCACTGATGAGGAGCCGATGAATGCCTTGCTGCTGTTGCAGATGGTGAAGGTGGCTCATGCCTTGACCGAAGCTACGCGCTACGACCGAGAATATGTGCGCCTACTGGGCGAAGGCTACGCGCGGATAGGTGAAGGGGCTCGGCTAGACGAACCGCCGCTTGAAGCGAATCATTCTGATGACGTGTTAATTGCACTGGCGTTGTATCCACTGCTAGAGCTAGAGAAAAACGCTTCCGTAAGGGCGAGTTACCTTCGGGCGGCCTCTCGGTGGTTCCGTGGTGGGGCTTTTCCAGGCATAGACGTGGAGGCGAATCCGCTGGCCACATTCCTGTATCAGCATTGGACAGGGGAAGACGATCAGCGTGCTGCAGCGGTTGAGACGCTCCGTGGTGTTCCGCTCGACATGAAGTGGAATGCGAATACCATTTCGGGTTACGTGGAACGGTTTGGGTTTAGATTCGCGGCGGATCCGGTTGAGCCCCGCAGCGGCACAGGTCCGTTGCCAATCGGTCAACGTGGTCGCATCTGGAGTTTTCTCGTACAGAACCCCTACCAACCTGGAGGGGACCGGCTTACCTCTTCTCCATTTGAAACGAACGGCCTCGATTTTCTTGTCAGCTACTGGTTCGGACGAGCTCACGGCATTCTGGGTGAACTGGAATAGACTTTTTCGAGTAGTTCTATCTTGAGATTGAGTCTCAATCTCATTGAAGCGTTGATTTTATTGGCTTTTTGGTGTGAGGAAAGGGTTGGCTTCGGGGGACAGCAGTGCTAGACTCTGGCCTTTGGGGAGCGTTTTGTACCGGCGCTAAAGGTTTCAGCGCGTTTAACCGCGTTAATTTGAGGAGGTCGTCTCATGGGAGACGTGGAACACACGCAGTTGCAGGTGGTAGAGGAAAGCGGAGTATCACGGCGTAATTTCATTAAAGGAGTTATTGCAAGTGGTGCTGCGGTATCGGCATCTAACTACGTTTTGCGGAACGGTCATGGCGTTGCCTTGGCGCAGGCTCCGGGAGCGGTTGAGCGGCTTGTAACGTTGACAGTTAACGGCCAGCAACGCCGCGTAGACGTTATGCCACAAGAAACCCTGGCGATGACGCTCCGGTACAAGCTTGGTCTTACCGGTACGAAAATCGGTTGTGACCGCGCCGAATGTGGAGCGTGTACGGTCTTGATTGATGGGGTGTCCCATTACGGCTGTTCAACACTGACCCACCAGGTGCGCGGTCGTGAGGTCATGACGATTGAGGGGCTTGAAAGTGCTGATGGCACGCTGCATCCAGTGCAACAGGCAGTCGTCGACAAACAAGGCTTCCAGTGTGCTTTCTGCATGTCTGGTTTTGTGATGAACATGGTCGAGTTGACCAACGAAAATCCAAACGCGACCCGGAAGGAAGCGGCTCAGCATCTTTCTGGAAACATTTGTCGGTGCGCGGATTACAACAGGATACTCACAGTTGCTGAGACGGCTCTGGAGTATACGCGTAACGGAGTCAGGAGCTGACAATGGCTGAATACAAGTTGATCGGCAAAGACTACACAACCCCGGATATGCTCGCGAAGGTAACTGGCCGGTCGAAATATGCCGAGGATTTCCGAGCTGAGGGCATGCTGTTTGCGAAGCTGCTTCTCAGTCCTATGCCGCATGCCCGTGTGCGTCGCCTGGACACGAGTGCCGCCATGGCAATGCCTGGTGTTGAGGCGATCTTGACGGCTGATGACCTTCCTGAAGCGGAAGCACCGCAGGAAGCTGGTTTGACGAACGAGCCACTCTATGAGGGCGACCCCATTCTGGCGATTGCGGCAGTCGATGAAGAGACAGCAGCGGAAGCGATTGAAGCTGTCGAAATTGATTTTGAACCGTTGCCATTCGTGCTCGACCCCATGGAAAGCTTGCGTCCGGATGGTCCGAACGCGCGGCTTGATGGCAACACGATGGCCGGTCGTGACCTTTCAACGATTAAGTGGAACAACGTTGATTGGAACGAATTTGACCGTGGCGTGATGCCGCTCGGCGGTGAAGTGACGGACGAATGGCAGGTCGGGGACGTCGAAGCGGGGTTCGCTGAGGCTGACCTTGTTCTCGACGAATCGGTCTTTTCAGCATCGCTGTCGCATCAGCCGCTAGAGACGCGTTCGGCGATGGCCTATTGGCAAAATGGTAAATGCTATATGCATTGCTCGACGCAGAGCACTGCCCGGACTGAGGGTGGAATGGCTCGGTGGATCGGCGTCGACCCTGAAGACTTGGTTCTGATCACTGAGTACTGTGGTGGTGGTTTTGGTAGCAAGATTTCGGCGAATATCCAGGCTCGTGTGACAGCCCTGCTTTCGAAGAAGGCTGGGAAAGCCGTGATGCACCGTGTTACGCGCCAGGAAGAAAACTTCTTTGGCCGTGCTCGTCCCGGTATCCAGGCTCGTGCGAAGTTTGGTTTTAAGAGTGATGGCACTATCGTCGCTATCGACCTGGTCCATGTGCAGGATGGTGGGCCTTACGGTCGGTCTGGAGACTTTATGTCGGCCGCGGATCAGGCCTCGTTGATGTATCAGCCTGACCACATGCGGATGCGCGGTATTACTGTGTATACCAATACGCCGCCGAAAGGTGCGCAACGAGCACCAGGTGGTGTGCAGGCTGTTGCAATGTTCGCTCCGATTGTTGATAAAGCGGCGAAACAGCTTGGCCTTGACCGGCTCGAAATTATCCGTATGAACGCGCCGGAAGGTCAGGCGCTCTTCGGTCGGCCTCGCCAGGGGCAGCAAGGCAACGTGTCGAGTGCTTTCGCGAAAGAGGCGATTGACAAGGCTCGTGAGGATTTTGATTGGGATGGGATGCAGGCAAGGAGTAAGCAGCGTAACGGTACCAAGGTTACAGGTGTCGGGGCTGCAATTAGTTCTTACTCTGCCGGCACGTCTGGTATCGATGGTCTGTTGGTTATTCGTCCAGACGGGCAAGTTGAGATCCATACGGGTGTCGGCAACCTTGGTACGGAGTCGTTCTCTGACACGTCGCGTGCGGCGATGGAGGCTCTTGATACTCCATGGGAACAGGCCGAGGTTGTGTGGGGTGATACGAGTAAGCATCTGCCATGGAGTTGTATCCAGGGTGGCAGTATGACAACTCATGCGCACACGCGTTCCAATTGGGCTGCTGGTCTTGAGGCCAAGAAGCGGCTTCAGGAAATTGCGGCGGACCGCTTTGGCGGCTCGTCGGATAGTTTCCAAGTGGCTGACGGTCGCGTGTATCGCGGTGGGCAGAGCCTCAGTTTCGCTCAGGCAGCCGAACGTGCCATCGAGCTTGGTGGTGTCTACGACGGATCAGAGTTACCTGAGGACATTAACGAGATGACGACGCGGTCAGCCACAGCGCTGCAGGGTCGTGGTCTCGTTGTGGCCATTAAAGATAACTATGAGACCGGTGGTCGTAACATGTCTTACGTTATCGGTTTTGCTGAGGTTGAGGTCGATGTTGAAACAGGTGCCGTCAAGCTTGTGGATTACAAGGCATCTGCGGACGTCGGCACGATTTTGCACCCAACGAACCTTGTAGCGCAGGTTCACGGTGGTGGTGTTCAGGGCTTCGGTGTGGCGTTGGGTCAGAAGTGGGTCATGGACCCGCAGTGGGGCCTTCACGTGGCGAAGAGGTTTTATTCGAACCGTCCACCGACCATCCTTGATGTGCCGCATGACAAGGAGATGGGTTTCTCGTCTCCGAATCTGCCTGACCCGTTTAGCCCGATCGGCGCACGTGGAGTTGGTGAGCCACCTGTCGGCGCGGCTGCCGGTGCTGTGCTTAATGCGATAGCTGATGCGTTAGGCGATGACGTTTACTTTAATCGGTCACCCATTATGCGGGACATGATTTTGACAAAACTTAGCCCGGAGTTGGACGAAGCGCATAATCCACTTTCGGCGCACGTGTAGTGTTCAACAGAATGATTGGTAGAGGAGAGAACCAATGGCCGTAATTCGTGACAAGATGCCGGCGTTTCAGCTTTTTCAACCTTCCAGCACCGAAGAGGCGCTGGGGTTGCTTGACCGTTACGGTGCCGATGCTAAGGTGCTTGCGGGCGGGCTCGATACGTGGGATTGGCTGAAGGACCGTATCCAGAAACCAGCTGCGGTGGTTGACCTTGGTGGTATTGCGCCACTGAGAGAAATCCGTGCGACTGGTGGGGGTGTGGAAATCGGTGCTATGGCCACGCTTCGAGAAGTTATTCGACACCCTGAGGTTTCTGGTCAATTTGATTTGTTGGCGACGTCGGCTTCGCAGGCGGCGTCTCCTCAAATTCAAAACCAGGGCACGGTGGGTGGTAATGTTGGCCAGGACACGCGGTGCTGGTATTACCGTGATGGTTGGAGTTGTTACCGTGCCGGTGGCAATATCTGTTACGCCGACACTCCGACTGCCATGAATCGTGAGCATGCGATTCTTGGCGCAAGTCGCTGTGTTGCCGTCAATCCTTCCGACACTGCTCCGACACTCGTGGCACTTGATGCAGAAATGGTTGTCGTGAACTCGGGTGGCGAACGTGTGATTCCGGCGCAAGACTTTTTCATTGGTCCTGCGGTGGACATCGAACGGATGACGGCACTTCGGCCAGGTGACCTACTCACTCAAATCCGTATCCCGTCCACATGGGCTGGCTCGCGGTTCTACTTTGAGAAGGCGCGTGACCGTGCGGTATGGGACTTCCCGCTGGCCAATGTGGCGTCGGCCGCAAAGGTGAGCAATGGCGTGATTGAAGATATTCGTATCGTTGCCAATGGTGTTGCGCCATACCCGGTTCGATTTATTGCGGCCGAGGATGCAGTACGCGGACAGCAGGTTAATGAGCAAACGGCCGCCCAGGCAGCCGAGATTGCTATCCGTGGCGTCCAGCCGCTGGCGCACAATGGTTACAAGGTAGCGTTGTTGCATAACCTTGTAATGCGTTCTGTTCGCGGCGAGGCGTAGATGGAATTGTTTCAGTGGGGTACTGACCCCTGGGGTCAGGAGGTCTTGATCAGGGTATCGTGGGACCTCCTATACCTCTCATTTTGGGCTGGTGTCGCGTTTATTGTTTTCCATCTGATTTATGCGGCTGTATGGGTGCCGAAGCTGGCGAAGGAGCACGCCGGTGGGGGCGCTGCCTCCGCGGCTGCTGGTATTCCAGAAAGAATTGAGCGTCATACGCTTGCGGCTCGGCTGTTCCATTGGGTGATGGCCGTATCGATGCTCGTTCTCATCGTAACCGGATTTTTTCCGATCATAGGGATCCAGTTTGCTTGGGTGACTATCCATTGGATCGCTGGTGTTGTGTTGACGATTTCAATCATTTACCACATCGTCCACGCGACGTTCTTTCTTGATTTTTGGTCTATCTGGATTCTTCCGGCTGATATGGCTGAAGCAGCTGCGCGTGTTAAGCGACAGCTAGGTCAAGATGGTGGGCAGGTGCAAAAGCACGGAAAGTATCCGCTTGATCATAAGCTTTATCACACGGCCGTCATGCTCGCTGGTTTTGCGGTAATCGCCACTGGCCTGGTCATGTTGTTCCGGATCGAGAATGCGCTAGTCGCACGAAACGCTTACCTGTTGGCCGATGAAACATGGGGCTTGATGTACACGCTGCATGGGCTCGGCGCTGTGCTGTTTGTCATGCTGACGTTGACGCACATTTATTTCGCTATTCGACCGGATAAGATCTGGCTGACTAAAGCGATGATATTTGGGAGCGTCGGTCGTGAAGAATATCTTGATCATCACGATCCAAAACGTTGGGATGTAACTAGCAAATAACGACAACGGACCGGCGGATCAGTGCTGAATGATTTGCCAAGCTTACTTTACTGATAGGGGTTGTTCCTACCGATGTCGCAATCCGCGACTGATACTTTAAAAACCTGCGTCGACGTTGTCGAGGAGACGTATGAGTTTTGCCTGGCGTACGCGGCGAAGGGTGTCAATGTCGAAATGGCTCGCACCATGGACACGCAGGCCCGTGAGCAACTTGAGAAAATGGACCGCATGCTGCCTCAGCTTGCCGATGCTTTTCTCGGCGTTGCGGAGCAGCAGGACGATACAAGTCGAGGACTCTACACGGCATTCATTGATGTTTTAAGGCGAGATGCGGATGCGGGTCGTGCGGCAGTGCAACTCGTTCTTGCCCAGGGAGGTATCACCTCTCAAATGGTTGACAACCTCAATGGCATGATTCACCTTCGCGCCTTGCTCACGGATGTATTTCTCATTGATGAAATGCTACGTCCGGACGCCGAACATCCTCAGCATATAGAACCGCCTGAGTAGGGGGTTTTAATTTGTGTCGTGCCATCGAGTTTTGGTTTCGGTACTCGGCGTGTGTCTGGACTTGGGCGGTAGTGAAATATGAAACTTAAAGACCGGGTCGCCTTGGTGACGGGTGGGCGGAGGCTCGGAGGTCATGTTGCGACCGCTTTAGCGACTCACGGTGTGGACGTCAGCCTTTCCTATCAGCAGTCGACAGAAGCTGCTGGGCGAGCTGCGCAGCAGGTTCGCGACGCTGGACGTCGAGCGTTGGTAACAAAAGCGGATGTCGCTGACAGTGCTGATGTATCGAATCTAATCCGACGTACTGTCGAAGAACTTGGACGACTGGATATTGTCGTTAACATGGCTTCCATCTATCGAAATATTCCGTTTGATGAGTTAACAGATAACGCATGGCGGGAGTCTATGAGGGTTGACCTCGAAGGGGCGTATCTGTGTTCGAGGGCGGCCATTCCGCATATGCGGTCGGCGGGTGGCGGCCACATCATAAACTTTTCAGATTGGACAGCTGCGAGTGGTCGTCCCCGGTACAAAGGGTTTCTTTCGTACTATGTCGCCAAACGTGCCGTAATGGGACTGACAGAGGGGCTCGCACTTGAACTGGCGGCCGACGACATTGCTGTAAATGCGATTGCCCCGGGCCCAATTATTCCTCCGGAAAGTCTTACCCAGAGTGAAATTGAGGAAGTCGAACGAGCAACCCCATTGGGCCGTTGGGGTGGTGGTGGCGAGATCGCTTCTGCCGTTGTCGGTTTGCTTCAGACGGATTTTGTAACTGGTGAAACGATTCGCGTGGATGGCGGGCGCCACCTTCGATAGGAGTTCCTATGCCGACCCTAATTGAACAATCGTCTCTTGTAGAAGCTGTCGGCACGAGACCAAAGCAGATACGAGAATACATAGGACGCGTAAATACGAAACATGAAGGCGTAAGTGTGGCGCATATGTTGTCACCGGAAGGTTGGGAGGAACCGGGACAGAGACCGGAGTTCGAAGAGTTTACAGTGGTCTTGAGGGGCGCGCTACGCGTCGAACATAGAGATGGAAGTTTCGATGTTTGTGCTGGACAGGCTGTGGTTACAGCCCCTGGTGAGTGGGTCCGTTATAGCAGTCCGACTCAGGGAGGTGCTGAGTATATTGCGGTCTGCGTGCCGGCCTTTTCACCGACTACAGTGCACAGAGATACTTAGGAAAAGATCGGCAAGAATGGTTTTGCAAATGGTGGTGGTGCGGCGTCGTGTCTCAGTGAGTGCCAGCTGTCGGCAGTGGTTCCGTCTGAAGATGTTGAGTCACAAAATCGACCATTTTTGAGCGACGATGAAGCTCAAGTTCAGCACTGCCTAAACGGTGCCGAGATTT
>Ga0310344_10001394_pt1 | contig 18463 bp, 16 predicted proteins | sample HC15DNA20200_MG_FD_203801 | JGI IMG/M metagenome (GOLD analysis project Ga0310344, IMG submission 203801) | Marine microbial communities from station ALOHA, North Pacific Subtropical Gyre - HC15-DNA-20-200_MG | ecosystem: Environmental > Aquatic > Marine > Oceanic | place: Pacific Ocean: North... | reverse complement strand
TATTTTTCTTTATTTCTCCTGATTCTAATGATTGCTCCACCAAATGACATCCTTCAGCTATGGTAGTAGCTCTTCCATCTATATACAAAGCTGCCCCTGCGTTCATCACACAAATAGACCTAGCAGGATTGATATTTTCTTTATTTTCTCCATTGAAAATTCTCATTGCTATTTTTTTTGAATCAATAACTGAATCAATAACTAAATCACTAGGATTAGAACGAGCATAATTTAAATCTTCTGGTCTAATTGTATATTCTTCCACGTTGCCATTGTTTATTTCGGCAATATAAGTATCTGAGCAGTTTGATATTTCATCCATACCGTCAGCTCCGTGAACAACCAGTGCTTTTTGTGTTCCTTGTTTAATTAAAGCATTAGCTACAGGTATCATTAAATTTTTATCATATACTCCCAAAAGTTGTTTTTTTGGTCTTAAGGGGTTTACCAATGGGCCTAAAATGTTGAATATAGTTCTTGTTTTAAGTTCTTTCCTAATATGCGCAACGTGCTTCATAGATTTATGAAAGTTAGGTGCATACAAGAATGACAAATTCCAATCTTTTATTGATTTGATAGAACCTTCAATAGAATCATCAAAATGTATACCAAGTGCTTCAATTAAATCTGCGCTTCCAACTTTGCTAGAAACTGAGCGATTCCCATGTTTTGCAACTTTTACACCCATCGCAGCTAAAATTAATGATGATATAGTTGATACATTTATAGAAGATTTAGAATCACCTCCTGTTCCACATAAATCAATTATATCAAGATCATGAGTATTGCTTTGATCGTAATCCAAATTTTCAATTAAAACACTAGATGCTTGATATATTTCTTCAGGAGAAGGTTCTTTAGCATTAAGAGCAAGCAGGAAAGACTTGCACTGAGAATCTGAAAGTTTTCCTTTCATCATCTCAGTAAAAATAAAGTTTATTTCTTCAGCTTCAAGGTCGATTTTGTCAGATAGTTTTTGTATTACTTCTTCAATCATTGCAAAGCTCTTTTAGAAATTGAATCAAGAATTCCATTAATAAAACTACAAGATTCATCAGAACTATATTTAAGAGCTAGCACTATTGCTTCTTTTATACTGACTGGCACAGGAATACCTCTAGAAAAAAGTATTTCGTAAACAGCTATTCTTAAGATATTCAAATCTACTGAATTAATTCTATCGAATCTCCAGTTTTTAATACTTTGGTCTATTTCATCATCAATTGGTTTAATATTTTTTACACACCCGCTTATTATTTCAGTAGCTTTGTTTTTAATTATATTCCTTGTAACAATTTTTCTCGAATTTGAAAATAAATCTCTAAGGGTCTTGTAGAAATCTGAATCTCCATAATCTGTCTTCTCGTTTAAATTATAGTTTCTTAGAAAATTTTTAAATTTATCTTTATTTTCAAGTGGGGAAATTGTTTTATTAAATTTATCATAATCAATAATTCTCAAAAATATTCTATTGTTTTTTAATGAATAGCAGCCTATAACTATCATATTATTTTTTTTGATTCTTAGCTTCTTAAGCATATAGTAATTATTAATCGGATTAGTGCTCCAAAAAGACATTATATTTGATCGAAAATCTATCGGATTTATAGGCTCGTCTGTATACCTAACATCTAAGCTATACATAAACCTTAAAGATAATTCTCTTGCTCTTCTATTTATCCAATATCTCATAATTACAAATCCTTTGAAACATTAATTAATTTAACTAAGCTTTTAGCTGCTTCTACTGCCCTATCTTTAAGACCTCCATTAGTTCTTTCTTTGATCTGTTTCTTTTCAGTAACGGTTAAAACTCCTGATGTAATAGGTATATCATATTCTAAACTCAACTGAGTTAAATTGTTAGTTACAGAATTAGAAATTATTTCATAGTGATTGGTTTTTCCTTTAATAATGCACCCTAATGCAATAACACCATTGGGTTTCTTTCTCTTGCAGACTCTATTTACAATAAATGGTATTTCTAACGAACCCTCGGTCTCGATAACATTGATAGTTAAGTCTGAAGATGATAGCTCTTTTTTTAGTATAGAAATTGTATTTTTAATTTGTCTATCAGAAATTTCTTGGTAGAAGCTACTTGAAACTAAATAAATGTTAAGTTGTCGCTTTTGAGCCATTTTGTTACTCTTATATCAGCAAACTGCTGTAATTACTCCACAACTGTTAACTTGTGGCCCAATTTTCTTTTTTTTGTTTGCAAGTACTTCTGATTATACTTTCCGGGCTCTATCTCAATTGGAACTATGGTTGTAATCTTAAGACCAAATCCTTCTAGTCCGACAACTTTTGTAGGATTGTTTGTTAATAATTTTATTTTGTTTAGCCCCAAATCTCGAAGAATTTGTGCTCCTGTTCCATACTCTCTCAAGTCAGCTTTGTATCCCAATGCTTCATTAGCTTCAACTGTATCAAGCCCTTCTTCTTGCAAGGAGTACGCTTTAATTTTGTGTTGAAGACCTATGCCTCTTCCCTCTTGTCTTAAATACAACAAAACACCATTACCTTCAGATTTAATCATTTCAAGAGCCACATGTAATTGAGAGCCACAATCACACCTATAGGAACCAAGAAGGTCTCCGGTCAAACACTCAGAATGCACTCTTACTAAAGTTTCTTTGTCTTTTTTGATGTCTCCCAAAACAAGGGCAATATGGGTTTTTTTATCTATACTGCTTTCATAGGAATAGCATTTAAAATCACCATAATGACTTGGTAATTCACAAGAGGCTGTTTGATCTACTAAAGATTCTTTTTTTAGCCTGTAACTTATTAAATCAGCTATGGTAGCAATTTTGATTTTATGTTTTTTAGCAAACTTTTCACAATCTTTCAATCTAGCCATTGTCCCATCATCATTCATAATCTCACAAATTACGGAACATGGTTTCAAACCAGCGAGTTTTGCTATATCTATTGATGCTTCTGTATGGCCAGCTCTAACCAATGTCCCACCTTCTCTTGCCACCAATGGGAACATGTGGCCCGGCCTTTCAAAATCTGAAGCTACGCTGCTTTCATCGGCAACTAACATAGCTGTCGTTGAACGGTCTTGAGCTGAAATTCCTGTAGTGGTATCTTTTTTTGCATCTATAGAAACAGTAAAAGCTGTTGAATCTAAATCTTGTTTTAAATTATCACTTACAGGAAAAAGATTCAGATTATCTGCTCTATCTTTATCTATAGACAAACATATCAGCCCTCTACCATTCGTTGCCATGAAGTTAATAGCATCAGGGGAAGCAAATTGCGCTGCAATTATTAGGTCGCCCTCATTTTCTCGGTCTTTATCATCAACAAGAATTACCATCTTTCCTTTTTTGATGTCATTTATTGCATCTTCTATTTTAGAAATAGCCAAAAAAATACCCTTCCTTACAATTATTCATAATATTAAATATATACAGAATTATTCAAAAACCAATAGAATCTCAACATAGTAATTATTCTATTGACTTTTTAACATCTATATATATTTTAATTGTAGTTCTGTTTTGTTTGGGGGATTGTTTTTATGCTTCTTGATAGTAATGATGTTGAGTTAAATTGTGTTTTCTTATTAGATGGGAAAGAATCAGATGATGACTGGGAAGACTTAGGAGAAGAAATATTAGAAGATTCTGAGGAAGATGTTGAATATGATGAAGATATCTGGGAAGAAGGAGAGAATTCCGAAGATGAAATTGAGGATGATTTCTCAATAGACGAAGATGAGGATAAAGACGAAGGCGAGTATGAAGAACTAGAAGAAATTGATGATTTAGATGATTTAGGTGATATTGAAGAAATTGATGATCTTGAATCTGATTTAGATGACGATTTTGACGAAAACGAAGAAGTTTAAACTTTTAAATACTTAAAATATATTGTTCCAAATTTTTAAGATTCCGTTAAGGAATATATACAATTACAAATATTCTTTATATTATTGAATCCCAATCCGAATAATAATTTGCCATTTTATGCCCAGGGCCGGACTCGAACCGGCACGGTTGTGAAACCGAGGGATTTTAAGTCCCTTGCGTCTACCTATTTCGCCACCCGGGCTTTATTTAGGCGGTGCCCGGATTCGAACCGGGGTATAACGGTTTTGCAGACCATCGCCTTACCACTTGGCTACACCGCCAGACTAATGAAAGGATATTTATACATGAAATTAATTGTTTAGTCTATTAGCTATAAATTTTAATTTCGTTATATAATGCGTCTCTTTCGACAGGCAAATATCCAGCATCTTTAATAGTTTTTACAAAAAAATCCCTCGTGTGACCTACCTCCGATTGTGCTCCAGCATCATGAATTATTTTTTCTGTGATGATGGTACCGTCGGCATCAGATACACCATAGTGAAAAGTAACCTGTGCAGCTTTTTCTCCTAAAGTAATCCAGTAAGCCTTAATATGAGGAAAATTATCTAAAAATAGCCTTGCTAAGACATGCACCTTTAAATCATAAGAAAAAGGAAACGGTTTAACATCTTTTAACATTGTATTGTAAGGCTGAAAAAGAACTGGAATAAAAGCTAAGAAACCTGAAGTTTTATCTTGCAAATCTCTGAGGTGATTTAAATGATCTATAACATCATGAATTGACTCTAGATGTCCGTATAGAATAGTAGCATTTGAAGGCAATCCTAATTTATGAGCTACCTGATGTATTTTTAACCAAGATTCACCTGTAGTTTTTGGAGTACATATTTTTTTTCTTACTTCCGGGGCAAAAATCTCTGCTCCTCCTCCTGGCAATGCATCAACGCCTGCATCCATGAGCATTGAAATAACTTTTTCAAAACTAAATCCTGATATCTTTGAAAACCAGTCAATTTCAACTGCTGTAAATGCTTTAATGTGAGAATGCGGTGCTGCTGAATTAATTTCTCTAACTATTTCAAGATATTTATCAAAACTCCAGTCAGGGTGCAAACCGCCCACGATATGAATTTCTTTCAAATCTTCATTTAGTAAGGATAAAATTTGGTCTATTTTCATTTCATACGCATCTGTTGTCCCTTTTTTAACGCCAAATGCACAAAATTTACAATGCTTTGAAAGAGCACATACGTTTGTTGGATTAATATGTCTATTAACAACGAAGTATATTTTATCGCCGTCTTTTAAAAACTTTTTATACCTAGCTAAAACTCCTAATGAATTTATATCTTCAGATAGCATTATCGCTTCTGCATCTTTTAAATCTAGTCTCTGATTAAGTAAGATCTTCTCTTTCAGTTGAATTAAGTTTTTATCCAAACAAAGAGAATCAAAATTATCTAATAATTGTTCCATTTTTTGCTAACCATAGAAGAAATATCTTTATCCATCTCAATTACTTTAGGGTACCAGGATTTAAAAGTAGCATCTACGATCATCTGTCCTTCGAAAGTAACAGTTGAAGACTTCCTTGTGCAGTCCTGGAAGTGAATATCTATCGATGGATCAAATCTAGTAAAAATTCCCCATAACAAATCTACATTGTCTTCTAGATTTATATCAATACTGACTAAAAATATTATTTTAAATTCATTTAATATTTTTTTTGAAAATATTTCTTCAATTAACTTGTCTGGATTAAAATCTGAAGAAATCACAATAATGTTTTTGTTGATAACTTTGTAATTTTTTATATGAGCACAGTAATTTCTTGGGTCTCTTATGACAACGGCGTTAAAATTATCTTTACTTATTTCTTTTCCATCACCTATTGTATTGAATCCTACTTTGCTACCCACATGCATTTTACCGCTGGTGAAATCTAAAGTGTCTAAGGGAGTTGTTTGTAAAAGGGTTAAATCTCTTGATGGATTAAAGTTTGCACCAAGATATGCAAAAACTTCGTTTATATTTCTCGGGTCAACAAAACTGGGCACTGTGATTATACACTTAGTAAGAGAAAGCTGTCCGGTACCCCAGATTGACATCATGCATTTAACAGAGTTTTTAGGATATTTTTCGTCTATAGAAACTACAAGTAGGTTATGAAATCCAGCCTCATAATAAGCCCATAAATCTCTTATTTCCGGATTAACAAGTCTAATTAAAGGACCAAAAATGTGTGTTGCTGCATTTCCCAAATACATATCTTCTTTTGGTGGCCTTCCCACAACAGTTGCTGGAAATATCGCATTATGTTTTCTAGTAATTGTTTTAACATTCATAAATGGGAATTGGCTTTCCATGGAATAATATCCAAAATGATCTCCAAAAGGTCCTTCAAGTTTAGTCTGTTCTAAGGGAACAGCACCTTCTATTATGAATTCAGCATTAGTTGGAACCTTTAGATTAGATGTTCTGGCTTTACATAACTCAATTGGTTTCTTTTTTAAGAACGCCGCGAACAACAATTCGTCAATATTTTCTGGAAGAGGAGCTATTGCAGCAAAAATTAATGATGGGTCACCTCCTAAAACTACAGCAATAGGAAAATCGACTCCTGAACTACGGGCTTCATGGTAATGTGCTGCACCTCCTTTATGTGGATGCCAGTGTACTCCAAGCGTGTTTCTATCATGAACTTGAAGTCTATACATTCCCATATTTCTTTTTGAATTTTCTAGACTTTGAGAAATTGTTAAACCTAAAGTTATAAATTTACCCCCATCCTCAGGCCAACATTTAATTATTGGCAAGCTATCTAAATCCGATTTATCTTCAACTTGCTGACATGGAGAATTTATAGTTACATTTTTCGACCTAAAATTAGTAATTCTTTTAATAAACGGTAAGGAGTCAGCAATATTGCTTAAAGAGGGAGGCATTGCCTTTTCTGCAAAATGAACAATCTCTTCACCAAGTTTTTTTGGGTCACATCCAAGTGATAAATTTAATCTTTCTTCGGAACCAAATAGATTTGTTGCTACTGGAAACTCAGATCCTTTAACATTTTCAAAAAGTAATGCGGGTCCATTTGATTCTATTGTTTTACATGAAATTTCGGAAATCTCTAAAATTGGATCAACTTCTGTTTTAATCCTTTTTAAATCTCCTATTCTATCGAGAAAATCAATATAGGTTTCCAGATCATTAAACTTCTGATTGGTCATGAATGTTCTCACTTCTCCAACCATTTTCTTTCTCTAGGCCAATTAAACTTAAAATCTTACTAGAGAAAGTATTAGCTAAATCGGAAATAGATGATTCTTCCATGTATAGCCCAGGGCATACAGGGGCTATAATTGCACCTGCTTTTGAAAGCTTAAGCGCATTTTCAAGAGTTATAGAGTCTAAGGGCGTCTCTCTAACAGCTATTATTAATTTTCTTCTTTCTTTTAAAGCTATCTGAGCCATTCTAGTAATTAACGTATCAGATATACCTGAAGCAATTTTGTTAAGAGTAGAAACTGAGCACGGTATTATAACTAAGGAGTCAAAATGGTTACTTCCAGAGGCAAAAGGGGAAGCGAGATCATGATCCGGAAATGTATTATCAACCATTGACTCTATTTCTTCAAATTTAACACCTAGTTCTTCAAAAATTACCCTTTTCCCCCATTTAGATACAACAAGGTATTTCTCGTTTGGACATTTTTCAATGAAATTTAGAGCAAAGTTTGAACCCGATGCGCCGGTAATAGCAATAACTGTCCTCATCTAAGTAATATATCTGAAAAAATTAATATTAAAATCAAGAATCCTATATATGAATTGTATTTAAAAAAAGAAAAATCCAGTCGGCTGCATCGCAATATCTGAACTAAAAACCCTAATACTAAAAATATCAACAATAAATACGAAAATACGTGGGATTCTTTAATATATAAATAGTAAAAAATCGTAATAGAAGACAAAAAGAAGCATATGCTTGATATTACAATTGCTTTCTTTTTTCCGAAATATGTGGGTATTGAATATATCCCCTTTTTGGAATCATAATCAAAATCTTGAAGCGCATAAAGAATATCAAATCCGGAAATCCAAAATATTGTAAACAACGCAATATGAAAAGTTTCATAAATACTTTGGATAGAACACGATGCTGCCACTCCACCAGCTAAAGGTCCCAAGGATAACGTTATTCCTAGGAAGAAATGGCACATAAAAGTATATCTTTTTAGATAGGGATAGATAAAAAAGAAAATTATAGGGATGGGGGCAAGAATCAAAACAAGATCGCATATTAACCAAGAAGAGATGAAGAAGATAGCTAGACTTATTCCTAAAAAATTAAGGACAAAACGATTGCTAATTTTTCTAGCAGGTATGGGTCTATTGGAAGTTCTTGGATTCTGTAAATCTATATCGGAATCTATTATTCTATTAAGAATCATTCCTATAGTTCTTGCCGAAACTGCGCAGCACAAAATTAAGACAAAATTTAATAAATTAAATTCATCAAATGATACAACGTAGCCTGCAAGAATAAGAGGTAAAACAAATAAGGTATGAGAAAAAGTAACTAGTTCTAGAGCTAAGCTAGTATTTTTCCTATCAAACATTAAAATATAGTAACAAATTTAATAAGATTTACCTGGTGTTATATGGACAAAGAAACATTTGATAAATTAGCAGAAGCCTTAGAAAGTAAAAATTTGTCTTCTATAGAAAAAATTCTCAACAAGAAGAATCCTACAGATATAGCTAATGTGATTGTAAGATTCGATGAAAACGATATATGCGATATTTTATCTGCTCTTACGGTTGAAGATTCGGGTGAAATAATACTAGAACTGCCTGAAGATATAAGATCAAATGTTCTTACTAAATTAGACAACAAAGCAATTTTAAATTTTATTGAAGAACTCGATTCGGATGATGCAACTGACCTTATTTCTCATCTTGATGAAGATAAAAGTAAAGAAATTTTAGAAGAAATGGATCCTAGAGATTCTAGCGAAGTTCAAACTCTTCTTCAATACAGCAACGACTCCGCTGGCGGTATCATGCAAACGGAACTAGTTCAAGTAAAAGACTCTTCGCTAGTTAAAGATACGATAAACTGGATTAGGCTTATAGCTGACGAGGTTCCAGATTTTTATCAAATTTATGTCACAAACGAGAATGATAAGCTTGTGGGATTTATTTCGTTAAAAGCACTTATTCTTGCTGATCCTGGTTCAAATGTAAAATCGATTATGCAGGAAATAAAAGTATCAGTTTCTCCTGAAATTGATCAAGAGGAAGTAAGCAGAATCTTTAAAAAATATAATCTTGTGTCTCTTCCTGTAATCGATAAAGATTCAAAACTCATTGGTCGAATAACATCTGATGATGTCTTGGATGTCATAACAGAAGAAGCAGAAGAAGACCTATATTCTTTAGCTGGTGTCAAGGAATATAATCATCCTATTTACTCAGGATTTATTTCAAAGGCCAAATCCAGGCTACCATGGCTTTTGATTACATTAGTAGGAGAATTAATAATTGCATATATAATTGCTTTCTATTTCCAAGCTACCCTTGAAGAATTTATATTGTTGGCAGCTTTTATGCCAGCAGTTATGGCGACTGGTGGTAGTGTTGGGATACAGTCTTCAGCAATTATAATTAGAGGTCTTGGTATGGGTTCTATAAATATCAACCAAGCTTTAAAAATAATAATTTCTGAATTGAAATTATCTTTTGTTTTAGGTTTGATTTGTGGACTTGTTGCAGGAGTAATGGGATTGCTAATAACTGGTGATACCAGTACTGGCATAAATTTCTTTATTGTAATATGTATCTCTTTGTCACTTGCATCTATAATGTCAGCTCTTTTTGGTGCATCCTTTCCAATGCTTTTAGATAAATATAAATCTGATCCAGCAAATGGATCGGGGCCATTCGTTACAATGGCTAATGATATTTTTTCCGCGATTTCTTATTTATTGATTGCGGTTTTAATTATGTAATCAAAATGCAAGATAGAGGATTCATTCTTAATAAAATAGAATATGGCGATTATGATGTAATCGGAACTTTTTATACAATTAATTTAGGTAAAATTAATTTATTAGTTAAGAATGCAAAAAAAAGCAAAAAAAGATTCGTAGGCAAATTGGAGCCATTTAATTTAATAGATATAGAATTTAAATACAACAATAGAAACAGCATAAATCTCTTAGAATCAGCAAATTTAGATGATGCAAGTCCATTTTGTGAACTAGATGCCAAAATTATAGTTCTATCGTCTTTAATTAATGAATATATCCAGAATTTCGAGGAAAATGAAAATCCAGACAAAAATAAATTTGAATTTCTACAAAATTTCTTTTCACGTAAGAATAGAAACAATTATTCGCTCTGCTTGAATGAAACAATAAAGTTTCAATTAAAATATCTGAAAGAGCTTGGCATTGAACCAATAATTAATAGGTGTTTCAATTGCAATACTTCATTAAAAGAAATTAAATTTTTTGATTTAAAAAATGGTGGCACCTTGTGTAATGGATGTCAAAAAAAAGTGGATTCTGATACCATTAAATTTAAAAAGAGCATAGACTTAAAAAATATCAAGAAAAACGATGCTTCAAAATCCTTTTTAGTCAAAATTATTGTTCTATTTAGCGAATTTCACTCTGGAAAACAGTTCAATTCTGTTAAATACTTAGAAACATAATGATAAAAGTAAAAGGATTTAAATTCGCAGGAATCAGTTGTGGCATCAAGAAATCGAACAAAAAAGATTTGGGACTCATTTTGTCCGAGAAGAAGTGTCTATCTCATGCAGTGTTTACAAAAAATAAGGTCATTGCTGCTCCACTTGAAATTGGCAAGGAAGTATTAAGATTTAATGAAATTTATGGAGTAATTGCAAATAGCGGAAATGCTAATGCATGTACTGGCAAAAAAGGCATCATAGCTACAAATAAAATTTTAAATAGCCTTTCAAAAAGAACCGGTTATAAAACATACAATTTCTTTCCCTCTTCCACTGGCATCATTGGTGTTCAACTAGATTACGAAAAAGTTAATAATGGGATTTCTAAGTTAGTAAAATCTCTTAAACAAGAATCGTTTAAAGATTTTGCAGAATCAATTAGAACTACAGATAAATTTATTAAGTTCAAACACAAGAAAATTAAAATTGGTAAAAAAGAAGGAAATATATTAGCGATTGCTAAAGGTGCAGGGATGATACATCCTGGAATGGCTACAATGTTATGTTTTCTTATAACAGATTTAAAATTTAATAAAAATACTTTTAGAAACCTAATCAATAATGGTGTCAACCAATCTTTTAATTGCATAAGTGTTGACGGGGACATGTCAACAAATGATACTGTACTAGGATTATCAAATGGAATGGCAGAAAACAAAATAATAGATAATAAAAGTACTGATCTTAGTAAAGTAACTAAAGAAATTTATAGAATATTTTATTCTTTAGCAGAAGATATTGTGAGAGATGGAGAAGGTTCGACAAAAATTTGCAAGGTTACAGTAAAGGGAGCTAGAGATAAAAAAACAGCTGACTTTATTGCTAGAAAAGTTTCTAATTCTCTCTTGTTTAAAACAGCTTTGTATGGTTCAGATCCAAACTGGGGGAGAATTATTGCTGCTGTTGGTTCCACGCAAATTGAATATATTGAATCAACAAAAATTGATATTCATATAGGAAAGATAAAAATTGTTAAAAATGGAGAGTTGTTCGGCAACTTAAAACCAGCTAATAAAATAATGAAAAAGAAATCGATAGAAATTACAATTAATTTGAATAAAGGCAAAGCTCAAGCGTTTATGCTAACTAATGATATCGGTCATGATTATATAAAACTAAATTCGTTATATACGACTTAATCTAAAACAATACTCCATAAAAAGGGTGGAAGACGGGATTTGAACCCGCGACCCTCGGAACCACAAACCGATGCTCTACCCCTGAGCTACATCCACCATAAAAGTCCCGCGCCAAGAGGGATTCGAACCCCCGACCTACGGATTAGAAGTCCGTTGCTCTATCCAGCTGAGCTACTGGCGCATCTTTAATCATTTTATCTTCCATTATTTATAGATGAAATTCAATTAATATTTGATATAATAATTGGTTCATAGGTCGTGGGAAAAAGACCCTCATAGGACATGAGTCAAAAGCCTCCATGTGTCATGGGTTAAAAGGCACGCATAGAACATGCGTTAAAAGTTCGAATATCTTTTTAGAGGAGGTATTTGGATATGCTAAAGGCTAGTCTAACAAATAACTGGAGGCAAACTAGTAAAAATGCTCCAGTTCAAAGAACAAGCACTAAAGCAAATTTTTCTGTAAAAGAGCAACTTTCTATTATGCGTCATGCGTATGCTTTGAGATCTTATCAAAAAAGCATTAAAGAAAAATCTGCAAACAGATTATTTGCGAATATTCAACTAAAACTAAATTAGACCAACAGTATAATTTTTGGGTTAATTTTTGTAGAAAGGAAGAATATTAAATCGGGGTGAGAGGGCTCGAACCTCCGACCCCCTGTTCCCAAAACAGGTGCGCTACCAGCTGCGCTACACCCCGATTAAGAAATCCATTATACAATGAAAATTTTAAACAAGAAAGCTATCTTGAATAGAATCCCTTATTTAGATTAAATATTTTCCTATATTCTCCTTCTACTAAAATGAGCTCTTTGTGAGTTCCTTTCTCTTTAATTTTACCATTTTCTAATATAATAATTTGACTAAATTCCTTTATCAAATTTAACCTGTGTGCAATCAATAAAGATGTCTTCTCCTTAATATTATCCAAAGAATCTTTAACATATTTTTCTAGATCTAAGTCAAGATTTGATGTTGCTTCATCTAGTATTATTATGTGAAATGGCTTTTTTATAATTTTTTTAATATTGTCAATTTGTTTTTCACCCCTAGATTGAAGAACTTTTATGTTATTAAGGGAGCCTTCCTCTGGAACATTGTTAAGCAAAGGTGTATCTTGCATGATAACGGAAAGGTTTGCTCTTACTGTTCTAAGATCAAAAGTGCTCAGATGATTTCCATCAATATAAATTCCACCTTCCTGTGGCGTATAAAATCCTAAAAGCAGATTAACTATTGTTGTTTTTCCAGAGCCTGTTGGTCCTAACAATATTAAAGACTCACCGTTTTTAATTTCCAGATTGAATTTTTTTAAAACCCAAGATTCGTTATCATAACCAAAAGAAACATCTTTAAATAAAATGCTATTAAAATTACCATTAAACTCTTTCAATCCATGTTGTTCAGGTTTTGTGGTAATAATTGAGAAGAGGTTGTCGCTAGCAGCAAGTGCCGATTGTAGAAGGTTGTATTTGTCAGCAAGTTCAAGTATTGGTCTGAATAACATTCTTATATAAAAAATGATTGCCAATAATCCTCCTATAGATAAATCATTTTCTATAATCAGTCTTCCTCCAAACCAAACTACCAATGAAAGCGAGAAAGCGTACATAAATTCAATCATTGGTCTAAAAATAGCAAAGGTATACATCTGTTCCATATTGACTTCGAAATTTTTGTTACTTTGTTCTTCAAATCTTTCAAAGTTTCTTTTTTCTTTTCCATAAACTTTTAATAATGATAATCCTCTGACCGTTTCGCTTATGAATACGTTAAGTTGTGCAATCGTCTTTCTTAATTTGATATAAACTCTTCTAAGTCTTTTTTTGTATAAAAGTGCAAAGATAATTATAAATATATTTATTCCGACCATGATAAAAGCAAGATTAGAATTAAATTGAAAAATAACTAACAATATGCCAAAAAACACTAAAACTTCCTTCAAGAATTGCACAAGAACATTAGTGTAGAATTCAGTTAGAGCATTTATATCATTAGTTACTCTAGTCGTAATTCTTCCTACATTTTCTTTATCGAAATAATCTTGAGGCAAAGAGACTATGTGGCTAAATACAGTTTTTCTTATTTTATGCATAATTTTTTGACCAGTGATATTTAAGACATAACTAAAAATGCAGCTAAAAATAAGAACTCCGCAAACAAGAAGTAGAACTGTGAATGAGATATCTAGAATATTTTGCTTGGTGAATTCATTTGATATTAAACCATCTACAATTTCTTTAATCTTATAAGGAATAGTAATTTCGAATGATGCAACTGCTATCATCGAAACAAACGCGACTAATAACCATCCCCTAAAAGGCTTACAAAATGAAAGGAGCCAACCGATCATGCTATCGCGTTTAAACATTATCTTCACTCTCATTTGGCAAAATTTTCTGAATTTTCATCAAGTCTTTAAAAAGACCGCTTTCCTTTTCTAACAAAACAGAATTGCCGAACTGTACAATGTTCCCTGAATCAAAAACTGCAATTTTATCAAAAGAAAATATTGTAGAAATTCTTGATGAAATAACAATAAGAATTTTATCTTTAAACTCTCTTTTTAGATTGTCTAAAATTAATAGTTCTGTTTCTACGTCTAATGATGATAGATTGTCATCCAGTATTAGAACGCTAGGGTCTTGATATAAAGCCCTAGCTAAAGACAACCTTTGTCTTTGTCCTCCTGAGAGGCTCAATCCACGCTCTCCAACTATCGTGTTTAATCTTTTTGGCATATTCAGTAAGTCTTTGCTGAAACCTGCGGACTTTAAGCAGTTTATAACTTTTTCTTCTTGTGGGTTTTTATCAAAAAAACTCACATTTTCCTTTATTGTTCCAGTAAAAATTATAGGCTCTTGTTCTATATATGAAATCTGAGATCGAATTGAGTGCTTGTTGATATCATCTATTTCTGTATCATTAAGAAAAATATTATCAGCCTTAATTAATTTCATGATCAATTTACATATTGTAGATTTTCCAGATCCAGTTTTACCAGTTATTCCAATACTTTCAGCTTGATTAATATCTAAAGATAAATCTTGAATAAAATTTTCGTTTGTATAAGAAAAATTTATTTTTTTGAATTTAATCGTTTTTATTTTTTCAATTGATTTCAAAGCACTTTCGTCTTGTTCAGAGTTTTCAAGAATAACTTGGTTTACCCTGGTTAATGAAGCATTCCCTCTTTTTAAGAAATCTACTGCCATACCCATTGCGATAACTGGCCAACTTAACATAGTTAAATAAACCATTAGGGATGAAAAATCGCCTAAGGATATTTCGTTATCATATACCATGTTACTCCCTAAAAAAATCAGAACTAAAATTGATATCCCTGTGAAAAATGTAATTAATGGCTGATATCCAGCCCAAATTTTAATTAGATTTAGATTTTCTACTTCATAAGATTTGCTTACTTTAGAAAATCTGGATATTTGATTGTCTTCATCGTTTATAGACTTGATAGCTCGTATAGAAAAAATGATTTTTCTTGCTTCCTCAGTCAATCTTGAGAATGAATTTTGAACTTCTAAAAAAAGTTTTTGTATGTAGTCTCCGTATCGTAAAATCAAAAAACCCATTAATACAAATGGAATAGCGGCATAAAGTGTAAATTCTGGGGAAATTATGAACATTGAAATAAAAATAAATGCAAGAAGGACAATTCCATCGTAGACCAGAACAATACCAAAACCACATGCCATTTTAATATTTTCTATATCGTTTACTCCCCTGGTCATCAGATCTCCTCCATCGCTATCATTAAAAAAAGCCATGGGAAGATTTTGTAGTTTTTCGAAATATTTTTCTCTCATCTTTTTTTCTATTCTTCTAGCGGTTCCCATTAAGAAGTACCTCCAAACAAATCTAAAAATGGCCATAACTAGACCACATAAAAGGAGGTAGGCTGTAGCTTTATTAATAGAAGAAGTAAGAATTTCTGAAGAATTAGGTTCGGATAATTTAGTAACAATATCTCCTATTATAATTGGAACTAGCAGCATTATTCCATCAACTACAGTTAGGCCAATCACTCCAAAAAATATATTCTTTTTATGCTCTGGCAATAAAGAAAGTAGGGAATTGTTTGTATTCATAGCAGACAAATAATATACATCATATGTATAATTTTAATATGACAAGAAGGGTCTTGAAATCTATGACGTTTAGCTTAGTTAAAAGGAAAATTTGGAGATTTACAATCTGCATTTTATTGCTGTTAGGTTTAGTAACATCTTTTAATTCATGCTCTTCTAATAAGGAGTTTAGACGGAGTTTTATAGTATGGGGTACGAATTTAGATTTTATCGTTATTTCTGATTTGGAATCAGTAAAAGTTCAAGAAATAATTATGGAAACACAAAAAATTGCGTTAGAAAAAAGTATTGTTTTTAATAATTATGATAAAGAATCTGAGATTTCTAGATTTAATTTTTCAAATGCGAATACTATAACAAAAATGTCAGATGATTTTTCAAAACTCTTTGAAATCTCGATTAAATACAACCAGATTACAGATGGATATTTTGATATAAGCTTAGGTAGTCTAACTAGTAAACTTAACTATAAATCAGATACCTCCTCAAGAATTTCAAAAAAAGAAATCAATAGAATTATTAGTAAGTGTATTGGGTTGAAAAATTTAAATTACGATCCTCAACAGCAGACTATTTCAAAGAAAGTTGATTGTATACAAATAGATTTTGGTGGAATTGCTGAGGGATATGTGCTATCACTGATGATTGATAAATTAGTAAAAAGTGGAATTGAGGATGCTCTTATAAACTTTGGAGGAAACATAACAACAATTTCTAAGAAACATGATTGGACTATTGATCTAAAAAAACCATACAAAGATAGCGAGGATGCTTATATTCGAAGTGATTTAAATAATTTATCAATTTCGACTTCAGGTACCTATTCTAAGACTTTTTTAGTTAAGAATAAAAAAAAATCTCATATTTTTGATCCAATAAATAAGGAATTTAAAGATTCAAAGAATTTATCAATAAGCGTAATATCTGACAACCCTATTCATTCTGATGCTATATCTACAAGTTTGATTTCTATGCCTATTGAAACCGCCATAGAAAAAATCAAAAATTTTAAAAACTCTACATTTCTTATTATTGAAGCATTAGATAATTCAACTATTAAAGAGATTCATAACAATTTGAACACTAAGTAATTTTAAAATTTCTAATTGACTTAATTGGAAAACACCTTAATATAATAGACGGATATTCTGGATCCCTTGAGTCCATAATATCCAAGTAATTCAAACGGAGGTAGAAAAATAATGAAAATTCCAAAGATTTTTTTATTAGCTTTCATTGTTTTGTTGGCATCTAATATGTCATCATTCTCTAAAGAAACAGCTTCTACAGGCGATATGCTTTCAGGAGCTTCTACTAGCGAGAAGATTGACATTTTAGCTGACGAAATTGAGAAATTAAAAAACCAAGAATTGTTTGGTGGTGAATTAGGTTCTCAAAGAGGATTTGGAGCTGCAGCTTCAAAGGTTTACAACACATCCAAAGGTTTAGCTATCGGTGGATATGGTGAAATAGTAAACAAAGCCTATATAGAGGGCGACAAATATGATCAATCTGATGCATATAGAGGAATTCTTTATGTTGGTTACAAATTTGATGATGAGTGGACTTTAAACACTGAAGTTGAGTTTGAACACGCAGACGAATCATATCTTGAATTTGCCTACATCGATTACGCACCAAAAGCAACGAAAGGTAAATTAGGTGCAAGAGCTGGTCTTTTATTGCTCCCATTAGGAATAATAAACGAAAAGCACGAACCTACTCTATTTCATGGAGTTTATAGACCATGGGTAGAAAACAAAATTATACCTACAACATCAAGAGAAAACGGAGTCGGTATTTTCGGACAACTTGGTGAGAAGTTATCGTATAAATTGTATTATGTAACTTCTTTAAAATATCCAGGAACCACTAAGCAAGGTGGTGGAATGAGAGATTTTAGAGGTAAAGGAAGTCAAACAGTTTCAAATGAAATGGCTACTATAGGTAGACTTGAATATCAATTGACACCAAACATGATGATTGGTGGATCATGGTATGAAGGTAAAGTTAACCCAAGTTCAGGTGTAACTGGTTTTGAAGTTAACGATCCACACACTTCCGTTCAAATGCTTAGTGTATTTACTAAGGGTGAAATAAACGAGATTGAGTACACATTCCTTTATGCAGAAAATAATCTTAGTCATGTACAAAGATTAAACAACACTTTGTCATCAGCTAAACACCTTAAATTTGGTAAGAAACAAGTTGGTTACTATGGTGAAGTAGCTCATGATTTAGGTAAGTATATTGGAACTACTTGGTATGTAGCTCCATTCTATAGATATGAGTACTTAAATTTTCATGATGAAGTTGAGGCTTCAGCAGAAAGAAACATTGATTACAGAACGGTTTACCATACAGCAGGTCTTTCTGTGAAACCGATATACAACATTGTTTTAAAAGCTGATTATACAAGATATCTTGATGGCGCAAGAAACGGAGACTATAGAGCTCTTAACTTGGGTATAGGATATATATTCTAAATTAAACTGAAAAATCCAAGGCTTTGTCCTTCTCTTAGACGCAGCCGTAAACAGAGCCTTGGATTTTTGTTACTATATATTGTGAATAAATGTCATGTATAAATTAATTCTCTTATTATTCTTCTTCTTTTTAATC
>Ga0310344_10001393_pt1 | contig 18475 bp, 15 predicted proteins | sample HC15DNA20200_MG_FD_203801 | JGI IMG/M metagenome (GOLD analysis project Ga0310344, IMG submission 203801) | Marine microbial communities from station ALOHA, North Pacific Subtropical Gyre - HC15-DNA-20-200_MG | ecosystem: Environmental > Aquatic > Marine > Oceanic | place: Pacific Ocean: North... | reverse complement strand
TACAGCTACTGCAGTGAAAGTGACGGCAAGATAGCGGGCTAAGGATCGCCTACCCGACGGCACAATCCGTAGTCGCATTAGGTGGCGGAGATAATCGAAATAGTGAAAAAGACGGACTTTTGATTTGCCTTGCTCGCGTTCGAGAAAGGTAAATGGAACTTCAGTTACTTTTCGCACTGATCCGCGGGCCAGTACTTCGATAAGAATTTTGTAGCCAACAGGGTGAAGAGGTTGTCCCGCGATTGACTTACGGCGGATTAGAAAGAATCCACTCATTGGGTCAGTCACTCTTCCAACTGTTCCGGGCAGCAGGAGTAATCCTAAAGCTTGGGCGCCTCGTGACAGAAGGCGCCGAATGGTCGACCAGCTAGACATGCCTCCACCGGGAAGGTGACGGCTAGCCAAAGCTACATCCGTGTTTTTGTCGAGCGCTCGGAGAAGATCGATCACAACCTCCGGAGGGTGTTGGCCATCTCCGTCTATGACCCCAAGGATCTTGCCGGTGGAGTGCGCCCAACCTGTGACAACAGCTGTTGCTAATCCGGTTTCTCCCATTCGCCGCAGAACTCGGAGAGTTGGGACAGTTTGGATTAGTGACTCTGCGACTTTCCAAGTTCGATCAGGACTGTTGTCGTCAACGACGATCAGTTCATGCGAGATTCCTGCGTTTACTAGTGTTTTGTAAAGAGCCTGGATCAAAGGATCGATATTCCCGGCTTCGTTGAAAGTAGGGATTACGAGGCTTAGGTCTACGTTACTGTCGAACTCATTTTGAATATGTGCTCTTCGAGCATCTGAGATTTCGACGGCTACGTGGCCGGCCATTATTACTCCTAGGTGCTGCCGATTAGTGTGAGGTTACGGTATTGAATTCAGGTCACAGCTCGCGGATTTTTACTTTTGAAGATCCGTATGGTTAAGCATAGGTGTAGCAGAGATGCAGCTGGGGGGTAAGGAAGTCCGCTGATCAGGATCCGGAGGAATGGATAAACGAGTCAGATCTTCAGCAGGGGGTCCGCGTCACAAGTAAATTCTGCCAGACTAGTCGTGGGGCCGGTAGCTCAGTGGTTAGAGCAGGCGACTCATAATCGCTCGGTCGTGGGTTCGATCCCCACCCGGCCCACCGTATTTTACTGATTCCATTCGGTGCTTCCCATATTGTGTTGGTTGCTAAATTACGCCGTCTGCTTTGAATTCTCTCAGATCAGTCAGTGAGTATCCGAGCTCTTCAAGAAGGATTTCCTCATTGTGTTCACCTAACTCTGGTCCGCAGGAACGGATTGACCCAGGCGATTCTGACAATTTTGGAATCACGTTCGGCATAGCTACTGGGCCGAGTCGCGGATGATCAACTGATACGATCGTCTCTCGGGCAACGAACTGCGGGTCTTGCATTATGTCGGAGATGTCGTATATCACTGCGATAGCGGCTTCTCCCTCTTCGAATGCTGAGATGACCTCTTCAGCTGTCCGATTTGCGATAAATGAGCCGATTGCTTCGTCAAGTTCATCTTGATGTTCGAGTCGGCCCGCATGTCCAGAAAACCAGGGTTCATCGATAAATTCAGGTCTTCCAACTATTCGCATTGTTCGTTCAGCGATGCTTTGAGCACTTGCCGATAATGCCAGCCATCGGCCATCCTTAGCTTGGTAGACATTTCGTGGGGAAGTAAAAGGCGCTCGATTTCCGGTTCGTTCTTGAATAATGCCAAGTTGGTCATAGAGCATTGCTTGTGATCCCATGATCCAAAATAAGGGTTCGTAGATCGCAAGATCGATCATTTGCCCCCTGCCTGTCTTTTCTCGATTGAAGATTGCAAGCATTGTGGCGTAGGCACCAATCATTGCAGCTACCCCGTCGGCAAGAGCAAATGGTGGAAGTGTTGGGGGACCATCTGGTTGACCGTTGATTGCTGCAAACCCTGACATAGCTTCGGCAAGAGTTCCGAATCCCGGCCTATTGCTGTATGGGCCTTCCTGTCCAAATCCAGTGGTGCGGACCATGACTAATCGGGGGTTGAGTTCTGAAAGTTCCTCCCAGCCGAGACCCCAGCGTTCCAGAGTTCCCGGTCTAAAATTTTCGATGTAGACGTCTGCTTCAACTAGCAGCTCTTTCAGAATGTCTGCACCGCGTTGGTCCGATAACCGAAGGGTGATTCCCCGCTTGTTGCGATTGGCGAATGTCCACCAAAATGAAACACCATCTTTACCCCAGCCCATCGTCCTAAGGCTGTCACCCTTTGGATGCTCAACTTTGATTACATCTGCGCCAAAGTCTCCTAATAAAGTAGCCAGTACGGGGCCAGCGAAAATAGTTGCAGAGTCGACCACCTTTAATCCTGTTAGTGGTTGTGTTGCCAATTCAGGACTCCTGCCTGTGGCCGACGGATTTAGTTTTGGTAGGGATCATGAATGGTGCTTTGTCACTATTCTGAGCTCTATTTACGACTGTCAACACTAAGCTTTAAAATGTCGAGTGCAACGAATGGAATACGATCTTCGCGTTCTTGAGTTATTTCGACGGTGTGTTGAGAATTTCTTTGTTATGACTGGTTGTAGCTAAGTCGTCAAGCTACTCCGGCAATGGGGGTCTGTTTTAGTCACCCTCAAGGGTCTGCGGCAGAGTTATTGTGCCTAAGACAAAAGCGTTTGTAGAAGGCGTCTAGGTCGAGAAAGCCATGGCTAGTACGACTCCTGAGATATCGATCATTACCTATCTTCGTAAATGGCGATTACCGCTCGCCATCCTCGCAGTGCTTGTCGTTGTATTTGCTTTTGGAGATTTGTGGCAGATTCTGGCTGGATTGACTGATGAGTTCGAAGAGCCGCATGAACGCTTCTTTCTACTTCTTCCACTTGGAATATTATTTGCTGCCTTCTTATCTGCCCGAAAGTCCGGTGTTAAGAAATTGAGTACAAGTATTCTGCTGATGGGTGTGTTGATGGCGGCGGTTGTTCTCAGTGTGGTGGCCTTTGAGTCTCAAAATTCGCATGACTTTGCTACTGGTCGGTTTGAAACTCGTAATCTCGAGAAGCTTGCTTCGGAGAGTCCTCAATGGCGTGCTCGTACGACGTATACAACGTTTCTGTCACTGCGGGATACGTTTGAAGACCACTTAGTGGTAGTTCCCCGGCTAACTCAGGTGGATATTTATAACTTGTTTCAACGAATAGAAGGAGAAACAATCCAATCTATTTCCGATTTTGATCCCTTCATTGATTATGTGGATGCGAATGAGTTGCTGGCTCTGATTGAGTCTTTTACTGAGGCAGAAGTAAGAGTCGACGAAAACTATGATTGGCGGGATGTTCCTGACTCCGTGTGGGAGATCGACGAAGAGTATCGGGGCCCGATTGGGATGGCAGGTGGATTAGTCAAAGTCTTTGGTTCGGCACCCACTTTTAGAGCTTACGTTGCGAATGGTGATCTGGTATTTGTGGGTGAATCATGATCGCTGAGTTGATACTGAGTTCTGCTCTAGCCTTTGTGGGGAGCCTGGTTGTCAATTTTAATCGAAAGATATTCCCTCGTTCTTTGTCCCGCGCGTTGGCCGCATTGCCAACTGGTTTGGCGTTGAGTGTTTCTAGTATCGGGATATGTCTCGGTTTAGGCATGGGTTTCCAACCATTTGGAACCGTCGGTTTGGCTGCTTTTTTGTTGGTGGTGATTTCTGTTCGGAACAAAGATTCAGAGTCCCGGAAACACTTATTGAAGGAGGTTGTCTTCGGCCAGATTGTCACGGCCACAGTTGTTGCTGTCATGGCTTCCACTATCCAACCCATCTTGACAAATGACTCGTATCTGTTGATTGAGTACGGTCGATGGCTAGATGGTGAATACTTTTCTTTGGGAACTCGTTTTTATTCTGATTGGCCACTGACAGTCATGCATCTGCAGGCATGGGCTCCAAGGGTGGGAGCGGAATTTATTGTTTCTACTGTTTCGGGGGCCGGTCTTCTCGGTGTTTTGACTGGATTTAGCCTCCTTGTTAATCCCCGAAGAGAACAGTGGGGGGTAGTTGTTCTGGTTGGGTCAGTCGTAGGAATAGTATGTTCTGCAACCTTTATGCTTCGTTCACAGATCGGGCTCTTGAACTCGCATTTAATCTGTGCAGGTTACTTGTGCATGCTACTGTCGCTAGGAGACAGGCGGGGAGCAAAAAATGGTGAAGATCGACAAGTAGGAGTTTTTTCTCTCCTTCTTGCTGCCTTAGTTTTCACGAGAATGGAAGGCTTTTTGCTTCTACTCTTAGTCCTTGCTTTTGCAGGGGCTCGGTGGCCGTATAATCGCAAAGAAGCTCTACAGGTAACGATTGTAGGTATAGGCATACCCGCTCCCTATTTCATCCATCTCGTATTTGCAGAAGAGCCAGGATCGATTTTGTCGCCGTCAAAGATCCTTGTTCTTGTTGGGGTAAATTTACTATTTCTGATCACTGCTTTTGGATTCGCTTCTTCTCGATTCGAAAAAGTCCCTCCATGGTTTGTGTTGTTTGCTCTTCCCTGTGTCGCTTATGGTGTATACCTTTTTAGATCCAGTCAAGCAAAAGAAAGCGCTTCAGCTCTACTGGAGAATGCTCTACTTACAGGGAATTGGGGAATAATCTGGTGGGGTTTAATTCCTTTAGCAGTTGTTGCGACGGTTTACGGTTCGAAGCAAGTCGGTAAGTCAGCTTGGGTTAGTTTTATCTTCGCATTTGTGTCCACGATCTGTCTCATGGGTGCGGTGCGCCAGTTTCCCTTTCGGTCAGGGTGGGGAGATTCGGCAAACCGGATGCTTGTCCATCTCGCTCCTGTTGTTGGGCTCTACATTGCGAAAGTTTGTTTTTGGAACGGGAGTAACGGCAAAAACGATTTTGTTGAATTGGCTTCAGATTCTGGAGTAAGTCCTGTAAAGGTCGGTCGGTATGAAGAAGACTGATACTCAGCGTGACCGTAAGATCGGCGATTTAGCGACTAGTCGTTTTGGTATGTCCATGAATATTGATTTCGAGCGTTGGTTGAGAAACTTTCCCATAGTCTTGTTATGCGGGATCATGTTGTATTCCGTGGGGTATTACTCGATATCGAGCGACCACTTCCAGTATTTGCTGCCAAGCCTTCGAGGAGCTGATCCGGGTTTTGGAGTAGGCGATTGGTTCATCGAGAATACCCAGCATTATCACTACTTCTTTCAAGGGGTTGGCTACTTGGCTGGGGAAGTTGGCCAAATCCAGACTGCATTCCTCGTACTGCATCTTCTTGGTCTCGCAGTTCTATTGTTCGCCTTGCGTTCTCTCTCAAAGCTCTGTGGAGCCCCGTTCTGGGGTATGGCTCTCGTTACTTTTGTGCTGGTTTTTGGGACGCAGCGAACGTGGGGAGATGTTGACTTATTGGGTCAAACTGCGCTTCCGCATTATTTGGGAACTTCGGTATCACTTCTTGCTCTTGCCCTAACTCTCGAGCGTCGTACACTTTTTGGTGCAGTGATTGGGGCTATCTGCGCTTATGTTCATTTCGCTATTGGATTTTGGACCCTGTTACTAATCTCAATGTTGTATTTAAGTGAATTAGTGTCTGGACGATTGACAAAGCGGGAACTTCGCCGCCCCGTTTTGGTTGCTGGCTTACTTCTCTCGCCACTCATTTTGAAAGTGTCGACCACCTTTCTCGATTCCTCTACCAGCCCCGATGCCTACAAGATTCTTTTCTTCGCCAGGAGCCCACATCACTATGATTTCGCTTCTTTTGGCAGCGATCGACACTTCAGCGCTACTCTTGTCATTGCCGTTGCTCTCATCTGCGCTTTCTTCCTTGGGAAGCGGGCTCGGGGTTTACTAGTCGTGACCTTGTCGCTTCTCGTCATCTGCCTTGTTAGCGCCTTCTTCTTGCATGTTGTGTACTGGCCGACGCCAGCTCGCCTTTTCCCATGGCGTATGAGTCCTTTATTCATTGTGGTAGCTGCGATCGCGAGCACGTCACTTGTTGTCCGAAAAGATATTGGTTTGGGTCGACGTTTTGTTGGCGTTGCTTCGATGGCCGCTCTGATTTGGGATGGTCAGCGAAGATTGGCAGTCGTGATACAAGGAGAAGAAGGTGACTTCTGGGATGTCCTAGTCCGCTGGTTTGCAGCTGCAGAATGGTTAACACTCTTAGTTTTCTTTGTGGTGGGTTCTATTCTTGTTGTCAGTGAGGCGGGACAGGGGTTCCGTGCAGCTCTACTGCGTAATGCAGTGACTATTCTGTTATTGCTCGAATTCATTGTTGTTGTTTTACCGAATCATCGGGAGCTCGAAGGCTCTGGGATCTTTCAGGATCTTCGGGTACTCGCAGTTATAACAGCAGCAATCATCGGGTTGATGCTTGCAGATTTGCTTGCTTGTGTTCGGTCGAAGGACAAAATTGCAAGTAAAGATTGGCTTGGGTCTGTCTCATTGCTATCTGTGGCTTGCATTGGACTTGCATTTGTGGCTCAGTTCCCACCGATTCGCACAACGGAATGGCTGCGGAGTGATCAGAAGGCTGTGGGGGAGTTACTTAAGGAAGTTGTTCCCGCAGGTGATGTTGTATTGATTCCTCCGGATGCTATGTCGGTAAGATTTGCTTCTGGCCGAGCCGTAGTTGTGGATTTTAAAGCCTTTCCCATGGTAGGGAAGGAGATGCAGGAATGGTTTCGGCGGATGGAACGTGTGTCTGGTGCTGACTTGGATGGGATTAAAGGAAGTGACATCCTTGATGTGGCTGGTTCGTCGTACAATAGTCGCACCTTGGAATCGTTAAGAGAAACTGCTCGAGAATTTGGCGCCTCGTATATTCTGGTTCGTTCCAGTGCTGTGGCAGCAGAGGAAGCCCTTGCAATTGACGCGGAGGAACTCTGGGGTACGGATACGCATCTACTAGTTGCTATTGGCTACGATGAGTCAAAATAGATTAGAAAGTTCTGGAATCCTTTTTGACACGCCATTGGTGTCAATAGTCCTTCCCGCTTACAACGAAGAACAATCGATTCCTGCCCTCGTTGAAGATATTTTTGCATCACTTGAGACTTCTAAGATTGAAGTTCTGATACTCGTGGTGAATGATGGATCAACAGATCAAACCCACCAGGTTGTCGAAGGCCTCCAAAGAAAAGATCCTCGGATTCATCTCATCGACTTGAGTAGAAATTTTGGACATCAGGCTGCTTTGTTAGCTGGTTTAAGTGTGGCTCCCGGGGAGGCTGTTATCTGCATGGATGCAGATGGGCAACATCCTCCTAAAGTTCTTCCTGAGCTTCTTGCAGAGTGGCGGTCGGGTGCCCAGATTGTTAACACGGTGCGTAAAGATTCTGCCGATGTTGGCCGGGTGAAGCGAGTTCTTAGTCGCACCTTCTACCGTTTATTTCAGATTTTAACAGGTCTAAAACTTCATATCGGCATGGCTGATTTTCGTCTTTTAGATAGAGCGGCTCTTACGGCGATTCTTCAATCGGAAAGTCGAAGGCCTTTCTTGCGTGGAACCTCTCTGTGGGTCGGATTTCGTCAGGCACTTGTGCACTACGAGGCTGAAAAACGTAGAGGTGGCGCAAGTTCATATTCTGCAGGTGAGATGTTAAATCTTGCTCGAAATGGAATCACGGGTTTTTCTTCTCGTCCGCTTTGGATAATGGGAGCCGCTGGTTTGCTAGCTTCTGTGCTTTCTTTTGCTTTTGCTTCTTACGCTGTTGTGATTGGTCTAGTCAGCAATCGCGCTGTATCTGGGTGGGCCTCAACAGTTGCAATTGTGAGTGCGCTCCATTGTCTTTTGTTTCTAATGCTCGGAGTGGTGAGTGTGTATATGACATCACTTCTGACGGAAACCCGCGCACAACCAACTTATATCATTCAATCTTCAACGCTGGTTGAAGATTGAAGCGTTTTTTATGAAGGGTTCTAGCAGAAACGGATTCCGGTTATTTTGAACTTCTTCCAATCTGCTGCTGTGGGAAAGCTGTGGTAACTGGATTTATAGTTGTTTTGGATACCGAAGTCTGTGGTATGGAGTGAGTCTTTTGTGGTATGAGAGATTTTTGCCAGGGCTTCGATAGTCAAGGGGCCACAATCCTGGTAGCTCTGTTCGTAGCATTCATACAGCGTCATTTCCGAATGCACTTCGAAACTTTTTTGGGCAATAATGGGCCCCTTGTCAATTTGCTCGCTCATTATGTGAATTGTGCTTCCGACTTGTGTTTCGTTAGCGGAAAGGCTCTGAAAGATGGGGAACAATCCCCCGTAACTGGGGAGAAGACCGGAGTGCCGGTTGATTGAGCAGATTTTTGGTAGATCGAGAAGAGCACCTTTGAAGATCTGCGAACACGACGAAAGTATCACATCAGGATCACCTGCAGATATCCAGTCGAGACTGTCGGCCGAGTTGACCTTCTTGATGCGACGATGTGGCAGGCCTAGCTGGCGACAGGTTCGAAAGACGCTTCCCGGTTGGACATCAACTCCTAAGAGTTGAAGCAGCGTACGTCGATGTTGATTGGCAACCTTGCGTCCTAAACAGAAACATGACCTGAACCCGATACGCCACCAATTTGCTTTTACATGGGTGTAGAGAGAAGGTACCGTGGGCGGATTCTGTAAGACCGTTACCCCTGTAATCGTTATATTTTTTGGCAAGTGTGTAGCGATATAGCAGAGGTATTCTGGAAGGAAAAAGCCGGATTCATCAAGAATAATATGCAGCTTCATGGTAGGTCGCAGAAACGAAGGAGGCTGGCTCCTCGTTGTTGGATTGCTTCTGAGAGCGATTGTGAGATAAGGCCTTCCCATTCCTTTCGCCGGTTGTGATCGGAGAGATATTTGGCGACGAAGTGTTGGTATTCACTCTCGCGTGTGAGGTGTGCCGTGCCGGGATGTGTCAGCACCTCCCATACTCCGTCTGGAAGATTTTCAACGTAATAGATAAGGGAAGATTCGATCATTTGTCCACTATGTCGAATACCGATGAATCCCACATCGTTCGAGTTTTTGGAGGCACGAAGCAACAAAGTAAGAATCAGTATACGTTTTAGATAGTTGGCAATCCCGCTACCTGTTGGATGGCCTCTCCAGGGTTCAGAACTGTTCCGTAAGTGAGGTATTCCTGCTTCTACTGCAGCGTCAGCAAAAATGTCAAATAGAGGAGGGATCATGTGCAAGTGAGATTGGGAGTTCATATGGTCCAGCTTGAATCCTCGGTCTAGAAGTCTCTCTAACTGGCTAAAGATTTCCCGTTTTGCCTGTTCCTGATAGCGAGGACTACGCGATGCCTGAAGATGCCAAAGAAATGAACCATGGAAAAAACCATCAGTATTTGTGAGTCGATCCAGATTTCTGTAGTCGCTCACCGGTCGTCCCACATTAAGGCTGATATGAATACCTATTCCGAGACCTGAGACTTGGTCTTGGTGGCGTATAGCGTCCTCAAGGCCAGGCATATTTGCCATCAAAGAAGTGCTCGTGAGGCAGCCTCGAGCATGAGCATCTCGAATTGCCAAGTTAGCGCTTTCGGAGATGCCATAGTCGTCAGCGTGAAGGATTAGATGAAGACGGTTCGAGAAAGGGGTCTCTTCTTCCATAGGAACATTTTGTCAACTGAATTCGAGTCGCGGGGGGAGCCTCTAATATTTACTGTGTTTCTACTATTCCCAAGTGGACTGGCGGCATAGTCTACAGATCAAGATGTCAGCCACTTCGGACTTAATGAATCCGGATTTCTCACAACCTAGTCAGAGAAATCAGTGTTCGAATATCTTCGCCTTGCTGTCGTGAATTTTCGCTGAGAGTGTGGCCGATCGTTTTGTAACCCCGAGTTTCCCTCAATTGGGTACTCTTTGAGAACCAAGTCGGTATTTTTAATTCAGAAACCTAAGAAGAGACGAGATCGCTTGCCGCGATGATGCTGTACCTAATTTCCACAGCTGTTCTATTTGCAGCCTCTGTGTTTCTGGTTCTCTCCACTCGGGAGCGGCGGTTTCACATTTTCTTTCTGCTATTGGCCTTGTTATTCCAGGCCCAGGTTGTGCTAGTCGGACGAACTTTAAGTGCATTCGGTCTTCTCGATGAGACTGGCTACTGGTTAGTTGCTGAGATCGTTCTCCTCATTTTCTCTATCGGAATTTGGAAAAAACAAGGTTCACCGTGTGAATTTGAATTTCGCCGACCGGATCTTTCACAGAGTATTCGTCTCTTTGGTTGGATGGGGCCAGCTACTGCTGGTTTGGCATTTGTAGCCGCAGCCATTTATGGGGTGCTTCTAGTGGCTACTGTCATCATCCCCCAGAACATGGACGATGTGTTAACGGCATATCTCCCACGAATTGGATATTGGCTCCAGAGTGGAGATTTTTCACCCTATCCCGCTTCTCCGTACAATTCCGTTCAGGTTTCTTACCCTTTGAATGCACAAATTCCGCCCTTGAGGTCAATCGTGCTCTCTGGCGGAAGCAACTTTGTGGGAATCGATCAATGGCTAGCCGCTCTGCTCTCAGGTGTAGCGGTTTACGGACTCGGCGTTGCGCTAGGTGCGAAACGTGCGTTGGCTAGTTTCACCGGATTAATCTGGGTATTGAGTCCTGCAGTTATTGCTCAGGCAGGCATCATGTTGACCGATATCACCTCGGTCTGGGGTTTCTTAACCATCCTGTTATTTGGGATATTGGGATGGCGAGAGCAGCGAAACGATCTACTTGGAGCGTCGAGTCTCGCGTTGGCGTTACTGATTGGCTCAAAACAGACTGTCTTCTTCATGTTGCCAGGCTTAGCCCTAGTGGCTTTAGCTGTTTTTGTTTTCGCATCTGGGCGTAAGAGAGTACTGAAGTGGGGATTTGTCACAGGTGGACTTGTTCTTTGGTTTGGAGTCGATCGGTACATTATGAATTGGCGGTATTTTGGGCACCCACTTGGAGAAGAGGCTTCGTTCGGGTTTTTTGCAAGTGAAGTCGATCTTTCATTTTGGGGGCACCTCGATGTGATGATCACCAACATCCAACGGACGCTAGTAAATTTCGCTTTTGCTGATCTCAATATTGGCGAAGGGCATGTTCTAGCTCCGATGCTTCCGAGGCTTCAATCCTTTGATCCACATATAGGAACAGGCAGTGCGCTTGAATTTGGGGTCCCTTGGATAGGAACTTTTGTAACTGTCGTTCTTGCAGTTGGCGTTCTTTGTGTATTGTTCAAGAGCGCTCTAAGCTCCGTTGCTATCCTTCTTGTTCCGGCAATCTCCTTTGTTTTCCTGTTTCATTGGATCCGTACTAACTATTCTCTCGCATTTGCCAGATACATGATGGGGCCAGTGGCTTTAGGTCTGGTTGTGGCAGCAATAGGACTTTCGCTTTTGGCTATTTCAACTTCCAGGAGGCGAAAAATACTGGGACTACTTGCTGTTCTTCTAGCCGCTGGGGTAACAACACAGGCGATCCAGACAGCAACTGCGAATGGAATCCGTCCTCTGTGGGGAGAGAATCACGTTTGGGGAAATTCGTCCAACGAGATGCTGGCACTTTCGAATGGATTTCGGCGATCTGGCGACTTGGCTAGTCTCATTGAAAGAGTTGACGATTGTTTTATTTCGACAGCAAAGGTTGGAATGTTTGTTCCATCGAAGTTTCCACAAGCCGCTCTTTTCGGTGACAATTTTTCCCGTCGAGTGACCCAGTACGTGTTCCCTGAGGACTTGCTCGGAAGTAAGGGACTACTTAATGGTCGTCACGATGTTTTAGTTGTGGAAAAACAGGTTTTGGCTGATTGGGCGGCGAAGAATCGAGGGGCGGCGGATGTCAATGTTGCTGGTGTTGCACTATCAGATCTTGAATTGAATGTTTTTGGATCGTTCATGACTGTGAGCCATGAGACTTTGCAGAGACCGGGTTGCGAAAGGCCTGACTTGTCATGAAGAGGCGAACCCGTAATGAATTATATTTCGAGAGGATTGGGAGTGATTTCGACATATTTATGTCTGAATACGATGTGGAGCGTCGCGGGATTCTAGTTAGCTCTCTTATCCCTGAGAGCGCACCCGATCGAACTCTTGAGGTTGGTTGTGGGACGGGTGCCATTACCGAGAAGTATCGCGATTGTGTTGGCGATCTTCTACTTACTGATATTTCTGAGCGATTGGCACTGGAGGCTGCCCACAGAAATAACGCCCGAGGTCAGGCCGAAAATGCTCTTTCCCTCTCTTTCCCGGATAACAGTTTTGACTTGGTGATTTCATCTGAATGTGTTGAGCACACACCCGATCCGGCTCGGGCGGTTATGGAGATGATAAGAGTCTTGAAACCTGGTGGTCACCTCGTCCTTACGACTCCGAACCGTCTTTGGTTGCCGGTTGTCTTGGCTGCTAAGTATTTCAAAATTCGCAGATTTCAGGGGGAGGAATGTTTTCTCTCGATACGAAAAATGCGATTAGCTGTTTCGGCTGGAGGGGGCCGTTTGCTTTGTCATACGGGATGTCACCTCTTTCCTTGGCAAATTCCGGGGATGAAGCCACTACTCCGCGTGTTCGATCGCTATGGCGACCGCCTGTTTCGGATAATGATCAATCAGGCTGTATTGGTTGAGAAAATTGATAAGGCGAATTGAAGGAGTGGCTGTGCGTGGATTGAGGGCAGCCCATCAGCGGCGAATTACTGTAATTTCCTTTGGAGTTTTGTGTCTAGGGCTCTTTTCTCTGGCGTTCAGCGATGCATTTGCTGTAGGGAAGTCCCCGATGAAAACGAATATTGAAGCTGGTCTTCCTGAGACAGTCACGAGTTTCCCGACAACACCTCGCAGGGTAGGTGAATATACCTATCGGGTTTATTGGGATATTCCCGACGACAATGGAAGCAGAATCTCTGACTATGTGATTTACGCCTTTACATGTGAAGGCGAAGAGACTTCGAACCTTGCATATACGGGTGCAGGAACGAACATGATTGATTTTGGTCCAGGAACAGAGGATCATGATCCGCCTCTGCGTCTTACTCCTGGTATTTCTTATAAATTTACTGTTCGGAGTCGAAATGGGATTGGGTGGGATGAAGGAGGCTGGAAGTCGAACAAGGCTTCACCGTGCACAAACTTAGAAATTAACGACTGTTTAGACCCTGTCTATGATCAATTTGATATAGCGGTGGCTACAGAGCCAGTGACCCTATGCCAGTAGTGCAGCTAGCTACGGTTATAGCGAGGAAGTGCTCTTTTCGGGAGTGAACATGTTGGGCGGTTTGCAACTCCGGGCGTCACTGATCAAAAGTGCGTGGAGTTTGGTTATTGCCATGACTCCCATCGGGTAACCGCCGCTGCACCGCCGTCTCGTTTCGCTGGGTGAAACTCGGTTCCAATCGTGTGCGCCACTGTAATGAGAGCTACTTGTGTAACTTCTTGGTAAGGAATGGCGAGAAGCTCGGCTGCCTCTTTTTCGAATAGGAGATGAATCGTTGTCCAGCAAGTGCCAAGGCCACGTTCACGAGCGGCAAGCATAAATGACCAAGCGCTAGGGATTATTCCTGCCAGCATTGACACCACCGCCAAACTCGGCAGTTGTTCTAAACGTCCAGGTAAGCAGGGGAGGAGCATTACAGGAACGCGATGAAAATTTTCTGCCAGGTGTGCTGCTGATTCCACTACTCGCATTTGTTGAGAGGCCCGGGATTCTTCGGCTCCTACTGCGAGTGTGGCAGCGTTGGCTGGCATCGAGGTGTAGGCCTCCCAGCCCTGTCGGTAGAGGTCACCAAGGGCTTGGCGTTTATCCGTATCCGTGACGACTAGAAACTCCCATGCTTGTGAGTTCGATCCTGTTGGTGCCTGAATCGCAAATTCAAGACATTCTTTGATCAGTGCAGGATCGACTGGACGGTCGAAGTCAAGCCGTTTACGGACGGAGCGGGTCGTGGATAGGACCTCGTCCGCTGAAAGTCCGAGAGTGTTCATTGTTTCGCTCCTCGTTTGTTAAATATTGCTTGCAGAATACTCCTTCTATATCAATCAGAAACTATTCCTGTTACAGCCTTTTTTATGCCTTCTAAAGTGCGACGCATATTCGCAGCTTGCTCTCTTTGTCGTTTTGCAATAATTGATGCTTCTTTGTCTGGCATGGATTTGATAGCGGCTGTTAGCCCAGACGGACCTGGTCCTAGAGTCATTGAAAAACGAAGACGGGTAGTGTTGAGAAGAGGTTCAAGTTCGAATTTCCACTGAGCAGCAGGATTGTCTGCATCGCCGACATGCCAAGCGAAGATGGAGTCGAGTTGGTATTCAACAACGGTGCAGATGGCCTCCCACGTTCCCATATCTTCGCGATGGTTTCGACCAACAAAGCGTGCTCCTACTTCTCGATAATTGTCGATCCACTCTGCACCCAGAAACTCATCACTAAAAAGTGCGGGGAACTGGATATCGGTGACGAATGGCCATATCTCGGCAGGATTTGTTGTGATTTCAATTTCAACTGTGACGCCAGCGCCGTTTTCATGTCGCAGAGGTTGGCCCTCAGTTGGATTACTTAGGGTGTGGCCCCACCGGTCGAACCATGTGATCTCTCGGGCTGGGCGTCGCTCAACAGCAGAAAAATGTTCGCCGAGAGAGTAGGCAACAGGGAGAAGAACTATCTGTGTGACCCCATTGGGAATACCCAAAAGCTTTTCTACCTCTTCGGCGGCGCTGAGATGAAGTGTTGTCCAGGTGGTAGCAAGCCCTCGAGAACGGGCTGCGAGGCAGAAACTCCAAGCAGATTGAATCACCGAATCGAAAAGCCCGGGCCGGCCACTGGCATCGTGTCTTCCGTAGATCGTCACAAGTAGCAGGACCGGAACTTGATGGAGGTGATCGGCAAGATAAGCACCTGATAGCACAGCAGATTCTCTTGGGTCACCACTTCCGGTAAGTGTTTTTGCCCGTTCAGACAGCCAAGCTCCTCCCGTGTGGCGGTATATCTCTCCAAGATTTTCTTTAATTTTTGGATCCCGTACAACAAGCCATCGCCGGCTGGCTTGGTTTCCACCTGTTGGTGCCTGCTCTGCAAGATCGATGCAGTCCAGGAGAACTTGTTCAGGTACTGAACGGTTTAGGTCAAGTCGGCGCCGGACCGATCGAGTTGTTGAGAGTAGTCGGTCGGTTTCTTCAAGATTGAAAGGCATATTCGATTAAATCACAAGTCGTCATTTACGTTGGCGGCGGGAGTGTGATTCTAAGCATGTCCACAGGAACCCGAATTAGCGATAGATCAGTGAACCATCCTGGAGATCTATGGCAGGTAAGACTTTTTTGTCAGACCAATAATTCTGGGTGTGGATCCATGGGTCTTTACTACCTTGCCGAGGTAGGGAAGCTATTCCACGTCGGAGGTAACCGGGGTTGAAGTCATCCTCAAGCACCCATGGCAAGAGGTCCATTTCGGTGTCTTCGTCCCGAAGTTCTGGAACGACTATAGAAACATTCTCAGAATCCATATGAGATAGGAGGCGGCAGACAAAATCAGCAATGAGGTCGGCTCGAAGAGTCCAGCTCGCACGGAAATACCCGAATACCCATACCATGTTTGGGACACCGGTGAACATCATCCCGCGGTAACTCACGGTGTCAGCAAAATTAAGCACTTGGCCATTGATCGTAAAGTCGATATCACCGAGAACGCTGAGTTCGAAGCCGGTAGCTGTAACTACTATGTCAGCTGCTATGTGCTGACCCGATTTTGTTTCAATTCCCGTTTCAGAGAAAGAGCTGATCTCATCTGTCACAATTGAAGCATCACCAGCGGCGATGCTGTGAAGGAAGTCTCCATCAGGGATTACGGCCAGTCTCTGCTGCCAAGGACGATAAGCCGGAGTGAAGTGAGGTGAGAGCTGATAGTCATCACCCAGAATGTCTCGGACACCTTTGTAGAGCTCTTCACGTACGAGTTCCGGGAAAGCTTTAGATAATTTGTCGATTTGTTCTTGGTCGTGGAGCGTTTTTCGTCGAACTATTTCATGCACCCATTCTTCTGGGGTATCTAGTTCTCTTAAGGTGTCGGCTAGCTCGTTGCGATTTGGTCTTACTACATAGAAGGTGGGTGAGCGTTGGAGCATTGTGACGTGAGCACATTCAGTTGCTATGGCTGGAATCAGAGTTGCTGCGGTAGCTCCTGAGCCAATTACAACGACCTGTTTGTCTGTGTAATCAAGATTTTCTGGCCAAGTTTGCGGGTGGACTATTTGGCCTTGAAAATCTTCCATTCCGCGCCATTTTGGAGAATGGCCGGATTCATGTCGATAATAACCCTGACACATCCATAAAAAATTCGCCGAGATATCTACCGTCTTTTCGGAGGAAGTGAGTGTGGCTTGAAGGGTCCAACACGCGTTCTCTTCGGACCAAGAGGCTGATTTGACTTTGTGTCCATAGCGGATGTGTTCTGAAATGTCGTTTTCTATAATGACTTCTTCGAGATAGGTGAGGATCTGATCTCCAGTTGCAATAGGGGGACCTGTCCAAGGTTTAAATCGGTAGCCGAATGTGTATAAATCGCTATCCGATCGCACACCTGGATAGGTGTGAATTTTCCAGGTACCGCCGAAATTATTCATTGATTCCAGGATGACAAAGGAACGTCGCTCTTTTTGTTGGAGCAGGTGATACGCCGCTCCGATTCCTGATATTCCTGCCCCAATTATGAGGACATCGAAGTGTTCGTTTTCTTGGGTTTTCGTTCCGTCATCATTGTTCATGTGGTGGGTTCCCCGGAAGGCTAGTTGTGGCCGTTATCCACAAGTGCAGAATTCCCTCATGTGTGTCCCAGCCATGCAGGTGCTTGATCCAAGAGGTAGTTACTGATTGCGTGGCATCGGTCAAAGGCATTACACACCCAGTTACGTTCTTCGGCACGAAAATCTCCCCGATATAGGTCAGCCAAAGGTATTTCCAGTCGGGCTACAAAGTTCAATGACCGGTGTGGTGCATCGGTTACGGTTAGAAAAGAATCTACGGCCGAGACTTCGATGGGAAGTTCAGTTCCTCCTAGAGCGGCTAACTCGGTGGCAATGATAAGCAGGTCAGGACTTTTCTCTACTGGGGGAAGTGCCCAGGTGAAGAGTAGTTGCATAACGAAATCGTCAGATGGTTCGGCGTTCTCTGACAAGCTCAGAACTTCTTCTTCAAAAGCCAGCAGCGTACGGGGTTCAAGATCTAAGGACAGATGGAGGTCGAGAGGGCCACCACAGGCTTCTTCGGGGTGAAGGTCCACTTCGAAGGCTTGTCGCATGGAGTAGGTCTCAACGAAGTGTCGCTCGTCATGAACATGGAAACCATGTTCTGTTGCGTGCTCTTTCAAGTCCGCTATGAAGCCGGCGACATCAACGATGGCCACAGGCGTGCCTCCTGTTTATGCTCAGTTTCGGTATACGTCACTTATAGGTTAGGGCCAGCTGGGAGAGTGTAACCAGTTGCGAGGTGGTTGACTAAGGAAATGGTTTTTGTGAATGATCCTGAAAAAGTGCTGTATGACCTGGGGTGTGCCGCTGATGCTGTAGCTGCTGCCCTCCATCGCGATATTGATTGGGGACCCTCTGGGGTACGTACGGACCAGTACCGAAGTGATGTGATCGCTGACGAGGTTGTTCATTCTGTGTTGCGCCCATCCGGTTATGGGATTCTGAGTGAAGAAAGTGGAATTGTTCCAGCAAAAGATGAGTGGCCACTTGTAATTGTTGATCCACTTGATGGTTCGACCAATGCTTGGCGGGGCATTCCGTATTACGCATCCAGTTTCTGTGCCGTTGACGATGATGGTCCGTTTGCAGCGGTCGTCCTTAATTTGGCAGCGGATGTTCGATATGAGGCATTGCGCGGCATGGGTTCTTTTAAAAACGGTGAACCATTATCGAGAGGTGAATCACCCACTTTGTCAGAAGCTATTGTTGGAATTTCAGGCTTACCTTCGAGAAATCCTGGTTGGGGACAGTTTCGATGTCTCGGTGCAATAGCTTTGGATCTCTGTGCTGTAGCCGATGGTACGCTTGATGGCTATTTAGACTGCAGCGTTGATGCCCATGGTGTCTGGGACTATTTGGCAGCCTCTCTGATTTGTCAGGAAGCTGGTGTGATAGTAAGCGATACTGTGGGTCGTGATTTGAATGTATTTGATGCGGAAGCCCGCCGATCGCCGGTTGCTTCACCCGAGGCACTTCTTCATCAAGAACTCTTGTCTGCACTCTGAATTGAGAAGCTGAGAATACGTTGGACGATAGAATGACTGATCCGGGCGCGTAGCTCAGCTGGCTAGAGCGCCTCCCTTACAAGGAGGATGTCGGGGGTTCAAGTCCCTCCGCGCCCACCATCAAAACCCAACTCTGAATCGAAGTTTCCATCGTCCGGGTCGCAGAAATCAGCGACAAAGGGACATGAGAAAGACATGGGAACCAACCAGACCGTTTTCTCGCACGCTTCAGGGGTAGAAGGGGCGAATATTTAGACTGGTGCGAGTTCCAGTTGAGTGTGAAACTGTCCGGTATGCCTTCAGCGATTCCGGA
>Ga0310344_10001392_pt1 | contig 18490 bp, 21 predicted proteins | sample HC15DNA20200_MG_FD_203801 | JGI IMG/M metagenome (GOLD analysis project Ga0310344, IMG submission 203801) | Marine microbial communities from station ALOHA, North Pacific Subtropical Gyre - HC15-DNA-20-200_MG | ecosystem: Environmental > Aquatic > Marine > Oceanic | place: Pacific Ocean: North... | reverse complement strand
ATTTTAATTATTAATGCTTTACTTAGTTGGTTAATAGCTTTTAATGTTTTAAATACTTCAAATCGTCTAGTTTATTCTTTGTTGGATATAAGTTACAAAATGACTGATCCACTTTTAAGACCCATAAGAAATTTTTTACCTAATCTGGGCAGTATAGATATTTCTCCGGTGGTTCTTATTCTGCTTTTAATGTTTGTAAGAAATTTAATTTTTGAATTTTTTGCACCCGCGATGTTCTAAATATGATTATTGATGGAAAAAAAACAGCTGCAGAGCTGAGAGAAGAATTAAAAAAGAAAGTAGCAGAACTTAAGTCTACCTATAATGCTATTCCAGGATTAACTGTAATTTTAGTTGGAGAAGATCCAGCAAGTAAAATTTATGTAAAAAATAAAGAAAAATTTGCAAAAGAAGTTGGATTGAATTCCGAGGTAATTAGATACCCTGCAGATCTAGAAGAAAAAGTTTTGTTAAATAAAATTAAAGAGCTTAATAAAAATAGTGAAGTTTCAGGCATATTAGTTCAACTGCCTCTTCCCAAACATATTAATAAAAGAAAAGTTATAGAAACTATAGAACATGGAAAAGATGTTGACGGTTTTCATCCCATGAATGTTGGAAATTTATCATCGGGTTATGACAGTAGTATTCCGTGCACACCTCTTGGGTGCAGTTTATTACTCAAAAAAGCTGAAAAAAATTTAAGTGGAAAACATGCGGTGGTGATTGGACGATCAAATTTGAATGGAAAACCAATGACCCAGTTGCTTTTAAAAGAAAATTGTACTGTCACTATTACCCATTCAAAAACAAAAGATCTAAAAGCAGAATGCCTTAGAGCAGATATAATTATTGCAGCAGTGGGAATACCTAAATTGGTTAAAGGAGACTGGGTAAAAAAAGGTGCTATCGTTATTGATGTTGGTATTAACAAAACTGACTCAGGCATAGTAGGTGATGTTGATTTTGATGAAGTTTTGAAAGTAGCAAAAGCAGTTACACCGGTTCCTGGCGGAGTAGGTCCTATGACGATTGCTTGCTTACTTAGTAATACAGTTGAATGCTTTAAGAAAGCTCAGTCTTAAAGTTTTTTTGCTTGTAGATTGATAAATCTTTCAACTTTTGATTTTTTAAAAGACTTATTTTCTTCAAAAGAGACTTTTTTTACAGAATAAGCTTTGCTTTTACTTTGTCTCGATACAATTGTAACATTTCCTTTATATAATTTGAGTTTAACTAATCCGTTCACTTGATTTTTTTTGAGATCAATAATCTTCTGTAATTTAAATCTGGCCTTTGAATACCAAAAACCATTGTAAATAAGCTCTGCATATTTTGGCATTATTTCATCCTTTTTATGCATAGTTTGTTTGTCTAAAGTAACGGACTCTATTGCTCTATGAGCAATCATCAAAAGGGTTCCCCCTGGCGTTTCATAAACTCCTCTAGATTTTATTCCTATGAATCTATTTTCAACAAGGTCAACTCTTCCAATTCCATTTTTACCCGCGACTATATTTAACTTTTGAAGAAGTTTTGCTGGTGATAATTTTTTATTGTTTACCGAAACAGAATCTCCTTTTTTGAATCCTATGGTTACGTAAGATGGTTTTATCGGAGCTTTTTCTGGCGACATTGTTCTTTGAAAAATATATTCCGGAGCTTGTTTTTTTGGATCCTCTAATATTTTTCCTTCAGTTGATGTATGGTAAAGATTATCATCCACGGAAAAAGGCGGTGCACCCTTCTTATCTTTGGGTATTAGTATTTTATGTTTTTTTGCATATTTAATTAAATCGGTTCTAGATTTTAATTTCCATATTCTCCATGGAGCAATAACTTTTATTTTTGGTCCAAAATAATAATAACCAAGTTCAAATCTTACCTGATCATTTCCTTTGCCTGTTGCACCATGAGAAACCGCAAATGCTTTAAATTTTTTTGCAATAGCAATTTGTCTTTTTGCAATCAAAGGTCTGGCTATAGAAGTTCCTAATAAATAAGTTCCTTCATATAAAGCATGTCCTCTTATCATGGGATAAACATAATCTTTCACGAAGGTATTTTTTAAATTTTCAATGATAACATTTTTAACTCCTAATCTTTTTGCATTTTTAATAATTTTCCTTTTGTTAATTTCTTGACCAATATTTGCAGTGTAAGCAATTACTTCAGAATTATAATTTTCCTGAAGCCATTTAAGAATAATAGAGGTGTCTAGCCCTCCAGAATAAGCCAAAACAATTTTACTTTTTTTTTTAGGCACAACTTTTCTTTGCGGTATTATAAGCTTTCGTAAAGCCCATCATAGAGTATAGATCTTTTGTTTTTTTACCGCTCAAATCTGAAGCTGAAATTGATAATTTTGATGCCTTTTTCATTATTTTTATTAAATTGAATTCTTCTTCCCCATCAGGGATCCATGCAAATTTTCCTTGAGATTCAGAAAACAAAAACTGGTTTTTACCAGAATTGGCAATAACCGAAGATTGTTTATAAGCGTATCCACTAGTAGTACTAATTTCATTTTTAATTTTTTCTTCTTTTCTGAATGTTACAAACAATCTAGACTCGTCTCTTTTAAAATTTTTTGGTGATCTTTCAGTAGGGATAGTTTGTGCAAAACAAACCTTTCCTTTACCATCGTTGTAAACAAAAGACTCCCAATTTTTATATTTTCCCAGGCTTTTAGGTTCTACAGCAAAAGTTGCCTTGGACAAAAATCCAGCAAAAAATATGCATATAAATAAAATTTTTTTTGTCATTTTTATTTTGATTGATCTGTGCAATTTATACAAATTTTTATTATCTTTTCAACATTTCTTTGTTTAGGGAGCGGGATTGGGAATATTTTCGTGAACCAAGTTTATTTCCTCTACAATCTTCTCGTTCAGAGAAATGTTAATACTGTCAATGTTTTCTTTAAGTTGTTTCATCGTTGTAGCACCTATTATATTACTTGTGACAAAATCTCTTGAATTTACAAAAGCAAGAGAAAGTTGAGTTAAAGAAATTTTATGTTTTTGAGCAATCTTGAAATACTCATCAACAGCATTATAGGTTCTTTGATTATGGTATCTTGGATAATTATCATAAAATAAATCCAGTCTAGAATTTTTTGGCATTTGTTTATTTCTGTACTTTCCAGTTAGGTAACCTACAGCCAAAGGTGAATAGGCCAATAATCCAGCTTTTTCTCTTATCGAAATTTCAGACATGCCTATTTCGTAACTTCTATTTACTAGGTTGTAAGGATTTTGAACGGAGACCATTCTCGGTAACTTTTGTTCTTCAGCAATTTTTAAAAATTTTGAGAATCCCCACGGAGTCTCATTTGATAAACCAATATATCTAATTTTTCCCTGATCAATAAATTTTTTTAAAACTTTTAGAATACTTTCAAAGCTGTTCCAGGTTCTTTCGTTTTCTTTATGCTTGTAGTCTAAATCCCCAAAATAATTTGTATTTCTTTCAGGCCAGTGTAATTGATATAGATCTATATAGTCAGTTTTTAATCTTTTTAGACTGTCATGAAGTGCAGATTCAATACTTTTCTCTGAGTATTGTGAACCTCCACCTCTAATCCAGGACAGCCCTGGTCCTGCAATTTTACTTGCTAAAATAATTTTTTTTCTATTGTTTCTTTTTTTAAACCAATTTCCGATTATTTCTTCGGTCTTACCATAAGTTTTTTCTTTTGGAGGAATCGCATAAAGTTCGGCAGTATCAAAAAAATTAATTTCTTTTTCAACAGCATAGTCCATTTGTTCAAAGCCTTCTTCTTGAGTGTTTTGTTCTCCCCAAGTCATGGTTCCCAAACAAATTAGGCTTACTTTCAAATCAGTATTTCCTAAAACTTTATATTTCATAAAAATGCAGTATTTGTAGGTGATATATAAGGGATTGAAAACACAAAAAAAATGAATATATTTTAATCATGGAATTTAATCGTCAAAATACTAACGTAAAATCTTCAGTAGCTGACTCGCATGTAATTGATCAGGGACTAAGAAGCTACATGCTAAAAGTTTATAACTATATGGGATCAGCACTTTTAGTGACTGGTATTGTAGCATTACTAACTTTTAAATTTGCTGTGTTATCGCTATCACCCTTGCAATTTACGCCGTTAGGAAATTCTCTTTATAGTTCTGGTTTGGCATGGATTGTTATGTTAGCGCCTCTTGGCGTTGTTCTTTACATGAGTTTTGGAATAGCAAAAATGAGCGTGTCTAAAGCTCAAACTGTTTTTTGGATATTTGCTGCTTTGATGGGAATTTCTTTATCATCCATATTTGTTATTTACACAGAAACTTCTATAACAAGAGTATTTTTCATTACAGCAGGAACATTTGGCGCAATGAGTATTTATGGTTACACTACAAAAAGAGATCTAACTAAATTTGGTTCATTTTTAATGATGGGATTAATAGGAATTATAATTGCATCTATAGTAAATATTTTTATGAAATCTGGCATGATGTATTTTGTGATTTCAGTTTTAGGAGTTTTAATTTTTGTTGGTCTTACCGCTTATGATACTCAAAAGATTAAGAATATGTATCTAGCAAGTGATGGCAGCGAGATGTCAGGAAAGAAAGCTGTTATGGGTGCCCTAACTTTATATTTAGATTTCATTAATCTATTCATAATGCTTTTAAGACTTTTCGGTCAAAGAAGATAACTAACTACCTTACTAGCTTTAATTTAGTCCACTCAATTTTATTTATTAAGTTGTCTAGATTTTCAGATTTTTTAACTATTCTTCCATTTCTATCCAAAACATAAAATTTTTCTGTTTTATTTTTTGGGTTCAAATTTTTGGATATTCTATAAATAGGTTTTTCGGATGCTCTCTGGTAAACATCAAAAGTTATCTCTTTCTTATTTATTGAAAGTCCATAATCTTTCCAGTCACCAGAAGATACTTTTCTTGCATACAGATTAAGTATGGCTTGTAGCTCCTTTTTAATAAAAAATTTTTCTTTTTTATAAGATTTGTTATTAATTACTAATTTTAATCTACCCATCATTTTTTTTGTACTTCTGAATCAATGGTACTTGAAATGCTGTGAATATAAAAGTTAAAGGCAATATTCCCCAGACTTTAAAGTTTACCCAAAATTCTTCACTTTGGGTTCTCCACACAACTTCATTAAGTATGGCGAGAAAAATAAAAAAAGCTATCCATCTATACATGAGTTTATTCCAACCAATTTCTTCTAATCCAATAGATTTCTGTAAAAATATTTTTAACAAGTTTTTATTAAAAACCATTTTTCCTCCCAACAATACAATTGCGAATAAAATATTAATTATTGTTGGCTTTAAGTATAAGAATATTGGGTTTTTAAAAAAAACAGTCAGTCCTCCAAATACTGATATGATAACAGCACCAATCAGAGGTACATAAGGTATTTTTTTTTCCAAAAAGTAAACAATAAATACAGCAATCAATGTTGCTATGATTAATGGAGGAATTGCTATTATTAAATTTTTGTCACTTTTATAATAGACAACAAAGAAAATTAACAGCGGACTGAAATCTGTTATAAATTTTATCAAAGATTTATTCACAAATTGAGGCTAACACAAAATATTTTTAATTAAAATTTTTTTGTTGATTTTGATATAGATTTTATTACCCTTAATTAGATGGATAAAAAAATAGCCAAGTTTTCTATAGGGGATATAGTAAAACATAGGCACTTCAACTTTAGAGGTGTAATTTATGATGTTGATTTTGAGTTCAATAATTCAGAAGAGTGGTATCAGTCAATTCCAAAGGAAGTTAGACCAAAAAAAAATCAACCCTTTTATCATCTGCTAGCCGAAAATAGCGAAGTCACTTACGAAGCTTATGTTTCAGAACAGAATCTAATTGTTGATCAATCAAAGGAACCAATAAGACATCCTCTAATTAACGAGATTTTTTCAGAAAAAAGAGGATCGGTTTATTACAAAAGATCAAATTAATACAGTTTTAATACCCGCCACAAATTAAACAAGATTTACTCAAAACTCTGTCTCAAAGACTGTTCAAAAAGAATATGTTTTAGCCTAGTTGGGGATCATTCTATACTTCCTTATCTCCCTCAGATCCTCGATTAGGCTTATACCGAAATATCTCATTCAAAATTTCAGAAAAATAAGATAGAAAATCAAATGTTTTATCTTTTGAATCCAGGCAATCTTTTTGTTCTATTGAACAAAGCAAGCAAGTTAATAAAAACTATTATCGTTCCTTTGATAATTGTTTCTTTAATTTTTTCATTATTTATATCTCCTAAAGATTATATTCAGGGTGATTCAGTAAGAATAATGTATGTGCATGTTCCTTCTTCCTGGATAGCTCTTATATGTTTTTCACTAATAAGTTTTTTAACTATTTTAAATTTTCTATTTAAATTTAAAAATGCATTCATAATTTATAAAAGCTTGGCTCCGATTGGTTTTGTTTTTTGTTTTATATCTATCGTTACAGGATCTATATGGGGACAACCTACCTGGGGAACTTTTTGGGCATGGGATGCTAGATTAACTTCTATGTTAATTTTATTAGTATTTTATATTCTTTTTATTTTTTCTTATAAGTTTATTAAAGATCAAAATTTATCTTTAAGAATTTGTACCGGTATATCTATTTTAGGACTTATTAACCTTTTTATTATAAAATATTCTGTAAGTTTTTGGTCTACACTACATCAGCCTGCTAGTGTCAAGGTTTTGGGAAAAACATCTATACACAAGTCAATGTTACTACCTTTATCTTTGATGTTATTAGTGTTTTTATTGTATTGTGCGTTAATTTTTCTAATGAAATATAGGACGGAAATAATTAGAATGAAGAAAAAGGGTTTAAAAAGATTATGAATTTAAATATTTTTTTCATGGACGGATATGGGCTATATGTTTGGTCTGCATTTATTTTTACTTTTTTAGTTTGTTTTGTTTTATTTTTTAAGACAAAAAAATCACTTAACAAACTTGAAAATGACTATAAAGAGGAAGTAAAAAAACTTTCAGCTGAACAGACAGATACTCTAAAAACAAGAAAAATCCCAAGAGAAATTTTAACTTCTCAGTCTAAAGCAAAGTAAAGCATTATAATCAATGCTTAATAAAAAGACAAAAAATAGATCCTTAATATTTTTTTTATTTTCATTAGTTCTAATTATAGGGATTTTTATTTCAATAAAAGTTCTAGAAGATAATGTCTTATATTTTTTATCTCCTACAGAAATAAAAGAAAAACAAAATTTAAATTTCAATAAAAAAATTAGGATTGGTGGAATGGTTAAAAAAGATTCTATTATCGTTAACAAAAAGGAAATAAAATTTATCGTAACTGATTTTAAGAACGAGATTATTGTTAGTTATAAGGGAGCCGTACCAAATTTATTTGCGGAAAGAAAAGGTGTTGTCGTCGAAGGAATTTTGCAGGATAAAAAATTTTTTGTTGCTGAAAAAATTTTAGCAAAACATGATGAAAATTATATGCCACCAAAAGAGGAAAACAATGTTAAGTGAAATAGGCACATTATTTGTTTTGATATCGACTTTATTAAGTTTTTTTTTAATTTTTTTTTCTACAAAGGAAATTAGAGAAAAAAGTGTTTATCCATCTAAAAAAATTAGAAATTTTTCTCTACTGCAATTCATATTTACAAATTTAAGTTTTATCGTTTTATTGGTCGGATATATTGCTTCAGATTTTTCTTTAGTTAATGTATATGAAAATTCACACACAACAAAACCATTATTTTATAAAATATCGGGTGTTTGGGGAAATCACGAAGGAAGCCTACTCTTATGGATAAATATTTTGGTTTTATTCTCTTTTTTGTTTTTAATAAAAAATCACACAATTGATAAAAAATTTCAGCTTTTAACATTAATTTTTCAAAATATGTTAATAATTGGTTTTTTTATTTTTTTGATAACAATCTCAAATCCATTTAGTAAAATATTTCCGGTACCTCAAGAAGGTTTGGGTCTCAATCCAATATTGCAAGATCCTGCACTGGCTATACATCCGCCCCTGTTATATTTAGGATTTGTTGGTTCATCTATATATTTTTCTTTAGCGCTAGCATCTTTGATTTGTAAATTTGATGGAAAAAATTTTGCAAATGTAACGAAGCCGTGGATTTTGTTTTCTTGGTTTTTTCAAACTTTAGGAATTTTAGTTGGATCCATCTGGGCATACTATGAACTTGGTTGGGGGGGTTATTGGTTTTGGGATCCCGTTGAAAACTCATCTTTGATTCCTTGGTTTCTCATGACCGCTTTACTTCATTCAATTTTAGTTTTGGAAAAGAGAGGAAGCCTTTATCTTTGGGTTATTACTCTAAGCATCTTAACATTCACTATGAGTGTAACTGGAACTTTTTTAGTTAGGTCAGGAATATTAAACTCTGTACATACATTTGCAAACGATCCTTCAAGAGGTTTGTACCTTCTGATTTTTCTTTCCATAATGATTTTTTCATCTTTATATGTATTTTATAAATTTGCCCCTAAAGAAAAGGTAGAATTTAAACCATTTAGTAAAGAATTTTTTATTTTAATAAATAACTGGTTTATGATTTTTTTTCTTATTACCGTTTTAATCGGAACAATTTATCCGATTTTTTTAGAAATTATTGCTAATGAAAAAATTTCAGTTGGTCCACCTTATTATAATACAATTTTAGCACCTTTTGTAATACCGCTTTTATTTTTGATGTCTTATGGTCCTCAGGCTAATTGGTTGGTATCTAAACCAGCAGAAATAAAGAAACTTGTAACTGTATTATTTTTATCAGTTTGTTTGATTATAATTTTTATATATTTTACAAATCAAAAAAATATTCTAATAAATTTAATACTGATTTCTTCAATTTATCTTATTTTCCAAACTTTTTTGGATTTATTAAAAAATTTAGGTAAAAAAAATTTTTCTTTCTATTCTAGTATTTTTTCACACTTGGGATTTGGATTACTAATATTTTTTATATCACTAAACAGTATTTTTTCGATTGAACATGATTTTAACATTAAAATAGGCGAAAAAAGGAAATTAGGTAATTTAGAAATTACTTTACAAGATTTGAAAATTTATCCAGAAAAAAACTATAAAAAATTTGTGGGCAACTTAATGGTTTTTTATAATAAAAATAATTCTATAGAATTCCTAAATCCAGAAATAAGAATTTATAATCAGCCAAAAACAATTACATATGAGGCATCAATAAAATCTAATGTATTATCGGATACTTATGTTACAATGAGCAATATTTCAAAATCTGATTTTTATAATATAAAGTTTCAAAAAAAACCTTTTATGAATCTAATTTGGTTTTCAACAATTCTAATTGCTTTTGGGGGGTTTATTAGAATTTTGGAAAGAAGAACTAAATGAAAAAAACAACTCTAGGGATTACTGTTGTAGTAGTATCTTTTATAATTTTAGTTTTCTACTACGGACTGAACACAGAAAAAATTTATGATACCGAAGATTTAGTTGGAAAGCCCATTCCCAAAATAGATTTAAAATTATTAAATGAAAGCAAAAATTTTAACACAGAAGAACTGTCAAAAAATAATTTTACCTTAATTAATTTTTTTGCTTCCTGGTGTGGTCCTTGTAGGAAAGAACACAAACATTTAATCAATCTAAGCAAAAATAAAAATATAAAAATTTTCGGAATTAATCTTAAAGATGAAAAATCTCAGGCAAATAAATTTCTTAATAAACTGGGAAATCCTTATTATTTAATAGCATCAGATCATGATGGCAAGAAAGCAGTTCATTTTGGAGTCTTCGGTATTCCTGAAACAATATTGATAGATAATGATTTAAATATAATTAAAAAATATATTGGTCCTATTGATGATCTGGATGTTAAAAAAATATTAAAATTAGTGGGTAAATAGTGAAAAATATTAAAATTTTTACTTTAATTTTTGCTTTATATAATTTTGGCTGTTCCAATCTATTAGCGGAGGAGAATCTTAGTAATAAAATTTATAAAAATTTGAGGTGCTTAGTATGTCAGGGGCAAAGCATAGCTGATTCCAATTCCGATTTTGCTCAAACAATAAAGAGTGTTGTAAATGACAAACTAAAAGAGGGAATGAACGAAGAAGAAATTTACAATTTTTTAGCAGAAAAATATGGTGATTGGATACTTTATAATCCTCCACTAAAAAACGAGAGCTATCTACTTTGGACATTGCCCTATGTGTTTTTTATTCTTGGTGCTGTGTTTCTCTTTTTTTTATTAAAAAAAACGTTAAAACATAAGAGATATTAGAGTATATACATTAAAGGTTATAGAATGTATTTTTTTAAAATGAAAATTAAAGCTTTAATTTTGCAATTGATACTATGTTTTTTTCTCACAAACATTTCGTTTGCTGAAGAAAAGGCATCAGGATTAAAATTTTATACAGGCATGTTTGACTTCAGCGATGAAGGAGCCAAATCACAATTATTTGGTATACAGCACCAAAATTCCAATTTATATAGAAATACTTTTTTAGGAGAAGTGTCTCCGATTACCGGAGCAATGTTAACAGCTGATAATGCTGTTTATTTATATTCCGGGATAGAAACCAATTATTCGTTAGGATTATTTAACATTACACCAAGTTTTACCCCAGGTTATTATAATAAAGGTGACGGAAAGGATCTAGGACACGGTTTAGAGTTCAAAAGCGAAGTACAAGTTTCAGTTGATCTTGGAGAAAGCACTAATCTTGGAATGTCCTATAATCACGTTTCTAATGCCAGCTTAGGAGATAAAAATCCTGGCGCCAATAGCTACTCATTTAATTTTCTTAAAAAGTTTTAAGATAATTTAAAACAAAAATGAATCTAAAAGATTGTTATAATTTTGATGATTTTAGAAAATTGGCAAAAAAAAAATTACCTTCCCCAATCTTTCACTATATTGATGGAGGATCGGATGATGAGGCAACTCTTAAAAGAAATACCGATTCATTTAACAACTGCGATCTAGTACCTAACGTTTTAACCGATGTTAGCAACGTAGACTTGTCTACTACTGTTCTAGGAGAAAAAATTAATTTTCCATTATTTTTATCTGCTACAGCGATGCATCGCCTTTATTACCATGAGGGTGAAAGAGCTACAGCTCGGGCTGCTGAAAAAATGGGAACCATGTTTGGTATATCTACAATGGCAACAACCAGCATTGAAGAAATTGGAAGATTGACCAAAGGTCCAAAATTATTTCAACTTTATATTCACAAAGACAGAGGATTAACCGACAATTTAATTGATCGATGTAAACAAGCAGGTTTTAACAGCATGTGTTTAACAGTGGATACTGTAGTTGCAGGAAATAGAGAAAGAGATCATAGAACTGGATTTTCTACTCCTCCAAAATTGACTTTAGGCAGTCTTTTAAGTTTTGCGTTGCATCCAGAGTGGAGCTTAAATTATTTATTTCATAAAAAATTTAGATTGGAAAATATTATTCATATGACAGACAAGGGAAGTAATATTGATAAATCAATTATGGATTATATAAACGAACAGTTTGATCCTTCAATGAATTGGAAGGACGCTGAGTATTGTGTGAAGAAATGGGGAGGACCATTTGCTCTTAAAGGAGTTATGTCAGTAGAAGATGCTAAAAGAGCAATTGATATAGGATGTTCCGCAATTATGATTTCCAACCATGGCGGAAGACAACTTGATGGTTCCAGATCACCTTTTGATCAATTGGCTGAAATAGTTGATGCTGTTGGCGATAAAATCGAAGTAATTTTAGATGGAGGAGTGAGGAGAGGAACTCACGTTTTAAAAGCGATCGCACTTGGTGCAAGGGCCTGTAGTTTTGGTAAAGGATATTTATTTGCTTTAGGAGCCGGTGGACAAAAAGGAGTCGAATCTATATTGCAAAAAATGCATGATGAAATTAAACGGGATATGATATTAATGGGCTGTAGGTCTTTAAAAGAACTTAATAGGTCAAAAATTGCCTACAGAAAATGAAATTAGCAAAAAATTTATCTAAACTAGGCACTGAAACTGCCTTTAAAATTTTGGCGGAGGCCACAAAGCTTGAAAAACAGGGAAAAAAAATAATTCATTTAAGTTTAGGTCAACCAGACTTTAAAACTCCCAATCACATTGTAGATGCAACAATTAAAGCTTTAAAAGAGGGACATCATGGTTATGTGCTCCCTAACGGAATATCTGAGTGCAGAGAAGCTGTAAGTAGAAAAATAAAAAAACTCTATAATGCAAAAGTTGATCCCGAACGTATAGTCATTATGCCAGGTGGAAAACCCACAATGTATTACGCAATTAGTTTATTCGGAGAACCCGGATCTGAAATTATTTATCCTGATCCTGGATTTCCAATTTATGAGTCTATGATAAACTATACTGGAGCCAAAGCCATTCCTATAAATTTACTTGAGAATAAAAATTTTACTTTAGATCCAGAAAAAATACTTTCTTTAATAAATGACAAAACAAAATTATTGATTTTGAACAATCCTACAAATCCTATGGGAAGTTTTACAGAAAAAAAAGTAATTGATAAATTGGCAGAGGGGTTAAAAAAATATCCAAACGTCGCTATTTTAAGTGATGAAATTTATGATAGGTTAATTTTTGACAATAAACCTATGTCAACTTTTTTTAATTACCCAGATTTATATGACAGGCTAATCATTTTAAATGGTTGGAGCAAAACCTATGCCATGACTGGGTGGAGGCTAGGCTGGGGTGTTTGGCCAGAAAAACTTGTTGAACATGTAATAAAATTTTGTGTGAACAATCATTCTTGTGTGAATGCCGCAATTCAATTTGGTGGAATAGCAGCTCTTGATGGTGATGAAGAACCATTACATGATATGATGAAAAGATTTTCAGTCAGAAGAAAACTCATACACGAAGGACTTAATGATTTGAAGGGAGTTGAATGTAGCTTGCCAGGCGGAGCATTTTATGTTTTTCCAAACATAAAAGGCACAGGGATGTCAGGTACTGAATTTGCTAAAAAGTGTTTGTATGAAGCTGGAGTTGCAGTTGTTCCAGGAACTTCTTTTGGAAAATTTGCAAAGGATTATGTTAGATTTAGTTTTGCTGCTTCCAGAGACAGTATTTTTCAGTCACTAGAGAAAATTAAAAAGATTCTTTAGAGAAAATCAAATTTATAAGTCATTTTGGTCACATAATTTTTTGACCAGAGTATTTTTAGATTATAGAATAAAATTATGACAACGTTAAAAATGCCGAGAATTGATCGGCAAGTATTAAAGGATAGGGATAAAATCATAAAAGATATTTGTGGCTTTACAAATTCAGAGAATGTCTTGTCCGAACGGGAAGAATTAAAACCATACGAAACAGATGGTCTAACCGCTTATAAGCAAACACCAATGCTTGTAGTCTTGCCAAAAACTACTCAAGAGGTAAGTAAGATCTTATCCTATTGTAATAAGAATAAAATAAAAGTTGTTCCAAGGGGTGCGGGCACTGGTTTAGCGGGAAGTGCGTTACCTCTAGCAGATTGTATTTTATTAGGTCTTGGAAAATTTAATAAGATATTGGAAATAGATTATAAAAACAGATGTGTTGTTGCTCAACCAGGCGTAACAAATCTTGCCATAACGCATGCTGTTCAAGATAAAGGTTTTTATTATGCTCCAGACCCTTCAAGTCAAATAGCTTGTTCAATAGGAGGAAATGTTGCTGAAAATTCAGGTGGAGTCCATTCGTTAAAATACGGAACAACAACCAACAATATTCTTGGAATAGAAGTAGTTTTAATAGATGGAACAATAACAAGAATTGGTGAAAAAGTTTTTGATTCCCCAGGCTATGATTTACTTGGATTAATAACCGGATCCGAAGGTTTGTTGTGTGTAATCACTGAGGTTACTGTAAAAATTTTAAAAAAACCTGACACGGTTAAAGCTATTCTTCTTGGCTTTTCGACTGTGGAAGAAGGAGGAAATTGTGTTACGCAAATTATTTCGGAAGGGATAATTCCTGCAGGAATGGAAATGATGGATAAAGTTTTGCTTGAAGCAACTAATGATTTTTCCAAAGCCGGTTATCCTCTGGACGCAGAAGCAATGTTAATTGTTGAACTAGATGGTACAAAATCAGAGGTTGATGAGCTAATAGATAAAGTAGCTAAAATTGCAAAACAAAATAAATGTTCAAGCATGAAAATAAGCAAATCAGACGAAGAGAGACTAAAATTTTGGTCAGGAAGAAAAGCAGCATTTCCAGCTTGTGGGGAAATGGCTCCAGATTATTATTGTGTGGATGGCACCATTCCTAGAGGTAAACTAGCTAAAGTTTTAAAAGAAATTACAAAACTATCCAAAAAATATAAACTACCAGTGGCCAACGCATTTCATGCAGGAGATGGTAATTTACATCCAATAATCATGTTTGACGCCAATGATAAAACTTCGTTAGAAAAAACTGAAAAATTTGGATCAGATATTTTAAAACTATGTGTAAAATTTGGAGGAGTTTTATCTGGAGAACACGGTATAGGAGTTGAGAAACGTGAACTAATGTGTGAAATGTTTAACAATAACGATATTCAACAACAATTAAGTATAAAAAATTCACTAGACCCAAGTTCTTTATTAAATCCGGGGAAGGTATACCCTATTTTAAGAAAGTGTGCTGAGGAAGGAAGGTTACACATTCATGGAAGAGATAAATCAAAATTCTCAGACATTCCTAGATTTTGATTCAGATATATTAAAACCTGAAAATGAAAATCAGCTTCAACAAATAATAAAGTATTGCTACAAAAAAGATTTACCAGTTGAAATAGTAGGCGCCAGAACGAAAAACAATATAGGAAAAAAACTTCAATGTGCAAAAACTCTTGACATGTCAAACATCTCAGGAATCGTTGATTATAAACCTGAGGAGCTTTACATAACAGTTAAGGCGGGCACACCAATTAAAACCGTACAGGATAAATTAAAAAGCAATAATCAACATTTGGCTTTTGAGCCTACAAATTTTTCTGAAATTTTTAAAAAAGACTCAAATGAAGGAACAGTAGGTGGAACCTTGGCATGTAATTTTTCTGGTTCTAGGAGATTTAAAGTCGGTAGTGGAAGAGATCACATACTTGGTTTCAAGGGATATAACGGCAGAGGTGAAAAAATTAAATCAGGTGGAACGGTTGTAAAAAATGTAACGGGATACGATTTATCTAAATTAATCACAGGTTCTTTTGGAACTCTTTTGATATTAAGTGAGGTTACTTTAAAGGTTTTACCACTTCAAGCTGATACAAAAACTATTATCGTTAGCGGCTTAGCGTTGGAACATTCTCTAGGTATTATGGGGTCTGCTATAGCTTCATCAAACGATCCATCAGGCGTGGTATTTTATCCGGGCAGCCTGAGAAGTAATTTTGTGTTTAACGATCTTACGCACCCCGGTTCAATAACTGCTATAAGAGTTGAGGGTACAAAGATTTCAACAGAACAGAGAATAAATAATCTTGTTAAAGACTTAACTTTAATAGACAAAAACATCGCAGTTTTGGATAGCACCCAGTCAGAAATTTTTTGGGAGGATACAAGGTCTCTTAAGGTTTTCTCAAAAAATCAAAGAAATATTCTAAGAGCCGTGGTACCAGCATCGGAAACAGTAAATTTAATAAATAGACTAAAAACCTTTCACCCAAACTATTTTATTGATTGGGGCGGTTCATTAATATGGTTAGAGTTAGATTACTTATCTAATCAAAAAATAGATCAAATAAGAAAAAGAATTTTAGATATAAATGGTTATTTAACGGTAATCAAGTCTCCTGAAAATATTAAATCTTCCTCAGAAATATTTACTATTGATCCAATTAAATTTAAGATTTCCCAAAATTTAAAAAAAAGTTTTGATCCAAAAAGAATTTTTAATCCAGGTAAAATGTATACAGGAATATAAATGCAAACAAATTTTTCAGAAGATCAGCTAAAGGATAAAGATAATAAATCTACAGAGAAAATTTTAAGAAAGTGTGTTCATTGTGGAATGTGTAACGCTACGTGTCCAACTTTTAATATTTTAGGAGATGAATTGGACGGTCCAAGGGGGAGAATATATTTAATAAAAGAAATGATAGAAAAGAAAAAAACTCCAACTAAAAAAGTGGTATCGCATATTGACAAATGTCTATCATGTTACGCATGTATGACTACCTGTCCTTCAGGGGTTAACTATATGCATCTAATTGATCATGGTAGAAACTACATAGAAAAAAAATATAAGAGACCATTTTCAGAAAGAATATTTAGAGACTTTCTTTCAAAAGTTTTACCAAAGCCCAATATTTTTAAATTTTTAGTTTTATTATCAAAATTTGGAAAAATTTTTAAATTTTTGATGCCAGGGAGTTTGAAAACAATGATGGATTTGTCTCCCAAAAAAATATATGGAAAAACTCTAAAGTTTCAGACTGTATATAAAGCCGAAAGAAAAAGACCAACCGCAAGGGTTGCTTTATTAATCGGGTGCGTTCAAAGAGTTGTGTCGCCACAAATTAACGAATCTACCATCAGAATACTAACTCGACATGGTGTTGAAGTAATTACGATGCCAGAGATAGAATGTTGTGGATCTTTAAATCATCATCTTGGGAAAGAAAATCTCGCAAAGGAAAATTTTAAAAAAAATATTAATTTATGGTATGACGAATATTTAAAAAATGGATTAGACGCAATTATTTCAAACACTTCTGGATGCGGAACTACCCTAAAAGATTATGGTTTTATATTTAGAGAAGATAAAGATCTAAAAAAGAAAGCCAAGAAAATATCCGATCTAACGAAGGATATCTCAGAATTCCTTGATGAAAATTTAAAACTCAACTTTAACAAAGATAAAAAAGTGAAAAAATATAATATAGCATACCATTCGGCCTGCTCTATGCAGCACGGTCAAAAAGTTCATAAACAGCCAATAGATTTATTAAAAAAAACTGGAAATGTAATTTTGGATATACCAGATGGACATATTTGCTGCGGTTCAGCTGGAACCTACAATATTTTACATGCGTCGATTGCAAAAAAATTATTAAAACAGAAGGTCGATAACATCAATAAAGTTAAGCCAGATTTGATTTCTACCGGAAATATTGGATGTATGATGCAAATTGCTAACGGAATTAATATTCCGATAGTTCATACAGTGGAGTTGATAGATTGGTATACTGGCGGGCCAAAACCCAGAAGTCTTAAAGTAATATGAAAAAGAAAATTTTAATTACTAGAAAATTATTAAGAGAAAATGAAGAAAAAGCGTCTAAACTTTGGGATGTTAAGTTAAATTTAAATGATGAAGTTTATTCTCAAAAAAAATTAATTGAATTGAGTAAAGGATTTGATGGAATTCTAAGCTCTTTAACTGACAAAATTGATGAAAAAGTTATAAATAGTCTACCTTCAAGTATAAAAATTATTTCTAATTTTGCAGTTGGTTTTGGGAATATTGATCATGAAGCAGCAAAAAAGAAAAACATTGCTGTTACAAATACTCCAGATGTCTTGACAGACGCTACAGCTGAAATAGCAATGCTTTTAATTCTTGGCGCATGCAGAAGAGCCAACGAAGGTATTAATCATGTAAAAAAGGAGAATTGGAAGTGGTCAGCAGATTTTTTAATTGGGAAACAACTCACAGGTTCTAGACTTGGTATTTTAGGCATGGGAAGAATTGGAAGAGCTTTAGCAAAATTAGCTAAAAGTTTTGGTATGGAGATTCATTACAGAAATAGATCAAGATTAAGTCCAGAACTTGAAATGGGTGCAAAATATCACGAAAGTATAAAAAGTTTATTTTCAATTTCTGATGTGTTGTCTATTTGTTGTCCCTCAACAAAAGAAACTAAAGATATTATAAACAAGGAAACTTTGGAATACTTTCCAAGCGGAGCTATTATTACAAATGTTGCAAGAGGAGATATGATTGATGACGAAGCTATGATTCAAGCTTTGGTAAATAGGAAAATATACGCAATAGGTCTAGACGTTTACAAAGGAGAACCAAAAATTCATCAAGGATATTTGAATCAACCTACAGCCTTTATCCTACCTCATCTTGGTAGTGCAACTAAAAAAACCAGAATGGCCATGGCAAATTTAGCAATTGATAATATAGATGTATTTTTTAGCACTGGTAAATGCAAAAATAGAATTAATTGATTCAATTATAAATTGAATTTGAAGTAAATCATCGAGACTCTCTAGAGCATTTGTGTTTAAATAATTTAACTAGTTAATTAACTAATGACAAATAAGGGGGAACTTATGTCAAAAAAAGATAAAACGTTGAAAGGAGTCAAAACTCCTTCAAGACGTAAATTCTTTAAGACTGCTGCCGCAACAAGTGCTGTTGCTGCTGCAACGTTGGCTATGCCTTCTATCGCTAAAGCTGCAACTACTTTAAAAGTACAAGCTGCTTGGGGTGGAGGAATTTTCCTAGAGA
>Ga0310344_10001391_pt1 | contig 18496 bp, 17 predicted proteins | sample HC15DNA20200_MG_FD_203801 | JGI IMG/M metagenome (GOLD analysis project Ga0310344, IMG submission 203801) | Marine microbial communities from station ALOHA, North Pacific Subtropical Gyre - HC15-DNA-20-200_MG | ecosystem: Environmental > Aquatic > Marine > Oceanic | place: Pacific Ocean: North... | reverse complement strand
TAGCTCAAAATCTTGATTTTTAGACGTGCAGAAAAAAGATTCGTAACTTTAGATATTTCATTTTTTATAATCAAATTTATTTTATTTTTTTTTTTAAAAAAATAGATAAAAAAATTAATAAGATAAACAATCCTATAATCAAAAAATTTTCATAATTTAGAATATCTTCCATACTAATTTCATTATTGAGGCTAATTAATTCTTTTAATTTAAACCCTGCTAATGAATAAATTATTATGTAAGGCGAAACTCCTAGCATAGTAGATATTATAAATTTAATTCTAGAAGTATTAAGTAGCACGATTATTGCATTTTGTATGATAAAAGGCATTGGGATAAATCTTAATAAAATTAGATACTGTATTTCATTTCCATGAATTTTTGTTTTAATTTTTTTTGCAAAGCGCTCTGCTTTCTTAAAAATTTTTTCAAAAGTTAATTTTTTAAGAAGAAAAATATTTGAAAGACCTCCGGATGTTACAATTAATAAACTTAAGAAGATAGTAGTTAAAGTTCCAAATAAATAACTTGAAAAAACCACCATGATCGTAGTCATTGGTATGAAAAAAAATATAAAAATAAAAAAAATTAAATAAAAAAATACAATAGAAGAAATGAAATTGTCATTAATGTGTTTTACAAGCAATGCATTGTTTTCTTTTAGAAATTGTATTGTAAATACATTATCTACTTCAAAGAAATAGAAAGAAAAAATAGTTAAGAAAATTAACAAAAAAAGAGCTTTTTTAAATTTTGTTAAATTAGGCATAATTTTATTATTATAAGAAAAGTAAAAAATTATCAAAATATTAAAATTCTTAATTGAAAATTCTAAAAAAAAATATTATATTTTACATTCCGGTAGTTATTGCGAGAAGCTCCCACCCGATCCCATTCCGAACTCGGAAGTGAAACTTCTCAGCGCCGATGGTACTTCATCTTAAGATGCGGGAGAGTAGGTCGCTGCCGGTTTTTTTTTTTTTCATTTATGAAATTATAGCTTTCGTTTTAATTAATAAGAAATTATAATCAAATAACCTAACGCGGGGTGGAGCAGCCCGGTAGCTCGTCAGGCTCATAACCTGAAGGTCGTAGGTTCAAATCCTACCCCCGCTACCAATTCGAGGAAATAATGAATTTATTTTAAAAGATTGTTTTTACTTTTTATTGCTAAACACTTATTAGAAATTTTAGTATTTGTATTGAACTTTATTGTAAAATCTGATTTTTTAAATGCTTTAATAGATTGGAAATTTCTAGAATCTATTCCAGCTTTTACAAAATTTGCATTTAAATATTTAAATGCAAAGTCAGAAACAATGTTTATAGCTTTAGATCCAAATCCCTTATTTTGATTTGGTTTATCGAATATGGCAATACCAAGAAAAAAGTTTTTTTTTATTTTGGTTAATCGAGTATTTCCTATATGTTTTTTTTTAAAAAAAATACCAAAAAGAATATCATTAGGAGAAATCTGGTTTTTTGAAACATATTGTTTGATATGATTTTGAGTTAATTCTTTTTTTTTTTTTGAAACAAGATACTTATTAATCGTTTTATCCTGCAGATTTTTTATATAATTTTCCTTTATATCCTCTATTTTTAAAGGCCTGATTAACAAATTATTTTTATGATAAATAATCTTATTAAAATTTTTGAAAATAATTTTTGTGTATCTTTTTGATATAATTGACATTTTTGCTATTTATATTATTTTTTAGAAGCACAAATTATATATTCATGACTTTGATAATTTAAATAGTTGTGAGATGCTTGTCCTTTTTCATTAATAAAAAAAAATTTTTTTACAATTTTTTCAAAATCACTCAATTTATTAGGACAGAAACATAATATCGGTTTATGTTTTTGTTCAATACCGCTAAACTCATATAAGAATTTTTTTTTTTTTTTTCCATAAATCACAAAATAACTTTTTGGCCCATTAATATCTAAAATAATCTTTGCATTTGGCTTCATAACTCTTTTTATTTCACTTAGTACATTTTCGATTACTTTTTGGCTACCTAATAAAGACAATACGCTTACGCAAACAATATAATCAAAAAAATTATTTTTAAATGGTAATTTTCTATAATTTTTTTTTAGAACTTTTAAAGAAATCTTTTTTTTTAGTCTTGGAATTTTATTAATTGTAGATTTTATATTTTTTATAAAAAAAGTTGATGTATCGACTCCATATAGATCAAAACCTTGTTTAGAAAGATGTATTAAATTAGAACCTGTGCCGCAGCCAAAGTCTAACATTTTTCCTGAATTTTTACCAAAATATTTCCCACAAATTCTGACTAAATTTAAATCTGGATATCTTGGAGAGTGTTCTTCTTTTGAGATTTTAATATAATGATTAATTGTATTTAGATTGCCTAGTTTTGACATATGACGTTAATAACCTTTTAATTTATTTACTTCATTTAATAATGAATTATTTTGGAAATATCTTTTTACATTTTCTTTCATAATTGAAATTGATCTATCTCTATTCATGTCAGAAAATCCAGCATTGTGAGGCGTAACAATTACATTATCTAATTTTCGCAATATATGACTGCTATTTAAAGGTTCCGGATCTGTTACATCTAAACCGGCTCCAGATATTTCTTTTGAATTTAAAGCTTTAACTAAACTATTTGTGTCAATAATTTTACCTCTTGCTACATTTATAATGTAAGACTCTTTTTTCATTTTATTAAATTCTTTCTTTCCAAATATCCCCTCTGTTTCTGAGGTTAATGGGGAGGAAACAAAAACAATATCTGATTTTTGTAAATTCTGAATTAATTTATCCGGTCTATAACATTCATCAACAAAGCTATTTAGTGGTTTTAATTCTTTATCAATACCAATTACATAACAACCAAAGGTTTTTATTCTTTCTGCTATCAACATTCCAACCCCTCCAAGTCCATGTATCAAAACTTTTTTATTCTTTAGTTCAATTGGCCTGGAGATAATTTTTTTTTCCAAAATTGCTGGTTTTATTCTTCTTGTTAAAGACAGACACAGCGCTATAGCTTGGTCTGCAATACTGGGGCCTTGAGCAATTTTTCCATTAGTTACAACAATATTGCTATTAATTAATTCTGGTATAAGTGCATTTTCTATACCTGCACCACCAAAGTGTATCCAGTCTAATTGCTTTGCTAAATTAAAAATTTCTGCCTTTACAAAATATGAAGGAAGGGAAACTACCGCAGTGAATTCTGGAATTTTTTTTTTAAAAATTGAGTAATTTTCATCAATATTTTCTAATTTTGAACCATAAGTAGTAATTATTTTTTTATAATACTTTTTTAGTTTTGGATTAGATATTAGTAAGACTTTTTTTTTTAACATCATTTAATTACTATTTTTTTTACGAATCTCTAATTTCTTTTAAATTATCCATTGTTCTTGATAAGCAATAAAATGTCCACCAAAACTTATTAAATCCATATTTAGGATCTAAAATTATATTTTTTACATTTTTCTTAAATGGAAAATAATCGAAAATTTCTGAATTTCTTAAAGTATCTTCAATTTGTAATTTATTTTCATAAGATTTTAAATTTTTGGTAGAAAATGGCACACCTGCTTTCTGTTTATGTGCCACTTTTGGACTAATAAAATTATTAACAACATTTCTTGCAAAAACTTTAGTTTTTTTCTTTGCAAATCGTAGTGAAGGTGGCACACCAATCAAAAATTCAACCAATTTTGGATCTTGGAATGGTAATCTACACTCGATTGATGACCCAAAAAAACCTTTATCAGATCTAAGATTAAACCAATCTGGCACACTTTTAGTAAGATATGACAAAGACATTTTTTGTGTAAAATCTAATTCTTTTACAACGTCATCATAAATATTATCTATCGTCCCAAATGTTGTAAGAAATAAATCTTTTATTTTTTTTTCATGAACTATTTTGCTAATAAAATCAGGATCACCAAAACTATGGATTGGTGAAAAATTAAATCTTCTAAAATTTGGGTAATTAATAATAAATTTTGTCATACCTATTTTTCTTAGAATGGACCTTGCATATCTAGACTTAGACAAAATTCTAAAAATAAATAATTGAGTTTTCCTTGAGGTAAAATAAGTATCTTTTTTCCAACTATCATAATCATTTAAATAACCTCCTAGCGATTCATCTAATGCATCAGACATAAAAATTACCTTCTTCCCATCTTTCCTTATTGCATTTGCAAGTTGTCTGTAGACTATGAAACTACAGTCAAATAAACCATCAAAAGAATTTTTTGATTCTTTTAAAAAATTTTTTATATTTTCTTCATGATTAAATTCAATTTCACGATTAGATGTATGCAACTTCGATGAAGTGATACGCATTGCTTGCTGTTCAGTCATTTTATCCGTATAAATGTTTCCAAAACTATTTAAAAAGATTGTATCTGTTTTTTTTTTCCCAAATTTTGACATATATAAAGAAACAATTGCAGAGTCTATACCTCCACTTAAAGCTGATATATATGGTATGTCTTTAGGCGTTCTTAGTGCGAGAGACTCTGATAAAATATTGTTAAAAGTCTCAAAAATTTTTTTTTCATTTGGTTTTTTAGAAAAAAAATCAAACCATTTTTCAGGATGAAGTTTTTTAAATAAGATTTCAGTAGGATTTTTATTTATTTTTGCAATTATATTTCTTCCAGGTAAAAGTCTTTTAATATTTTTAATTAGAGATTTTCCAGGTGCACATCCATTAAAAAGCATGGCATTTATAACACTTTCATCATCAATTTTTAAATCTTTTTTTTTTAATTCATGTATGATTGGCAAAGGTTCAGATGCAAAATATAGCACACCGTCACTAATAGAATAAAATAAATGTCTTTCTCCTAGTAAATCTCTGCTTAAAATTAATTCTTTTTTTCTTTTGTTATATAAACCAAAAGCCCACATACCATCTGCTTTTGAAAGAAAAGAAAGACCTTCTAGAGTTAATCCCTCTAGTAAGACTTCTGTGTCTGTTTTGGTTTTAAAGGCTACACCCTTGCTTATTAAATATTTTCTAAGATACTCATAATTAAATATTTCTCCATTGTATGTTAATATATTATTTTTATTACGTGATATTAATGGCAGTTTCATTTTATAGTTTGGGTCTGTTATTGCTAATCGCGTATTTCCAATTGCACATAGATTATCATTAGAAATAAAAATACCTTCCTGATCTGGACCTCGATGTCTTAACATCTTAGTCATTTTATATATTCTTGACTTTAAATTTTTTAAAGGACGTCCGTTAAAACTAAATATTCCAGCTATACCACACATGTTTTTTTTGAATCTTTATATTTTCCATTTTTATTACAAACATTATAAATATTTTTTATTTGACACTCAAAACTTGAAACATTTAATTTTTTTAAAAAAGAAGAATATAAAGTTCTTAACCTTCTATCTTTTTTTATTTTTAAATGTTTTTTATTGATTATTTTTTTTATTTTAAAAATTTTTTTTATTTTTAATAATAAATCATATTTAGATATATCTTCTGAGTAAATATGATATTTATTTTCGCAGTATAATTTTTTATTTATAATAGTTTCTATAACTCTACCCATTTCAATAGTTGATACACCATTAAAATAAAAGTTTGTGTACCCATTTACTTTTTTTTTTGGTGAGAGAAACCAACAAAAAAGCATATGGAAATTCTTTCTTTCAGGTCCAAATACAGCACTTCTAATAACCATAGAATTATCTGGTTCTCCAAATAATTTTGATTTTCCATAAATATCTTCAGTAAAACTACTAGAATTTTCTTTATATAAACCTTGTTTTCCATCAAAAATACCATCAGTTGATATATGTATTAGTTTTGCTTTTTTTTTCTTACAATGATTTGCTAAATGTCTAGGGAATATTGAATTAATGTAATAAAAATCGAATTTACTTCTTTTTTTTAAATCTCTATTAGTTAAACCTGCTGCGTTAATAACAAAATTATTTTTTTTTATATGTAATTTATCTAAATTATCATTTAAAATATTAAATTCTTTTCTTGAGTAAGACCTGGTTTTAAATTTTTTTTTTAAATATAAATATAAGCCAGAAGAAAGCATGCCATATTTTCCAACAATAACTATTTTCTTATTTGTTGGCATTTAACTTATACTAGGTAAATTATTAGGTTTATATTGATTCAATTTTTTTTTCCAGTAAATAAATTCATTTTAATTAATTAAATTGTATAATTTTTTTTGAATCGTGCTTCTACTTTAATGTTTTAACTCTTATACTACTACTCTTTGGAGGCGTTGAATAAGCGTGAAGCATTCTTTTTAAGTTAGTATTCAAATTATTTAATTTTTTTTTCCCCAACATTTGATCGAACAAATAATAAGGTTTCATCCACCAAGGTCCGTAATAATTAAAAATACTCCATCTGCTTTTATTGGTTGCTTCACCGCCTTTATGCCAAAGGCCACTGTCGAATATAACCATATTTCCTCTTTTTAAACTCAAAACTTTATGTTTGTAATTAGCATGCCTTTTTGGAATTTTTGTAAGAAGATGTGTTTTAGGAATATAGCACGTTCCACCATTTTCTTTTGAAAAATCTTCCAAAGCTATATAAACAATATAACTCAATCCTTTACCAACTTTTTTCCCACCTAAATATCTTGAGTCTGAGTGCCATTCAGCGGCTCTACTTTTAGTCTGTTTTATATTGGGGTGATAGAATTTCCTTCTATTTATTATATTGGCATTAATTAAAACATAATTATCATCTAATAGTTTTCTCAGAAGTTTATCAATTTTTTTTATATAAACTTGCTTAAAGAAAAAACTGTCATATTCGAAAGCATTAATCAAATTTTGTGCTTCATTGTTAAAAGTGTTAACTTTTTTTTTTTTTAAAAGAAATTGAAATAACTTTTCGCTTTTTTTTATATATTCTTCACATTCCTTTTTTGTAAATACATTTTCTATTTTTGAAAATCCATTTCTATTGATTTCAGTAATGTGTTTTTTAATATTCACGAGTTGTTAAAACCTTTTTTTTATTTTATTAACTAATAATTGCATTTTTTATTTTATGTTATATATTATATTCATACTATGAATTCATTATATGAATATTAAAAATAAGAAATATCAAAGCATAAAAAACACTTTTAGTAAAGATATAACTTTAAATCTTTTAGATACTGTTGAAAAAGGAAGCGATACTACACAATTAAAAATTTCCTCTAAGTTAGGTATAGCCGTTGGGCTTGCAAACTCTTATTTAAAAAGATGCGTTAACAAAGGGTGGGTTAAAGTAAAAACTGTTCCTGTAAGAAGATATGCTTATTATTTAACTCCAAAAGGGTTTGCAATTAAAAGCAAATTAACTGCGGAATATCTTTATTCTACATTTGAATATTTTAGAGAAACAAGAGATGAATTTAATGAAATAATTAGAATTTGTAAAAAAAAAAAATATAAAAAAGTATTGCTATTTGGAAAGGGAGATTTAACTGACATTGCAATTTTATTTTTAAAAAATTTTAATTTAGATTATGTCGGAACAACCAATTTAGAAAAAAATTATAAGAAAGATTTAAAGACGATTTTATATGATTGTATTTGGGTCACTGATATGTCCAAACCACAGATATCACATAATATTTTAAAAAAAAATATTTCACCAGAAATAATTTTTTCTCCAAAAATACTTGGAATTAAGAAGGGGGAAAATTTAAAATGAAAGAATGGTTTGTTGTTCAGACACAAGTAAATTCTGAGCAAATAGCAGCAGAGGATATTAAACAAAAAGGGTTTGAGGTTTATTACCCTAACTTTCTCAAAACAATATCTCATGCTAGAAAGACAAAAAAAGTTATAAAACCTTTGTTTCCTAGGTATGTTTTTGTTTCTTTTAATAAGAAAAAAGATAATTGGACTAAGATTAATTATTTAAGAGGTGTAAGTTCATTGGTTATGTTAAATCAATACCTTACTTCATTACCAAATTTTTTTGTGGATAATCTAAAAAAATATGAATTAGAAAATGGGACCATAAGCTTTCATAAATATATTACTTCAAAAAAGAAAGACCATAATTTTAAATTTCTTTTATCTAAACAAAGATTTATTAACGGATTTTATTCAGGTATTGAGAAAACAAACCAAGTTAAATTATTAATTAATTTGTTTGGAAGAGAATTGTATTGTTGGGTTTCAAAAAATAGAATTGAAACTGTCTAAAAATGTTAAATATACGCCCATTTTTCTTGGTGATTTTCACCCAGAGTGCGGCAGCTATGGAAAGGTAAATAATAAAATATGAAAACTAAAAAAAATTATAACTTTTTTAACAAAAAAAATATTCTTGTTACAGGAGGAACAGGATCATTTGGTAGTTTTTTTGTAAAAACAATTCTAAAATTTTCTAAACCTAAAAGACTTGTTATTTTTTCTAGAGATGAATTTAAGCAATCTGAATTAAAAAAAGAACTCATTAATTTTCCAAATAACGATTGTCTTCGTTTTTTTATTGGAGATGTTAGAAATGTAGATAGACTAAAATTTGCTTGTCGAGATATAGAAATACTTATTCATGCAGCAGCTTTAAAACAAATTGATACAGCAGAGTATAATCCATTCGAGTGCATTGAAACCAATATAAGAGGAGCTGAAAATGTTGTAAGAGCTTCTTTATCTTCTTCAATAAAAAAAGTAATTGCAATATCTACAGATAAAGCTGTAAATCCAATAAATTTGTACGGAGCATCAAAGTTAGCAGCTGATAAAGTATTTATTTCTGCAAATCAATCTGCAAGAACTCAAGATGCAAAGTTTTCAGTTGTGAGATATGGTAATGTAGTTGCATCAAGAGGTAGTGCCATTTCTCTATTTTTAAATTTAAGTAAGGATAAAGAAAAAGTAATAAATATTACAGATAAAAATATGACAAGATTTTGGATATCAATTTATGACGCAGTTCATTTCGTTTTATCATGTTGTAAAATTATGGTTGGAGGTGAAATTTTTATTCCTAAAATGCCAAGCATGAAAACTATTGATATTGCTAAAGCATTAGCGCCTCTAAACAAAATTAAATTTTCTGGAAAAAGACCTGGTGAAAAAATACATGAGGTTTTAATACCTGAAGATTATTCAGATTACACATATGAGAATAATGATGGATATGTTACTTTCCCAGACTTTATAGATACTAAAAGATATAAAAAAGTTTATAAAAATTTAAAAAAAATAAAACAACTTTTTAGATATGATAGTTTAAATAATCCTTCATGGATCCAAAAAAATAAAATCAAAAGCTTTGTTATTAAAAGCATTAATAAAGACATTATTTAATTTAAATTTATACATAATTTATTACAAAGAAATGCAATTTAATAAAAAGGATAAAATTTTAATTATTGCTGCACACCCTGACGATGAAGTTTTAGGTTGTGGTGGTACGATATCATCTCTATCTAGTAAAGGTATTGATATTAGAATACTTTTCTTATCTGAAGGTGTGTCATCAAGATTTGATAATAATCAAAAAAATCTAAAAAAATTAAACAATGAAATAAAACTAAGAAATAATAATTCAATAAAAGCTTTGAAGATACTTGGTGTAAATAAAAAAAATATTTTTTTTGAAAATTATCCATGCTGTAAATTAGATACAATACCAAGATTAAATTTAGTAAAAGTTATAGAAAAACATATTTCTATTTTTAAACCTTCAATTATTTTTACTCATTTTATGGATGATGTTAATATTGATCATAAAATAACTTTTGAATCTGTTTTAGCTGCAACAAGACCGTATAATAATAGATCTATAGAATCTATTTATCTGTTTGAGGTGTTATCAAGCACTGAATGGAACTTTGTTTCTCCTTTTCCTGCAAATTGTTTCTTTGATATTTCAGAAACAATAAAAAAGAAAATTTCTGCTATGAAGGCATATAAAAAAGAATATAAATCACATCCACACCCAAGATCTTCTAGAGTAATAGAAGCTCTTGCTACTTATAGGGGCGCACAAGTGGGAATTAATTTTGCCGAAGGATACTTTCTATTAAGAACAAAGAATTCTAATTAAAAACTCAATAAAATTATGAAAAAAATTAAGAATCTTCTTGTAATACAGGCAAGAATGGGATCTGAAAGATTTCCAGGCAAAGTTTTGTTAAAATTAGGTAGAATAACTATTTTAGAGTGGGTAATAAGAGCTTCAAAAAAAATAAGAGATATCGACGATATTATTGTTGCTACTACCTCATTGAAAAAGGATAGGTTAATTGAAAAATTATGCATTAATAAAGGAGTAAAGGTATTTAAAGGACAAAATAAAGATGTTTTATCAAGAATTTATGAAGCTGTTAAAAAGAAAAATCCTCAAAACGTAATTAGAATTACTGCTGATTGTCCATTCTTAGATCCTGAAGTTTGTAATCAAGTTTTATTTTTGCATGAAATTACTAAAGCTGACTATACATCAAATACAATTCCTAGAACGTGGCCAGATGGTTTGGATTGTGAGGTGTTAAAATTCGGAGCGTTAAAGAAAGCTAATTACAATGCTACCCTACCTTCTGATAGAGAACACGTTACAAAGTGGGTAAAAAATAATCAAAATATTTTCAATATACAATCATTAATATGTCCGTTTAAAAATTTTTATAAATTTAGACTGACTATTGATTTTAAAAATGATTATCGATTAATGAAAAAAATTGTAAAAAATTTTTCAGACAAAGAACCAATACCGTATCTAAGAATTGTTAATTATTTAAAAAAAAATCCTAGAGTTCAAGAAATTAATAAAAAAATAAAGAAAACTCAAATAAACAATGTAAATAAAGATATAAAATCAAGAGCATTTACAAAAAAAAAATTTCTTAATTCTAAAAAATTATTTGATGAAACAAAAAAAATAATTTCTTTGGGAAGTCAAACTTTTAGTAAATCATATATTAATTGGCCAACAGGAAGTTCACCACTTTTTTTAACTCACGGCCAAGGTGGGAGAGTGTGGGATGTAGATGGAAATGAATATGTTGATTTAGTTTGTGGTCTATTACCAGTTATTTTAGGATATTGCGACCAGGACATTGATTATGCAATTAGAGAACAATTAAATAGAGGTATTTCATTCAGTTTAGCAACTTCTCTTGAAGTGAAACTAGGAAAAAAATTAAATAAACTTATTCCTTCAGCAGAACAAGCTAGATTTTCAAAGAATGGTTCTGATACGACTACAGCTGCAATTAGATTAGCAAGATTTTTTACAAAAAGAGATAGAATTGTAGTCTGTGGATATCATGGGTGGCATGATTGGTTTATTAGTTCAACATCAATGAATAAAGGTATTCCTAATCAAGTAAATGAATTAACTCATACAATAAAGTATAACTCTTTAATTGATCTTGAAAAAATTTTTTCAAAATATCCAGATCAAATTGCAGCAGTAATTATGGAACCAGCGAATTATGAAAAACCGAAAGAATTCTATCTAAAAGAAGCAAAAAGAATTATTAAAAAGAATAAAGCGCTATTAATTTTTGATGAAATTTGTACCGGTTTTAGATTTTCCTTAGGAGGAGCGCAGTCATATTTTAATGTAATACCAGATTTATCATGTTTTGGGAAATCCATGGGCAATGGAATGCCAATTGCCGCGCTTGTTGGAAAAAAAAAATATATGCAGCATATAGATAAAATTTTTTTTTCAGGAACTTTTGGAGGCGAAACATTATCATTGATTGCTGCATTGGCTGTAATTGAAAAAATGGAAAAAGATTTTGTTATAAATTATCTTTGGAAGTATGGAAATAATTTGAAGTTACAAGTTAACAAATTATTAAAAAAATATAAATTAAATAATTTTATACAGCTAAAAGGGTACGATCCTTGGATTTTATTAAGTTTTTTAAATTATAAAAATTATACAAAATTTCAAATTATGACTTTATTTAAAAGTTTAATGATCAAAAATGGAGTTTTAATTTCTAATAGTCACAATATTTGTTTTGCTCATAATAATGCTAATTTGAAAACAATTTTAAATGCATATAAAATGTCTTTTTCCGAAATTTCGGAAATTTTAAGAAAAGGAAATTTGGTTAGAAGTTTGAAAAGTTCTAGAATAATTACCCCTGTTTTTCAAGTTAGAGAACAATTACAAAAAAAATAAATTGATAAAAAATAATATTTCAAAGCTAGGATTAGGAACAGTGCAGTTTGGAAGAGCTTATGGATTAAAAAATAATATAATTAAAAAACAAGTTGAAATAAATAAAATATTGGATCTTCTTAAGAAAAATAATGTATCAATTCTTGATACATCGTCAAATTATTTTGATTCTGAAAAAAAAATTGGAAATTATAAGAAAAATTCTTTCTTTAAAATTATTACTAAAACTGCATCTACAGATTCTAAAACTATTTCAAAATCAGAAATTAAATTAATTGATGAACGTTTTCATAATTCATTAAAAAATATAAAGCAAAAGAATGTTTATGCTTTATTAATCCATTCTTTTGAAGATATTTTAAAACCAGGTGGCAAGAATATAATTAATTTATTAAAAAAATATAAAGATAAAGGTTATGTAAAAAAAATAGGAGTATCAATATATAATCCAGCACAATTTTATAAAACATTAGATATATTTGATCCTGATATCATTCAATTTCCTCTAAATATTTTAGATCAAAGATTTTTAAATATTAATTTTTCCTTGTTTAAAAAAAGAATCGAATTTCACGCAAGATCTATTTTCTTACAGGGATTATTACTTAATGATATAAAAAAATTACCAAGATTTTTTTTTCCAATAAAAAAAAAATTAGAAGAAATTCATAATTTTTTTAACATAATGGAAATTAACATGTTGGAAGCTTGCATATGTTTTGCAATACAACAAAAAAAAGTCAATCATTTTATTATTGGAGTAGATAAATATGTACAGCTTAAAAATATTATTACTATTTTTAAAAAAAAAGAAATAAGGAAAATAGACTTTTCCCAATTTTCTATCAATCAGGAAAAATTTATAGATCCAAGAAATTGGAAAAAATTATAATGAATAAGAAAAAAAAACTTTTCTGTTTTATAGATACAATTGAGTCATGGGATTATTTAAAAAAAAAATATAAAGATTTTAATAAGATAATATGTACAGCATCTCCAGAACTATTATTAGATAACAACATAAAAGAAAAGAAAATTATTATTGATGAAAAAAAAATATCAATTATTAAACCATTAGCAAATGATTTAGGTGATGTGTGTGAAAAAATTGTTAAAAAGATCAAAAGTAAAGGAGTGTCACATAATTTTGCAATACAATATACACATTTTATTTTTGGTTTCTCATCTTTACTAAGATTTGCTTCTATGATAGATGATTCCTATTTAACAACGAAAAAAATTATTATTGTTAAAAGTAAATCAAAAAATCCTATATTTAACAATGCTTTAAACCTACCAATTGAGAAGATATTAAAGCAAAATAAAGATTTAAAAGTTGAAATAATAAATATTTCTAAAAAAAAATTTCAATCTTTTCTTAAATCACCTAATTTAATATCAAGATTAATTTTAAATGGTGCAAAAAATTTCGAATTTTTGATTTGGAATAAAATATGGCAGTTTTGGCCTGGAAACTTAACAAAAGGAATAGTTCTTTTAGGAATAGATGGATCTTTTTTAAGAGAAACCGCTGTATATATGTCCCGCTTAGGATATAAATTTAAAACATTACCCAAACCTAATATAAAAAAATTCAGCAACACTGATCAGGATTTATTAAGAAAAATTAATTTTGCTGAGAAAGATTTAAATACAATTTTCAAAAAATATCTTACACAAAAACTAGCAAAAAATATTTTTAAGATTTTTAAAAATGAAACAAAATTATTTATACAAAGGTATAATTATAATTATAAGTTCTGGAAAAATTATTTATCAGAAAACCTTGATTATTCTGAAATCAAATGTTTTTTATCAACACATTTGAGTCACTATCCTTTTTTAGCATTATCTGACATATTAATAAAAAAAAAAATTCCAATATTTAATTTTCAACATGGTCATGCAAGGGAATTTAGATTTTCGCCAGAACACGATAAATGGTCAGCATATTTTGAACCAATTGCCGATGAAACTTTTGTTTACAATCAAAAGTCTAAAAAAAGATCAATGATATTTAATAAAGTTGCAAGAGGAAAATTTACAAGTGTTGGAGTTCCATCCTTTTATAAAAAAAATAAAATATTATTTAATAGTCCAAAGAATCAAATAATTTTTTTACAACACGCCACATATACAGGTATTAGAAAATCTCATATAGCATTTAATACATGGAGCGATAATAAAAAAATTAATTTCGAATTTGATATGATAGACAAAGTTTTTAAAAAATTACCATACAATATTCTGTACAAATTATATCCTAGCCCAGCAAATCTATCAGAAAATATAATAAAAAAAAAAATTAGCAATTACCAAAATATTTCTCTTGTAGAGAAAAATATTGATGCAAATTATTTCTATTATTCTAAAAGAATAATTATTACATACAATGCCTGTAGTACATTTGGCTGGGCATTATTATCTAAATTACCTTTAGTTTTTATAAATTTGGATGTTATGCCATTAAAAAATGAATTTAAAAAAAATATGTCAAAATCTATTTTTTACTTTGATTATAAAGATAAAAAAATCTTTGAGAATCTTAATAATTTCTTATCGCAGCCATTAGATAAGATATTCACACTTTGGAATAAAAAAAAAAAATATAGAGATAGATTACTTAAAGAATTTGCGGATGATAAAACACATAGTGCTGGAAAACTTGCATCACAACATATTTTAAATAAACTTTCTTGACAATAAAAACTGCTGTTTTTAGATGTGATGGTGGCCCAAAAATAGGCAATGGTCACATTATGAGATCATTTGTTTTGGCAAAAAAACTAAGTGAAAAAAATATTAAATGCTATTTTTTGTTAAAAAAATATAATTTATTTTTAAAAAACTATATCAAAACTGATTTTAAAATTCTTTTTATAAAAAGGGATAGTTACTTAGAAATTAAAAAAAAAATATTAAAATTAAATTGTGATTATTTTATTATTGATAACTATCATTTTCCTTTTATTTTAGAAAAAAAAATTAAACATCTAACTAGAAAAATTATTCTTATAGAAGACTTTCCAGAAAAAAAACATATAGCAGATTTAGTTATAGACCAAAATTTTTATAGGTTAAAAAAAAATTATGCAAATATTCAAAATAAAAAGTGCAAGTTTTTACTCGGTGAAAAATATTCATTAATTAATCCTAATTTAAAAAAAATAAAAAAAAATAAAAAGAAAAAAAAAAATATTTCTAATATTTTATTAACCTTTGGTGGATTTGATAGGCATAAAGTAAATTTAAAAATTTTAAAATATTTAAAATTTATAAAAAAGAAGTTAAAAATAACACTATTAGTGAATAGAAGAGATGGATATTGTAATGAAATTTTAAAATACTCAAAAAAGAATAAATTATTTGTTAATTTATTAACTAACTCAAGTATAGTTGATGTCATACACAAAGTTGATTTTGCAATTGTTTCTGGAGGAGTAACTGCAAAGGAACTAATTCTATTTGATATACCTTGTTTTATTATTTCGACTTCAAACGATCAATTAAATAATTGTAAAAAATATAAGAATTTAAAAAAAACCAGGTATTTAGGACATTGGAACAAAATAAAAAAGAACCTTTTTATCAATGAAGTTAACAATTTATTCAATAAAGAGAAAAAAATACTTAATAAAAAAGAAAAAAGAATTTTTGATTTTGATGGCTCTACTAGAATTACGAAACATATACTAAATTTATAATTAACAATATTTTTTATGTTTTTAAAAAACTTTAAATTTGGAAATAAAAGAGTTGGGAAAGACTCAAAAATTTTTTTTATTGCTGAAATCGGTATTAACCATGAAGGTAATCTTGATAATTGTAAAAGAATGATTTTGGAGGCATATAAATCAGGCGCCGATGCTGTTAAATTACAAACTATTGATCCTGATGAAAATTATGCAAAAAATACCAAATTTTATAAAATATTTAAGAAAGCATTTTTTAACAAAGAAGAAACAATAAAACTATTTAAATATGCAAAAAATATTGGTATAAATTTTTTTTCAACAGTGGGGGATGTTAAAACTTTAGATTGGTTTTCAAAATTAAATCCACCGGGATATAAAGTGTCATCAGGACTTTTCAATCATTTGCATTTAATAAAAAATATTTGTAGAAAAAACAAACCAATTTTAGTATCAACTGGATTAGCTACTATAAAAGAAGTTGATAATGTTTTAAATTATTTGAAGTTAAATAAAATTAATAAAACAGCTTTATTACATTGTTGTTCTTTGTATCCCGCACCAGATTTATTTTTAAATCTATCAACAATAAAATTTTTTATAGATAGATATCCTTCAATTCCTATTGGATATTCAGATCACTCTTTAAATAGTAAAAGTGTTATTTGCTCAATAGCATTGGGTGCAAGAATTATAGAGAAACATTTTACATTGAATAAAAAAAAAAGTTCATTTGATCATAAAATATCTTGCGAACCTAAAGAATTAAAAAATTTAATAGAACAAATTAATAATGTTGAAAAAATATTGGGTACTTATAAAAAGAATTTAAGTGTTAAAGAAAGAAAAAGTAGAAATGTTATGAGAAGATATATAGTTGCAAAAAGAAATTTAGATAAAGAGCAAGTAATAAGAATAAATGACATTTCATTTAAAAGGTTGAATAAAAAAAAGAACGCAATAGGTGCAGAAAATATTGACAAGATATTAGGAAAGAAATTAAAAACAAATTTAACTAAAGAAAAACCTATAATTTATTCAAATGTCCATGAAAAGAAAAGTTAAAGTACTGTTAACTTGCATAGGTCATCAGCCAAAAGAACTTTTTTTAAGAAAAATAAAAGAAAGTAAAAAATACAATTATCAAATTATAGGAACAGACATTAATAAAAATACTAAAAATAAAAAATATGTTGATATTTTCTACAAGGTACCGCCAGGAAAACATAAAAAATATAAAGAAATTATATATAACATTTGTTTAAAACATAAGGTCAATTTGGTATTACCCGGCGCAGATGAGGAGGTTCTATCTTTAATAAAAATTAAAGAAAAAATGAAAAAAATAAATTGTTTTTTACCAATTCTTGAAAAGAAAAAGTTAGATAAAATTAGTTCTAAAATTAATTTATGTAATTATGTAAAAAATTTAAAAATACCGTTTTATGACTGGAAAAAAATATTAAACTACTCTAGCCTGAAGCAATTATTAGAGGAATATTCTAAAAAAAAAACAGCGTGTGTGGTTAAATTACCAATATCTAGAGGTGGTAGAGGAGTATATATTTTAGATGACAAAAATAAAAAAAGTTTTAATCCTGATAAGGGTTCAAGAGAGATACATACAAACTTTAAATTATTTAATAAAAACTTAAAAAAAGAAATTAAATTAAAATTTCCTATTTTGGTTACAGAAAAATTAATTGAACCAGTTTTTGATATTGACATAGTAGCATTAAAAGGAAATTTAAAAAAAATAGTAATTAGAAAAAGGAAGATATCTTCAAACCCAGATTCTGGACATGTTATAATTAAAAATTCAAAAATTTTGAAATATTGTAAGAATATTGTAAAAAAAATGCGTTTATCCTATTTATTGGATTTTGATATTATGTTTGATGATAAAAGAAATCCGAAGTTAATAGAAATAAATCCAAGGATGAGTGGAAGTATAGCGGAGTCTTATAAAAAAAACATTTTTTTAATTGACGATTTAGTAGATTTAATTTTATGAATAATAAACCTTTAGTAGGAATACTTGAATCCATTCATCAAGATGGAATAAATTTATTAAAAAAATTTAGCAATGTATATTTGGATACTGGGAAAAGTAAAAAAGAAATATTTAAAAATGTAAAACGTTACGATGTCATTTTTATAAAATCAAATATTAAAATTAATAAAGAATTTATAGAAAATGCAGAAAATTTAAAAATAGTTGCTAGAGCAGGGACGGGCGTTGATAATATAGATTTAGAATTATTAAAAAAAAGAAAAATAAAATTTTTTTCTACACCTAATTTAAACTCAAAATCAGTTGCAGAACTAACAATTGCTTTAATTTTACTATTGATAAAAAAATTACCTGATTTAGATAGAGCAATTTCAAATGACGATTATAGACGGCATTTATTTTTATCTAAAGATCTTTCAGAATTAAAAGTTGGATTAGTAGGTGTAGGTAATGTGGGCATTGAAGTTGCAAGAAGACTAAAACCATTTGGCTGTAAATTATATGCATATGATAAATTTTCAAAAAAGAAACAGCAATTTAAAAAGTTAAATGGAATTTTTGTAAATAATTTTAAAAAATTATTATCAAATTCAGATATTTTAAGTTTTCATGTAAGATTA
>Ga0310344_10001390_pt1 | contig 18500 bp, 28 predicted proteins | sample HC15DNA20200_MG_FD_203801 | JGI IMG/M metagenome (GOLD analysis project Ga0310344, IMG submission 203801) | Marine microbial communities from station ALOHA, North Pacific Subtropical Gyre - HC15-DNA-20-200_MG | ecosystem: Environmental > Aquatic > Marine > Oceanic | place: Pacific Ocean: North... | reverse complement strand
CTTATCAACCATCATGCCGGTGAAGATCACCACCTCACCCTCGACATCCTCGCCAACGTGGCACAGCGGAAAGTGTTTCAACGCAATCCTGAAAACGTCATCAAGCCTCATCGTCCATCACCTCCCGTTCATCTTCCCAAAGTTTGGAGTCGTCACGGTAGTCGCCGTGTTCGAGAGTGGTCAGCATCCGGTTGCCGAGGCTCTTTGAGTTAGCGATTGGCTTGCACAGTCGTGCAGAGCCGATAAAGTCGAGAACCTGTTGCACATTCATGTAACCACAAACGTCATCATAGAAGGTGTCGTCGTTCTCGTCGTGGGGACCAGTGAATCCCGGCACAGCAACCCAAGTCAGGCTGGAGCCGGTAATGTAAGCGGCACACTCTGCGAGGTTGGAACCCCATTGTTCCCGATTCGCCGCTGCTTCAGCGGGAGCGTTGAGTCCCGCATTCCTCACGTCTTGGTCACAGTAGTTCATCGGTCCAAACTGAACCGAAACAGTCACGCCGTTGGGCAGATCCAGATGGAACCCTTTGCCTTCGGTGATCCGCATAGCTTTGTCAGTCATCACGTTCGCTCCCTTAGATTTCGTCGTCGGTTGTTGTGAACAGTCCAGCATCCTCGCCAGCTTGCAGCACCTGATACGCCACGCCATTCGCGGAGATCGAGACACTGAAGATTTTCCTGCCCTTGCCATCGAACAGGTCAACGGATCTCACACCCTCGTGAGGGATCTCTGTGAGATCAAAGTAGCCGATTGATCCCTGCGTATCGCATACGTCCAAGTGATCAGCCTCCTTAGTGTTCTCGACCAGCCATTCCGAAAGTTCTTCAAACGAATTGAACATCATTCTTTCCTCGTGTTTGTTTCTGTTATTATACCACACCGTTTGCCAATGTCAACACCAATCCTAAACCGATTCGCCTTCCTCCTCCCCTACGTTGTGGAAACCGGCGGCGATGAAACCAGCCTCGTGGATCTCCTGCCGCTTACGGTTGCCAGCGAACCACGCTTTCCATTCGTCCAGCCAGCGGCTGAAAGTGATTCCGGCGTGATGGTTGTCAACCTGCTCGCAGCGGAAGCACTGATTGCCCGCCACGAACGACGCACAGGTCAGTCGGCTGCAAGCACAGTTGTGGGGGCTGGTGTGATTGTTGTTGGTCATGTTGTTCTCTCTCTGGTTCGTTCTTGTGAGTACCCATTATACTATATATATCGGCATTTTGTAAACCCCAACATCACCATATCGGCCCTCTAAATTTCATTTTGTCAAAGTTTTTTTGTGTCGTAAGTCGTTGGTAGTAAAGAAGTTATGGCCGGTCGGCCAGCCCAACCGCCCCGGCCTGTCAAGGCCAAAAACAGGAGCGCCGGGGGTTGGTTACCCCGGAACAGTTACTTGCGATTCGAGATCAACCAACCTCCCCCCGTACAACCACGTCTGGTCACTGCCGGGTTAATCCTCGCAAGCGGTTGGGAACTGTCGGATATCCCTATGTTTAAATCCCGCTCCATGTAAGGTACTAGCCCTATTTATCTCCACCCTTCTCGGGTTTGTAGGCGTGGCTAGATTTACGGCTGAGCCGCTCTGACGCCTCGTTGTTCACTGGCATATGCCAGCTACATAAAAGTGCTGCCCAAGGAGGGATTCGAACCGAATCAGATGCAGTCAAGCTCAGGCTTGATACTACACTATTCTGAAACGCGGGGTGAATGAAGTGTGTACACACTCACCGGTGTCTGTACGAACACCGGCCCGCCTCGATACTGAAGGCTGTCAGCAATCCCCCCAGCGATGTACAGTCGCCATAAGGGGAAAGCCCGCCCTGCCCATGCCACCGGACTACTCAGGCTTCACTTGTTTCAATTGTAAAAGAGCTTGTATCAATCTCCCCCCGGCAGTGGTCGGCTAGCACCTACTCTTGAGTTGCTGCCGGGGGGAGTTGTAAGGTGGAGCGGCTGCCAGTTTCCCGGCCCTACTCCCAGTGTTGTGCCGCGTTTATACCCAGTCGATAGCTGTTAGGCTTTCACTTTACCGATAGGGAGCGGCGTTGTTTTTGGGGTTCTCAGCAAGGTTGTCCCCGTCCCTGCTGTTTCTTTTGTTGTGCGTGTATTTTACCAGACACGCGGCTGGTTGTCAAGGTTTCTTTTCCATCATCCGCAAAGAATTGCGAGAATGACCAACCACAGTGGCACGTCCATTGTCGTTCCTCCTAAAAGTCAATTCCACTTTCGAAATAATCAGGGAACAGCGAGGTTGCCGAGTCAACGTCCAGAGGCGGCATCTCAGCCGAACCCGATTCCCCCGTCTCACGCAGCTTTGCGAAATGAATCGCCTTGGCCTCGTCAATCGCTTCCTCTTGGTCGGGCGTGTCTGCCACACAATCCCAGAGGACAGTTTCCCCGTCTTGCTCAACCCGCTGCCACACTTCGTAAACAGCATACTTCGGGGACCAGACCACTTGAATCCCGTCGATCATCCACACCACGTCACTTGTCATTGTTCTTCCTTCGTTGTGTTGTATGTTCCCCATTATAGTATATTATCGACATTTTGCAACCCCAGTCTGCACATTATTCCGGAATTTTATCAAAGTTTTTTGCGTCGTAAGTCCTTACGTGGTAACGAGTTATGGCCGGTCGGGCTGCCCGACCGCCGGGCCGGTGTCAAGCCGTATTCTGGTTTTCCGGCACGATTATCAGGATCGGCTTGTGTAGATCCCTGTGCGTAGGCCTTGGCGGAATGTATACCAGAACCGCACCCAGCACTATCTTTACCAACAACATCATGCCCACGCCTCCTCCATTTCATTCGCTTCGGTCTGAGCCTTGATCGAGTTGTAGACCAATCCAATCAGAGCGTAGATCGTAGTCAACTGCACCTCGCTGAATGCGGCAACTTCGGGATCTTCGCTGTTGATCACATCCTCACCACCCAGCAGCGTATTGGCAACGTGGCAAATCATGTTTGCGAGATCCGGTTGTTCAGCGTGGAACGTCACCAGAGTATCCAGTGCGAACTTGGCCGGGTCATCAACCAACGCCTTACACAGAACAGCGTCGGCACATTCAACGGTCACTTGTGGCATCGTCATTATTCAATCTCCATTTGCGTAGCCTTGATGAAAGCCACTTCCCAACGGTACTTCCCATCGTCGTCGTGTTCAATCTCTGAACGGTCGAACCCATCCGCCATACTGACGAATGATCCACTCGCGTCCCGCTCGACCAATTCGTCGAACTGCCTTGCGTACCGCTCCACGTTTCGAGCCTTCGCCGCCTCGTGATCGGCCTTTGCCTGTTTCTCGGCCCGCTTTGCCTGTTCGCGGTTGTACTGCTTTTCGACACTGGCCAATGGCCTATGTGTTCCTTCAGTACGGTACGATTCGGGGAGCCAGTCGTTCGGCACGTCGAATGCGTTGATAACGTCTCGTCGCAATCCCGCGATCAGCTTGCCGCTTTCGGTGTCCTCGAACCGGAAGTCGTCACCGGACCAATCGGTGTTCCATTCGTCTTCGCGGTCGACATTCTCGTATTCAATCATCGTGTTCCCTCGTGAGTGTGTTGGGTCGGCCCCGTTGAGTGGGGAGCGTGTCACCCGTGTGATGTGCGTATTTTATCAGATACGCGGCTGATTGTCAACCCCTACGTCCCTTGCACTTTCCAGATCTTGACCCGCCTACCGATCTCTCCGTTGTAGGCTGTGCCACCGCCGGTCAGGTGCGGGTAGTCAATTGCCAGCCCGTCCAGAATCGTGATGTACTGGTGCTTGCGGTGGGCCTTCAACGTGACCAACTGGAAGTCGTGCTTCGCACCCCTGTCGAACAGGTCGCCGGTCTTTGGTTTCTTCTGCATCTTGTTTCCTTCGTTGTGTGTTGGCCCCATTATAGTATATATATCGACAAATTGGAACCCCAATCTCCAAACTATTTCCCCAGTTTGTCAAAGTTTTTGCGTCCCGAAAACTCGCGTGCCATCCGCCCTGCTACAGACTACATATAGACTATCCCCCCCATGGCGCCCCACCCCCTATATTTTTCCATTCTTCCCACCTTGCCCATATTGCCCAGTTTAACAAAGGAAATAAATCGACGTAAGTCGTTGTCAGATAAGCACTTAGGGCCGGTCGGGCAGGCCAACCGGCCATAACCCGTTGTCAGATAAGCACTTAGCACGCCAATCCAATTCGGTCACGCGGGCCGCTCAGTCGGCGTCCACGTATTGCACGGGGAGCGGCCGGAAGTGAACGCCGCCCAGCCCGCACGCGTCGAAGAACCGAGTCCGGTCGAATCGCGGATTCTCCTTTTCGAAGTAGTCCGCAAGATCGGTCGCCATCTCGTATGAGAAGGCAGCCCCCACCTTGGGCAGATGCTTCTTGATAATGGCAGCCTGTTCCTCAAACACTTTTCGCGTCAACATTGTCTATCCTCTAGTCCAGATGATGCAGAACGTCCAGAACGACAGGAAGCTCATCGTGAGCCATGTGTCCCTGTCAACCCTACGCAGCACGTCAATCAGTCGTTCCATTCAGCTTTGTCTCCAAACGTGAATCCAGCCAGTACGGCGATCATCGCCCACACCCACCAAGCCATTACAGGTTCCCCAGCAAGCCTTCGTAGATGATCGCAATGATCGCAACCCATGCAAGCATTTCCATTGTTGTTCCCTTTCAAAAGAACCGTTGTTGTGAGCGTCCATTGTATCATACGCTCGTGAGTTGTCAAGCCCTAGGCGGTGCAGTGTTCACACTGGCAGTAGCTTCGGGTGGTGGTATGCCCCTGAGCGATTCCCTTGCTCCGGGCAAGTTCCTTTGCCCCGAGGCAGACCGACTCGGCCCACCACGCGAGTTGCAACCACTTCCCGTCGCCGGTCTTGTTGTAGTCGGCCCAGTACCGATTAGCGATTTCCCGAGCCTTGACGGGATCGGTGATCCCATACTTTTTGGCGTTCTCGACGCCCCGTCTCACTTCCAGTTGTCTGATCTTGTCCGCTGTCGCGTAGCTCATCTTTGTTGCTCTCTGTTTCGTTCTTGTCAGCGTGTATTGTACCACACGCCCGTTCCGCCGTCAACCCTAGCAGTGGCGGTGGGTGTCGTGCCAGTAGTCGAACCCGCTGGGGCCGTCGCCGGTCGGCTTCGGCTTCTCAGCCTTCACGCCGTTGGCCTCGTCGGCCTTACGCTTGGCGACGCGAGCCTTGTAGGCGTCCCATCGCTTGCGTCTCAGTTCCCAGTCTTGTGAAGTCGTCATGTTGTTTCCTCTTGAAGAAAGTAGTGTTGTTGTTTCTTATACTAGTAATTCGCTGGCCGGGTCAGAATCTTACAATTATCTGATCCGATTCGGGAACTTTTCCCAAAATACTTTACCACTTGCGTCGTTCAAGTCCTTCGGCCAATCCCTGCCGATGGTACTCGGCCAGCGTCTTGCTTCCGCCCTTGACCGCTGCCATGTAATCGCTATCCGCACCAAACCGCTTGTGCTTGTTGGTTGGTCGCCACGAGTGTCGGCGTGCATCCTGAATGCCGAGGATGATAATGGGCAGGATGATGGCGGTGAGCATGGCGGCGATGATGATGGTGGTCGTCATTGTGTTCGTCTCTCGTGGTTGGTTGTCTGTTATACTCCCCATTATATATACTTATCGGCATTTTGTCAAGCCCAGCACCACCCAAACGGGGGTCAATCCAGTATTTTATTCAAAGTTTTTTGCGACGTAACCCGCTGCCACGTAAGGGGTTATGGCCGGTCGGCCTGCCCGACCGCCGGGTCGGTGTCAACCCCAAACCAGCCACGTCAGGGCCGGTGCGGCCAACTTCGTGAGTAGCACCATCACAGCCACAACCGGCCACGTGTACCACCAGAACGATAACAGGTCGTCGATCAACTTGCCCATATGCCAGCGATCCCCCCGATAGCCGTCATCGTTCCGCCTATCACCACCCACATGGCAAAGCCCAGCAACCAGTCAATCACTTCAATCGGCTTCATATCCCTACCACCCACAGTCATCGTATTGGCCATGATCCCAGTCATCGCCGCCCATGTAATCCTGCCACTCATCATACTCCGAGGGCTGGTGATCATCTTCCTCGATGTCGTCGCCGTCATCGTACCCGTTCGCACCGTCATTGTGTTCGCGGGGCGTCTCGTCAGCGTCAGCGTAGTTCGCGTTCCACTGTGCCTTGATTGCCAGTTCCTCACCGATCCAGTGGCAGCAATTCTGGCCACCGCCCATGGGCGTCACGATTGTCCAGTTGGCGCCGTACTTGGGGCGGCACAACTGCACGCCCTGTGCGTTGGTTTCTACGATGGTTTCAGCGTGTGTGAGTTCGCGTTGCATTGTGTTCTCTCTCTGTTTCGTTCTTGTGAATGTGTATTGTATCAGGATCGCCAGCCAGCGTCAACCCTACCATCCCCGCTTGACATACCTGTCACGCCACACCCCACGGATGTACTTCTCTTTTCCACAGTGGAGAATGGTGTTGGTGTTGTCGGCATGGCGGATGCCGATGTACCAGCTTGTGCCCCGATGCCACATGGTGATTGCCTTGTCGTTGGCTTTGGCCCATGCTGTCATTGTTCCTGCTGTTGCGATTACGTTCTTCATTTGTGTTCTCTCTGTTTCGTTCTTGTGAGTGTGTATTGTACCAGATCCGCCGCCGCTTGTCAAGCCACTCCGGCCTCAACAGCGGCCTTGATGACGGCCAGCCAGACGACGATCTTCACGATGATGATGATAATTTCCAAAGTCATTCCGTTCTCTTTCCTACTTGTACTGTGACGACAGGGCGTCAATCAGTTCGTTCTCGTCAACCAGCATATCGAAGGTGTGGTCACCAATCGTCACGCTCAACACTGTCTTGCCAGTGGGGCGTGCTTGTGTCTGGTCAAGCGTTTCAACTGTTGCGTTTTCGATTGTGATCATTGTGTTGCCCTTGTGTTGTTTGTTATGCCCCCATTATATATATATTATCGACATAATGCAAGCCCACGCTGAAGGAAATCCGGAAATTTTATCAAAGTTTTTGTCGACGCAACCCCTTGTCAGCACACGACTTATGGCCGGTCGGGCTGCCCGACCGCCGGGCCCGTGTCAACCCCAATTCCGCGTCGGGCCGACCCCAGTAATCGGGGAGCTTACGCCCTTGCACGCTATGCCTTATCCGTAGAAGTCTGCCATATGCTCGGCGTACACCTCAGAGCCAAGCGATGGGGCGGTGCAATCCTCGCACCCGCATTCGGACCACGTGGTCGTGTCCTCGCGAGTGTCCGCGTGAGCATCCGCCGCCGTGAGGCTGGCTTCGATGTCGGTGATGTTGTCGCGGGCGTCGGTGAAAGTCATTCGTATTCCTTAGAGTTCCGATTCGTGAGAGTATATTGTAGCAGGGTAGCGGCGGGGTGTCAACCCCGAACAGCGACTTGAATGGGCCGCCGCCCCCCGTCTCACAGGTGCCCGTGAGTGCGGGCCCAAGTGAGCATGCCACTCCACCGCGCCGGGGTGATCCCCTCGGGTCGGGTGAGGCTGTAGCAGATGTAAGTCAGGAATCGTGTAGTTGTCATGGTTCCCATTATATATATATTATCGGCAAAACACAAGCCCAGCCGCCAACAATTCCGGGAATTTTATCAAAGTTTTTTGCGACGTAACCCGTTGCCAGCACACGACTTATGGCCGGTCGGGCTGGCCGACCGCCCCGCCTATGTCAACCCCAATCACGGCCTAGCAGCCGCCACCGAACGACTCACGGCGGTCATGCCAGACGCCGTCCGCGTTGCGTCGGCACATCTCGCAGTCGCACTCGGACCACGTCGCCGGTGCGGCCTTGACCGGACGCTCGATGACGATGGTCTCGGTCGAACCACCGAAGCCCTTTGGCGGTGGCGGTGGCAGTTCGTCGACGGTGACGATGATGGGGATGATTTTCTTGGCCATGTTGATTCCTTAGAGTTCCGTTTCGTGAGCGTGTATTGTAGCAGATCCGCCGCAGGGTGTCAAGCTCAGATCGCGGCCAGCGTGATGGCAACGAAGGCCGTCACCCACACGGCGACTGCAATCCAGTCGGGGATCAGGAGCGTGACGTTGCGGAGCGAGATCCGGTTGTGGCGGTGTGCGTTTGCGATTGTCTTCTTGATGTTTTTCATACGCCTATTATATCATATATATCGGCATTTTGTCAAGGCCGCCGCCACCGAATCGGGGGTCAGTTTCTCATTTTGTCAAAGTTTTTTTGCGACGTAAGTCATTGTCACATAAGGACTTATGGCCGGTCGGGCAGCTCAACCGCCCCCGCGCAGAGGGTGTCCCCACGACCCCGCAGAGGGTGTCCCCAGTAGCATCTGGGGAAATCAGGTGCTACAACTCCCGTGCTGACAAGGGTTTAGAGGGTGGGGTTTTCTAATCTCCCGTGCTGTCATCACGAAAGAGGACTATATCGCAGGGTGGTTCAAACGAAATAAACTCCCCGTACCTGAAATGTCCACTTTTATACTTCAGTAACTGTTATACTATCTCAGCTTACAGATGCCTCTGCCGCTTTTCTTTTCAATCCCCATCCTTTGTCTCATTTTACGAACAGCCCCCAAAGTCACAGGTCGTCCGCTGCGATTGGTCAATTCTGCTGCCAGCTCTCTATCCTTCAGGATGCCAGCATTTTCGCGAATATACTGGAGATCTTTTTCCGACCATTTTCTGTTCATAATCTCATGTTCCGTGTATAACAAAGTGGTCATTTGCACTATAATATTATAGCCGCCGATAAGATTTTTTGGAGACCCACATGAAGAAATTTGTTCAATCTACAGACCCTGTAGTAAAGTCTGCAATGAATGAGGAAGAGCTCATGGCAAAAGCAAGCCTTTCTGAGGAGCAGGACATCTCTAATCTAATTGCCAAAGGAGAAGAAGACGATGAAGCTGAAGATCAAGTGCGACGGGAACCCCCAGAATGCTGTGGTGGTCAATGCCGCAACAGACGAGGTTGTTGAGAACGTTCTGGCAGTAGAACTCAGCCTCAGCCCATTTGAGATCGAGGCCGCAATTGTAATCAAGAATATGGAACTTGACTTGGACAATATTGAAGCAGAGGAGTTAAACACAGGTGATACCTCACGGGATGACGGAGGATGAGGTAGTTCAGACCATTAACTTGATTGCGAACAGGCTCGCAGGTAAGTTTAAGTTTGGCTATCACGAATTGGAGGACATGAAGCAGCAGGCACGCCTGTTTGCATGGGAAGGTCTAGAGAATTACGATGGAGTAAGGCCGCTAGAGAATTTTCTTTGGACTCACGTTCGAAACCGCCTATACAACTTCAAGCGTAACAATTTCGGACGCCCTGATAAACCCTGTGACACCTGTCCCTTCTTTGATATGTCATTTAGCAATAGTAATCGCTATCCATGCAAAGCTTATGATAATGAGCAAGAATGTGACCTCTATGCCGGTTGGTTAAAGCGTAATACGGCAAAACGCAACATAATGAATACCGCCAACTTGGATATTGATGTAAAGCAGGGAAATCGCCTAGACGACGCGTTGGATCAAAAACATATCTTCAATATAGTTGATCAAGCTATTCCTGTATATTACCGTGAAGACTGGATAAGATTTGTCAATAGTTTAAAGCTTCCAAAGTCCAGACGCCAGAACATCATAGAGATCGTGAACGAAATTCTAGAGGAGAACGACATTGTCACGTAAACGCGGAAAGCTCTCCAAAGAAGAAATGGCCTTTATTCGCCAAAACTGCTTTGATCTTCCTCTTGAAGAGATTGCAGAAATCCTAAATAGAACCGTAGCACCGATACAGAAGTTTATAGATAAAGAAAACCTCAAGATGCGCAACATGACAGATAACGAACATCTGTTAGTGCAATTGCGAGATCGCTACTATTACAAGGAACTCCAAAAACAGTTCACAGACGCCGAGTTAATTTTCTTCGAACACCAACACATAGACTATTTCAGACAGTTTTCCGAGGACGTTACTCATACTGAGGAGATGGAGATTCTGGAGGTCATTAGGACAGAGGTTCTCATCAATAGAGGTATGGAGGACCGTCAGGAAGTTATTCAAAATATTAACCGTCTAAACCAGTTGATTGATACGGAAATGGAAAAACCCATGGCCATGCAGGACACGGTAGCCCTTGCTTCTTTTCAAACTCAACTAGGTGCGGCGATTTCGTCAAAGTCGGCTTATATTAATGAGCACGAAAAGTTATTGACAAAGAAGGAGCGACTTCTGAAAGACCTTAAAGGTACGAGAGAACAGAGAAAGCGTAATGCGGACGATGCCAAGACCAACTTCTCCTCGTGGCTCCGTCAGCTTGAGGATGATCAGCTGAAGAAGGATGAGAGCTTTGATATGGAGGTTCACCGAGTTGCGGCAGACAAGGCCACCGACAGGCTTGCGGAACTTCACCAGTATGAGGACGGCTTGGTGGATCAGCCTATCTTGAACGCGGACACTTTGATCGAGGAGGAGGAGATATGAAAAAGGCCCTTGTGACAGGGATTACGGGACAGGACGGTTCTTATTTAGCAGAACTATTGCTGAAAGAGAACTACCATGTTTATGGGATGAGGCGTCGAGCTAGTACGTCAAATTTAGGTAGGCTTGGCAACGTTATTGACCATTCGAATTTTAATATTGTAGAAGGGGAGGTAGCGGACTCCGGGTGTGTTTATTCACTGGTCGACAGCATAAGGCCTGACGAAATATACAACCTTGCTGCACAGTCGCATGTTGGCACTTCTTTTGAGCAGCCCGATTACACTTTTCAAGTTAACGCTCTGGGGCCGCTTTATTTCTTGGAGGCGATTAAACATTTCTCACTGTCTTCAAGGTTTTATCAGGCATCCACGAGTGAGATGTTTGGAAAGAACTTCACTGTTTGTAAGGACGTGAAGCATCAGTGTGAAGAAACTCCGTTTATGCCACAAAGTCCGTATGCTGTGGCTAAGACAAACGCACACCACCTTGTGCGTATCTATAGGGAGGCTTATGGAGTTTTTGGATGCTGTGGCATTCTTTTCAACCATGAGAGCGAGCGAAGAGGCGAGAACTTCGTAACGCGAAAGATTACCAAGTGGATTGGCGAATTTGTCCGATGGAAAGACAGTCTCCTCACTGGCTCTACCGACAAGCTCTACTATGACGACGACCACATCTATGTTTCTAGAAAATTAGACGAAGTCGCTGTGAAATGCTTCCCCAAACTGAGACTAGGGAACTTGGATGCTTACAGGGACTGGGGGCATGCCGCAGACTACGTTAAAGCTATGTGGATGATGCTTCAGCATGACCAACCAGACGATTATGTGGTTGCAACTGGAAAGACTTACGCAATACGTGAATTCCTTGATGAGGCGTTTTCCTATGTGGGCGACATAAAGCACTGGAGAGACGTTGTAGTGATCGACCCTAAGTTCTATCGTCCTGCGGAGGTAGAGTACCTTAGAGGCTCTCCTGCTAAGGCTAAGGCCGTACTGGGGTGGGAGCCCGAGATAGGTTTCAAGGATCTGGTCATGGAGATGTTGCGGAACGACTTAAATGTATCATAGGAACTGGAACGACCCGGCCTATGCCAAGTGGCGTAAAGATATCAGAAAGAGAGATCGACATAAGTGCCAATGGCCCGGATGCGGGTCTAAGAGAAAGCTGGAGGTTCACCACATCAAGAAGTGGTCCAACAATCCGGCGTTAAGATATTCGATAAATAACGGTATAACGCTTTGTAGAGGTTGTCATCAAAAGATCAAGGGCAGCGAGGAAAACTACGAAGTCTTTCTTTTAAAAATATTAGAATGGAATGCGAGAAAATGAACAGAGACGAAATGGTTGACGAACACGGTGCGGATCTTCTATTTTTGTCCGAAGACTTTTTTGACGCCGCTATTGTCGGTGTTACCCAAAGTAGTCAAGTGGTGTACGACATGGATCTCATGGTAGATCTATTTTCCACTAACAATGACTGCACGGAAGAGGAGGCTATGGAGTATCTAGACTTCAATACATGGTGTGCCTACGTGGGCGAGCTAACCCCTGTCTTTATTACAAAGTGGGATAGATGAGTCGTTTTACCGTCATCCGTGATACGCGAGAGAAGAAAGGCCACGGCTGGTGGTTTGACGAAGACGCCTACTGTATAGGGACAGAGGTGATAAAGGTTGATATCGGTGATTATACCATTAAAGATAAAGAGCACCTACTGTGTATAGAAAGAAAAGAGTCAGTTGCTGAGCTTGCAGGTAATTGTGGTGAGAAGAGGTTTTTGCGTGAATTAAAAGCAATGGCCTCTTTCCCACATGCCTTCTTACTACTTGAGTTTGATTGGCACAATATTGAGCAATATCCGGTCGGCTCAAAGGTCCCTAAAAGCAAGTGGCCCAAGATAAGAATCAAGGGCAAATATATGATGCGAGTATTAATGTCTGCCATGGTGGAACATGGAATTAAAGTAATAGCTTGCGGCAACAAGAAGAGAGCCGAGGAGATAGCTTTCAATATTATGCGAACGGTTAATAATTATTATGTATGACATAGAATCTCCTGAGCATGCTTGGCTAAATATTACAAATAAGGATCTAAAAGATATAGCCTCTCCATTGACTGGTCTCAGTCAAAAGGAGAAAGACAATCTTCACCTTCATGTGCTACGCCTTATGCGTAATCCCAAATATTTCCAATGGACCGCGAAGAAACTTCTAAATGTAGAACTGCTACCCGAACAGGTAGTAATACTAAGAGAGCTATGGACCAAGGCGTTTCCGATGTATATCGCCAGCCGAGGATTTGGCAAATCCTTTCTTCTGGCGGTTTATAGCATTCTTAGGTGCCTTCTTGTACCCTCCACGAAGATCGTTATCGTAGGCGCAGCTTTTAGGCAGAGCAAAGTCATATTCGAGTACATGGACACTATTTGGAAAAATGCTCCAATATTACGGAGCGTTTGTTCTGACAGTAGCGGTCCTCGCCGGGATGTGGATAGATGCACCATGCGAGTAAACGACAGCTGGGCTATGGCTGTGCCGCTCGGAGACGGCTCGAAGATCAGAGGTCTTCGCGCCCATACAATTATAGCTGATGAATTCAATAGCATCCCAGTAGATATATACGAAACGGTAGTTGCTGGTTTCGCTGCCGTATCCGCAAACCCAACGCAGAATGTAAAAGAGGCCGCCAAGAGAAAAGTTCTTCAGCAATCTGGAGACTGGAACGAAAGGATGGAAGACGACTATCAGGATCGTCAGTCCAACCAATCGATCATTTCGGGAACCTGTGGGTATGGCTTTGAGCACTTTGCATCTTATTGGAAGAAATACAAATCCACCATACAGAGCCACGGTGACTTCAAAAAGGCAGCTGAGGCAGCTGGAGACGACATAGATGAAATTCCGGAATACATGAAAAGGTTAGACTGGAAATCATTTTCGGTTATCAGAGTTCCTTACGAGCTTATTCCCGAGGGATTCATGGATGATCAGCAAGTGGCTCGTTCTAGAGCTACCATGCACAACGGTATTTATCAAATGGAGTACGGAGCCTGTTTTACGTCAGATAGTCAGGGGTTCTTTAAACGTAGTCTAATTGAGTCTTGCGTAGCCCATGATCGAAATTGTCAAGCGGCAGGATGGCCTTCTTGGTGTGCCGATCCCTTTGACCCCGTCACTCGCGGAGATCCAAATGGAAGATATGTGTTTGGAATCGATCCTGCGTCCGAACAGGATAACTTTGCTTTAATAATAATAGAGATTCATCCGGAACATCAAAGAGTTGTTTATTCTTGGACAACTAATAAGAAAGACTTTCAGAGCCGTAGGCGTATTGGTTTAACTGACGCCAACGACTATTATGGTTTTTGTTGTAGAAAAATTAGAGAGCTTTATAAAGTTTTCCCCTGCGTTCGCATAGGAATAGACTCTCAAGGGGGAGGTTATGCTTTGACCGAGGCCCTTGGAGATAGCGATAAGATGATGCAAGGAGAAAGACCGATCCTTCCCATCATCGAAGACAAAAAGGAGAAGGACACCGATTCCATTGCGGGAGATCATATTGTAGAACTGATTAACTTCGCCAAGGCAGAGTGGACCTCTCAGGCAAACCACGGTCTTCGCAAAGACATGGAGGACAAGATTCTTCTTTTTCCACGATTTGACACTCTCAGCCTGAGCATCATGAGTGAAAAGGATAAGATTTCTTTCAAGCAGTTAAGAGACAAGCTTGGCGAATCGAATGCTCTTAGGCTATACGACACTCTTGAAGATTCAGTAATGGAGATAGAGGAGCTTAAGAACGAGCTTGTTACAGTTATTATGTCTACGACAGCAACCGGAAGAGAGAGGTTCGATACCCCGGAGATTAAGCTGGAGACGGGCCGTAAAGGGAGGATGAGGAAAGATAGATATAGTGCCCTTGTTATCGCTAACATGATAGCAAGACTTATTCATAGAGAAATTCCTCCCCCTATGTATAACAACATCGGAACAGTTATAAAGCCCGGAGTATTTGAAGTTGACCCTTCTAATCAGATGTATGTGGGTCAAGAGTGGATGTCGAGTGTCAATTCGAACGTGTGCTTTGGGATTAAGAGGAACCCCCAATAATTGGTGTAAATATCAATAGCTATTGTTTTACGTCGCAATAAGTATTAAAAGGTGATAGGATCAATGCCATCAAAAAAATACCCCAGAAGTGAGTCAGAAAACAAGCCCAACTCCAATAGCGAGCCAGCATACGTGAGCTGGGAGGGCAGTAAACAGGATCGTGAGAACGGTCTTAAGATGTATGCGGACGCGGTTCAGGAATTTTCAGCAGCCTCCTATTCAGCCAGAACGCGAGACTTCTCAGATCTGACAACCTATCTTGGCAGTCGCCCCGGCCTCAGAAATTCAGACTTTGATTTCTTTAGACCTGAACAGGCGGTTCCCGAAAAGCCCAAGGATATCATAGCGTTTGCCCGCACTGCCTACAGACGTATTGGCCTCATAAGAAATGCAATAGACCTAATGGGCGACTTTGCTTGTCAAGGCGTAAGGCTTGTTCACCGAAACAAGAGAGTGGAAAGATTTTATAATAGCTGGTTTGATCGCGTTAATGGGAAAGAAGTTTCTGAAAGACTTTGCAATCTTCTCTTTAGAGAAGCCAATGTCCCCATAAGCATGAAGACAGCCAAAATCAATCGCAAGAAGCGAGAGGAGATGCAGAAGTCTATCGCCTCTCCAGACCTTGTTATGAATCTCAATGATAATAATTTTATGAAGAACGAGATCCCTTGGGAATACACCTTTGTCGACCCCCTAACTGTTGAGGTCATAGGTGGTCCTGTAGCGGGAATGATAGGGGAGCGCCAATATGTTATAAAGCTTCCAAAGAAAATCGTAAATATGATTCGCAAGCTTAGGAATAGTGCCGACCCTCTAGAGTCAGCCCTGATAAGTCGCATCCCTGCCGAGATCATAAATGCAGCGGAGTCCAATCGCGGCGTGCGTATGGACCCAGATAAAACATTTGTTTATTTTTATAAAAAGGACGACTGGCAAGAATGGGCCGACCCCATGACATATTCTTGCTTTAACGATCTAATTCTTTACGAAAGACTGAAGCTTGCCGACAAGACCGCCTTAGACGGAGCTATCTCCAAGATTCGTATTTTCAAGCTCGGAAGTCTCGACCATAAGATCGCCCCCACTCCGACAGCAGCCTCCACCCTGCAACACATTCTAGGTGCCAATGTAGGAGGCGGAACAACAGATATAATCTGGGGCCCAGATATAGAGGTTATAGAAACTAACACGGATGTCCAAAGATTTTTAGGCGAGGAGAAGTACCGTCCCACCCTTATGGCTATTTATGCCACCTTGGGAATACCTCCGACTCTTACTGGAACCTTTGGCGCATCGGGAACGACCAATAACTTTATATCTCTAAAGACTTTGACCGAAAGGCTTAACTACGTCAGAAATATTCTGTTAGATTTTTGGAACACCCAGATAGCAATAGTCCAGTCCGCTATGGGGTTTAGGTTCCCTGCTCAAGTGGAATTTGATTACATGTATCTAGACGATCCAACTGCGGTGTCCAATTTGATGCTTGCAATGGCTGATAGAAATATTGTAAGTGATGAGTTTGTCCAAAGGCACGTTAAGGCCAGACCAGAAGTGGAGTTCAGACGAGTGGCTGATGAAGAAAAGAAAAGAGTTAACCGTGATCTTGAAAAGATTAGTCCTTACCATTCCGTTGACAAGCAATATGGTCTACAGAAGATTGCATTGCAAACAGGGGTCGTTTCCCCTACGCAAGTTGGCGTCAAGTTAGACAAGAAGAAAAATGGAGACAGGGCCGCTCTCGACATGAGACGACCACCCAGTCCTCGCGGAGGACCTCCCAATGGCCAAAAGACTACGAAGGTGCCGGGAAGACCCAATAACACCAGAGACTCGGAGCCTCGCAAGACGAAGGAGTTTAAGCCAAAAACTAAAGCGGCTGTGGAGCTGTGGGCTAAAGAGGCCCAGACTAAAATATCTGAATTGGTGAATCCGGGTCTTCTTCAGCAGTTTGGTAAAAAGAATATGCGTAGTCTTACATCGGAAGAGCTAAATAAGTCCGAGGCTATTAAATTTGGCATCCTCTTTAACTTGAGCGCCTTTGAAGCTATTGACGAAAAATCCATAGCGTCGGCGTTGAAGAAAAAGTTGACGGATGGTGTAATAACAAAATGTAACGAATGGATATCTAACGCTGCTAGTGATATCAACAGAAAGCTCAGTATTGAAGAAATTAGAAACATACGGGTTTCTTTTTATATCGAAAATAGTGAAAACATATAACATCCATAGGGGATATTTATGAACGACCAAATGAAGATCTTTAAGGCCGAAAAAGAGGCTGGCCTTGAACACCTCATAAGAAGCACAGCGGCAATAGCATATCACAGCCCCGTTCTTCTAGAGGAAAAGACCGAGCCAACCCTTTTTTCCAAGGACATTACTTCTTTAGCCAGTATCCCCGATATCACACAGGGGTCTCAGGGTGATCAAGACGTTTATAGCGTCTATTCTGTTCTAGTGACTACGTCGTGGAACAAGAATGACGATGTCTTTGATAAGGACGAGGTTTGGCTAGCAAGAGAAACTCCGAAGTACAAGCCTACGAACATAGAGCATGACGAAAGACAGATAGTTGGGGGCATCATCGACAGCTGGGCCGTTGATGATAAATTTTCTGTAATAGCTGAAAAAGAAGACTCTCTTGATCTGCCGGATCACTATCATATAGTAGTCGCTTCTGTTATATATAAACAGTGGCAAGACCCTGCGTATCAAAAGAGGGCTCAAGACTTAATAAGCTCAATAGAGGCTGGTGAAAAATATGTTTCAATGGAATGTCTTTTTCACGGCTTTGACTATGCTGTAGTGGATCCCCATGGAAAGCACCACATTATACCGAGAAATGAAGAAAGCGCATTCCTCACCTCTCACTTGAGGTCCTATGGGGGCGGCGGCTCCTATCAAGACCATCAAGTCGGAAGGCTCCTTCGAAACATTACTTTCAGTGGCAAGGGCTTTGTCCAAAAGCCAGCCAATCCCGAGAGTGTTATATTCGATAAAAACAGGACTTTTGATTTTCACAAGGCCGCAGCATCATCTAAAAATATGTTTTCTGAGAAGAATGGTGTAATAACACAAGTAGAAACCATCGCTAATACTTTTTGTGATAAACAGGAGAGTTTTGAAATGACACACGAAACTACCAACACGCAAGTGACAGAGCTTAAAGAAGCTCTTTCGGCCCTAAAGGTCGAAAATAAAGAGCTGTCTGACAAGCTTGCAGCTGCTAATGTAGAAAAATATGAGGCTACAATCACTGAGCTGTCCGACTCTCTAAAGGCTGCTACGGAGCAGATTGAAGAGGTTCAGTCAGAGCTATCTGAAGCTTCGGAAAAGCTTGAAGCGTCAGCCGCAGAGATTCAGTCCAAGAGCGAGGCTCTCGAAGAGGCGCAGTCACATATTGCTGCGATTGAAGAAGCCGAGAAGCAGCGTGCCCGTAAAGCCTCTCTAGTTTCAGCCGGTCTGTCAGAAGAAGATGCCGAAGCCAAGATGGAGATGTTTGGCGAGCTTAGCGACGATCAGTTTGAAGCGCTGGCCAAAACTCTCGGTGAATACGCAACTGTAACAGAAGCGGTTGAAGAAACCGACGCCTCCGATGACGAAGGGGCCGATAACGATACAGAAGCCGAAGCCTCCGCTGACGAAGAAGTGGAAGCGGAAGAGGTCGTGGCTACTGAGGTGGACGAGGAAGTTCTCGAAACCGCCGAAGCTGATGAGATTGTAGATATTTCTGTTGAGTCCGATGAGTTTGCTGGCGACGACGTGATTGACACTGTCCGAGCCGGTCTTCACGATTGGGTTAACAAAGTAATTCTTAAGAATGAATCGGGAGAGAAATAATGGCGCTAAGACCAGATAGAAACGAACTCCAGACCGACCTTAGCTTTTTCATGAACGA
>Ga0310344_10001389_pt1 | contig 18506 bp, 16 predicted proteins | sample HC15DNA20200_MG_FD_203801 | JGI IMG/M metagenome (GOLD analysis project Ga0310344, IMG submission 203801) | Marine microbial communities from station ALOHA, North Pacific Subtropical Gyre - HC15-DNA-20-200_MG | ecosystem: Environmental > Aquatic > Marine > Oceanic | place: Pacific Ocean: North... | reverse complement strand
CTAATAGTGAATGCTCAATACCTTCATCGAGCAGTTGAACATATGTGGCGCGTACTCTTCGCCTGCTCCCTATCATTCCGATGTAAGCAGGTGGTGGATCCATTTTGAGCGCGACGATAAGGCAAGCGTAGTCATACTTGTGCCCGCGAGTTACGAGTAATACGTGAGAACGTCCGTGGAGTGGTGCCTCCTGAAAAGGGTTGGAGAAGTCAGCTTGGATAACCTTCTCTGCACTAGGAAACCGTTCCCGAGTGGCGAACTCCGGACGGTCGTCAATTACGATCACCCGGAAACCCAGCAGGCCACCTAAGTGAGCCAAGGGTTGAGCGATATGTCCCGCACCTACGACTACAAGTTCCTGAACAGGTCGTCGAACTTCGATATAGATTTCGAACAAATGACCAGAGGTGCTTATTTCATGTAGGCGATCGGGTTCGCGGGGGTTATCTAGGGCATGCTTCATCAATTCCATCACTGAATCATTTATCTCTTGCGGGCCGAGTGAGCCAAGTGACTGTATCTCTCCGGTCTCCATGATAATCAAAGCGATACGATTGCCAGTGAACTGGTTTTTGCCAACAACAGTCGCGACAACAACACTCCCACCTTGTTCTGGGACCTCTGTGAGGAGTCTTGTTGCCTCTGCTGGGTGAACAGAACTCATAACGGTTCACTAAATTGTGCTAGCGCAGATTCATAAGACTCAGGTGTGTCGATATCAGCCATAACTCCTGGATCATTTACAGGAATCAGGCTGGCGTTAGCAAGGTGTCTATGCACGACTGTACGTGCTCCACCCTCTAGCTCAAAGTCGTTAAGCTCTTCGAACAGGCTGGCTCGAAAAAAACTCGGATGGCCTCTATTTCCTAGGTAAGTAGGAATGACTAGTGGACTTTCTGATTCGGTAGCGATACGTACCAGCTTGTTAATCGTATCAACTTGAACCAGAGGATGGTCCACAGGAAGATAGAGTATGCCCTCAACCTTTGAGTTGAGCTGCTGAAGTGCGAGCCTCAGCGATGTAATTGGCCCTTCGCCAGGGTCTGCGTTAACCAAGACCATTGCATGAGTACTACGAGCTTCATTTTCAATTTCAAGGTCATGTGGGACAACGACGAAGACTTGGGAGCATCCTCCATCAAGAAGTATATCAACAACCCTCTGGAGAAATGTTTTGCCCGCAACTTCCATCAAAGCTTTCGGCTCGCCCATGCGTGTTGAGGAGCCAGAGCATGGAACTATTCCTGCGATCATATTCCGAATGTCTCGTAAAATGTGCGATCCCGTTCGGCGAGTTCAATCAGAAGGGGGGCGGGAGTGAACCGGGTTCCGTACACCTCTTCTAGTTTTCGGATACGGTAGAGAATACCACGAGGGTGCACAGTATCCGCAAATCTGAGGAGCCCACCTCGGTAGGGAGGGAATCCAGTGCCCATGATCAAGGCGAGATCAACCTGATCTGCGCTTTGCACGATACCATCTTCGAGTGCTAGAGCCGCTTCATTGATCATTTGCAGCAAGAGGCGATTCAGGATGGTTTTGTCAGAAAATTTTCGGTTTTTACTAGGTGCTGGTAGGTGTAATTCACTGTAAATGGACTCGTCAGGTTCTTTAGGCTGCCCGTCCATATACCGATAGAATCCCCGGCCATTTTTTTTGCCCACCCTATCTGTTCCAGAGAGCTCAAGAAATATATGAGCCGGATCAAGTCGCTTACCAAAAGCTTTATGTAGCATCGTGCCAGCACGCGTAAAGATGTCTAATCCAACTTCGTCAAGAAGTCCTAGTGGACCTACTGGCATCCCAAATCTTTTTGCAGCCGTGTCGATGTCCCGTATACTCGCGCCATCCTCTAATAGGAAGCCTGCCTCATTTAAGTAGGGACCCAAAATACGATTGACAAGAAACCCGGGTCCGTCATTCACAACAATTGGTACCTTGCCCAGTTGCAGAGCAAAGGAGTAGGCGGTTGCGATTGTCTCTGCGCTAGAGTTACTACCTTGCACGATTTCGACTAGCGGCATTCGGTGGACAGGGTTGAAAAAGTGTATGCCACAGAATGAGTCCGGTCGATTGAGTCCCTTAGATAATTTGTTTATCGAGAGAGAAGAAGTGTTCGTAGCGATGACACATTCACTACTTGCGACCTCTTCAAGTTGACGGAAGGCAGAAGTCTTGACGTCCATCTTTTCTGCAACTGCCTCGACAATTAGGTGGGCACTTGAAAGTCCGTAGTATTCTAGTCCTCCCGTGATCAACTCCATGGCTTGGTGTGCTTGTCTATTCGTTAGCTTTTTGTGCTGCGCAGCTTCATCAAGGAGAACTTTAGCTCGGTATAATCCATCAGTGATCGCAGCATGATGGATATCCTGCATATAGACGCGCATGCCCTTATATGCAGCGAGTTGGCTGATCCCTGCACCCATGGTTCCTGCCCCAAGAACCCCTAAGGCTTCAATTTTTGAAGGATGGATATTCTTGTGATCTATCCCATTGCTTTTCCGGACGGCCTGCCTTGTATGGAAGATATGTAGCAGGTTCTTGCTTTCAGGAGAGATAATAAGTTCTGCCCAGAAGTGTGCCTCTGCTGCGAGGCTATCTGAGAATTCTCCATCCAGATGTTGGTCGAGGATATCAAGAATTCGAAGTGGCGCAGGGGACTGGCCATGGGTTTGGGCCACAACGTTCTTTCTAGCCCTTCGGAGTGTGGTTTTTCGACCAATTTTAGTGTCATCTAATATTCGGCTGAAAAAAGTCTTCTTTCTCCGGGGTACTGTCAGTAAAGTGTCACTAGCATCAATAGCAAAACTCCCGACCATCTGATCAAATAGAGCTTCCGGAAAAACTTTCTGGGCAAAGCCAATTCTCTGGGCTTTCTGAGCATTGATCGATTTACCAGTCAGTAAAAGTTCAAGAGACGCCTTGAGGCCGATTAGTCGTGGCAGACGGGTTGTACCTCCCAAGGCTGGTAAGATTCCAAGCGTGACTTCTGGTAGCCCTACATGAGTCGTTCTTGAGTCAGAGAGTATCCGATACTGACATGCTAAGGCAATTTCGGTGCCCCCGCCGAGGCATGCTCCACTGATCGCGGCGACAGTTGGAACTGGCAACTCTGCCAGTTGCCCAATGATTGCCTGGCTGAGCCTAATGCTCTGTTCTGCTTCTGATGGATCTTCCAGCTTAGTTATCTCACCAAGATCTGCGCCTACGATGAAGGAGCCAGGTTTCCTGCTCATGATGACTAAGGCTCGGATAAGTTTCTCGCTTTCTGCTATATGTGCTTGATTTAATGTTCCAGCGAGGTCACGCATTACTCTTTCAGAAAGCACATTGTGCTTGCTTTGGGGATCATTAAATGTGATCCAGCCGATAGAGTTCGAATCGACGCGGAAGGTGGGGTTTTCGTCACTCATATTGTTCATGGGTAAACACGATCGCCTGCAATCTGCTTAAAAGGAAGCCGCCTAGGCACTGACTGGTGCCTAGGCGGCTTCTCATAACAGTATTGATGTTCTGTTACCACTGTAGCAGCTACAGCTTGATTCTCTCCTCCGCATTCGCCCGGGAAAGAGATAACTGAATCGGTTCACCGCGAATAAGCTCAACAGGAATATTCCAGTAAAGTTCGGTGTACGCGAGTTCATAGCGTGCATGTATCCAATACTGGCCTGGTTTAACCCGTAAGTTTTGTCGGGCAATTCCTGAAGCGTCAGTTGTGTCAGCTGCGGCATCAAGTCCAGAGGCCCTCATTTTGGCTAAAAAGATTTCTCCTGCTCCAGAGAATGCCTCATCACCCCAATTATCACGCATCATCCTAATAGTGTTCGAGGCCTCGATGGTCCCTTCCTGAAGATTGGTGAAGTTTTCGAAGGACCGGTTCATTTGCCGTTCAACACTACCTAGCTCACCATCGAAATCATTCCACTCCCGAAATAGCACAACGTAAGTGGCTTCACCCCGGTTATATTGCTCGAGGGCAGTGGTCAATTTCTGGAGTGTATCTCGGATAAGGTTCCAGCGGTTCTGGTTATTTTGCCATTCCTCCTGTGCTTGCTGAACCCGTGCTCTTTCAGCAATGAGTTCTTCTGGTATTGGAGGCTCTGGTGTGCTGAAAGCGTTGGCCATCGAATCGAAGACTGCATCCCGATCATACGGCAGAAGTTGAACCTCAAGATCTGAGAGAGGCCGTGTCACCATTCCCTCTCCTTCAGGGTTGGCCACATCAATCTCCATAGTCACTACAAGTTCCGCGGGCCCACATGCGGTTACGGCGATCAGTAAACTTAAGCTGAACAGGATAAACCTACGACTCATAGCTGAACTCCATGCATCTTGTTTAGTAACACAGGCGGGCGAAAGTACAGCGGTTGAAAAACTGCATCAAGCTTTTGTTGACATTGTTCTAGCGGGTGGTTCATCAATAACGCAGCGACTCAGGGAGTATAAAGTTAGCAGGGTTTTGAGTAATGCCTTGAACACTAACCTCATAGTGGAGGTGGGGTGAAGTTGCTATCCCAGTGCTTCCTACTCTTGCTATCACATCACCACGCTGCACTTCTTCTCCCTGGCCTGCTATCAGTTCAGATGCGTGCCCGTAGAGCGTTCGATATCCGAAACCGTGATCAATTTCAATCGTTAGTCCGTATCCAACAGTCCAACCGGATTTAATGACTTTACCTTTGGCCGCTGCATAAATAGACGTGCCCTTAGGGGCCGAGATATCAACTCCAGGATGTGGCATCGGTCGGTTGTGGATGGGGTGCATACGTGATTCCGAGTAACTGCTGCTAAGCCATCCCGAAGTTGGTAAGATCGATGGTGTTGATTCCAACAGATCTCTCTGTGCGAGAAGAGATTCCGTGGCCTCCGACAGACTAGTAGAGAGCAATTGAGCACGGCGTTCGAGTTGGTTTAAATCATATGAAGCCTCGAAGAGCTCTTCCGAAATAACAGGATCGATCGTCCAGAGTGAGTGGTCTTCTGGTGTGCCAAGTCCCGGGCCTCCGACACCAGCTTGGAGTACGTCAGGGTCGATTGACTCTAAGCCGGCTATACTGCGGAAACGTGCGTCATTCTGAGCGATATTATCCAGCGTTGACCCAAGGTGATTGACCCGTGTCTGAAAATCTTGAAGTTCGTCCTGTAGGGTAGCATTCCGGGTATCGAGCTGAGCAAGCTTCAATCGGGCGTACCCATCAAATCCGACTGTAACAGCAGACCCAACAAGGGTGACTATCAAGAACAAGCCTCCTGCAACTAAGACCCGCAAGAGGCCCGAGGATAGCGAGTATTGCCTAACGGGACTTTGTTCGTCTCGGACTACGAGGAACGTCCACTTATCTCCAATCATCCGTGATATTGCTTTAAGCTCCAGTGGGATACTTATTTACGATCTGAAAAAGTAGAAGACGGTTCAAGCTAGCGTCAACCCAAATCCCCTGACCAAGATGGTTCGATTCGTGGAAAAAGCGGATCTCTGACTTGTATAATATTACCTGAAAGGCCAACGGTAAGAGCATTGTCCAGTGTGGGTACACTATCAAGTCCGAGCCGATTTGCGAGCTGAAACATTTTTCCTGGAGTGACGGGTTCTAGAAGAGCACAAAGAACACACAGTACCCGTGCTAAGGTAGCCAGTGTTTCGTCTAGTTCACGTGCCATACCCGGATCTTTAGCCTGAAACCAGGGTTGGCGTTCTTCTACATACGTGTTTGCAGCTCTGGCCAGATCCATACTAGCTGCTAGCGCTTCATGTACTTGGTAGCCAGCCATTGCCTCATAATTGGTGCTTATGGTGTTTTCAATTTCTATAGATAGGCCGCGGTCTTCGGAATCAGGTACGACACCATCCCTATACTTCGAAAGCATCGACAGTGAGCGACTTGCAAGGTTGCCTAGTACGTTAGAGAGTTCATTATAGCGTGTCAGGAACCGCTCTGGCGTAAATGAGGTGTCAGAACCCGTGGGCATCTCTCGAAGCAGATACCATCGCACCGCATCAGTACCAAACTCCTCTCGGAGTGCCAGTGGGTCTACTACATTACCAAGCGATTTAGACATCTTCGTGTCCCCCACAATCCACCATCCATGAGATAAGACTTGTTGTTGGATGGGCAGGCCTGCCCCCATGAGTAGTGTCGGCCAGTAAACTGCGTGGTTTGTAAGGATATCTTTCCCTATAACGTGTAAATCACAGGGCCACCAAGAATCGGACACGTTCTCAAAACCCTGCTGACCTGTAGGTGCTTCAGGATGAATCGCTCCTGAAGCTGTGAGGTAGTTGATTAGTGCATCAACCCAGACATAGGTGACGTGGTCCTCATCAAAAGGTAGCGGTATTCCCCAGGGGACCCGGGATCTTGGTCGTGAGATCGAAAGATCAGCGAGAGGCTGTCGTAAGAAACCTAGCACTTCATTCCGTCTGATCTCTGGTATAATCCAGTCGGGATGGTCCTCGATATGTTGGACGAGTGCCTCTTGATAGTTGCTCATCTTAAAGAAGTAATTTGTTTCTTCTACGTACGTTACTTTTTGCCGGCAGATTGAACACGTATCTCCAGGCCCCAAGTCCTTGTCAGTCCAGTAGCGCTCGTCAGATACGCAGTACCACCCGGTGTATACTCCGTTATAGATTTCCCCACGATCCCAGAGCCGTTGGAGAAAAGCACTTACAACAGCGATATGCTCAGGTTCTGTAGTCCGTATGAAGCGGTCGTGAGAAATCTCAAGACTTTCCCAGGCTTCTCTGAAGGCCGACGCCATAGTATCACAGAGTTCAATTGGCTCAATACCCCTGTTGTTAGCCTCTTCCTGCATTTTTTGGCCATGTTCATCGGTCCCAGTGAGGAAGAGGACCTCGGATCCAGTTTGTCGGCCAAAGCGTGCTAGTACATCTGCTAGGATCGTCGCATAGGCATGGCCAATATGAGGTTCGCCCGAAGCGTAGTAGATAGGCGTCGTGATGTAGGTGCGCTTGGTTTCACTCACTTTGAGACTTCTGCTTCTAGTTGTTCGAGCGTAAGGGTACGTCGGGTGCCTTCAGAATCTGCGAGTGACACAGAATCATTCCAAATGTCGATTGTGACGACGCGCTCCATACCTTTTTCTGTCCGGATTTTTCGACCTTCCCGAGGGAATCGCCGTCTTGCCTCTACATAAGTACGGTGCTCATACATAAGGCAGCACATTAGCCTACCACAGCACCCGCTGATTTGAGATGGGTTCAGTGATAACCCCTGGCTCTTGGCAAGCTGAAGACTCACCGGCTTGAGTTCTGGTAACCAAGTAGAACAGCATAGCTCTCGGCCGCAGCGTCCGACTCCTCCAAGAAGTGCAGCCTCATCTCGTACGCCGATCTGCTTTAACTGGATACGAGTCTTAAATGTACTTGCTAGCTCTCGAACAAGCTGGCGAAAGTCCACACGTTTCTCAGCCGTAAAATATAGGGTCAGTCTCTTGCGATCGAATTGCCATTCTGCGTCCGTTATTTTCATGGCTAATTCGTGCTTAGTTACCAGTTTCCGGGCTTCTATACGCACTCGATCTTCATCTTTCCGCAGACTCTGGCTCTTCTTCGTATCACCCTTATGAGCAATACGAAGCACCATCTGTTCAGGAGCAGGGGTCGCACAGCCTCCATCTGAGGAAGAGCATTTTCTTTCGGCAATCGCTCCCAGTGCTGAGACTTCACCGAGGTCGTTACCTTGGTCTGCTTCTACGATCACACTCATGCCGGGCATCAGTTGAAGATCGGTGTAGCCGTAGTAAGCTTTGCGATTGCCCTTGAATGAAATCTCGGCAAATCCAGCCCACTGTCTCTTGGATTTCATGCTTCGCGCCATGTCCCAATCGCTTCGTATTTAGCCCAGCGGGCTTCTAACAATTGATCAATTGTTAGTTCGTTGAGTTCGGACAGGACACGATCTAGTGCCTCTTCGACACGATGGGCGGTACTATCCCAATCTGAATGGGCGCCTCCAACTGGTTCAGGAATAATTTCGTCACAAACACCATGATCAAGTAGGTCGCTTGCGGTTACCTGTAAGGCTTTTGCAGCTTCTTCTCTGTGCTCTGCAGAGCGCCACAGGATTGCCGAACATCCTTCGGGCGATATCACTGAGTAAACGGAGTGCTCAAGCATCATGATGCGATCAGTGACGCCTAGGGCCAGTGCACCTCCTGAGCCTCCTTCCCCAATTATTACGCTTATGATAGGAGTTTTTAGCCGAGCCATTTCCCTGAGATTTGTGGCGATGGCCTCTCCTTGACCCCGCTCTTCTGCACCAATTCCAGGGTAGGCACCTGGGGTGTCGATGAACGTAACTACGGGGCGTCCAAACTTTTCTGCTTGTTGCATCAGGCGGAGTGCTTTTCGGTAGCCTTCAGGATGAGGCATCCCGAAATTTCGGTATAGGTTCTCCTTCATGCTCCGTCCCTTCTGGTGCCCGATCGCCATTACGGTTCGTCCTCGGATACGTGCCCATCCACCTACGATTGCTTGGTCGTCTCGAAATCCACGATCACCGTGTAACTCAATCCAATCAGTGCATATACGCTCAATATAATCTAGCGTATAGGGTCTTTCAGGATGTCTGGCGACCAGAACTTGCTCCATAGGAGCTAGGTTTTCATAGGTTTGCCGACTGATCTCCTGGAGCTTCTCTCGGAGAACCTCTACTTCATTTGATACATCGAGCCCCTTCCGTTCAGCAAGATCGAGCAACTTATCAATCTCATTTTGGATTCCAATAATCCCGTTCTCAAATTCTAAGGACATAACTAATACTTCTTCCTTCGAGCATCATAAGAACGTCACTCAAAGCATAGGGATGTAGAATGTTATTAGGATGTCTATTCACAGAGGTTTTCTGGGTATCAGGCATCTGGGTCACGAAGTCAAAAAAAGATATGGAGGGCTAGCTAGGGGAACAGGGGTTACGGGTTACTCTGCTACAGGGACAGCTGCTCGAATGTGAGGCTCAGGTATAAAAAACCACACGATCAGCCCCATCGCGAGCACAAAAATGGCCCCTAAGGTAGTATTTGAGCTATACCCTATTCCAGCGAAGAGGGGCCCAGCTATTGCTCCACCAAGAGCAAACCCCATCTGTCCTACCGCGACCGTTAGGCTCATAAGTGAGCCACGTCGGTTGTCTTGGACTAAGGCAGTGAGCAGCGCAGAGAAGGGACTGATCCTCATTGCCACAAGGATCATGATCAGGAAGAAAAAGACACATGCTGTGATAGCGTCAGTTACGAGTGGGACTATGAGCAGCATCAGAGAGGAGAGGCCAATACAAGCGAGAAGGATAATGCCTTTGCGCCCTATCCGATCTGACCACTTTCCAGCTTGAGGTCCTGTGAGGACGTTTGCAATACCACCGACCAAGAACATCAATGCTATCTCATTTCCAGAAATATTAAGGTCTCGCTCAAGCCAGGTCGGTAGATAGACTATGAAAATTGAAACTCCGAGAAACATCAGGAAGTAGGCAGTTGCTGCCCAAGCCACTTCAGGCCTACGTAGCATTTCAGCGTAGTCTTTTGCTGCCCTTCTAATCGTTAGTTGCTTGAGAGATTGTTTGCCGACTGGCTGTGGGACCCGCAAAAAGAGCAAGACTATGGTTGCTGCCATAGTTATCGCGAAAACATAGAAGGGCGCCTTGAATCCCCATCGGCCTGCTAGGACGATGCCAGTCGGGATGCCTATTATTTGACCAAAAGCTGACCCGCTCATGACCCATCCAGTAGCCCAACCTCTTCGTTCATACGGGAAATAGTCTCCAATATAGGAAACAGCAGCCCCACTTAGCATTCCGCCTGCCATGCCTGCTAAAATTCGTACGATGAGGAATGTCCTGTAATCCGTGACGAACGTATGTAGCATAAGAGCGACAGCCATGGCACCGCAGCCGATCAGTAGAATTCGTCGCCGTCCAATGCGATCCGATACTGGTCCAGAAAGAATCGCAAAAATACCTACCATAAAAGAGTATACTGATACTAGTGTTCCGAGAGCGGCGTCCGGTATTCCCAGGTCATCACCTATCTGAGGAAGGATAGGTGAGATGATCATGGTCTGGCTCGCAGAGGAGAAGACGAGCAGCCACAGAGTAAAGACAATGACGTTCGGTGAGTCGGTCTTCACTCGCGATGCAGGACGAAAGCGTGACGCTGCTGGGTGGGCATCATGACTAGGTTGATGATATCAACATGCTCTGGTGTATTTGCTACATAGATGATCGCATCAGCAATATCCTCACCTTTGAGCGGCTTAGTACCTTCATAAACCTTATTGGCCTGATCTCTGTCTCCGTGAAAACGTACTTCGCTAAACTCCGTCTCAGTCATACCAGGATCTACGCTTGAGACGCGCACTTTTGTTCCGACAAGATCAATATTCATCCCCTCATTGAGGGCCCGTACGGCGAACTTTGTTGCGTTATATACAGCTCCTTTGGGATATACCCAGCGCCCCGCGATGCTGCCGATATTGATAACATGTCCAGAATTGCGCGCGACCATGAGGGGGATTACTGCCCGAGACACATAGAGAAAACCCTTTATGTTGGTATCAATCATGTCTTCCCAGTCATCAAGCAATCCTTCGTGGAGCAGATCAAGTCCGACCGCTTTGCCGGCATTATTAATTAGGATATCTGGCACAAGGTTTTCATCAGCAAGTTCATCAACATACGAGGCAACTGCACTTGAGTCTGTCACATCAAGTTTGGCAGCATGCACCTGTATGTCGTGCTTTTCGGAAAGATGTCCGGCTAACTTCTCGACACGCTCAATACGCCTAGCGGAAAGGAGAAGATTGGCCCCACTTTCTGCAAAGGCCTTAGCACAAGCTTCTCCGATGCCAGCGGAGGCACCAGTGATAAGGATGCGTTTTCCTGCGAGTCTGTTCATTGAACGTTCAGTTTTAAAGGAATTCCATCGAACGAACGAGCCTAGGCCGCTGAGATTCGCTTAGCGCTGGGCTAGACGCAACTGAGGGATGTGGTATTTGTGGATAGATTTCTACTGAGGATGCCATCCTGAGTGGGTTGTACGGTCCCAAGGAGCCATTGATGAATAAGAAGCAGGTGGGAGCGTGGGCACTCTTTGACTTAGCTAATTCTGTATACCCAGCAGTCATTGTGAGCGTTGTTTTTCAGGTCTATTACATAGACACAATTGTTGGGAATCAGGACAGTATAGGGGACTGGTGGTGGGGTCGAGCAGTTGCACTTTCTGCTCTGGTAGTCGCGGTTAGCTCTCCTTTGCTAGGAGCTATTGCAGATCGAGCTGGAATGCGCAAACGTTTTATGGGTTTCTTCGTTGCCATGTGCGTCACTGGGGTGGCGTTGTTTACAACTCTTGGCCCAGGGGCGGTATTTTGGGGAGCCGCCATATTTGTATTTGCAAACGTAGGATATGAGGCCTGTCTGGTATTCTATAATGCCTACCTGCCTGACATTGCCCCTTCAGATAAACAAGGTTGGGTATCTGGCCTTGGGTTTGGAGTTGGTTATGTGGGCTCAGCACTAGGTCTCCTGCTCGCTATCCCTCTTATAGAGACAAATATCGATCTGGTATGGGTTATGGTTGCGGTTTTCTTCATCCTATTCTCGATCCCATCGTTCCTATTTCTTCCCCAGGACCAGGCTAGTGACGTGTCCGTTGGTCGAGCTGCATGGTGGGGTGTGACCAACCTCCTCAAAATCCTGGGTGAAGTACTACAGGAGAAGGATTTGAGGCGCTTTCTGCTTGCATTCTTCTTCTATATCGACGGAGTACTCACTGCAATTTACATGTCGAGTACGGTAGCAACGACGACGTTTGGATATACACAGGCTGAGCTGGTCTATCTGTTCATAGCGCTCCAGATCGCCGCTCTATGTGGCGCTTTTGCGCTGGCGAAGCCTACGGACTTTCTGGGTCCGAAGAAGATATTGAGTGGTGTTTTGGTCATGTGGACTCTTGTCGCGGTTAGTATGGGTTTCATCCCGACCTCAAAACTGTGGTTTGGTGCACTCGCAATGGTAGCAGGATTTGGCTTGGGATCTGTTCAGGCAGCCAGTCGTGCATTTATGGCTACACTGATTCCGAAGGGTAAGGAAGCAGAGATGTTTGGTTTCTATGCCCTGTGTGGTAAATCATCATCTGTTGTTGGCCCCTTAGTGTTTGGCTATATCGCCATGGCCAGTGGTGGCAACCAACGACTCGCTGTAATGGCGATCAGTGTTTTATTTGTCGTGGGGTTGGGGCTTCTCCGCCGCGTCAATGATCCGAGAAGTGCGGCCTGAGCGGGATATTTCTAGGTCCGCTTAAGGGATCTTTATCTCTCGTCCAACTCTAGGAGGGTTTGTAGAAGGACGTTAGCGCCGTTGACGATATCTTGAGGTTCAGTGTTCTCTTCCGGAGCATGGCTGATGCCAGAAATAGAGGGCACGAATATCATTCCAACTGGGGCGAAAAGGGCAATGCTTTGGGCGTCATGACCTGCTCCCGAGGGCATACGATGCGTCGACAGGCCCAGCCTCTGGGCGGAGGTTTCTATAATCTCACGTATCCGTGGTGCAGTCGGGGCTGCTCTACTCGTATAAAAACGTTGGATTGAGAAGCTTGTGTCTGTCTCAGTTTCAATTCGGAATAAGTTGCTATGAATCTCATCATAGACACGCTCAATTCCGGCCATTGTGAGGTCTCGAATCTCAAGGGTCATGGCTACACGGCCCGGTATCACATTAGGCGCACCTGGTTCGGCTTCTAGTTTACCTACTGTTGCGACCTGCTTGCCTGACATTCTACGAGCCGTTGTGTGGACTAGGTTGATGAACTGGGCTGCTCCGACCATCGCATCGGCTCGTCGGTCCATCGGAGTCGTGCCCGCATGGTTGGTTCGTCCCTCAACGACAACGTTCCATCTCATGATCCCTACAATCCCTTCGACAATTCCCACGTCGATCTCATCCGCGTCCAGAACTGCACCCTGTTCAATGTGCAGCTCTAGGAAAGCTTCTATTGATCCAGCCGAGCGGCGCACCTCTGTGAGGCGATCAGGATTTCCCCCAAGCCGCCTGATGCCATCTCTTATCGAGAATCCTGAAGCAGTCATTATATCTAACTCGAAGTCTTCAACTTCTCCTGCCATGGCACGGCTACCGGTTTTCCCGCCCTCTTCATTCGAAAAAATCACAACCTCAAGTGGATGCCGTGTAGTATGGAACCCATCTGCTAGGGATGCAGCAACTTCTATGGCACTCATCGAACCGACTTGTCCATCGAAATTGCCACCACCAGGCACTGAGTCGATATGTGAGCCAACCATAATCGGAGGAAGCTCTGATATGGATCCTGGTTTTCTTGCTATCAGATTGCCAGCAAAGTCGGTCGAGGAAGCAAAGCCGACTTCTTCTAGTAGTTGTGATATCCAGTCGAGTGCTTGGATGTTTGCATCGCTAAAAGCTACTCGGTCGATGCCCCCTTCAGCATTCGCGCCGAATGCTGAAAGCGCATTCATTCTCTGATTTAGACGCTGCCCATTGACCTCTTGTGCCTGTCTGAGTGAGGGGGTGATCCAGCTAGGCAGACTGAAATAGGGGCCAATAAGGCCTGCTGCTGAAAGTCTGCAAAAGTGTCGACGATCCATAATAGAGAGTAGCGTTCTCTCGTAACCCCGACCACCTTTGGGTCCGATCACGAATTAAAGTACTGGAGGAGTTGCCTTGCAGAGAATTATAACCATGCCTCATCGGGTAGCACTGCTGCTTGTGTGTGCCTTATTCTCGGTTGCCTTTTTTGGGTGCTCTTTTGAGGAGCGACAGCGAGAGGAGATGGAAAGTATCTTAGTAAGCGCTCAGGCTGGATCTCTTAAGGAAATCATTAGGCCTGAAGGTGTACCCAGTCTGCCGGTATTCTCACCTGCCGTTAGGAGCGGGGGCCTGATCTTTTTGTCCGGTGCGATTGGTGCCCGACCCGGTGTGAACCCTCCGGAGCTAGTTGCAGGTGGTGTGATACCTGAAACACATCAGACGATGGAGAACATTATAACGGTTCTAGATGCTGCGGGAGCCGCCTTGCCGGATCTCATTAAGTGTACAGTGTTTCTCGCAGATATTAGTGATTACGCTGCAGTCAATGAGGTTTATATCCAATATTTCCCATCAGATCCACCAGCTCGCTCTGCGGTTGCTGGTAGTGGCCTTGCATTAGGCGCGCGGGTTGAGATCGAGTGCATTGCTGCTGTGCCAGAGGCCTAATACAAGCAATAGCCTCCGGCCATTTCAAAACCACGGCCCACACCTATCTTATGGCCCAGAACGGTCACGTACAGTTGGCCGCTGCAAGGATGGGATCTCGTGCCGGAAGATATCACACGTCGAGACTTTGTCTCGGATAGTTCTAAGCTGGCGATGGGTGCTATGATCGTACCAAGGCATGTCCTGGGTGGGCCGGGATATCAGCCTCCAAGTGATACCCTCAATATTGCCATCATCGGTGCTGGAGGAATGGGAGGTGAGAATGCCCAGGAATTAGGCACAGAAAATATCGTTGCGGTCTGCGATATCGATCATCAGTTGGTAGCTACTAAGGTCAAAGAACGCTCTATAGATGCTGATGGAGTACCCAGAGAGAAGGGGGTTCGGTGGGAGGAGCAATATGCGAAAGCTCGCAAGTACACCCACTTCCAGGCCATGTTGGATGAACAGAAGGATATTGAAGCAGTCGTAATTGCGACGCCAGACCATACGCATGCCGTCATCGCCTCAGCAGCGATGCGGGCGGGGAAGCATGTGTATGTTCAGAAGCCACTGACTGCTACTGTCCATGAGTCTCGTGTCCTGAATGAGTTGGCAACGTCCACAGGAGTTGTGACACAGATGGGCAACCAAGGCCATTCAGGCGACGACGCGAGGCTTATCAATGAATGGATCGCCGCAGGTGTAATCGGCAATGTTCATGAAGTCCATGTCTGGACCAATAGGCCGATTTGGGCCCAGGGTCTTCTCCGGCCTACTCCAATCCCAGAGGACTTCGATCCATTATCAGTGGATCGCTCGTGGTGGCCTGGCTCAGTGGCCGATGCTCATGCAAGTGCCCTGTGGGCTGACTTTAGTGTACCAGACCACTTGGCTTGGGATTTGTTCCTAGGGCCTGCATCCAGGGATGTACAGTATCACCCGATATATCATCCATTCCACTGGCGGGGTTGGGTCGATTTTGGCGTGGGAGCCTTGGGAGACATGGGTGCACACCTAATCGACCATCCTTTTTGGGCTCTGGAATTAGGTTATCCCACTACAGTTGAAGCGACTTCTTCGATGTGGGGTGGACCGGAAGAAGATCCTGTTTCGTACCCGTTAGCGACTAAGGTACACTACGATTTCCCTCAGCGTGGTGAGCGCGGGCCTGTTCAACTCCACTGGTATGATGGAGGGCTCATGCCAAAGCGCCCGAAATATCTTCCAGATGGTGTGCCCCTCAATCGTGAAGGTGGTGTGCTCTTTGTGGGTGACCGAGGTGTTCTGATGCACGAAACCTATGGGAGCAACCCTCAGATTTTTCCAGAAAGGCGATCGGAAGAGGCGGAGAAGATTCCACCAACCTTAGCGCGCATCACAGATAGCCATGAGATGAACTGGGCTAATGCTTGCAAGGGACAAGGAGAAACTACCTGTCCGTTTTCCTATGCGGCACCGCTCACGGAGGTCATGCTTCTAGGGTTGGTTGCCCTTAGGTCTGGGCAGGGCTTCAAGATCAAATACGACGCTGAGAATATGAGAGTAACCAACTCCACGAAGGCTAATGCATACCTGAAACGGGAGTACCGGAAAGGGTGGGAATTGTGAGTGGCCGCTTGCTCGTCGCGGGTGCTATTCTGGTTTTTCTAGTGACACCACTTACGGCGCAGGAGCACAACAGGCTTACTGCAGAAGAGAGAGCAGCTGGGTGGCAGCTTCTATTTGATGGTTATTCCCTTCAGGGTTGGCGAGGATACAACAGCAAATCAATGCCTACTGGATGGTCTGCGGAGAACGGCATGCTGACTCGTATAGGACCAGGAGGGGATATCATCTCAGAGCAGCAATTCGCTGACTTTGAACTCTACCTTGAATGGTTGGTTGAGCCAGGAGGGAATAGCGGCATCTTATTTCGTGCAGTTGAGGGTCAGGAGGAGGTCTACCACGGTGCCCCAGAGATGCAGGTCTTAGATGATGCCGGTCATCCAGATGGTCAAAGTCCAGTTACCAGTGCCGGTTCAAATTATGGGCTACATGGTGCACCGAGGGGTATCGTCAGGCCAGCGAAGGAATGGAATGCCTCCCGTATAGTTGTCGTGAAAAACCAGGTCGAGCACTGGTTAAATGGCAAGAAAGTTGTCGAATACGAACTAGGAAGTGCAGATTGGTTACGGCGTGTTGCAAACAGCAAGTTTGCTCAGTGGCCTGCATATGGACGAGCTCTTCGTGGCCATATCGCAATTCAAGATCATGGGGACCGAGCTTCCTTCCGTAATCTGAAGGTTAAGGAAATCAGCTGATGGACCGACGTAGCTTTATTAGCACAATGCCCGTGATCGGATTGTTAGGGTCACGGGCTAAAAGACTAGATGTCGGTGGAGCGCAGCATCCAATATCAGAGTGGTTTCCAGTTGTTGAGGAGATAGGAGTCCAGCTCTACACCCTCCGGTCTTTGCTTTCGCAGGACGTAGATAGAACCTTGGCCGTAGTTGCAGAGATTGGCTATCGAACCGTAGAGTTTGCCGGGCTTTATGGCCTTACGCCCCAAGAGATGCGCAGAAAGCTAGATGCTGTAGGCCTGAGGGCAGTATCAAGTCATGTGGGGGTAAGCGATATTCGTGGTGACTTGGCGTCTTTTCTTGAGGGAGCGCAGGAATTAGGACAAGACTTGGTTGTTGTCCCCTCAATCCCGGAGTCAGAACGCACCTCTGAAGGGCTCCGTAAATTAGCCGAGGATTTCAACCGGGCTGGTGAAATGGCGAGCTCAGCTGGACTGCATTTCGGCTACCATAATCATTCTTGGGAGTTTGCAACTCTACCCGATGGCTCAATCATGATGGATCTGCTCTTGGAGCGCACTGAGCCCGGACTTGTTGATTGGCAAATGGACATATTCTGGACGGTAGATGGTGGCGCAGACCCGATAGTCTACCTTGAGAGCCAGCCCGGTAGAGTCACGAGTGTTCACGTAAAGGATCGCACAGTGAATGGCTTGATGGTGGATGTTGGCAAAGGAGTAATCGATTTTGCAACGATTCTGCCGCGTGCTGAAGAGCTAGGTATGCTTCACGCGTTTGTAGAGCACGACACACCAGATGCTCCGATGGAGAGCGTTCGCTACAGTTTTAATGCGCTTAGCTCCCTAAAACCTTAGGAAAGCTCAAGGGCTGCCAGTTACCCTCAGAGTTGCGCGTGACGGAATTGAAGGTGGCCCCTAGGTTGTTCATCCTAGAGAGCAAACAGGTCAAGTTCTGGAGACTATATTATGTCGGTCAGTAATAAGCTGATGCACTCACTCGTCACAATTATTTTTGTTGTGTGTTTCTTGCCTATAGCTATAGAAGCACAGGCACGCAGTGGCGGTCGTCCGAGTCCTGCGGATAGCAGAAATCTCAGGGGGGTGCTCGGGGGAGTTCCGATGACTGCCGCTGACAGTGCAATCCAGGAAGTTGTAGAACTCCTCGATTTCGAAAGCTATAAGTCACTGATTCGGGGCCTGACGGAGTTCGGTGATCGAGAGCAGGGTACACCGAGAAATGCCGCAGCAGTCGACTGGATTGAACAGACACTACAGGGTTGGGGCTATCAGACTGCTCGTGTCCACTATGACTACGTACCTCGCGGGTCCGATGTCGCTGAACCTCGCGAAGAGGTCTATGCAACACTCATCGGTGCTAGCTCTCCTGACGAGATGTACATCTTGGGCGGGCATATGGATGGCCGAGGCGGTGGTCAGGCTGCGAATGATGATGCTTCCGGAACAGCACTTGTCATGGAGATTGCTCGGGCGCTAGCTACTTCCGGAGTGACGAGTGCTCGTTCGATTCGGTTTGCGCTATGGAACAATGAAGAGACTGGGTTAAACGGAGCCCGGGCTTATGTTGAGCAACGACAAAGCCTACAGGGAATAGAAGAACCTGCTGGTTCAGGGAATTACCCAGAGCCCAGGTGGCTGGGTATGGTGCAGCATGACATGATGCTATGGGATCATGGAAATCCCGTGACTCACAACCAGGCACTCGATGCTGATGTAGATATTGAATTCCAGCTAAACTCGAGAATGGCTGATGCCTCAGCGCAACTTGCGCTCGCGCTCCTCAACGCGAACAGGATGTTTGCTACGGACTATCCTGCAGTTATGAGTAACGCGATGAGCAACACGGATTCTGCTCCATTCCAGGACATCGTAGCCGCGGTGAGTCTACGAGAGAACCGTCGCCTCTACGAGACTGGAAACCGTGCTAACCCACACTGGCATCAACCAACAGATCTATT
>Ga0310344_10001388_pt1 | contig 18506 bp, 13 predicted proteins | sample HC15DNA20200_MG_FD_203801 | JGI IMG/M metagenome (GOLD analysis project Ga0310344, IMG submission 203801) | Marine microbial communities from station ALOHA, North Pacific Subtropical Gyre - HC15-DNA-20-200_MG | ecosystem: Environmental > Aquatic > Marine > Oceanic | place: Pacific Ocean: North... | reverse complement strand
ACAATCTCGTGCGAAGAACCGGCACGGTAGCGTCGTTCGAGATTCGAGATTGCCAGCGGCACGGCAGTCATCGCATGGCCTCCGCGGGAGAGGTCACGGCGGTCCGCCAGGTGGAGAACACCGACCCGACCGTCACCAGCAAGCAGGCAATCAACACCGCCAACAACACCGGCACCGGGGCCAGCACAAAAGGCACGGGGATCCCGGGACTGATCTCAAGCCCTGAAACGAACACTCCGGCGATCCAGAACCCGTTGAACCACTTCAACCACACGAAAGCCAGCAGGATCGACGCGGTCGCTCCAATCAGCCCCAGCAACAGGTGTTCAACCAGCCCCCGCAACAGCACCTGGTCGGTCTGCCAGCCAGTCGCTTTCAGAATCCCGATCGTGCGTCTTCGTTCAGCCAATCCAAAACCCGAGATGACCAATATCGCCAGGATCGCTACGGAGAAGGCCACTACAAAAACCAGGTTGAAAACGCCCGCACGATGTCCCAACCCCACCGGCAGCAGCGATTCCAAGTCGGATCGCAAGATCACCTCACACCCAATCCCTGTCTCATCTCCCACGCCGCGAACCTCCCGGACAATCCGTGCACTCACCTCGGCAGGTTGCCCGGCCCGACAATGGACCAGCAGATCGGTGGCCAGTCCCTGCTGATCGAACAACTCGGCAGCCGTCTCGAACGTGGTCAACACCACCCGCGACTGCCACATCGAGGAATCAGTCCGAAAAATTCCGACAATCCTGGGAGTTTTCTCGCCGCGGCTGCTGCGAAGAATGGGCGGGATCACGCCGCCGACCTGTTGCCCGAGCTCCTCGGCCAGCGCCGACCCGAGTACCAGCTGCGGGGCCCCACCCGGTTCGGTCCTCGGCAGTTGACCCTCGATCACCTTTCCGATCGTCGCCCCGGTGATCGCCTCAGCCAGTTCCTCCTGCGGCAATCCCACCAGCACCGCCTCGACATCCTTTTTGCCCAGGGTGACCCGGCCCACGATACGAGGGATCACCCGAACGACTCCTTCGAAACGCGCGATGTCTTCGGCAGCCGCCAGGCGAATCGGGACGCGTCGTCCGAACCGGCTGCCAGCCACATAGAGATCCGGAAGGGCGATCGCACCCGGTCCGTCCGCCGAGCCAATCGCCACAAGGGCCTCCTGGCGGATGCCCTCGACCAACCCCATTCCGACCAGATAGGGAACCAAAACGGACAGCACCGCAGCGATCGTGACCGCGCTGCGGATCGGGTGCCGTCCGATCGACGCACATCCTGTCCGCGCAATTTCAACGAACGCCGACATCGCCCGAGGTCCTCCCATTGGGCCTGGTCATATCAACGTTGGATGGCAGCAATTCTCGGCCACAACGCGGGCACAGCAGTGATCCTCCGGGAACAGGTCCGGCATCGAACCGGCACTCGCCATCGAGCCGAGGATCCAGGTGAGCCGGGCAGGCCAAATCAACCGTCGGACCTCCACCCAGTCCTCCCGTCAGTTCCTGGAACGCCCTCGCCGCGGCCAGGTGATCCGACGTTCCACTGAGTGTCGAGCCTACGGCGGCCACCGACAGCACCGCCATCAACCCACACAGACACAATACTCCTCGTGGGGATCTCGGCATCATCGTTCGAGCTCCCTCACACCGGCAAACGGATGTTCATCACCCCGCATCAGACGACCCCGGGATTCCTGGGCGTGCCGAAGAGCCGTTTCCTGATCTCCGAACACGTGCCAGCGATTCCCGTTGATCCGATTGGTGACCACGGCACTGCGGACGAAAAACGCATCGGCCGAGTCGATCGGGTTCCCGCCGTGTTCGTCTCGCACCTGGATGCGATTCGGCGTTTCCGAGTGGGCCGCCAGCCAGTTGCGGGCACAGCGGACGTCGCAGCAGGTGACATTCCGCCCCACCAGTTCCAGCGTGACGGCCGCCTCGAGACGCACGACCTGGCCGTCCCATTCGCAGCGGGAGACAGAACCGCCGTTTCGGAGGATGTTGCCAATCACCGGGAGCATCCCCAGCACGACCAGGACGGCCAGACCGCTTCGCCACCAGGAGGCCGGTGGGTTCACAGGACACACCATTGCACCGAGAGAAGGGAGAACGATCCAAGGTAGCTGAAGAGGCCAAGAAAGAGAACGCGTGCCTGCAACCCGGGCAGAATCTCTCTCGTCTCGGGAACATCGGCACAGAAACTCGCGATCGATCCGGCAGCAACCCACAAGCTCCCAACCATGAACAACACGATCCCGATCACGCTCTCAGGCAATTCGGACACCAAGTCGTATGGACAGTGATGGGGTCGCTGCAACAGCGCAGGCGAGAGCACGTCGACCAGGAAAAGTCCTCCGAGGAGGGAAACCACCAGCGTGCTTGCCAACAGTCCTCCCATCCTCTTCGGGCCACCCCGCTGCTTTCGGATCGAGTCCAGAATCAAGATCAGCAGCCCGGCCCACAACAACATGAAGACCACCGCCAGTTCCGTCCCGCTGACGCCGGCCAGCAACGGCTCGGAAGAACGGGTCGTGGTCGTCGATGTCGCCTGGGTACAGCAACCGGCAGCCAGGTGGTCTTCTTGCTTGGGGATCAGCAAATAACAGGCCGTACACACTCCGTCACACAGGCTGGTGCTGCCGATGATCAGCAGGCCCCACAACAGTCGTCTCATCAGCGGAGCGTTCGACGTGGCCCTGTTGGCCAGGTAGATCACCAGCCAGGCTCCACCCATCAGCATCAGCAGGGGCTTGAACACCTGCAGGGCCGTAAGCAAGCCGGGCAAAAAACGACTCGCACCGAGGCTGCCGGTCCCAATCCGCGTGACCCCATCAATGCACATCACACCCGGCCACGACGGCACGTAACTCTGCAACAGCAGGTACAACAGCGGCCAACTGGCCAGGCCAAGCCCCAGCAGCACCAGGGCCAGTGTCATCATCAGGTACGCATTTCGCTCGACGGCCTCGGCCCCACCGTCGGTCCAGCCCGATGACCACACACGTCGTGAGTTCAGCCAACGGCCGGTCAACCACATCGCGACCGCACACTGCAACCCGCAGGCAAACAGCGACAGGATGGCGTAGGCGTTGACGATCATCGCCCGTCTCGGGTAAGTCCGATTCGATGCTGAAGCAAGACCGTCGAAACGTCTGTTCCAGCGATGCGGCCGCAAAATTCGTACTGAATTCTAGACTGTCCCGATACGAATTGCCCAATCGGAATTATGGATGCCGTCGGCCGTCGAGCCGTTTAGAATCAGGAGAGCGGTTTCGGATCCGGTACGCATCGCAACGACTTGATGGTGGACGTCATGATCTCCCGAGCAACGACATGGTCACCGGACTCCCGAACCATCCGGGTCCTGGCCTTCAGCCTGGCGATCACGCTTTTCGCTGGTTGTTCGGATTCGGCACCATCGAGCCTCCCTCCGGGGGAATCCGAGTCGGTCGAAACGCCCACCGACAGCGGAGGCCTGTCACCTGACGAATCGACTCGCATCACACTGGAGGGTCTTCGCCAGGGTGACGCCGGAGTCCTCTGGGATTCACTCCCGAACAGATACCAGGTCGAGATCAACGAGATCATCCGGGGATTCGCCTCCAGGATGGACCAGGACGTGTGGAAGAGGACCTTCGCGCTGGCCGAGCGGATCCTCGAGCTGATGAGGAACAAGAAAAACCTGATTCTCGACAACCCCGACATGAAGCCCAAGGGCATCAACATGCGACTGGTCGGGGAGAACTGGAGTACGGTGATCGACCTTCTCGAAGGACTCATCCAGAGTGAACTCTCCGACATCCAGGCCATGCGGAAATTCGATGGTGGCGAGTTTTTCCCGAGCACCGGAACCAAGGCGCTCAAGCAACTGGCCGCACTGTCGTCCAAGGATCCCAACGATCCGTTCCGGACGGGTTTCGATGCCGACATTCAACTGATCAGCCTGGACGGCAACGACGCCACCATCGGCCTGACGATGGGGCGGACCTTCGTCATGACGACACAGCAACCCGTCGACAAGCAGGGCAACCGGGTCCCGGTCGTTCTGCATCGTGTTGACGGCAAGTGGATCGTTTCGGAACTGGAACACGGACTCAAGCTCCTGTTGGAAGACGGACGCAACCTGCTGACCCAGATTCCCGAAGACGCCATCACCAGCAACCGCAAGCGACTGATCAAGCTGCTGGACCAGCTTGACGAGGACATGGATCGCATCGAATTGGCCAAGACCCGCACCCAGTTCAACCAGGCCCTCGCCCTGACCATCATTCGGCTCAACCAGCTACTCTCCGAGGGAACCGAGGCGGACCAGTCCGAGGAACCGATGGTGTCCGGCCGCACGGTGACCGTCGTTCTGGTCGGCAACCTCGACGACGCACGTCGCCAGACACTGGTGGACCGGCTGATCAAGATCACCGCAGCACGCGGAAAGCCAAGGGTGACGGTCGACGGGAAAACCACTAAGGTGATCCTGCCGACACAACGGTTCCTGCAGGATGTCGTTGACGGTGTCGACTTCGGAAAAGTGGGGGACGTTGACGAAGTCGAGCGGACCCTAACCGTGACCGTGTCATCCGATTCGCAGGAAGGGACTCCTGAAGATTGATGCTCACCTGGATCCCCGGCCAAGCGGATCTGCAGGAGACTCTGTCGAGTGTCCTGCGGGTCAGGGCACGACCGGTGACCGGGAAGAGAAAGACACCGGGATGACTGCAACTTCGGTTGCCGGATCGGTCGAACCCCGGGGTCTCCGAGTCCGGTGGGCGTTGCTGGTTGTGCTGCTGTTGGCAGCCGTGCTGAGATTGTCCTGGCTCGACCAGGTTCCGCTGACCAACCAGATGGCCGCCAATGGCCTGACGGCCAACGTGCTGGTGGCTGCTGCTCCGGAAACGGGCTGGCCACTGGCCGGCACTCTCAGCGAAGGCATCCGCGGATCCTCGCTGTTTGTCTACCTGATCTGGCTGCCCAACCAAATTGTCTGGCACCCCCTGACCGGGGTGCTGCTGGTCGCGGTGCTCAACATCATTGCTGTCGGACTGGTCTACCACGTTGCCGGAACCTGGTACGGCCGTTCCGCCGCCCTCTCCGCCGGGCTCCTGTACGCCTGCTCGCCCTGGGCGGTCATCTTCTCCAGGCAGCTCTGGTCCGGCTGCTGCCTGGCCGTGTTCAGCCTGTGGCTGATCGCTGTATCGTTGACCTGGCTTGAACGTGGAGGAGCCGGACGACTGGTGCTGATGCTGGTGCTGGGACTCCTGATCCCTCAGGTCCATTTCGGCGGACTCGCCGCCACGGCATGGCTGCTCATGGTACTGATCGTCGGCCGAGAGAGACTGCGAGCCTCGTCGCTGACCGCCGGGCTCTGCTTTGGACTGGCCGCCTGGACTCCGTGGGTGGCGTTCCACCACATGGGCGGATGGGACGAATTCACGAGTTCGTTGTCGGTGCTCAGCGGCAAGGCTCCCTTCGGGACCGCAATCGTCGAGGGCATCGATCTCGTCCAGGCAATGCTCCACAGCGGCCGGTTCGACTACTGGTTCTCGGCCACTCCGGCCGACCTGCCCGACTATTTTCCCGCCTGGCAAAGGGGATTGATGTTCGTCACGGCCGTCCTGATGGTCCTGGGACTGGCCGCGGCCGTGGCCAGGGCGTTTTCGGGATCACCCGATGAGACCCGGCATCGCGTGTCGAAACTGTTGTTGCTCTGGCTGGTCCTGCCACTCCTGGGTGGACTGATCTACCGACCGGCGTTCCGACCTGAACAACTGGTCGTGTTCCTGCCGGTCGCCCTGGTCATCATCGGTGGCGAAGTCGGCCACTGGCTGGATCGACTCAGCCGGCAACCGGGTTGGGCCCTGCGGGCGGGCCTCTCCATCGTCGTTTTCTCGCACATCCTGGTCGTCGGATCGTGGAACAGCTTCCTCGAAGACGACCAGGCCCGGTCCACCGGCGAATACGGGCTCAGCTACCGCCAACGGCGAGATGTGGCCCGCTGGATCCTGGGAGACTGCGACGGCCAATCGGTCGAACTGGCCGGGCCGTTTCGTGGAGGATTTCCGGCCTACGAGTACATCTACTACTTCGAACGCTCTCGTCGGGGTTTCGATCGAATGGCTCCGAATCCGAATCTCAAGTACTGGGTTGACGAGATTCCCGAGGACGAACGACTGAGCGTCGCCGCACGGAACAGCGTCAAGGAACGAGAAATCGGAGCCACGCTCAATCGGTTCCAGACCACCTCCTCACGTTGGCGGATCGAAAAAACTCACACACTCGGCCCCTCCCGCATCTACCGCATCCGTAAACTGGAAAACACACCACTCAAAACCGCCTCGACACCGGACCCGGACCGGCCACTCAAGAGGCTCGACCGAGAAGAGAACGATGCCAGAACATGAACCCGTTGCTGATGGCAATGACCAGGAGACATCCAGGCCCATCGGGCTGGTCGTCGCAGGCATTCTCCTGGTGGCAATCGCTGTCGTGGTGCTCACCCGCGATGACAAGCCGGCCGACAATCCCGGCCCGGAGAATCCGGCCAAGACAGCCGGTGGATTCCACGATATCGCCGCAGAATCCGGACTCACATTCCGGATGGGGTTCCTGCCCGACGAATCAGGCACCACGTTCAAGATCAATCTCTACGACCACGGCTGCGGTGTTTCGGTCGCCGACTACAACGGGGACGGCCACGAGGACGTACTGTTCCTCAATCAGCTGGGACCCAATGCCCTCTACCGCAACAAGGGGGACGGGACCTTCGAGGACGTCACCGAGGCGACCGGGGTCGCACTGCCTGATCGTGTCTGCGTGGGCGGCACGTTCGCCGACATCGACAATGACGGCGACCAGGATCTCTACATCACCAGCACGCGTGGAGGAAACGTCTTCTACGAGAACCAGGGCGAGGGCAAGCTGGTCGACGCCACCAAGCGCGCCGGACTCGAACACGTCGGCCATTCGCAAACCGCGGTGTTCTTTGACTACGACAATGACGGGCTGCTGGACCTCTACCTGGTCCACACCGCCGACTGGACCCTGGATGAGCTCAATCCCAATTCCGACACCTTCATCGGCAAGGGAGGAGACGGATTCGACGGGGTGATCCAGAGTCCCAAGGAATTCAACATCCTCTACCGCAACCGGGGCGACGGAACCTTTGAGGACGTCACCGAGGCCACCGGATTGAAAGGACGTGGCTGGAGCAGTGATGTGGCCGTGTTCGACTACGACAGCGACGGTGACCTCGACCTGCTGGTCTCCTGCATGTTCGGCCGCGCCCAGCTCTACAGAAACGACGAGGGATCGTTCAAGGACGTGACCCTGGCCACGCTGGGCCGTTCGTCGTGGGGGGGCATGGGCGTGAAAGTCTTCGACGCCCACAATGACTCGCAACTCGACATCCTGATCGTCGACATGCATTCGGACATGTGGATGGGACTCGACCTCGATCACGGCTCACTGACGTTCGCCCAGCAAAGTGCGGGCAAGAAGTACGACTCGGTCTTCGGCCCCATGATGCAGCAGGATGCGAGCCTGGCCGACACCGAGAAAAAGTGGTCGGATACGCTGAACTTCAAGAACGGAGACGTGCTGTTCGGCAACGCGTTTTACCGGTCAACCGGGAAGGGCCTGTTCACCGAGTGTTCCGGAGACGTCGGACTCGAGACGTGGTGGCCGTGGGGAATCGCCGTGGGAGACTTCGACAACGACGGTTTTCAGGACGTCTTTCTCGCCTCCGGCATGGGATTCCCGTTCTACTATTGGCCGAACCGGCTGATGATGAACAAGGGCGACGGCACCTTCGCCAATCAGGAGGACAGCCAGGGGATCGAGCCGCCCATCCGGGGAATCTACCACGACGAGAAGATCCAGGATCGCGACTCGACCCGCAGTTCGCGTTGTGCGGCCACCGCCGATTTCGATGGTGACGGACGGATCGAGATCATCACCAACAACTTCAACGACACGCCCTATTACTTCAAGAACCGATTCCCCGCGAGCAATTACGTGGCGCTCCGACTGCAGGGCACACGCAGCAACCGTGACGCAATCGGTGCCAGGGCCACCGTTCGGATCGGCGAGGAATCCATGTTGAGAATGGTGCATTCGGCGGGCGGCTACCTCGCACAGTCCTCCAGGACCCTCCATTTCGGTCTCGGAAAACGGGCGGCCATCGATCGGATCGAGATCGAATGGCCGAGTGGCACTCGGCAGGTGATCGAGAACCCCACGATCAACCAGCTCCACAACGTGATCGAGCCCGACAAAGCAGAACCGAACAGCCAGCCCGCCAAGTGATTCGGCTGACCGAGCCCGACGGAAGCTCTTATGAACGGCAAGGTGGATCGTGAACGTGGTAGCCGAGTTCTTGCGGCAATCGGCGTCGTGACGCTGATGGCCTGCGGAGTTCTTGTCTGGCAGGTGACCCCCGAATCGACCAGCCGGGCCAGCCTGGTACTCAAAAAGCGTCCCATGCAGCTTCTTGACGGAGTCTACATGCTCGGCTCGCTCTCCCCGTCAGTCGCCTACGTGATCGACTCCTCCGAGGGGCTGATCCTGGTCGACTCGGGACTCGAAGCCGACTGCACCGCCTTGCTGCAACAGATCAAGTACCTCCAGCTCGATCCGTCACGCATCAAGAAGGTCCTGCTGACCCATGCCCACGGTGACCACGTACTGGGAGCCATGTACCTGTCTCGGCTGACCAAGGCCAAGGTCTACGGGGGGAAACGGGATCTCGACGTACTGCAGATCGGCGGTCCACGCGAAGCGATGTTCTCGACATACGACATGCCCGATGTCCAGCCGCACCCCACCACAATTGATGTCTCGCTATCCGGCGGCGAAACCATAGAACTGGGTGATACGCGGATCGAGGTGATCGCCACTCCGGGTCACACACCCGGCAGCCTCTGCTTCCTGCTCGAACGTGACGACCAAAGAATCCTGTTTACCGGTGACACCATCTCGACCATCACCGGTGACCTGGGCACCTACGGCACTTATCTGCCGTCGAGGTTCCGGTCGAATGCCGCCGACTATCTCGCATCGCTGAAGACGCTCAGGAACATCGCTCCCCCCGACATCCTGCTGCCCGGACACCCTCAGATCGGCCTCGCCCAATCGGCGACTCCTGTCACCATGTCACCCGGCGGCATGATGCCCGAGGAGGAGGGCATCCCGGCCGAGGTGACCGAGGACCAGTGGCGGGCAATGCTCGACACGGGGATCAAGGAAATGGAGTTGCTGGTCGAACGGTTTGCCGCTGATGGACGTGACTTTCTCGACGGCAAACCAATCCAGCTCCTCGACGACCTGTTCTACCTCGGCGACTTCTCCAGCTCGGCCGTTTATGTCCTCAAGGACCGCAACCGGTTGATTGTCTTCGACCCGCCCGCAGGAGCCGGATTCCTCGAGTTCCTCGAGAAACGACTGGGCCTTCTCAAGCAGCCACTCGATCGGGTGGACGCAGTGGTCCTCACCTCCTGCGACCCCGAACACTCCGGCGGACTCCCACGGCTGATTCAGAAATACGATCCGGTGGTCTTCGCCTCACAGCAGGGACTGACACAACTTCGCCAACAGTTGCCCAGGAACACGAAGTTCAAGGCGGCCGAGACATCCGGCGACGGATCCGAGTGGCCATTCCGCGCGATCGCCGTCACCGGCCGAGGCGTGGCACCGGTGGCGTACACCTTCCAACGAAATGACAAGCGGGTGCTGATCTCCGGCCGGTTCCCCGCCAAGCTCGACAGCCGTGGCCAGGTCCGGGAATTTCTCCGGGACCTGGGCGGACCCGAAGGCGACGCGGCGGCGTACCTCGATTCTCTCGACATTCTCGAACCCCTCCAGCCCGAGATCTGGCTGCCAACCTCACCGGTCAACGGCCAGAACGCCAACCTCTACGACGACGGTTGGCGCGACGTGATCGAGCGCAACAGGAAAGCGATCCGGGAGAGCGATCGCCGCTAGCCCAAGGTTCGGCTGTACCAGCCAAACAGCTCCCGAAACGGCGGGTCGAACCGTTCGGGATCATCGAGCAACTCGCGATGACACACGTCCAGCGCGGTCCAACGCAGGTCGGCCACCTCGATCGGATCCGGGCTCGGTGGGTCATCGCAATTGGCGCGGAACAGCGCCGTGTGTTCGTTGGACGTTTTGGGACCGGCCGGCAACTTCACCAGGAACTCGAGATCCGTCTCCAGGCCGATCTCCTCCTGCAACTCCCGACGGGCCGCAACCTCGTAACTCTCGCTCGCATCAAGATGACCCGAGCACGAGGAGGTCCAACACAACGGGTGTGCGTCCTTGGTGGCCGAACGTTGCTGGAGAAGCAGTTCACCGGAGGAATTGAAGACGAACACGTGGGCCGCACGGTGCATCAGACCTCGTGCGTGCACCTCACTACGAGTCGCCTGGCCGATGACCTGGTCATCGGCATCCACCACGTCGAACAGCTCATCCGGGTTGTCTCGAGGCATGCATCTGAACCCACAACTTTTGCGACGCCAGTAGCGCATGCCACCAACACCGAAACAAGGGACTCGGGCCGATCTTGATGGTTCGGAAAATCCCCCCATATAATCAAACTGGTGAGCCGCCTCTCACGCATCACTCTTCTCCAGGGAAATCCCCGCATGCGTCGTCTGCTGATCCTGACGCTCTGCGCGGTGCTGGCCATCGCCGCATCCACTGCCGACGCCCAGACCAAAAAATCCGAAAAACGGCGGTCCACCGTCAGAAAGTCAGGCAAGAAGGCCGGCAAGAAGAAATCGACGACAAAGAAGCCGAAGTTGCCACTGCTGAAGACTTCCGCCGACAAACAGAAGTTCCTGGCGATCATCCGCGACTCGATGCCTGTCCGCCGCGCCGGCAGCAATATTCGCTACACCCCTGTGGACCTCGACCGTTCGTTGGAATACCGCGTCGGTCGCGACCGGTCCTATGCCCCTCTGATCGACGACGAACGGTTCGTCCGCCGCGTGCACCTCGACCTCGTCGGCCGCCCGCCGTCGGGTACCGAAGTCCGCAAATTCGTCGCCGACACCACATCCTCGAAACGCCCGCGGCTGATCGACCAGCTTCTGACGACCGAGGCTTACGCCAGAAAATGGGCACGGTACTGGAAGGACGTGATCTTCTTCGAGTCCACCGCGAACCGAAACCGTACCAACCCACAGGCTCTGGAGGACTGGCTGACCGGTCAGTTCACAAAAGGAGCCTCCTGGGATGCGATCGTCGCCGAACTGGTCTCAGCCATGCCGGTCCGCGACAAGAAAAAGAAGAAGGACAAGAACGACTGGAGCCAGAAAACGGGACAGAACAACTTCGTGCTGGCCTACGAGAACAAGCCACCGTTGCTGGCAGCGCAAACCGCCCGGCTGTTCATGGGGATCAGCATCCAGTGCGCCGAGTGTCATGACCACCCGTTCGACAAATGGAAGCGCGAGCAGTTCCACGAACTCGCGGCCTTCTTTTCACGCGGCAAGTACTACATGCCCAACCTGGACAACCCCGCAAAAAAAACCGAGATGAAACCGAAGTTCCTGCTGGGAGAGGAGCCGCCGGTCAAGCTCACCACCCACCAGCGTCGCGTCGCCATTGCCGCCTACCTGGTCTACAACCAGGACAACTACTGGTTCGCACGCTCGTTCGTGAACCGGATCTGGAACGAACTGGTCGGCGACGGTTTTTACGCCGTCGACAGCCTGGGACCCGACCAGGAGTGCCTGCACCCGTCGGTGGTCAACCGCATCGCCGCAGTCTTCCGCTACCGCAAGTTCGATCCCCGCTGGGTCTTCCGATTGCTGTTGAACTCCCGGGCTTACCAGCGTGACATTCAGTCCATCGACAACGACGAGGATCTGTTCACCGCCGTGCGGCCAATCCGGCTCAACTCGGCCCAGGTCAAGTCAAGCGTGCTGCGGCTGACCGGAGCCAACCGCAACATCAGCCGATCGGTCGAACGTGAGTTCCGGTTCGACCCTTCCATTCCCCAGAGGGATCTCGAGGGGACCGTCCAGCAGGCTCTGTTCCTGATGAACAATCCGACCCTGCAGAACAAACTCAACCAGAGCAAGCTCAAGAAGCGGCTGGTCAACGTCACACAGCCCCGTCGCCTGCTGACCCAACTCTATCTGGCTGTCCTCTCGCGTCAGCCTACCGACAACGAGTTTGCCCGTGGTCAGAAACATCTCCGCGCAGTGCCCGACAGGGCCGAGGCGGTCGAAGACCTGATCTGGGTACTGGTCAATTCGACCGAGTTCCTCACCAAGCGATGATCTCCCACGACACCCGGGACCGACCATGATCCACTCACACCTGCCAGCTCTCGCCAGCACGCCCCTTTCCCGGCGACGGGCCCTGGGACTCTCGGCCGCATCGCTGCTGGCTCCACTCGGTCTCCATGCCAAACAGATCAAGCAGCAGCAGCGGGCGTGTATCCTGGTCTGGCTGGCCGGAGCTCCGAGCCAGATGGAGACCTGGGACCCGAAGCCTGGAACCGGCAATGGAGGACCCACCAAGGCGATCCAGACAGCCCTGTCTGGCGTGTCGATTGCCGAACACTGGCCCCGGATGGCCAAGGCCCTCGGAGACGTCTCAATCATCCGCTCAATGGTGGGCAAAGAAGCCGCTCACGCCCGCGGCACCTACCACCTGCACACCGGCCGCCGGATGGGCGGACCCGAAAAGCACCCGAACTTCGGCTCCGTGGTGGCCGCTGAGCTCGGTGACACCAACTCCGAACTGCCCAACTTCGTCAGCGTCGGCCAGACACTCAGCAGCGGATTTCTCGGGGTCAATGTCGCTCCGTTCATCGTCAACCGCGCCGGTCAACTTCCGGCCAACGTGTCGTCCGCCGTCGCCTCTCCTCGAGTGTCCCGCCGTCTGGCCCTGCTGAAGGCCCAGGACGCGGAGTTGTCCGAGGCCGGAGCCGCGGCTCTGGTCGAGGAACACCGGGTGCTCTACGAACGAGCCCGTCGGCTGATGACCTCGCCGAAGCTCAAGTCCTTCAAGCTTGTTGGCGAACCCGCCGCCAGGCAGCAGGCCTACGGCAAGAACCGGTTCGGACAGGGTCTGCTGGTCGCCAGGCGACTGGTCGAAGCGGGGGTGCCGTTCGTCGAAGTTCGCCGCGGCGGCTGGGACATGCACAACAGCCTTTTCACCCGGATCAAGCCGGCCGCCGCCGAGGTCGATCGCGGTGTGGCCTCGCTGCTGGGTGACCTGAAACAACGAGGACTGCTCAAGCGGACGCTGGTGATCGTCGCCGGCGAATTCGGACGCACCCCCAAGGTCAACAGCAAGGCACCGGCACCCGGTCGAGATCACTGGGCTCGTAGCTTCGGGTTGATGCTGGCCGGTGCGGGGATCCGGAGCGGCCAGGTGATCGGCAAGACCAGCCCCAACGGCCAGGAAGTCATCGACCGGGCGGTCTCGGTCGAGGACCTGTTCCAGACGATCTGCAGCGCCATGAAGATCGACGCCAACAAGGAACTTTTCACGCCCGGCGGACGACCGTTGAAAATCGTCGATGGCGGAAAGCCGATCAGCGAAATCCTGGGCTGAGTGCTCCCAACCGGCAAGCCGGTTACGACGCTGGCGGGGCGGTCACCCGCCCGGCCAGTTGCACCAGCAGGTCGTCGTCGATCGAGACCCCCTTGGGGACTTCCTTGATCCCGTCGAGCACCCCCAACACCTGCTCGTCAGAAAGTTCGACACCGAGTTCGTGCAACCGATGGGCCACGGCCCGCCGACCGCTGTGCCGGCCCAACACCAACCGAATCCCGCGGGCACCGATCTCCTCGGGCCGGTAGGGCAGGTACGTGTCCGGGTTCTTCAACAACCCGTCCTGGTGGATCCCCGCCTCGGTGGCAAAGATGTTGTCGCCCCCAACGGGCTTCATCGGCGAGAGACCAATGCCGGTCAGTTCGGCAACCAGCTGCGTCAGCTCGAACAGCTTCGTCGTGTCGATATTCATCTTCACGCCGTACTGCTCCTGGTTGAGGTGCAACGCCATGGCCACTTCTTCGAGCGACGCATTGCCGGCCCGTTCGCCAATGCCATTGATCGTGCACTGGATCACGTTGGCCCCCGCCTGCACACCGGCCAGCGTATTCGCAACGGCCAAACCGAGATCATTGTGGAAATGGACAGCCAAAAGCGCACGGTCAATGTTCGGAACGTTGTCCTGGATGTGGCGAATGATGTCGTAGACCTTTTCGGGGGTCATCACGCCAACGGTGTCGGGGAACCCGATCGTTGTGGCCCCGGCATCGATCGCCACCTTGTAGCATTCGACCAGGAAATCGGGTTCCGTCCGGCTGGCATCCTCGGGACTGAAAGCCACGATGTCGAACTTGCCGCTGGCGTAACCCACCGTATCGGTGATCAACTCGAGCACTTCCGGCTGCTCCTTCCGCAGCTTGTGCTCACGGTGCAGCGGACTGGTGCCGCAGAACAGACTGACCCCCCGCTTGTGACGGGGATTGTCCGATAGAGCTTCCTCGGCCGCATCGATGTCACCGCGAACAGTGCGGCACAGCGCGGTCAGGACCGGACCCTTGATCACACCGATCATCAGGCGGATCGCCTCGATGTCGGCCTGTGACGAGGCGGGGAATCCGGCATCCAGTGAGTGGACCCCGGCGGCTTCCAGGGCCTGTGCGATCCGCACCTTCTCGTGCGGTTCGAGCGTCGCACCGGGCATCTGTTCGCCGTCACGCAACGTGGTGTCACTGAACAGCACAGTGTCACCACGACGGTGATGATTGATCACCGCCCGCTTCACCGCGCCGCGAACCTTGTTCTCGATACCCTTGAGAAATCCGGTCGTCGCCATGGAATCCATTCTGATACGAGGTCGATGCGGAGTAAAGAACCACTCTGGAAACAGTGACAACCCAGTATCAGGGTGCCGATCCTGTGGCCGTGGTTCCCAGCAATTTCGGCAGCTCCGTCTTGAGATCCGCCAGGGTCATCTCCGAACTGACCACCGTCCCACGGCGATCCACCAGGACCATGGTGGGCAAAGAGAGAATTCCCAGTTGGCGGGCCAACCGGCTGTCGAGACCACCGGATTCGTGAAGAGTCGCCCAGGTGATGCGGTGTGACGAGATGTAGGCGGGAACGGGGGTCCGATCGAGGTCCAGGTTGACACCGAGAATCTCGAACCCCCGAGCACGATACTTCGCGTACAGTGCCTGCAGTGCCGGAAGTTCTTCGGTGCACGGCTTGCACCACGTGGCCCAGTAGACCACCAGCAGCACCTTCCCGCGGTACGCATCGCTGCGAACCGTTGTGTTTGCCAGGCTCCTGCCGGCGACAACCAGGGGCTTTCCCTTGAGATCCAGCCGCACCAGGGCCCCCGCAGCACGTTCTCCGGCAGGTGTCCGAGCATACTGGCGGGCCAACTTCGAATACCACGTTTTGGCTTTATCAACACGAGCGGCAAATTCGTGGGCGGTCCCCAGCTGCCAGGCCGCCTCGGGAGTGTCTTCGGCCTTCGGATACGTGGCAATGAACCGTTCCAGGTCGGCCAGCCACACCTGCTGTGCCTTGGCCTGTGCGGCCTGCTCGGTGGCAGCCTGCACCGACCGGCTGTAACGAGCCAGCAAATGGCGATAGGTGACAAACGGCACCAATGGCGCCTTCGGGTTCACTTTCCGCAGCCGGGTCTCCTCGGCCGCCAATTTCCCGAGCGCTTCGGGCCACGCACCGGACTGGACCAGCGCCGTCAGGTTGTCGATCAGCTGGCGACCCCACTGGTCCCGCTCGGAGGGCGTCGCGGCCGACTGGCTGAGCCCCGAGAGAACGTCGCTGCGACGGGCGTGGTAACGCGACACAGCGGCACGAGTGGCATTGACCGCCGGAGCCGCACCGTCGAGATCACGGAGCTGGTCCAGCAGCTTCTGCATGCGTGGCGACACCCCGGGTGTCGCAACCGCGATGCTGGGAGCGGCCGGCTGCAGCAGCAGGCCGCCGGCAGTCACCTGCACCGTGTCGCCGGACAGCGGAGAAGGAATCGATGTCAGCTTCCAGGCCTGTCCGACTTTGACCAGTTCGCCAATCTGGACCAGCCCGCTGTTGCCTCCGGCATCTACGATCGCCAACGTGCTCTCGTACACCTCCAGGTCACCGGTTGCCTTTCCGGAGTCAGCAGGAATCAGTCCCGGTTGCGAGCAGTCAAAACGGATCCAGCGGGTGCCGGCCGCCATGGCACCGATCTTGGCCATTTGCTTGGCCGGATCGGCCACCGCAGCCAACAGGGACTTCTCGAGCTTCGCCTCGATTCCCAGCACCCGGGTATCCTGCGCGGTGATCAGAACGGTCTGCAGCAATCCCGCGTCGCGTCGCAACAACGCCTCGACAGCCACGCGGCTGGTTTCCTCGGCCGAAATCCGTTTCCACGAATCGATCCGGCCGTCTTCGTTCGAGTCGAGTGCCCATCGCGAACCGCCGGTGTTGAGCCATCGCGACTGGTCCACCTTGCCGTTGTGGTTTCCATCGATGTCGCGATAGACTTCGACGCCGTTCTGGAAGTAACGCCACTGATCAACCAGGTTGTTCCCATTGGTGTCCAGAAACCTCCGCAGCACCTGTCCCGAGGATCCCACGACTTTCCAACCGCTGTGCCTTCGACCGCGATCGATTTCGACCCGGCACTTGGACACTTCGGCCGCCTCGGGCTGTTCGTACTCCACTCCCGCCTGCAACGGCTGGAACTTTTCGAGCATGAATCTCGCCTTTGGCAGATCATCAGCGCGGACCGACCCCGGAAGGCCGACGGACACCACCAACAGGCACCACGACAGGCAGGCAATACGACAAGAACGTGACATCGGTCTTGCTCCACAAAAGACAAGCCGACCGGTCGACCAAGACGACAACCGGGGCCGCGGATTGTAGATCACTGGCCCCGATCAGGTCAGCAGCAGTTTGACTCTTACCCACATCAAGCCCCCCCCATGCAATCTCCACCCCGAGTCACCACGTCTCATCAGCGACAGTTCACCGTTGCCGCCGAAGACCTGGTGTCGCTCAGCCCCGGACAGCTCGATCCCGTCTTTTCCACGCCGCGGCTGGTATGGCACGTCGAAGAGACCGCCCTGGAACTCCTGGGCCGGTACGTCGACGACGACGAGGTGTCAGTGGGAGTGACCGTGGACGTGGCCCACGTGGCAGCCGCTCTCCAAGGGCAGGAGGTCGTCTGCGAGGCACAGGTGGTCCACGTCGACGGACCCACCGTGGTGTTCCACGTCGAGGCTCGCGAAAACGACCGGCTGCTGCTCTCCGGCGTTCACCGGCGACGGGTCGTCCGCACCGCCCGGCTGCAGAATCAGCTCGAGAGGATGAAAAACCGCTGAACGGTTTTCGGTCCTACTTTGCGGCTTCCAGGCAATAGAGGTGCTCGAAGCCGCGGAGGAACATCCGGCCCCCCGAAACGGCCGGCGTGCTGTGAACCTGTTCGCCCAGCTGCGACTTGCCGAGCACCTTGAACGTGGTTCCCGAGGCGATCACCACCACCTCGCCCTTGTCGCTGATGTTGTAGATCTTGCCGTCGACACAGATCGGGCTGGCCCAGAACTTGCCACCAACCCGTTCGGTCCAGACCGCCTTGCCCGTCTTGGCCTCCAGGCAGCTGACCACACCATTGTCGCACCAGAAGTACAGGTGATCGCCGAACGCCAGCGGCGTCGGGACATACGGCAGGTTCTTCATCCCGGACCAGACCACCTTGTCGGTGGTGACCTCTCCCTGCTGATCCACCAAAACCGCCGACAGCTCCTTGCCGCGACCGCCGCCCCCGGTGATCGCCATCACCAGACCACCGGCGACAACCGGCGAATTGACCGCTCGCGACTTGAACAGGTTGGCCCGCCACAGCAACTTGCCGTTGCGAGGGTCGAAGCTGGCCAGCCCGTCGCCGGTGTTGCTGGTGAACAGCTGAGGTGTCTTGCCTTCGCGTTCTAGGATGACCGGAGTCGAGTGAGCCGTCAGCCGGACCTTCCGTTCAGACCGCCAGCGGACCTTGCCCGTGGCAGCGTCCAGCCCGGCGATCACCGACGGGCCGTCGTGCTGGCTGGCCACGATCACCGTGTCCTTCCAGACGATCGGCGAGGTGCCGCACCCGTGTCCGTGCTGGTTGTAGAAACGACCCACGTCGGTCTGCCACAACGGCTTGCCGGCGAAGTTGTAAGCCCGCACGACGGTGTCATCGTTCGTGGTGAACAGCACAAACACCCGCGTGCCGTCGCTGGCGGGAGTCCCGGACGCGTAGCTGTTCAACGCATGTTTCTCGTGAGTGTTGGACGCCAGCTTGTCGGTCCAGAGCACCTTGCCACTGTCGGCGGCGATGGCCATCACCAGCCGCTGAGCCCCCTTGTCCAGCGCCGATGTCAGGAAGACGTGGTTGTCCCATACGCAGGGTGACGAGTGTCCCAGCCCGGGAACCGCGATTTTCCACTTGTAGTCCTTGTCGGTCCACGTGACCGGCAGCCCCTTCTGGCTGCT
>Ga0310344_10001386_pt1 | contig 18519 bp, 29 predicted proteins | sample HC15DNA20200_MG_FD_203801 | JGI IMG/M metagenome (GOLD analysis project Ga0310344, IMG submission 203801) | Marine microbial communities from station ALOHA, North Pacific Subtropical Gyre - HC15-DNA-20-200_MG | ecosystem: Environmental > Aquatic > Marine > Oceanic | place: Pacific Ocean: North... | reverse complement strand
ATATGGCTGTCAAGACCGTACTTTCCAGTGGGAATAACCCTAACACTGGTCAGTCATGGGCGAAGGGCTACGCTATTACTGATATTCCGAACCTTGCCCAGCAAGTTGTCGATCTTTTAATCAGAGTCGTTTGTTGGGATGACAGGATCGCCTTCCTTGAGTTTGCTGAATGTCAGCAAAAAGGTAATCAACGACCAGCGGATGCACAGTATCCTGAAAGAGAGGAGTTCTAATAATGGCTGAATTAACCGATGCTGTTAATCAGTGGGCTGATGGTGTGGATTGGGCAGAAATTTTTAACGAAGCTGAAGAAGGGGTGCGGTGCTTGCAAATCCCCCGTGAACAACGACCTGAAAAATGTTTCAAGTTACTCAAAGACTGCCCAGACGGTTCACAGGTTTTAATCGGCAGTGCGTGTGGTGATGTTACACCTGACGATGTCAAAACTTCTACTCCGATCAACCCGTGGCTAATCGCTGGGGGGTTGTACTTACTTCTGCTGAGAAAATAAATGGCCTATAGCTACCGATCTTCTAATTTTGCTGGACAGCTAGGATCAACTAATACTTGTGTCCAACAGAAAGTCAGTAAGAAGAAGCTTCCAACTTCTGGGCCGTGGTGGGTAGTTTGGTCGAATGTGAAAAGTTCTGGTTACAAAACCTTGAACTGCACTGACAAAAGCGATCAGAACCGATACACCGAAGCAGAAGCTAAAGCTATTTTTCCTAGAGATGGGGGCGAAGTTAATCCGACTTACGGAACCAAAGGTAATTCTTACCGGATCACTTCGGTAACTGAATACACTGTCGATTACGTCTGCAACAACAAGTCTTACACTTGCGTGATGTATCAAATCCCCGGATTTTCAGGGTATCTGAGCCGAATGCCTACCAGTAAAGATCCATACGCCTGTTGGTCTACTGCTTCTAATGTTATTAATCGTGGAGAGCGACCTGAGTATATGCCAGCTTCACGAAACCCTTGCGTTTATTCGGGCTGTAATGATGTCAACGCTTCTAACTACATGGCTAATGAAGCTTGTCGTTACGCAGACTGTGAGGGAGCATTAGATTACGTTTGGGTTTTTAAAGATTGGTCTGGAACTTACATTAGCCACAGTTACACCACTTTAGATCGCAGTCAAGGTTGTCAACCCCGTCCTCGCCCAACCAATACGAGTATTAAAGATAGGTTGCGAAACAAATTAGTTTCTTCCGAAGATTCCAATTATCGATGGGAATTAGAAAGAAAAGTGGAAGGATGTGCCGATCCATCTTTTGCTAATTGGACAAATTACAATCCAAATGCCACTGTTCATAACTTTGCTTACTGCGGAAAAGAAAAAGTTGCTGGTTGCACTGACCCGAATTTTTTGGAATTTAACCCTAACGCCTACTCCAGCGACCAAAGCAAATGTAGAACACGCAAAGTGGTAGGCTGTGGCGATCCAGAAGCTGAGAATTATGATGCACAAGCCACATGGACTGATCCCAGTATGTGCCGTTATTTCGATGCATCCAAGGTGCAAGGATATTTAGAAGAAACCATGAAAAAGGCTGTACCTTCGATGGTCAGTCAAGTCCTGTTGGAATACTCAAATCAAGGTATTCCACCGATAAGTCGATTGCCTGAAATGGTGGACAAGGTTTTAGCCAAAATAGAAACCTATTTATGCCAAAACTACGAATATATTAGGGAAAAATACGATTGTCCTGAAGTGGTTGATCCTTACGCCCAGTATTACCAGCAACAAGCAATTTCAGCCACTCCAATCATAGCAAGAATAGCTGAACCAGCTAAAGTGGCTCAATCAGCAGTGGCTAAAAGTGCGAGAAGTGCCAGTTCCGTGGCACGCAAGACTCGTGTGGGTAGTCGTACTATTTCTTATGATCCGGTAAATGTCCTCTATGCCAAATAGAGGCACTTTAATTCTGACGCAAATAAAATAAAGGAGAAGTGAATTATGGCTGTAGCAAAAAGAAGAAGTAGCCGAAAAGGTAAACCAGTTCCGGCTGGACGAACCATAGACGGAAAGAAGTATGTTTGTAAAGGTGGGGTCAAGCGTAACGCAGATGGTTCCATTTCACTCAGAGGATGTACTTTGAAATCCAAAATAGAGAAAAAGAAAAAAACCGCAACTAGACGAAAGAAGCGGTAGGAGATTAACAATGGCAAGACGAAATCTAGGCTTTCTAAAGCTGTCTACCACTGACCGTAGATTGGTAGGTGGTGCAGCTACTGCTGCTCTGTCAGCGGTTTTGGTCGAAACAGCTTTTGACAAGATTAAAGACATGTCTCAGATCCCTGCACAGTTACGAGGCGTATATGGCCTTAACGCTCTTAAAGTTATCGGAGCAATGGTGCTTCTAAAGCAAGGTGGACGTAGCGATTTAATTAAATCCGCTGCTGCTGGTATGGTTGTTTCGGCAGTTTATGATTTAAGTGAAAACCTACTGGGAGGCGTTCTCAAGAAGGATGGAAATACGAGTGGGTATTTGCGTGGTTATAGCCCAGCACCCAGATTATCTCAAAACATCAGCCCTACGGGATTATCCAATAACCTAAGTGGTTATCGGCCTGTCCAAGCTGATTCAATTAACGTAGCATCCGTAGTTTAAGTTAAAGGAGTAAAAACAGATGGCTATAATAGACGTTTCGCAAGATATTTTGTCAGGGATTGACAAGGAACAAGCTAGAACCTACTGGGATACTATTACTATTACTAGTGGTTCCAATACGATTTCGGCTGGCACTCAGTCTGACATTTGGACAGCATCAGCTTCCAAAACTACTACCAATAGCAACCTAAGCACCAATGGGATGTTGCCTATCCAATTTTCGGCAGTAATCTATAGGTTTCGTTTATCTGCTCCTGAGCAAGCTTTGCTGGGTGGAGATTTAAAAGAAATCGCACAGGGAGCTTATTTTGAATTCTATCGTAACCAGAACGAATTGGTTTATCAGGTTCCGTTAGCAGACCTAGCCGCTGGACAAGCTGTAACAGGCGTGTCTCCAGCTTCCGGTGCTACTGCTGGTTACAACTTCGGTGTTGACAATCTCGCTCAAATTCCAGCTTTGCCAGAATTTGGTCAGATTGCTATTGCCGCTGGTATGGGATTCAGGGGTAGTGTCACGTGGTCAGATGCTGTTACCTTAGCGTCTGGAACTGATAGCTTCAAATTGCGATTCTTATTTGATTGTAAATTAATGAAGCCTGTTTCTTAAGATTGGAGGTAAAGCTATATGCTTAATCAACAATCCGCTGGAAACACAGGTGGATACGTTCCACAACCATATTTGATGGTGCTGACTTTCGATGCCCAAACAGGCACGGGTACTAGTGCTGATGCACCTAATGCATCCAGAAATAATACCAATCGTAATTTCAGTATCACTCATATCGGTTTCAGTACCTTGGCAACAGGGTCAAATAGTTCAAAGTCAGTCTTTGCTGTTAAATTGTTCAAAACAACTGAGTCCAGTTCGCTGACTCAGGATTTCATTGAAGTAAATTCAATTACTTCCTATGACAATCCGTTGTTAGAACTGCCGATCCCTTATGTTCTTGGCAATAATGAAGCCATCACTGGCTCTAATATCCTGAGAGCTTTCGGGGCGGCCATTGACGGTACAACCGCACTGACTACGGACACGCTCAGAGTGACGTTCTTTGGCGTGTTGCAATAAAGATGAAGCGACTGCTTCTCCTAGCAGTAGGGTGGGCAGGGGTTGCTTGGGTGTTGCGTCCATCCAAATTAAAATCCCTGCCATATGCCCAAATAATTGAGTCTGCTGGGCGAAAACATAATGTTGATCCTCGCTTGATTGCTTCTATTATCAAGATAGAAAGCAACTTTGACACTGACGCTATTGGTGATGGTGGAACAAGCTTTGGATTAATGCAAGTCAATTGCACTGCCACTTTAACCGGAAGGTTAAGCACCGCAAGGGTTATGGGGTACAGAGGTGCGTGTTTGGATCTCTTAATACCAAGTATCGGAATCGATATCGGTACAGCATACCTTGCCAAACAGATTAAGCGGTATCAAGATCAGGGATATTACAATATTGAAATTCCAGTGGTTGCATACAATACAGGCAGTGCGTTTACCGCTGATCATAGACTTAAAACTGGAACAAATAATTATGCAAAAAGAGTGATGGCCTTTTACCGCACACTCTAAGGAGATCCAACATGGCAAGTTATGAGTCAATGCTTGATAACTTGGAAAATTTAGGAGCTATCAGCCCAGCCCAATGGAGAGCCATCCACCGGAAACTGGAAGCTGAAGGCAAACACTTTAATCGAAGAACTCGTGGTGGAGTCCGTAGAAGAAGACCTCAATACGGAAAACAGCGTAGGACAGGAACATACGCAACACGATCCAGTAAATACGCTCGACAAGAACGAGCAGGGGGAACATCAGTGGCAAGACCAACTGTTCGTAGCGTCAGAGCTTACCGGACTACTAATCGTAGAAAATCTACCAAGAAAGATTATTTGAACGAAATTTTCGCTTTGACTTTTGCCCAAAGTCGCAGATGGATGCGTACTATGGCTTCTACAGGTCAAACTGGAAAAAGAATTCGACTGACTAGCCGAAACTATCAAAACTGGTCGCTTCGTCAACTAGCTAATCGGGCTAATTCTATCAAAAAAGCCATTAGAATGGGCATTACTGAGAAAAGAGGCCAAGCTGTTAAAAAAAAAGTAGGTAGTAGCGGTAAGCGTTATGCTCCGTCAGTCGCTGAAAATCAAGCAAAAGCTAAAGCAAAAGCTAAAGCTAAGGCCAAAGCTAAAAAGAAAGCGTCCGGCCCAGCTTATAAAGGTGAGTATGGTTACCAACCAAAAAGTATCTATGATCCACCTAAGAAAAAAGTTACAGCTAAAAATAGGTATCAAGGCGAATACGGTACTCCTAAAAGAAGAAAATCTGTTGCACCATCACTTTTAGAAGTGGATGGATTGATCGGGCTTGGGCCTAATATTTTCTAGAAAAACTATGACTAAGAAAGATTATGTGAAGCAAATCTTTTCTTTGACCAGCAATTCAGCAGATCGGTGGATGCGTACCATGCCGTCCACTGGTTCTGCTGGTCGCAGGGTTGAACTGACGATGAAAAATTACAATCGTTGGTCTGAAAAACAATTAGCTGGTAGAGCCAATACCATCAGAACCAGTATTCGTAAAAAGCAGAAAAAAGAAACAGCCAAAAAAGTCCAAGAACAGGTAATGCGAGTTCGTCCAGAACGTGGGTATTACGTTCAAAATGTGCCGAAAGGTACAAGGTTTGGAGACTTGTCTGGTTACGAGTTTTCAGACGAGTTTGTGGACAGATACGAAAATGGTTCCATCAGTTTTGAGGAAGTCATCTTAGAAAGAGCTATCCAAGACAAAGAACAAGGTCTTAACATTAAGAATTGGAGAGAACGGGCTATAAAACGGCAAAAGATAAAATGACAAAAATAGACGCAAACACCGAATTTTATGAACAAGATGAAAAAATTAATTTACCACCAGCAATGAAATTGGTGCGGATGGAAGGGGCAAGTTACATCTATGGCTACGGACAGCATGGAAGGACAGTCTCATGGGAGTTTCATCCAGCACTGAATAGATGGGGTTGGGTGGTTCAAAAAGTAGTTTTAGAGGAGTGCTGTGGAGTCTAATGGCTATCCAAACGATCCCGTTTTTGTTTACAGTAACTGCCAGTGGAACAGTCAGTCAGCAAACTCGAAGTGTGATTACTGATAAATTTCGAGTAATCCGGTTGAAATGCTTTTTCCCTTCTGGTGTGCAAAACCAAGTTAAAATTTATTTTTATTCAGCCAGCGAATCGACAGGAGGAACATCCAAGCCTAGTGGGTCAAATTTGTTGGCTACGGCTCAATCACCTACCGCAGATCCTTACATTGTGGGTGATGATGTTTTCTTAGTGGTGGATAATTTTACCGAAATTGATTCAGCCACAGGTCAGTATTTGGTTGTCTATGCCGAAAATTCTGATTCAGCTAATGCCTATGAAGTTCAAGCTTTCATTGAATATCAAGATTTAGAGGAATAAAATGAGTGAATTTGTTCAAAAGGTAGAATTTAGCTCAACTGGACAATACGATGGAACATCATCTTCAGCTACCGCTAATTATTCGGCAGTGCAAACGGATACTGAGCTAGTTGCAGCACCATCAGCAGGGGTTTCGATTTACCTAACTGACGTTTTAGTCTCCAACGGGGCAACGGCAGGATATGTCACCATAGTCGAGGATACCAGCAGTGCGGTAGTGAAAATACAACGCCTCAATTTGGCAGCAAATGGAGGAGCGTCAATCCAGTTTTCCACTCCGATGAAATTCACAGCTGCTAAAAATCTCGGTATCACTTCCAGCACCGCAGATGATTTTTCCGTCACCGTCAGCTATTTTGTTAAATAATGACTTTAACTTTAAATAAAGGCTTTTGGCAGCCTTTGGACCCCTCGGACCCGTACTGGAACGATGTGGTCTTGTTGGTCACCGGAGAAGCTCCGATAGGTGATATTTCTAATTCTCCCTGTTTCATCGAAACCGTGGGCGATCCAACGGTCAGTACTTCGGTTAAAAAAGTTGGTGACTCCTCTATACATTTTGACGGTAGTGACGCTCTTCAATTTTCCGAAGGCAAATTTAACCTCGGTTCTGGCTCTGATTCCGGGGCTAATTTTACCCTCGAATTTTGGGTTTATCCGACCACCCTAAGTGGTTCGAGTGGCTGGCAAGCCTTATTCGATTTTCGAGAGAACTACGGGGCACATTACTTAGAGGTGGCTTTCGTTAACAATCAACTGACAGGGTACAACGCCTTATCCAACAGCTACTATGGCACTTTTACTAATGATACGTGGCAACACATTTGCATTGAGCGTGATGATGGGACGGTGCGTTATTATAAGGATGGGTCTAGTTTTGCCAGTTTCACCCAAACCGGGCAAGTTAGCGGGGCTGGCTATACATTGACTTTAGCCGCTTACCGTGAGCAAGATGATAGCCCAACTGGTGAATTTTTCACGGGCTATTTGGATAGTATGCGTCTGACTAAAGTGGCCAGATACAAGGGTAGCACTTTTACGCCTAATACTACTCCGCTGCCGACTGATGGTGGTGATGCTGACTGGTCGAGTGTCCAAGCGGTGACTAGCTTCAATGGTACTCCGTTTGTTTACGTCAACCCTGCTACCACCAGTGGAACTTTATCCGGCTCCACTACCAGTATTGATACTAGCAACACTATGTTTTCCTCTGCTGGCAGCTATGATAGTGGAGCGTCCGATTATTTGTATGATGCTGCTCAGTCTATCGGTTTATTCGGTACTGGAGCTTGGAGCGTTGAAAGTTGGTTTTATCCCACCACCACGCAACCAACCGAAAGCGGGGTTGTGTTGGGGTGCGTGGATTGGCATTCTTCCGGGTCTTCTTCAGCTTTGGAGGGTTGGGCGATTTATTTATATCAGTCCAATGTTTATTTGCAAGTTCGGCAAGGGGCATCCGCGACCAATTGGGATTTGGGGGCGTTTTCGGTTGACACTTGGTACTATGTAGCGGTAGGTAGTTCGGGGACGGCTGGCAGCGGGACCGCCACCGTTTGTGGCTATTTGTCCACTTCGGGTGCGACTACTGCCAGTCGTTCGGTCTCAAGCACCTACACCTATACTTTGCCCAGTTCCAATCCTGACCTGTACCAGTGTTGGGGGGTTTATAAAGGAGGGACTGGAGGGTATCAGAACCGCATGATTGGCCAGCTGGATTCTTGCCGTATCACCAAGGGTGTGGATCGTTTCCAAAATGCCACCTCTATTACTGTCCCTACCTCGGAGTTTCCGACTTCATGATTGAATTAACCCAACAGCAAAAGGACGAACTAGCAAGAGATGGGAATTCTTGGGGGGTAGATGGGTGTGGAAACGAAGTAGCGGTTTTGTTATTTGACCCCGACACCTTTTTAGTCAAATGGAAAGGTCAAGATGTTTTGGTTCTTGGTTCTCCCTCGGAAATTCGTGATGCGGGTGGGGATTGGGATTTTCTTATTACAGAGCTTCGGGCTAAAAGTTAAAAGCTACTTTGTCAAATAAAATGCCAAAAACTCTCACTGTCGATCAATTCGTTGAATTTTGTTTTGGTACGGAGATGGTGAATTCCACGGCAGCCAGTTTGTTTGTTTCTGACTTCAAAAAAAATTTTGACTTGCAAAATACACCTTACCAAGCCCAGATAGCATCAAAAAATTTTCAAGTAGTGGTTTGTGATCCAGATCAAGACAAAATCGAGATAATCGATGGGTAGTTTTTCTTTTCCTTCAGCTAGGGCAGGAATGAAAATTGATAGCGGGGACGGGCTATCTAATTATGATGGCAATTGGACTGTCGAAGGTTGGGGCTATATGTCGGTGGACACTGACTCAAAATTGGCCTACGGCTCCCACGACTACGGCTCCGAACGTCGTATGCAAGTGGTTTTACGCGCCGGTTCTTCAGTTTATAACGGAATTTCTTTACGCCTCAATGACACGTGGCCGATACAATTTGCCGGGGGTGGGTTTCCGCTAGATACTTGGACACACTGGGCCGCCGTTCGAGAAGGGGATACAGTAGCCGCTTTCTTTGGGGGGAATCGACAGGGCACAGCATCTTGGTCTGACACCCTCGATAACAACACTTCAGCGCCAGCCATTGGCGTGGATAACTCGACGAACTATCAAAGCTACGGCGATTTTTGGGGAAGGGATGGGGGCGACAGTTATTTAGAAGAAATTCGAGTTTCTAACATTGCCCGTTATTCCGTTTCCGACACTACTTACACTGTACCGACCAATCAATTTTCCGTTGATGGTAATACTAGTGTTTTAGTCCGTTCTGCCGATTGGGATGGCTCTAGCTCCAGTTTTACCGCTTCGGCTGGAGGGAACATCACGTTGCTGCCCACTTCCGCTGGAGCCAACATCACGAATACTGGAAGTTCCGCTGGATTAGGCCCAGCTACGTCTGCCAGCGGATTTATGTCGCTAAATTCTAAATTTTGGTAGCACCTAGAAATGACACTAACATTAAACAAAGGATTCTGGTCACCCCCTGCTGGTGGTGGTGGTGGAGTCCCTTTTGGTGATGTTCAGTTGTTGATTAACTGGTCTATTCTCGCTTAAAAACCTAGCGACTTAGACGCTTAATGTGATCGTGAATCGTTGATTTGGGGATATCCAGATTCTTAGCAATCTGACGCACTGATTTTCCCGACAAAATCCCGTTTTCTATTTCTTCCAATTTCCTTTGATAGATCAATTTATCAATATCTTCTCTCAAGTCTTCTGCTGAATTTAAAACTCGCATTGCCAAACCACGCAATCTCGTTAGTTCATTATGACTTGCTTCCCAATTCATTTGCGTCTAGAAACTCCTTGACTAAGGTCAATAACCATATCTACTTTGGTAGATAATTCGGCTACTTGAATTTCAACATCATTAATTTTTTCGATCACGTTGGCTACTTCTCCTCGCATCCTTTCGTGAGCCTCGTTGTTGGATTGAGTCCGTTCTCGCAGGATGTACATTACAATTTTGTAGAGAGCAAAATTGGCCCCCAAAAACCCTACAATGGGAACACCCATCCGCTCAATCAATCCTGCCCACTGTTCCAGATCCATTTATCCTCCGTTTCCACGCTTGGATTCAAAGACTGAAGCTACCACTGAAGACAGAATTCCACTCAGTACCAACAAAATCCTCTCACTCAGAGCCATCGTTTTTTCAAAAGCTGATGTCGAAGCAGCAGGGGCAAACCAACTGCCCACTGACACGAGCATGGTGACTATTAGTAGTGAGCAGATGCCCCCAAATACCAGACGAACGATAGCCGACTGATTCTGTTGTTTGACTAATTCAATTTTCTCAGCTTCGGAATGATTAATAGCCGACTGTAAATCTGCTATTTGCTTGGCTTGTTCTTCAGTTTCTTTTTCCAGATGAATGATAGTTTGATGATCATCATCCGCTTGGTTTTTTTCGCTTTCCATACCTAAATTTATTAATAAAGTTGGTCAGCATTGATTCTTCAGCAGTTACGATTTTGGGTTGTTGGCTTTGATAATAAAACCGGATAGCCTTCCTCACAATTTCAGATTGATTGGTTTGGTGTTTTTCTGCCAACGACATTACCTGTCGTTTCATTTCATCGTCTACGGCTGCACCAACAAAAACCTGATTGCTATTCCCCATCATCTCTACCTGTTTTAACAGCCGATAAAATAGCTTCAACTAAGCTTTCAAAGATAAGATTACGCCATTTCTCATCTTCAGAAATTCGATCCACAATTTTATCCAGCAATAATGAGACCAAATCCTGATCATATTTTTCCTTGACCCAATCCCCGATCCGGTCTGCTGCTTTATCAATAGCATCATCAATTAGCTTGTTATTTAATCCAAACACTGCTTCTCCAAAGTTATCGGACGTTTTTTTGTTTAAGTTTGACGGTCTTAATGATACACCAGTTGCCGTTAATTGGGAATTATTTTTTTCTCAAAATGCCGATAATGTCCGATAAAAGTTATTATCAGACATTATTAGCTCCTCGATTTACTGCTTTTCCAGTTCCTTGATCTTCCTCTTTGCTATCTTGGCACTGTCTACCTGTTCTACCATCTTGAGTCCGTGATGGGTTCGCTCATAAATAACAACAGATTCCCTGCTGAACTCCTTCCAACTACCAGAAGAGTTATTTGAAAATTTCTTAAAGACATATTTTTTCATTATTTCAACTCCTTATGCTTCCTGTACAGTTTCTTTATTTCCGGTTTTAGCCAATTGGCAAAAACGTCCAACACTTTTTCTTCACTTAATCCTTTTTTGACCAAATCTCTAACAATCCAATCCCGATCATATTTAATTTTGGCTTCGGAATCTGTTCCCATATTTTTCCAAGTCCTATTTTTTTTCATATTTGCCTTCTGACTTTGCCTGTCAGGAAGTGACATTTACGACAGATGACTTGTATATCCTTGTCACCTTCCTTACCCAAAAACTCGTATCCGTTTTGCTCTGCCGTGACCAGATGATCGATTTGCAAATTCTGGGTAGATCCGCATTTTTGGCAATTCGGGGTATCTTTAATCCATTCTTGTCTCTTTTTTTTCCAAACATGGGAAGTCATGTACCTTTTTTTCCATAAAGCTCTAATTTTAGGGTGATATGAATAACCCCCTCGCCCCAGAAGATCAAATAAGGCTGACCACTGATCTTCGGTCATGCGAGAAAAGGGTTTAGTGATGATACTGGCTAATCTCATTTTCGCTTTCGATACTTTCATGTGTTATAATCCTCGTTCAAATTAAAACAAAATTTTAATTTGCTTGACGAATGATTTGTTTCACCTTCAACCCCACCGGATTGGCCTGTGGGGTTTTTTTTGTGAATCAAGTGAATCAAAAGTGAATCAAATCTCATTAGATTCACTTTCTGGCAAACCTTTACTGCCATTGAACAAAAAGCACCTTCCAAACCTCAAAAGTGAATCAAGTGAATCAAATCTGGGTAGATACGAAGAAAACCCTACCAGCTAAAAACTGGACATGGTATGCCCACACATACGCTAGACACACAGCTAGATTCATTACATTCACTTTTTGAAAACCAACCCAATGGTAGCAAGGGTTTCAGAGAGTGAATCAAAATCAATTACATTCACTTTACATTCACTTTTGATTCACTTTTTGTTACCAGTTACAAAAAAAGCCTGATAATCAGTTATAGACAGGCTACTGATTATCAGGCTTGTACGGTAATTATCCAAACACGAGGTTACTATAACATACTGGTTACGCTGTGTCAACCTCAATCACTCTAAACTGATTAGCTCTAGCCACAGTACCCGTTTTTAACAGTTTTAAACCGCCCATGATACGATCTTCGTATTTAAGCAGTTCCTTGCCCAAATTATTTTTCCGTGATCGTTCTCCCCCGTTGCCCAAGTGATGATCAATGATCCCTTCACCAGATCCATCATCACGATAAGTAGCGATATGGAAGACATCCTTGATGCCAACCGGATTATCACCGTATCGCTGAAACCATGCACGGAAGAAATTAATGTAATCAGACCTCTTGCTATCCAACTTATCATATAAATTGTCAGCATTGCCCATAAACGAAAAGTCATCGAGACTGTAGTAGTCAAAAATGCCAGACATTTTGAGACTCCACTGCTCGAAACTGCCTAATTGATAGGAACCGTTAGGCATTCCATCCAGCATCCACGGACGAATGATGGAATAAAGACTCGATAGGTATTTGGGCCGATTATCTTTCAGGAACTGGGTTAAATTGGTATGTTTAAAGCCAGACCGTTTCCAAGGTTGCTCCTGTTCCGCATCCAATCTAATCCAAACCGCTCTTCTGCCCACTTCATCAGACAGTTTAATGTTGTTTCCGGTGCAAATCCATGTCGATTTGTTAGGGATATCCACCATTTGGTTACCTCCTAAGATGCGATCTGACCAGATAGGAGCAGTTAAGACCGCATTCAGGCTGTCAGCCTTCAAAACTCTGGCAATATTATCCAGTTGGATATGAGATGCACCGCTCATTAACAAACTGGTGATAGATTTCCGCAATTCTTCATCCCTTTCTGGCAGAGAAAGTAGTTTAGCTCCGGTTGGGGCAGTAGGTAAAGTGCAAGCGTGAGCCAGCAAACTCTTGCCTGTGCCAGCAGAATTGGCATCTAAGGCAAAAATCGGTGCATTCCCTTCAATCATGGTCAAAACTATCGGAGTCAGCATCAGTGCGATGGCATTGGTCTGCGAACTGATGTCTGAAAAGGGAAAATCGGCTAAAACTTCATCGAAAATGAAATCCCACGCTTCAACTGCATCAATTTCCTCAATCTCAGTGTCATCAGCTACAAAATACCCCGATTCGGCATGGTAGCCAACTCCACTAAACGAGCCATCACGACTCATGATCGGGAAATTGACGATTCCTCTTAGTGCTGGGAGACGATTGTCGCTATTTTCAGCTATCCAAGCCGAAACGATGTCAGTAGGTAGCAAAGCAGAGACTCTTTTCTCATCTCCGTTCTGATCTTCAGACACTTTAAAAAAATCTGCCTGACGAGAGAGTACCAATCTAGCTGAAGCAGTTTCGAGCTTTTCGGCAATCGGGGTGTCGTTCTCATCTTTCCTTATCCAGCTTGGATATGAAGCTCGTTGGAAAATTTGCGGATCGACTTGATTGTTCTTTTCCACCACTTGGTTGAGATCGTTCAGGATCGGCATCAATTGACGATCATTGATCGTGATTTCTGGCTTCTGACCCAAATTATCCTGATCAGCCCTCTCAACTTTCCGCTCAGATTTAACAATACTTTTCCAACGAGCCATATCGGTTTTGGCTACCGAATACTTGGAGTTCAGCAAATGTTGCAACTTGTTAAAATCGGCATTACTAAACTTGCTTGCCATTGCCACTACCGGATCTTGATTGAGATATTCGACAATCTCATTTTTGACTGAAGCTGTCGCTGGTGATCGAGCTAATCGATTAATTTCCTCGACCATCGTCTCCATGACAGTCTTTTGTTGCAACTTACGCCCCATATCCGGTTTTTGGGCTGGATAGGGTGTGTCATTCAGCAGATTCTTCAAAGATTGCCAATCATTCTGCTGACAGGAGTTGTGGAAACACTTGAATCCCATTTTTCCGTCTTGAGACATGAAAATGGCACTGTCTTTAGCCCCATGATCAGAATTAAAAGGACAAGATTGCAAATGCCACGTCTGCCCTTTGCCTTCGTCTTCAAAAGAGTGTTTTTGAAGGTTGTTACGAGTCATGAAATCTTCGACTTGAGAAACTGACAGTTTATCGGCTGTACCGCTACTGACCGTAGTAGTAGGAACTGAAATTTTAGCCTTCAGCGGAACCAACAAGTGATGCAAATCGGCTATCCCCAGCACCTTCGTTTCAGAAAACCCTGCTGGCAGTCGAAGGATGCTTCTGCGATGTGGACGATCCTTCTCATCTTTGCCCTTACAATTAACGGTTCCATACAGCCTGACTAATCTGGACGGATTGTAAACTGTTGTGTCTAAATCGACTTTATCATTTTCATACTTTTCAGCCAAGTGAGACAAAATATCTGACAACATCCGCACATTCTGCTCAGAAGTTTCACCTGTAATTGGGATCAAAGCATGAATACCATTTCCACTATACCCACCTAACCCGATAATGCCATGAGGGATAAACTCATTTTCTAAGACTGTAGTTGCCAACCGTCTAGCTTCCCATAACTCGACATCCAAACTGGACAAATTCTGACTTCGCTTAGGGTCGAAATCCAGCAACAACCACGAATAATGATCCACACACTCGTCTGTGGCTGGCTTCCCATTTTTACCTTTCTCATGCCTGACCAGTTCGTTCAAACGATGTTGAAACTTGTCTGACTTGATCTGAACCGGATTCAAAGAACTGTAGATGTGAGCTTTCCCGTCATAAAATTCAACATCATCAGCCAATTTAGAGTAATCATCGTATCGTCCTGATCGAACCCAGCGATGCTTACCTGAATGACCGATAATCCTAATGTCCGTGCCGTAACCTTCCACTTCTCGATGTGAAAGTAGATTAATCCAACTTGCAATCTCGCTTGCGTCAAACTTCCTAAAAAAATCCATTTACATTCCCCCAGCTAATTTTAAACTAATTAAATCTGATGCTTCACCTTTAGTAGCTACATCAGTAGTAATACCCAACTCTTTCATCAATTCAATCTGTCTTGCAGATGGTCGATGATTTCTCCATTTTGCACCCTGACGATAAACATCAGCCATATCCCCAAATTGTTTTTGCACTTCACTTTCGGCCAAGCCAAAAGCATGATTCATATTAAGATTACTTGCCAACCGGATGGCAGGGTTGTTGGGTTGCTTCAAACTAATATCATACCCGTCTTTTTTAGAAGGGTAAATGTTGAGGATTTGGGAGTTGAACAAACTCAAGCTCCACCCACCCATACCGTTCTTGATCCAATTGAAATCTTTCGGGCTAGATTTGTTGGCTTTTCTTCGACCAAACGGGTCTTGCCGTTTTTCTTTCAACTGATTCTTTTTGACTGTCTTGGCTACCGCAACCTGTTGGGCATTTTCCAACAAACTAAGATCCAGATCACAAAAGACCTTCTCATTATCACCTTCAACTTCATATTTCTCTCTCAATTCGCCCGTCAGCAGTTCAGGAAAGGACATAATTGAATGAGCATCAGTAATACAAGCGAAGTCTAAAATCAAACAGTTTTCTTTGTCAGGGTGAATTCTAGTTCCTCTGCCTAGCATTTGCATATAAAGATTGCTGGACTGCGTGGGTCTGCCTAAAATAACACAGTCTGTGCGTGGATCATCAAAGCCCTCAGTCAAAACTTGACAGTTCCAGAGGACTTGGATTTCTTGACGTTGATATTGTCGCACAATCTCTCGTCTTTTTTCTAACCTCATCGCTCCGGTGACATAAGCAGATTTGATCCCAGCTTTAGAAAAGACTTCAGCCAAGACTTCAGCTTCATCCACTCTGGTAGCAAAACCTAGAGTTTGGCGATCTGAAGCATGTTCCATCCATTTGTCGAGAATTAATGTGCGATTGGTAGGACAGCACATGACTTGACTCAACTGGCCTTGATTAAAATCACCACCCAGCGTCTGGACGGAACTTAAATCTGCCACACCCACTTGAACACATCTCAAATCGGACAAGTAACCCTCACTGACCAAATCCAAAATGCTTTTGTAATAAGTCAGTTCATCAAAGACGCTCATCATCGACTTGTCATCCATTTCTGCGTTTTCTTCTTGTCGATAATCTGAGCGAAATGGCGTAGCAGTAAAGCCAACGTGCTTCAGGTCAGGATTGAACTGGTAGTTAGCTTGATCAACTTTATTCGGATCTAAAACTCCCAAATGCCGATATAATTTTTTGTAGCTGTTCGCTGGGGCGTGATGACACTCGTCCGTAACCAACAGTTGGAAATCTTTCGGCATTTCGGCCAAGCGATCATCTCGACTGATGCTCTGAATGCTGGCAATCACGATTTGGTGATCGTATTCCCTGCGATCACCTTTAACGATGCCTAAATCGGCTTGGGGATTGACGAATCTAGCTTTTTCTTCGGCTTGCATTATCAGTTCGTCTGTATGAGCCAGAATGAGCGTCTTGTTTTTTGCCATAGAGCAGAAAACAATAGTTTTACCCGATCCGGTGGGCAAACTAATCATCTGCCGAAGGCTCTCAGATCGCTCTGAAGCGTTTTTGGCCTCAGTTTGATAGTCACGCAAAGATATAGCGTGACTTCGTGTGTCGTACATGATATACTTCTCCTGTCAGAATTTAAAAGTTAGCTTGCTGGGTGCTTATTTTATACGAGACAAAATAAACACCCAGCAATTTTTAGCCGACTGAACACTTTCTGTCGTGCTGATCCCGATTATAACATAATCGATATGCTGTGTCAAGCTAAGAGAGGAAAAAATGCAAATTAAAGAGACAAAATTAGTTGGAATCGACTTTCAGGGCAACGAATGGGAACTAATTACACGAATACAAGCCAGCGAAATCTACGGCTGTAATCCTAGCCGTATAACGGCACTCTCAAAGTCCAACAAACTTCAGCAGATCAAGCTAGATCCCGATTCTAGAAGCTCTTATTATTTAAAGGACGAAGTTGAGAGCGTTTCGATGGCGAATCAATGGATTCGAGGCCAAGTCATGTCAGGAATGAAAAAACCGAAATGGCGTGACGAAAAAATGACATCACATCAAAAAAGAAAGTTAGCAGAAATAGGTATCGAAAAAGAAAATCTGACGAAAGGTGAAGCGTCAGACCTGATTGCGAAAGGCCAACGACAGCCGAAAAAAAAATAATTAAGACCAGTAACGCAGATTTGAAAAAAATCCGTCTTTTTTGAGAAAATCAGGCTCTATCCCCTCAGGGGTTACAGCCTATAGGCTCAGGGGTTACAGCCTATAGGCTCAGGGGTTATAGGCTCTATAACGTAGCGTTTAGGCTCTAGTCCTAGGTAACCTACCTAGTAAGACCTAAAAATGGCTTGTAGGGCTATCCTAGGACGTTCTAGAGCATTCTAGCATTAGATTCTGATATCCTAGCATCCTTTAGAAATAAGGGTTGCTATATCGTTTCGGATATGTTAGACTATGCACTATCAATAGTTAATTAGTTTTTACTTATTAACTATTGATAATTAAAGATTGACATATCGATTCTGATATGTTATTCTTATTTACAGTTAAGAAATAGTCAATAACAGCATGACTTGAATAGTTTTAGCTTAGTTATCACTATTTCCTAGCTAATAACGGAATTTTTTTTATTTAATTATAACGTATCGCTAACGATACATTAATGATCTTTGAAATTTTAATTTATGCTTTTGTCTATCTTTACAGATAGACGCTATCTGAGGAGATAGGCAAACTAAACCTAATATAGGAGTTTGTCAAATGTCTAAGATTAAAGCAACTAAGGGATCAAGGTTAACTACTGTCATCAAGTACAAGGCATCCAATGATGTCAACGGTAATCCACGCAATATTTTTGTATGCTACCATTACGGTCAGATTATCGGGGCATATGACGAAGGGTATCAAGGCGTACACGCCATGCCAAAGTGGGTTAGAGACAGCTACACCTATCAAAGTGTAAATGTTCCCGTATCACAATATAACCAATTCATGGCAATGAGAGCAGATCTAAATGGATCTTAACAATACCTCTGTGCCTACTACTACCGTCAGTGGAGGTGATATTGATTATATTGCCTCTGAAATCATCAATTCTGGTGAAGCTGAAGCTGAACTAGTAACTTTACTAGAATTCTTTTTGATGGCATATCCAGATCGTTTCATAGAATCCTACCAAGGAATCTGTGATTTTGAAACGGGCAGTGAATCTGCCTTACAAGGATCATTCACTGATCCGACCTAACAAGATATCTGTGCCTACTGTAAGGTAGGCACAGATTCACACTTGACAAAAGCATAATTAAAATGTTATACTAACCACTAAGAACAAAGAAAAAAAATGGCCCTCGGCAGACGACTGGAGGTAGGGTTGTAAGTACCACATCGTGGTACAGGTGCGTCTGAAGTGGATGTATATATCATCTGCGACTATGTTTTATTTTTTTTAATTGGAAGTTTAAAAATGCAAAGCTTGACAGTTAGTCAAGCCAAGCGGAATATTGGAAACTTCAGCAAGACGGAAAAATTGAATCTCATCTCTGAGGATAACCTGCGTCTACACGCAGATAAAAATCCCAGAGATCTCAAAGCTTCGGACGGACTAAATCAGGTCTATTCGTGGGGAAGTGATGCACGAAACTGTATCACTGGCAGTAAGCTAGTAGAAGTCAAAGATAGCAACTGCTTTGCGTGCTATGCACAAGAAGGTTACTACTCTATGACATCTAGCCAGCGTGCTGTATCTAGAC
>Ga0310344_10001385_pt1 | contig 18519 bp, 17 predicted proteins | sample HC15DNA20200_MG_FD_203801 | JGI IMG/M metagenome (GOLD analysis project Ga0310344, IMG submission 203801) | Marine microbial communities from station ALOHA, North Pacific Subtropical Gyre - HC15-DNA-20-200_MG | ecosystem: Environmental > Aquatic > Marine > Oceanic | place: Pacific Ocean: North... | reverse complement strand
GCTCCAGAGGCTATAATCCTCCCCACAACTCTCAGAATCTCATGGTCACGCGGTCCAGTTGTAATCCGGAACCTCAAGGTGCCTTGCCCATGTCGTTCAGTGATTGGTGTATTTTCAGAGGGCAACCTGATTGCTCGCTTTACATGTCGCCGGTTGAAGTTTGCCACCGCGGGGGTAACAGGAAGAGAAATAACGATTCGTTGTGCGGTGTCAGTCAGATAGCTGAGAACAAGCTCTGCCTCATCTAGGCTATCGAATTCATCAATTTGGGCTGCCTGGTCAAAGACAATTGCCTCCACATCATCCATCGGAAGTTTGTGGTCTGCACAGCTTGCTAAAACATCCTTTGGTGTCGCGAAGAGGATTAATGCCTTTTCGGGGTGAAACCATCGGTGTCCTAGCGCTCCGACAACGTGTCCCATGTGGTTAGCGATGGGGCTGATTGATTCAGCTAAATGATTTGCTCGTTCACGTGAGGAGGTGAGCACGATCGCTTTTAGGCCTGCTTGCTGACGATGGCTAAGACGGTTTAGTAGCGCTGTTGCCCAAGCCAGAGTTGCTCCGCTACCAGGACCAGCTGCTAGGATTACATTATTTTCACGGTGAATAAATGGAACCGCTGTTTTCTGTATAGATGTTGGTCTTTCAACCCCTTCAGCCGCTAGGGCTTCAACTAACTCGGGGCTTAGTCCGAGATCTTCAAATGAATCCATGCTGTATCCAATATCAGGTAGGGTCACCCGAACCAGGACCACCAAGGTCGCCGGGCTCATAGGGGAGGAGATTCAAGAGTTTTTGAACCTCATAATCCAGTCTCGAAGTCCGGAGTTGATCAGTGGTGGCCAGAACATCAGTGTAGGGTCCATGCCTATGAGCGGTTACCGTCACTCTTCCTTCTGTGCCGTCATATGTGCTGCTATGACTTGAATTGCTTGAGCAGGTTAGACCTAGAACTTGCGGAAGGAATTCCTCGGCTTCCGAAAGAACTGCGCTCGGGGACAGTGCTGTCTTACGCTGATAACCAGCCATATTTATATAGGTGCTTGGTGAATATGAAGGGCACTCAAGCTTGTCTAGATTAAGACTTCCACTCAAGGCATGCCTAGAAAGGTGCCGATCACTTCGTGGTTGTGGAAGTCCTTGAGGTGATGAGGACCGCTGATCAGTACCGGTGGAGCTCCAGCTTTCTGCGAACCAGCATATTCTATAGCATCGGCGACTTCCTTTTCATAACGATCGATATCTAAGACTGCCTTAGTTTCACTAAGTTCGAGTCCAACAGAGTGTCCAATCTCCAAGAGTATATCGATTCTACCTATATCTTTGCTCTTGAGTAGAAAGGCTTCGAAGATCGAGTCAAGTAGTCTTGTCGTTTCATCTAGTCCAGATGCATGAGCATGGCATAGAAGTTCGTGAGCTTTTCGAGACCAGGGTACGAGAGAGGGTTTTATCAAGGGTAAGCAGAGTTCATCCGCTAGATTTGCTGCTCGTACCCATCGTTGAGCCCAGAAGGGGTGGTCAACATCGATTAGCTCTGCTGGGGCAGGACGTAGTTCGACTGGGACGCGTTGAACCCGTGCCCCAGTTTTGAGCTCTGCTGACTTTACTTGCAGATGAGCTAGGAAAGAGAGTGGGTCAGCTACGTCTATTAATAAGTGTGGTGACTTGTACATCATAGGACATGAAGGTGGCCGTGCCTGCTTAGGTCGGCTAGGGCATTGCGCGCTTTCTCTGGTCTTGGGATGCCGCCATATTGCCCCCTTAAATTGTGACTTAAGGGAGTGCCATGTCTTTCAGCGCCAATATCGAGAAACTTAAGCCTTCAGCGACAATCGCAGTCAGCACTCTGGCAAAGAGCTTGGCTGCTGAAGGTCGCGATATCGTCAATCTTTCCGCGGGTGAGCCTGATTTTGACACGCCGCTCTTCATAGCGGATGCAGCAGTTCAGGGCATCAAATCCGGTCACACACGGTACACCCCACCCGCAGGTCTCCCGGAGCTTCGTCGAGCGATTGCTGCTCACTTGGGGCAACGCTCAGGTCGAGAGATTGATTGGCAAGGGGTCGTAGTCAGTGCGGGCGTTAAGCAAGCCTTGTTCAATGCGTTTTTCTCACTATGTGGACCAGGTGATGAAGTGTTGGTTGCTGCTCCATACTGGACGACCTATCCAGATCTTGTTCTGTTGGCACGTGCCGAACCTGTGACAGTTTTTGGTGCTGAATCGAATAGCTTCAAGGTTGTACCATCTGACCTGGAACGTGTCGTGTCTGACAATACTAGGGGGCTCGTTCTAAATACCCCTTGCAATCCCACCGGTGCTGTCTACTCTCTAGAAGAACTCAAGATACTATCGGCATGGGCCAAGGAGCGGGAACTGTGGATCTTGAGTGATGAGATTTATCGGAATGTGTACTTTGGAGCTGAGGACTACGCAGCCCCAGGCATCCTGGATCTTCCAGAGGAAGAAGTCAGCAACGTAATCCTCGTTGATGGTGCTTCAAAAAGCTATGCGATGACGGGCTGGAGGGTTGGTTACTCATATTCAAGTGTCGAAGTTGCCCAGAAGTTTACTGCACTTCAGAGTCAGATTACATCTAATACAGCGACTCCATCTCAAGTAGCGGCTATAGAAGCATTTTCTAATATAGAAGCTGCATCTTCTGCGATTAATGAGATGGGGAGCGCATTTCTCCGCCGCCGTGATCTTGTCGTAGCCCTAATGGATCGTTTACTCCCCGATGTTCCTTATCTCCGACCTGAGGGGGCCTTCTATCTTTATTTTCGAGTGGACGGGTTTTTCGAGGGAGGTGAAGGAGATGCTACCGCTTGGTGTTCGCGGCTTCTACAAGAACAGGGGGTAGCGCTTGTACCGGGTGGGGCGTTTGGTGATGACCGCTGGGTGAGGCTTAGTTTTTCAGCCTCAGATGCTCTTATTGAAGACGCGTTTGAGAGGATCGCGGCGATGGTTGAAGCTAAGACGATAATCTAATCATGCGGACATTAAGCAAGGCGAAGTTGCTGAAGCAGCCCTTTACAAGATTCTTTGACTAGTTGGTAGACATTCTCAAACCCGCTGGCTCCACCGTAGTAGGGATCAGGGACCTCATCTTCTCCGGAACCATCTGGATCGTGCGAGCGCAGGAGTGTGATTTGGGTGCTGCTATTAATCTCTGCCTTCAGCTTGTTCAGCACTCTTAGGTTATCGCGGTCCATTGCAATGATATAATCGAAGCGAGAAAAATCTTCTTCTAGAATTTGCCGGGCGCGTGAATCCAGATTGATTCCATGTTGTTGGGCAACGAGGATGGCTCGACCGTCGGGCCGTTCCCCGACATGCCACGATCCGGTTCCTGCAGATTCAATCAAGAATTGGTCGCCTAGTCCCTGATCTTCCACGATCTGTCTGAATACTCCTTCAGCCAATGGGGAACGGCAGATGTTTCCAAGGCAGACAAAGAGCACAGAGATTTTAGATTGGTGGTTCAAGTTTGTGTTCATCTGGCAGCTAGATAGGTGACTGCAAAACTGCGGGTTATTATGATCCAGCTCATGGCGCGGCCAACTTGGTACAGTGCTACACCCTTGGCAACAAAGCTGGTTACTTTTCTACCAGTGGCGTTCACCGATAAAAAATCCTTAATATCAAATCCTTTGCACAGACAGTGAGATCACAAGATTGGGTATAAACGCTTTCGGCAACCTAGATCTTTCAGCACAGCGCCTTAGCGCCATCGAAGCACTCGGCTGGACTGTACCCACTCCAATTCAGGCTGAGGCAATTCCCTCGGGTCTAGCAGGCGTGGATGTAGTGGGCATTGCTCAGACAGGAACTGGTAAGACGGGGGCCTTCATGATACCCGCCCTGGAGCGGCTCCGAGCGGGTGCTGGTTTGCAGGTGCTTGCTCTGTGTCCTACACGTGAATTAGCCCAGCAGGTAGCAGATGATACAGCCCTTCTTGCTAAGGGCACCAATATAAGAACTGCTGCGATCTTTGGTGGTGTAGGGTATGCGCCGCAGATTGAAGCGTTGGAATCAGGGTTTGAGGTGATTGTTGCAACTCCTGGCCGCTTCATCGATCACGCTCATTCGAAGCGTGTCGACCTGAGTCAGGTGAGTTACCTCGTGTTGGATGAAGCTGATCGTATGCTAGATATGGGTTTTAGGCCGCAGATTGAAGAGATTCTCAGGAGTATGCCGAAGAGGCGACAGACTATGCTTTTCAGTGCGACGATGCCAAATGGTGTGCATGATTTAGCTCTTCGCATCACAAAAGAAGCAATTTGGGTTGAAGCAACTCCGCCAGGTACAACCGCAGAAGGGATCGAGGAGATTTTTTACTCGGTTAAACCAGAGAAAAAACCAGATCTCTTGGCTGAACTTCTGAAGGAACCGGGCTGGGATCAGGTTCTTGTTTTCACGCGCACGAAAGCTGGTGCTGATGTACTAGATGCGCGGCTACAAAGAGAAGATATCCGGACTGATGTATTACACTCTAACCGCCGGATGCAGCACCGAACACGTGCACTGGAACGCTTTGCCCAAGGTAAGGTAAGGGTGTTGGTCGCAACTGATGTTGCACAGAGGGGACTGGATGTTGACGGGATCAGCCACGTAGTCAATTACGATATACCACTAGATCCAGAAGACTACGTGCACCGCATCGGACGCACGGGGAGGGCTGGTGCAACTGGTACGGCAATAACCTTTGTGACCGGGGCTGATCTGGGCGCACTGAAGAGTCTGGAGCATCGTTTGGGGAGGGAGCTAACCCGAGTCCACATTGCAGAGTATGACTACTCCGGTGTACCAAGGGCTGAATCAGGTGCATCCGCAAAGAAGAAGAGTAAATCCCGATCCCCACAGGGTCTAGGATCGCGTTCAACTGATGACCTTACGGACGAGGAACTCGAAGCTCTTTTGGATCCCGAGTCATGAAACCTGCTGACTATTAACACAAGCAGATTGCTACTTGTAGGGTATAGATGATCTTCAGGCAATACGGAATATCCTTCCAGAGTATTGAATTAAACTTCGACTCCAAGGCGTTGAACGAAGTGGGGTTTCGCCGCAACCACCAGAGGTCTATTGGGGCAGATAGCTTCCGTTCGGAATACAAGTTGGTCGAGACCCGTGAAATTGTTGCCGAAGCTGAGGGCGACGTACAGGATCAGACAGAGCAGCAGTTGCTCGATAAACTCGAAAGAGTGGTGGATGCTCTCATTAGTGATTTGGGGGAGGGCGAGGTGTTGGTAATCGAGAATGCGCAGGGCCGCGATTACCCAAAAACTAAACAACAGACATCCAACGTGATTGTGGATGGTGAAAATCGCTTGCACTTCTTCTATACAATCGCTCCACCACTAAGGATTGGTCGGTATCGATCCCTCCCCCAGTAAGCCCAGTCACCCGAGTTCGACAGCTAGCAGCTACGCCTAGCGGATTCCGACGGGTTTTCCGTCTAATTGCCAGGAAGGGTCGATTTGAATTTTAAGGTGGGTGAGGGCAGTGACCGCTATGTCCACAATGAAGGTCGAGTCTTGGTAGCTTTCTCGATTCACTACTGAAGGTCCATGCGCAAGAAAGTAAATTGTGCGCTCCTCTTCGCTATTTCCACCATGTCCACCGTCCAAACGTCTACCGTGATCTGTGCTTGATAAAATGAGCCAATCTTCTTTTGCGTAGGTTCCACGATCCTGAATTGCTTTTACAAGGAGCCCTACGTGTTGATCTGCTAGGGCTATCGCATCTCGGTACTCTGCTCCTATTGAACTGTGCTTATGGCTTACTTCATCCGGGTTGCCAAGGTAGACAAACAGAGCATCAGGATTGGAGGTTTCTAACTGTTCTAGTGCGAGCTGAACAGACTTAGTATCAGCCTCAGCCCAGCCCATTTCATAGCCGTTGAGGATGTGCTTAAAATCTACCATGTCACTTATGGTTGGCCTGCCCTCATCGGATCTACCGAGCGGCGCCCAGTCAGCGACTGCAAATGTTTCCAGCTCGGGATGAATTGTTTCAATTCGAGTTAAGAAATCTGGAAAATCACTGTAGCGCTCGCCCTTGAACGAGTTATCAGTGACACCATGCTTGTTAGGCCATACACCATTAAGCATAGATGACCAGCCTGGACCACTCACTGAGGGATAGCCTGTCATAGCTCGGTTTGTGAGGAAGCCCTCTGCCGCAAGTTTATCAAGGTTAGGTGTCGTCACATCCATCAATACATCGGGCCGGATCCCATCAATCCCAATCACCAAGACCTTTGGTGTCAGTGAATTCTCAGCGATTTGCTGTGGAGTAGATTCAGTGCAAGCAGCAAGCCAGCCCAAGAGAATCATAAAGCTTAGTGGTCTCATAACTGTTGTCCTCATAATTATGCACTGGGTATGCTACACCCCTAGATTGGTGCAGTACGATGACAACTGCCAACTTATCTCGCCATACCAAGCCCAGGAGTGGTCATGTCAGTTAGAAACGTCAATAGCCTGCCTACTGAAGAAGTAGCGGCTGGAACAGGAACGAAGCGCCAGGTCCTAATCGGGGCTGACCAGGGTCCAAATTTCGCGATGCGACGTTTCATAATGGAACCAGGTGGCGGCATGCCGATGCATACCAACACCGTAGAGCACGAGCAGTATGTTCTTAAGGGAGGTGCTCAGGTTCAAATCGGAGAAGGCACGCACCATGTCAAAGCCGGAGACGTCGTCTACATTCCAGCGGGTGTTCCGCACAACTATAGGGCTGATGAGGGTGATGAACCCTTTGAGTTCATCTGTGTGGTACCGAATGGACCCGACAGTATCGAGCTGGTCGACTGCTGAGCATGCCTGAAGCCTAGTCTTAGTCAGGTAATGCGAGTGCTATAATCTCAGCTGGTTGCCCTCTGCTTCCGATTGTAAAGACCACGTACTGCTTGCCCTCATACATGTAGGACATTGGTAAGCCGACTTGAGTACCTGGTATCTCAATCTCCGCCAGAATGGTCCCGGTCGCTTTATGATGAGCTCGGAATATAGGGTCGCCGGACATTCCTTCACCCGCAAATAATAGTGTGCGTGTTAGGAGGAGGCCGGCACGTGATGGTTTGCCTGTTCTGGGTAGATCGGCAAGTTCAAGCCCGAGGGCTTCGGCAATTCGTGGCCTGGTGTCGCCATTGGGAATCATCCAGGCATGCTCACCGGTTGTAAGATCTATAGCGGTAATCCTTCCCCAGGGCGGCTTAACAATCGATACTCCTGGAGCTACTTGTGCTCCGGTAACCCCCTGGATGTAATTCATATCAGAGCGATTTCCGCCTTCCACGAGGGCTAACACATTTGCTCTAGTATAGGAGCCTATATACAGGTGTCCGGTCTCTGGATCTAACGCTCCGCCCTCCCAGTTCGACCCACCGGTTGATGTGGGTAGTGCGAGCGTTCCTTCTGTACCATCGGGGTGATCTGCGAGAGAAGGTGGAGAGTAAATTGGTCCCATCCGGTATCGGCTAGCGACCTCTGCTGCTCGAGCTTTGATCTCTGGAGTGAAATCAATGAGATCATCCTCGCTGAAGCCCTGTCTGTCAAAAGGTGCAGGTTTTGTTGGGAATGGTTGGGTCAGTGATGTCCATTCACCCGGCGTGTCAGTCTGGGGTACGGGTCTTTCTTCGATTGGCCATATCGGGTCACCAGTTAGTCGATCAAATACGAAGACGAACCCTTGCTTGGTAATCAGAGCCACGATTTTACGTTCCACTCCATCGATCACCAGATTCGCAAGAATCGGTGCAGATGGATTGTCCCAATCCCAGATATCGTGATGGATTGTCTGAAAATGCCAGACACGCTCACCGGTTTTCGAATCTAAGCATACAATACTTGTCGAAAACAGATTGTCACCATGCCTGTGCCCACCATAATAGTCACCAGTTGGAGCCTCTGTGGGCAGGTAAATGAATCCAGTTTCGGAGTCATGCGACATCTGTGTCCAGACAGCGGCATTACCTGTGTACGACCAAGAATCATTTTCCCAAGTATCGATACCCAGTTCTCCGGGCTCAGGGATAGTATGGAATGTCCAGAGAAGTTGCCCGGTAGCTACATCGTATCCGCGCACATCTCCGGGAGTATTAACCATAGAGGGTGGTCGCCCACCTCTATGATGAGCTGACCCAACAACGATCACATCTCCCACAACGGATGCCGTGGAGCTAGCACCGATAGAGCCAACCATCTCAATTCCATCACGGGCCCTATGGTTCTCCATAAGGTCTACTATCCCTTCCGCTCCAAAGTCTGGGATCTGATACCCAGTGTCTGCGTCTAGTGCTACCAGGTGGTATCCGGGTGTAACTACCAAGATGCGACCCTTACCATCCGCATCCTCCCAGTACGCTACTCCCCGACCCGCATTTGGTCGGGGGGCAGCCTGAAGGCGATCTCCTTCATCAATCCGCCACGTCCATAGCGTTTCCCCAGTTCCAGGGTTGATAGCGACTACACTGCGACGTCTGCCTGCGGTAGCGTATAGTACGCCGTTGATCATTAGAGGTGTCGCCTGCGTCTGCTCAAACGGATTAGGACCGAAATTCCGCGCATTCCAACGCCACACGATTTCTAAATCGGAAGCGTTAGACGCATCGATTTGATCGAGTGGCGTATACCGTGTATGGGCAGCATCACCGCCGTACACATGCCACTCACCATTAGCTGTACCCTGGGACAGCAGAACGGTTGGGAATAAAAGAAAAGCGAGAAACGCTAGGGATGCTGAGGGGCGTTGTTCCATATGCTCTACTCGAATTATTTGTAAGCCAGGCAGGAAGCAACCTGGGTGAGATGTTAATACCTCGCTAGAGTTTTTGTGCCCTACAGACTCAGAGGGTTATCGTCAGTATATACCGTGAGGGACGTTGCCGCGCGTCGTGGTGCCGGGTACCCTGCCTAGTAAACACAGCTCTTAGACAGATGAAAAATATGAAGATCAGAACCCGGACTCTAGTAGCCTTCTTACTTCTTATCAGGACTATACCTCTTGGGGGGCAGGAAAGACGACCACTCCAACATGCGGATTATGACATCTGGAATCGTATTCAGAATGTTTCTGTTTCAAGTGATGGGTCATGGCTAGCCTATAGGATAGTGCCAGGAGATGGGGAAGCCACTCTGATGCTCCGTAGCCTAGATGATACGCGCTCACTAGAGATTGAGCGTGCTAATTCTGCACGTTTTACAGCGAATGCCCGACATTTGATAGCTCTTATCGCCCCAATGGAGGACTCCTCAGATCAATCTGGCACTCAAGGTCGGGACGAGGACGGAGATAACGAAGTAGGGGATTCATTGGTTGTGGTGGACTTGTCGGACCTGTCCGATTTTCGTAGGGAAGGGGTACGATCGTTCAGAATGCCAGAGGATGCTGGGGACCGGATTGCATACTTGCTAGAAGAGGAGGACGTTGCGGACGAAGGCGAAGGACTAGATCGAGAAGAGAGCGAAGATGACGAGGCGAATGAAGCTCCCCGCACGGATAACGGCAGCTCACTTGTGGTGCGCGAACTCAGTTCTGGGCAGGAGCAGCGTTTTGAGAATGTGGTGAGCTATGAATTCGCAGCTGATGGCTCAAGCCTATTCTTCACTTCTTCAGGAGAAGATGGAGCTGCGGATGGGGTCTTTGAAGTTCCTTCGGGCAGCCCAGTGGAGGCGGTTGCTACCGGTGAGGGTCGCTATATACAGCTGGTTGTTTCAGATGAAGGATTGGTAGCGTTCTTGACCGATCGTGATGATCGAGATCGTGAAACTCCCCGTTTCTCACTCTATACCTCGTCTGGCGGCACCGTAACAGACCGGGCACGATTGGGTTCGGATGGATTGCCAGTGGGGTGGGCGCCGAGTGAGGATGGTGAAGTGTCATTCTCAAAGTCGGGCGAACGTATTTTTTTCGGCACAAAGCCTGCGCCAGAGCCTGAACCAGAGGACGAAACACCGGAAGACGAACGTGTAATTGTTGATATTTGGAACTGGAAGGATCCTTTCCTACAGCCGATGCAAGTCCTACAGGCTGAGGACGAGAGAGGGCGCACGTACTCTGCAATGCTGGATGTGGAGAGCGGTGAAATTGTGCAGCTAGCAGAGGAGGATCTACCCACCGTTGCAGTCAGCGAGAATGGAGATGGAGAAGTCGCCCTAGGAACGAGTAACCTACCATATCGCCAACTGGTTTCATGGGATGGTCGTTACTCAGACCTATTTCTCGTGGATGTTCAAGATGGATCCAGGCAAAGGATCGCTGAGATGATTAGAGGTAGTGGTAGCCTTTCTCCTGGCGGTTCTTACGTGACCAGGTGGGACGGTTTTGAGAAGGCCTGGTTTGCTACAAATACCAAGACTGGAGAAACCACCAACCTCACAGCTTCTATAGATGTTCCGTTCCACGACATCCTCGATGATCATCCAGATGCATTGCGTTCTTACAGAGCTGCCGGTTGGAGCGAGGATGACCAGGCTTTCTTGGTTTATGATCAGTTTGATATTTGGGCTATCGACCCGACAGGAGTTGCACCTCCAAAGAATCTCACAGAGGGAGTGGGGCGAGCTACCAATACCCGATTTAGAGTTGTGGATGTTGATGCTGACAATCCCTATGTGCCGACTAAATCTGATGTCTACCTTAGTGCGTTCCAGATTTATACGAAGGCAAGTGGAATCTATCGAGACCGTTTTGATGGAGTTGACGAGCCAGAGCAACTAGTAATGGGGCATGCCAGTTACGGAGGCATACGTAAGGCAAAGAATGAGGATGTCTATATCTACACACGATCAACGTTCCAAGAGTTTCCTGATATTTGGGTAGCAGACGAGAATTTTGAGAATGCGCGGAAGGTTACAGATGCAAACCCACAACAGGAGCAGTTCTTATGGGGTTCAGCGGAGTTGGTTGAGTGGTCCTCAAATGATGGAATCCCCCTTCAGGGAATATTATATAAGCCTGATGGCTTCGATCCTGATAAAGAGTACCCAATGATGGTGTACTTCTATGAGCGTTCTTCCGATGGGCTCCATTCCTATGCGGTACCCGCGGCAGGTGGCTCTTCCATCAATCGAAGTTTTTATGTTAGCCGCGGGTATCTGCTATTTGTTCCTGACATTCCGTACACGATTGGTTATCCGGGCGAGAGCGCCTTGGACGCTGTAGTTCCCGGTGTGCTGGAATTGGTCGATGAAGGTTTTGTGGACCAGGAACGTATAGGAGTGCAGGGTCATTCTTGGGGAGGATATCAGATCGCCTACATGGTTACACGTACAGATCTTTTTGCGGCTGCAGAAGCAGGGGCGCCAGTCGCGAATATGGTGAGCGCATATGGTGGTATCCGCTGGGGTAGCGGCATGAGCCGGATGTTCCAGTATGAAAGAACACAGAGCAGAATTGGTGGCTCGTTATGGGATAAGCCACTGCGATTCATAGAGAATTCACCGATCTTTACTGCTGATAAGATCAATACTCCAATCCTCATGATGCACAATGACGAGGATACAGCCGTGCCATGGGAACAAGGGATCGAATTTTTTGTAGCTCTGAGACGATTGGCCAAGCCAGTATGGTTATTGAATTACAATGGTGAGCCCCATGGGCTCCGAAAAACTCAGAACCAAAAAGACTGGGCAGTGCGTATGCAGCAATTCTTCGATCACTATCTCATGGAGGCACCTGCGCCAGTATGGATGGAGGAGGGCGTCCCAGCACTGTTGAAAGGGAAAACTCTTGGGCTAGGTACTTCCAAGAAAGTGATTTCTCAATAGGGATGTTGAGAGGACCAGTTTGGGTTGTCCGTCGCAGTATGAACGCGGTCCAAGTAGGGTTCTGGCTTTAAGCTTTGACTGAGGACTTTTTGATAGGTGGAGAGAATCCTACGACACCGCAGGAACTTCTAGAATACCTCGACGAGCTAGGTCTTGAACACGAAACCTTTAGTCACCCTGCCGTGTTCACGGTTGCAGAAGCTAAAGAGCTTCGTGGTTCTTTGGTTGGAGCTCATACCAAGAATTTGTTCGTGCGTGACAAGAAGGGCGTGATGTGGCTCATCGTTGCGCTTGAAGACAGAACAATTGATCTGCAACAACTGGCTCAATCGCTCGGGCATAAGCGTTTTTCTTTTGGCAGCTCTGAGCGGTTAATGAGTTATCTGGGAGTTATCCCTGGAGCAGTAACACCGTTTGCGCTCATCAACGACTTAACCAGAGTAGTCAGAATTGCACTAGACCTAGGGCTAGGTGGGTTTGATACCTGGAATTTCCATCCACTACACAATGCTATGACGACTAACATCAGATCAGAAGACATGTTGCAATTCCTTATCGCAATAGAGCATGCCCCCACCTGGATTGATCTAGCAGGGAAGACCTAATGGCTGGTGCTCTTAATCTCCTAGAATATTCTTGGCTATCTCTGGGACCTGATCGAACCAAGGCTTAGCCCGCTCTAGTTGTGCAGCTAGCTGCAATAATGTTGCTTCACTGCCGAAGCGGCCTACAAGATGGACTCCGATGGGTAGTCCCTTGGGATCCCAATGCAGTGGAACTGACATTGCTGGTTGTCCTGTAACATTGTACACCGGTGTCCATGGGGTAAACTCGAAAGCATGCTTGGCTATTTCATCAAGTAAACCAAAGGCTTTAAACAAATGTCCTGAACCAAGTACGCCTAAGATGCGGAGTTGCTGTTGCTCGAGATAAGTCGGAGCTAGTTCTCCAATTCTTGGAGGAGGTCTGGAGACGGTTGGCGTTAGTAGCATATCATGCTCTTCGAAGAACGCTCCGACAGACCGAGCCTCACGCCCTAGAAGACGCAGAGCGCCGCTAAGCTTTCTGGCCGAGAGTGACTTGGACAGTAACCCGAGGGCCCAGGTCATCGGTTCCAGTTCTCCACGCCTCGCTTTGCGGCCTAGAATGCGTTCAACATTCCGTATATCAGCACCTACTTCACTTGCAATCATGATCATAAAGGCGCGAGAGAAGGCCGGACCATCAATTTGGGGTTCAGCTTCGATGAGGTCATGGCCCAGGTCCTCAAGAAGTCTCACGGTTTCTTCAACTGCGATTGCACAATTTGGATGGACTTTTGAGCCCAAAGTTGGCTTTGTCGTCCAGGCAATCCGGAATCGACCAGGCTCACGTTTCACTTCTGCGAGGAACGGACGCTCAGGCAGGGAGATCTCATACGGTGCACCCGGGTCAGCTCCATGAGTCAGGTCGAGCATCGTCGCACTGTCTCTGACGGAGCGAGAGAGAATATGCTCCACCGCTGCGCCGTGCCAGACCTGTCCCCGAAATGGCCCAGTCGGTGTACGTCCGCGCGTGGGCTTAAGACCAAAGATGCCGCAGCATGAGGCTGGAATACGGATCGAACCCCCGCCATCTCCAGCCCCGGCCATCGGCACAAGACCAGCTGACACAGCAGCAGCTGAGCCACCACTTGATCCTCCAGGAGTCCGGGTAAGATCCCATGGATTCTTGCAGGCTCCCCATAAAACAGATTCTGTGTATGGGGTGAGTCCGAATTCAGGAACATTTGTCTTGCCTAAAATGGAAACTCCAGTGGCTCGGAGTCTGCGCACAAGTTCAGTATCGGATTTCGAGACCATACTTGAGGTAAGACGACTTCCTGCGGAAGTAGGATGTCCTTTGTAATGGCTGCCGAGATCTTTCGCGAGGAACGGGACTCCCGTAAACAGACCAACTGGAGGGCCTGGGTTTACAGCATCGCGTGCCTCTTCTTCCATGAGCTTCACGACCGCATTGATAGCCGGATTAAGGATTACTACTCGTTCGAGTGCAAGGTCGAGAAGTTCTGACGCCTGTACCTGTTTTTTCTCCACCAGCTGGGCGAGACCAGTACCGTCGTAGCTGAGGTATTCGTCTTGCTTCATTTCTCTTCTGCCTCTCGAAGTAGGCGTAAATGCTAGACTAGATTCGCCTTGTCACTACGCGGGTCTGAGTAAATTGCTTATGTCCGTCAGGTGATTTATGGAATCCCATCCCGCTCTGTCGGGCTCCAACCCATGGGGTGCCAGTCGCGCCGCCTGGCGCTGAGTTTATACCAATCATCCCCGCTGTAAGACGGCGGGCTACTTCGCCAGTTTCTTTTTCATCTTCTCCAAAGACGACTGCCCCAAGACCGAAGTTTGTATTGTTAGCTTTCGCCACGGCTTCATCCGCTGATGATACTCTTGTAACGCAAGCAATTGGTCCGAATGTTTCTGCGTTGGCGATGTCCATTTCTTCAGTAATATCTCCTAGTACGGTAGGCGCAACGAAATTATCGTATTGTCCGTCACCACCTGCCAGCACTTTAGCACCAGCCGCGATTGCTGACTCTACTTGGTCGAGCACATGATCTCGTTGATGGCTATTTACCATTGGTCCTACGTCGGCGTCCTCCATGCCGCTGCCAATAGTCATAATGGAAGCGATTTTAGTAAGCGCTTGCTCAAACTCCTGTGCGACAGAATCAACAACAAATATTCGCTCTGTTGAAATACAAACTTGCCCGGCATTCCTGAATGAGTTCGAAGCTGCAAATTTGGCTGCCTTTTCAATATCTGCGTCTTCAAGGACGATCAGCGGATCCTTGCCCCCTAACTCTAAGATGATCCTTTTTAGCGTGCTGCTTGCTTCACGCATGATATGTTTTCCAGCTTCGCGGGAACCGGTAAACGCAATCATGTCAGCATCAGACTGAACGATTGCTTTTCCTTGGTCGTCAGCACCGTGGATCACGATTAGTACATCTTCGGGTAAAACTTCATTAAGTACATCAGCGTATGCTTGGCCAGAGAGTGGGGTTTCCTCAGATGGCTTGAACACTACTGTATTGCCAGCTGCCAATGATGGAAGAATCATCCAGGCCGGCATCGACATTGGGAAATTCCATGGTGTTATAGCACCGACTACACCGAGCGGATCATGATAGATTGTAGAAATTAATCGCCCATCATCAACGACCTCCGGTCGAAGTGCCTGGCGGATTTCAGCCATTTCTTCGGCAATACCCCACCCCAGTGATTTAGCTTCAATAATTGCTTCCCTAAGGGGCTTGCCCATTTCTGTGGTCATGAGTTCAGCATGTTCCTGCACTCGATCAACGAAAATGTTTGCCGTAGCCTCAATTAGTTTAGTTCGGCCCTCTAAGCCTAGGGTTTCCCATGCAGGCTGCGACCTCTTTGATCTTGTAACGATATTAGCGATTTCTTCTACCGGGGTGATTCCAACCTCACCAAGGATCTCTCCGGTAGCAGGATTGTAAGACTTCAATGTTTCCATCTCGCACCTTAGGCATTCAGTAATGATGACCAATAAATTAGTTGCTTGGCGAACATGTCGGCTAATAATGACCGGCGGCAAGGGAGTACGGTAATGAAAATCTTACACTATATGCTTTATCCTGTTCTTTGCTGCCTTGTATTGGCTACTTGTTCAACAAGTGATAGCCCAACAGATCTCGTTGGAGCCCCATCCGATACTAGAGCGATTAAGGCCAATCCATCGTTTGCGGACGACATTACTGAAATATTCAAGCGAACGGGTTGTACGGACAGTAACTGTCACGGAAACGGAGCGGGTGGATTGGTGATCGGTAGTTCTGCATCTGCGAACTATGCCCGCCTTGTTAACATGACCTCGCCAATATCAGGTGAGGTTTATGTTATCCCCAACGATGCTCAGAACAGCTACCTGGTGAAGAAACTGGAGAACCGCCAAGGAAGTGGGAATGGCACTAGAATGCCCATAGGTGGTAGCGCCCTAGATAATATCGACCTTACGAATATCAAAAATTGGATTAACAAGGGTGCACCGAACAACTGAAGTTCATGGGTGGATGGATCCCTTGCTATATAGGAGTGCTACTGCAGGAAGCAGGGGTACCTCCACACTTAGCCTTATTCTCGCTGGAATCTTGCTCTCTCCAGCTGTTTTACAGGGCCAGCAGGCATATCAAGTCGCTATTGAATCGGAGCGATTAGTGAGTTTTACGTCGAGAACGGCAATTGATGAATTTGAGGGCACTACAGAGCGGGTCGACGGCTTGGTTTTACTCGATACAGATGAGCTCACTGATCTAACCGGAGGCATTGATACTGAGATTTACTTCGAAGTGGATCTGTCGAGTTTAGAGACAGGTATCGGTATGCGTGATCGCCATATGAGGGACAACTATCTTGAGGTTAACCACTACCCTTATGCGGCTTTTGGAGGCACGATTGAGCGGGTTATCCCTCTCCCAGGAATGGGTTTTCAGGTGACAACCCGAGGCGTATTAGGGATACATGGAGTAGAGCGAGAGAGAACATTGACTTGTGATTTGACAACGATAGATGAGGGGTACCAGGTCAGTTGTTCTTTCACAGTACGTTTATCAGATCATGACATTGAGATTCCCAGGATCATGTTTCTGAAGTTAAACAATCAAATTCGCTTGCAGCTTGGTTTCATTCTGGAGCCTACGGAGTTTGGTATTGAAGAATAAGAGTGGCCCCCGAGTCGTCTATGCTGCCTTAATCTGCAGTGTCCTGCTTCCCATGGTGATCTCGGCGCAGCAGCGTCCTGATCGTTTCCAGAGGCGCGAGCAGGCAGTAATCATCCCGCCTACAGTCTTTCACTCACAGCAAAGCGCGAATTTGGCTACGGCACAGACAATGCTGAAGGGCGAGTGGTTGTTTGAGATTTCTCATAGGTTTTTCCCTCCAGTATCTCAGGGAGCAGAAGCACTTTGGGGACTGGATGGCCCTGTCGCAAACCGTTTTGGTCTTGCGTATGCGATTACTGACCGAGCGATGGTTGGTATTCTGCGCACTAATGTTGACGACAACTTCGAATTAAATGCTAAGGCTCGTCTTTTTGAGGGCAGCTCTGAATCAGTTGCAATGATGGTTGGTGCAACCGGGGGTGTGGCTTGGAATATGTCAGACCCCGGAAGTAGCGGAGCAAGGGATAATGAAACCCAAGCTTATGCACAGCTTATACTGAATACGCTAATCGGAGGCCGATTAGGGATCGGGCTTGTTCCAACCTTGCTCAAGAATCCTCGAATACAGGATGTACAACCAGAAGCCACTTTTACTTTGGGTGTCCATGGGCAGGTCTATATGTCAGAGCAGGTAAGCTTGCTGGGAGAGTGGGTCATAAGCAAGCGCCGCCCTGACCTAGAGCACGATAGTGGCACTTTCGGAGTCGAACTAGAGACTGGAGGCCACTTTTTTAAGTTGCTACTAACAAACCAGTACAGGCTGAACCCGACACAGGTTCTTGCCGGTACACCCTACAAGTTCATTCCTAAATATTGGAGACTTGGGTTCAATATTACTCGGCTATTGACCTTTTGATCACCTAGTAGTGAGTAGCGAATCTCTCGGATCCCAGGATGTCAACCAACATAGTTGACGAGCAGGACATAGAGGGTTCCGGCGATTATTACAATCGCCAATAGCTTTAAGAGCCTCTTGAGCACCGCAAAGAGAACGATCCCAATAATGAGTAAGAGGGGGATCAATAAGGTTGGGTTTTCAATCAATGATTCAATCATTGCGGTCAGCATGGTCTGATCAAATGGCCTCGAAGCAGAATTCTAGCAAGGGTTGTATCTGACTCCCCCAGTTTTCATTCGTATAGTTTGTATACGTGCATATATCCCAATATAGCTTCTTAGGGCTTCTCTCATTGACTGCCTCAAAGCTTACTCCCAGTAGTCATGCGTTGTCTTAGGGCTCCTACGGCAGTAGGCTGGCCATTGTAGGAGGAGGCATAGGACGCACATGACAACCAAAACGATGGACTCTACACGGTCGGTATCCCCATATCAGCATCACTTACCTTGGCTGGTCATTCTTTTCATAGGTAGTGGATGCGCAGCTCTGATCTACGAGATTGTCTGGTTTCAGATGCTCTCCCTTATTGTTGGATCATCTGCGATATCACTTGGTGTTTTGCTGGGCACGTTCATGGGTGGCATGTGCATAGGAAGTATTGGTCTTTCGAAGGTTGTCGCTACTGATAAGCACCCCCTCCGTGTCTACGCCAAGCTTGAAGCGGGTATCGGGATTTTCGGATTGCTCGTTTTATGGCTGTTGCCACATATCGGAGGTCTATACACGTCGATTGGTGGCCCGGGCATGCTTGGAATTATGGTGCGCGCAGTTTTTTGCTGCCTTTTCTTACTTCCCCCAACCATAATGATGGGGGCAACTCTCCCTGCTATCTCTAGGTGGGTAGAGACTACACCGAGAGGTGTTTCTTGGCTCGGGTTCTTTTATGGGGGCAACACATTCGGAGCTGTTTTAGGGTGCCTGCTCGCTGGTTTCTATCTACTGCGGTTGTACGATGTGAGTATCGCTACCTATGCAGCAGTAGGGCTAAATATAATTGTAGCTTTGATCGCCTTGTGGCTAGCGCGACTAACTACCTATGAGGGCAGACAGCAAAGCGAACAAATGAAATCGGTGCGTATGTCACCGGGTTCAAGCTCAGTCCTGATTGTCATCGCGTTGTCAG